>Ga0209343_10000081_pt1 | contig 116321 bp, 120 predicted proteins | sample RifCSPlowO2_02_FD_184026 | JGI IMG/M metagenome (GOLD analysis project Ga0209343, IMG submission 184026) | Groundwater microbial communities from Rifle, Colorado - Rifle CSP2_plank lowO2_0.2 (SPAdes) (version 2) | ecosystem: Environmental > Aquatic > Deep subsurface > Groundwater | place... | reverse complement strand
AAGCCGGATGTATGACAGCAAACCAAACCATTCCTATTCAAAAACTTTCCTCTTGCAAACGGGCGGGTCCATGTATGACGGAATCAAAAGATGGATCCCTGCCTTCGCAGGGATGACAATTGATACAGGGATAACAATTGATGCAGGAATGACACAAAGGATATTTTTCAACAGCAGCATAAGTAAAATATGAAAGTAGTTTTAGTAACATTTTTTCTCATTTTATTTTCTTTTACTGTTTGGGCACTTCCATTTCATGTGGTTCTTTTAAAAGCACCTCCTCATTTAAGTTTTGAAGCGCAAGGTTTAAGTGTAAAAAATGAATTTGGTTCTTCTCTTTACTTTTTGAGTTGGCAGAAAAACCTTTCTTTTCCATTTGTGCTTAAAATTATTGGTTCTGAGGGTGGTTTTATTGAAAAAAAAGTTTTTTCCTTGAATGATATTAAAAATTTAAGAATCCCTATTGGGATTATTACAAATAAAAATCCCAATCCCCCTTCATTAAGTAGTCTGCCCCTCCCCTGTCCCCGTGTAGAAAAAAAGGAAGACGGAAGTTCATTTTATAAAACCTTGGAGGATATTTTAAATAAAACTCCCACAGCGCAACTTTTAGATCCAGATTTTTTAGAAGGTATTCAATACAAAAGTTATTCACACTTTGATGAAAAAAATGTGTTGGCTATTACCAAGGTTATTCTTCGTTATGATTATGAAAATAATCGTATTATTGATTATGAGGGACCGTCATTTAAAACCGGGAAAAAACAAGTTATTTACGAGGGAGAGGGTGGCTTTTATGCTAATCTTCACTATGCTGTTGTTCCTTACTACAAGGGCATTCCTCGTATGGATCGACAAACTTTGCTTCATTTGGCGCAAGGAAAACTTTCCGAAATTGATAAAGACAATTTAAAGCCCGAGCTTCGAACTCATTCTTTTATTCCAGGTCCTTTTTTGGCCAAACAGGATTATATTTATCAGCAATGCGAATGGGGTGACACCACCTATCAGGCCCCTGTGCAAGAATTGCAATATGATCATTTGTTTATTTGGGATTGGGATTTACCTACCAAGAAAAAAGAGCATGTGCTTATTATTGTTTGGGAAGGAGATGAGGAAGATTGGCTTATTCAAGATCAAATGATTCACCCTTTTTATTTAACGGACGATTTGATTGCTGTGTTTGAAGTAAATCGGGCAGAAACACTAAAGCCACTTACTCTGATTAATCTAGATCAAACTCTTGAAATTACTGTTTTAACTCGGCAATGAGTCAGCAAGAAAAGTAACAAAAAGAGAAAAACAAACCGCGTTTGGAGGAAACCATTTATGAGAAAAGAATATGATTTTTCAAAATTAAAAAAGGCAGAACCCAAATATTTAAAACATTTAAAAGAACCTGTTACTATCCGTCTCGATCCTCAAGTCATTTCTTATTTTAAAAAACTAGCTCTAAAAAGTGGCATTCCCTATCAATCGCTTATCAATTTCATTCTTAAAGATTATGTTAATTTGGGATTAAACCCAAGATCAGGTTGGCGCCAAATACAAGATCAAAATAACCACTTCCCTTGACTTGATCTTTGGAGAAAAATTGTTTAAATCATAAAAGATGGATCCCCGCTGGAGTTTACCCTCGCGAAGGTGGGGGCGGGGATGACAACTGTAAAAAAATATGATTATCGGTCTCACAGGAAAAAACGGTGCAGGAAAGGGTGAAGTAGCCAATATTTTAAAAGAAGCAGGCTTTATCTACCATTCACTCTCTGACGTCATTCGAGATGAAGTAAGTAAATTAGGAAAAACAATCACCCGCGATCTTCTCATTAAAATAGGCAATAAATTAAGAGAAACGGGAGGCCCCTCAGTTTTAGCCGATAAAATTTTAGAAAAACTAGATCCCGAAAAAAATTATGTAGTCGATTCCATTCGTCATCCTGCAGAAGTACAAGCTTTAAAACGCAGGTCTGATTTTACCCTTGTGTGTGTTACAGCTCCACCCGATACCCGTTTCGAACGGATTAAAGCCAGAGCGCGTGAAAGTGATCCCGTAAATTTTAAATCTTTTTTGGAGTTAGAAAAAAAAGAGGCTGAAAATGCTGATCCAACAGCCCAGCAATTAGTAAGCACTATTAAATTAGCTAATCTTGAAATTGAAAATACAGCTTCTATTGAAGACTTAAGTGAAAAAGTAAAAAATATCATTCGTGATCTTTCTAAGAAAGCCAAAAGACCACCTTGGGATGAATATTTTATGGGTATTGCCAAGGTGGCTGCCCTGCGCAGCAATTGTATCAAGCGTAAGGTGGCTGCTGTTATTATTCGAGATAAGCGCATTATTGCTACAGGCTATAATGGAACACCCAGAGGAATTAAAAACTGCAATGAAGGAGGATGCCCTCGTTGCAACAGTTTTGGATCTTCAGGAAAAAACCTAGAAGAATGTTTGTGTTCGCATGCAGAAGAAAATTCCATTGTACAATCGGCCTATCATGGAGTTGAAATTCGTGATTCAACCCTCTATACTACTTTTTCTCCCTGCCTCATGTGTACTAAAATGATTATTAATTCGGGCATCAAAGAAGTGGTTTACAATGCCGCCTACCCCATGGCTGATCTTCCTTTAAAGCTTTTAGCCGAAGCCTATATTAAAGTACGAAAAGTTTAAAAATCAAAACGGGTCCTGCCGCCAGGAGGTTTCCCGCTGGTGCTCGCCCCGCCTGAAGCGGGAGCTGCGCGCCATCGGAAGCCCTCCTCCTGGCGTCACCCGTTAAGAATAGTGCTGTCCAGTTCGAATACAAGTATTTGCTTTAAAAAATATTTCAAACAAACACATCTCCTAATCCTATAAAAAAATCATTTAATTTCAATTAGTTATAAAATTAAACAGTTGGCATCTATTTTGCTTTCTTAACTCTCTGTAAGGGATGTGGAGGGAGAAAGTATGAAAAAGTTAATTATAATTTTAACAGTTGTTTTAGGATTATCTCAAAACGTTTTTGCTTGGGAGGGGGGATCTTTTAAGCCAAGCAAAAAATGGATTCCAGACCATGCAAACGGATCAGCGGGCACCTGGGGGATAAGAATGGGAGCTCCAGGCATGAAGGGTCATGGAAAACAAAAATAATTCCACCCAAACTCACCCATACTGCCAACGCCAACTGGCAGAAAGTGCTCCAAAAAAGGGGGGATATTCCCCTCTTTTTTTTTAAATTGTGCGCACTAATTCTGGAATAGTTCTTCTCACAAGCGGTGATAAACTACCTTGCCAATTGCCAGAGTGTGCTTGTAAACTTTGTGGAGCAGCCATTGCTTGTAGAACAGATTCAAATTCATCAACACTATCTCCAAACGCACTTGCTAAAAGAACAAGTTTTTCTTCTGCTTCCAAGTCTGGCTCTATTTCTTCTATTGGAAATCCTTTTTGTTCAAATAAATTTAAAAAAGTTGTTTTGTCTTCCCATCCTTGAGGCGGGCCATCCTGCCATTGTTCTAAAACTTCGACTGTTTGAGGACAATCTAATTGTCTATCATCAATCCAAGTTAAAGCGTCCCTTACATCTTCTTCCCAACTTGTATTTGCTCTTTCAACTTCAACAAGTATCCTGGGCTCTATCTGCAAAAAAGGCAAAGGCTGTAGAGCTAAGGCACCTTCCACAAGTAATCCACCAGAGCTTTGATTGGCTGAGTCAGAAGGAGGAACAAAAGCGCTGGGAGCATCTGAAGGTACAGCTAGAGTAGACGAATCTTGCGGCCTTAAATCTTGCAAATAAGCAGCAGGAACAAAATGGGTTTGTGCTGGCCGTTGGGGTCTCTCATCTCTTGCTACTTGCAATAAATCGGCTAAAACCAAAAGTTCTTGATCATAAGTTTGAATAGACCCTAAACTTCTTCTCATTTCTAAAGCCTGATTGACATCATCTCTTGCTAAACCAAGATAAGAAATATTTTTCGACCTGTTATACCATCGAAAATAAGAAAGGGCCCTAGCAAAAAGGGCATTAGCCCTCATGACTGATAATTCAGTCCCCACAAGAGCCTGGCTTGCAGCACCAACTCCTTGCTCTGGATCTTCTTGTGAAATCACAATGGCTTTTTGAAAATAAGCTGTTTGTGCTAAAAAAGGAATTTCTCTCCCCTTCGTTGTTACCAAAACAAGAGCTTCTTCTATTTGGGCCAAAGACTCTGATGTTTTTCTAACTTCAGCTAAAGTCATGGCTAAATTAAGAAGCGCATATCCCATCACTTCCCGATGACCAACTCTCTGGGCCAAGACTTTAGCTTGTGTTAAAGAGGTAACAGCTTCATCATACAATGCTGCACCCCCTTCTCTTGCTAATGACATCAGAGAAATACCTTGGGTTACAAGACTCTTGGCATGATTTTCAAAATCAAGCTCTGTTTCAAAAAGACCTCCAGCTATTTTAGCCTCAGCCAGAGCTTCTGCATAACGACCCTGCTTGAAAAAAGCCGTGGATCTTCCTAAATAACAAAAAGCCCTAGCCTTATCATCCACACTCGCATTAAGAGCCATCTCATACAGTTGGATGGCACGATCAAGATTTCCTCTTACAAATGAAAAATAACGCCCCCAAGTAAGATAAAAACGCGAAACTGCTTGCGATGACAAGTGAGAAAAACTGGGTTCCCAAATTTTTTGTTGTTCTTCAAACCAAGCATCATCTACCTGCCCCCAAATCACTTTGTAATTAGCTCTTTGCAAAATAATTTGAAATCTTTGTTCATCGTCTTGGTGTTCTCCTAAACTTTCTAATTGTTCTAACACACGATTCCATTCGTCTCTCCATCCCCTTCTTTCAAAAACTAGAGATTTTTCATTTAAAAGTTCAATATGGAGCAAAGCAACCTGTCCTGCATCCAAACTATGCCGAGCAGACCAATAAGGGAGAGAAGAAAAAGCACCGTCTACAAAATCTAAAACAGCTTCATGGGCATAACGGGCCTTGGCTCTATTGATTCCTTCTCTAAATAACTGATAGGCTTTTATTCCCTCTTTTGCCCTTAAAGCATGCAAGCCTGCTAAACCATAAATTTCATGATGAGCTTCATTAGTTTTTAATTGATCAGCACTGAGATGATAGGTGTCTTCAAACCATGCTAAAGCTCCTTGATGATAATTTCTTTTATCACCTTCCAGCATCACTCCACTGCTTGAAGAACCATTGCCTTGATAAATAAGGGTTTGGAGCCTTGCAGGATTAATGCGATACTCAACATAATCCAATAAATCGCTTGAAGGATTTCTTATTAAAAAACCTTCCTGTTCCAAAGCAGAAATAACATCAAAAATTTCTTTTCGAGTTAGATTCCAACGAGAAAAATAAGGATTTTCTCGATTTGTAAAAATAGATAAAATAGCTTGGGGCCAGCAAATACCAGAGGCTACAGCCATAACCACCTTTTTTTCAATCTCTGATAAACGATCAAAAGAAGCAAGTCTGGCCTCGTCACGATGAAAAGGAAGATTGTCTGTCCAGTTTAATTCCCAACCTCCCAATTCAGTAAACCGTAAATATTCCCCATATAAAAGCATTCTGATAATGCCAACTAAATCACCAGGATGACCAATACGACCTGCTTCGTTAAAAATACGATCAATTAAATCATCAGGCAACGGCGTGGCAACTTGATACCCCATACGAATCCACTCTTCACTTACTTTGTTGGCAATCAACTGTTTTGATGTTTCAGGATCTAAATGATAAAAATAAATAGGTGCGGCTTTTTCTAAACCAGGAAGAATGGACCAATTTTTGTAAGCCAAGTTAGAAGATAAGCCAATAACACAGATTGGGCAATCAAGTACCCTGTTTAAAATTTGAGAAACAAATTGCATGCGATCAGGATCGCAATTTTCTAATCCCTGAAGCTCAAGAACCAAAGGTTTTTCTTTTGCCAAAAAACGAAGATAAAGTTCGAGGGAATATTGAACCCAGTACAAAACTTGAAGCGGATTTTTTTCCAAATAATTTCTGGCCTCTTTGGGGGGCACAACAGGAAAACGTAAATAATATCCTAAAAAATAATTGAGCATAGCAGCAGAATCAGGAAACCCAATGGCATGAGCTTCTGCCCCATAATGAGCCATTTGAGTTAAATCACTGCAAGCAATATCATCAACGAGTTGATGAAGTTTATCAGGAGATCCTCCAAGACTATCATAATAATTTCTTAAAGCTCCCCGAAGAGGGTCTGATTGCCACGGAGTAGCATGCCCTGTGAGATGCATCAGAGGAGTTGGTTCTTGAGCTAAAAAACGGGCAACAGTTGCTCTCCTTCCAGAACCTTCCGGGCCTAAAAGAATACTCGATTTTAATCCACCGTCTTGTTTAACCAAAGCAAAACTCTCCCGAAGAGCCACACCTTGGGTTTCACGACCAAAATCGGTAATTTCCTGTAATTGTCTGCGTAATAAATCAATGGCAGCCCGATTCATATTTACAACTCGATAAGTTTCATGTCTCACAGGAACAAGATCTAATTCAAAAAAAGGCCTAATTAAATTTGCAGTTTCTTGATCTACAATAATTTCATCTACTCCTCCCATAGATTGCATTTCTCTCACTTGATCAATATCCTGGCCTGCAGTTCTTCTGCCTTTGATCAAAAGAGTAGCTTCTCTCACAGCATACCGTCCAGACAAGGGAGGCAAATGCTGTCTTGCTTCATTGATTCTGCGTAAATAGTTTCTAAAATCCCAAGCTCCTTTAACAGCCATGGCAGCATTTAATCTTTCGTCTCCAAAAGAAGGCACTCCATAACGCACTAAGTTTTCATCTCCTGCTCTCATCACTGTAATGCCGCCATTTTCTTCTAATTGTTCATCATATCCAAAAATAGGGCCAATCCATTCATACACTCGTTTTGTTGGCATGTGAGCACTACGGGTTGAAAATCCTGTAACATCAAAATCAAATAAATACACCCTACGAGCTTGAGCTATGGCTTGACCTTCAGCGATGGGCAGATCTTGTTCTGGAACAAAAAAAGTAGAATGCGTACCAGGCAAATCACTTCCATCCGAAAAATGGACAAGACTTGATCCCGAAAATCCCTTGAGAGCCAGATGTTCCATTCTTTGAAAACTTCTCTGTGTCAAAGGATCTAAAATACGAAATAAACTATCATCGATGGCAACCCGTTCATGAAAAGATTGTGTGTTACCTGTGAGAGTTTGCAGAACTCTTTTGGCTCTATTTACCGTATTACCAAAAACATCTCTTTCTTGTCTTCCTGACAAGCCAAGAGTAGCCATATGAATTTCACCAAAGCTAGCACCAGCTGTAATTTTTAAATCAGGATAACTTTGCTGGATTAAATTTTGAATTTCACCAAAAGTTTTAATCGCCTCAAAAGCCTTTTCTCCTGGAGTTCTTTGATCCATACCAAAAACTAAAAGAGTTTCTTGCTCCATGTTTTTAATATAAATTCTTTTTTGGTTGGCTACATAACGAATCAATTCTGCCACGCGACCCAACTTAACAAAAGCTTCTTCGGGAGGATCATTTTCAAAACCACTCACTGCAATAAAAATAACAACAACATGGGGATAATAAACAAGATCATGTGCTGCAGTGATAACAGAGGGGGTTTCGTCTAACATACTGGTCGAACGCACTAACTCGTTTGCAAGAAGAGGAATCAGAGATCCCGACGTCAAAGAGTAAACAAGAGTTCTTGTTGCCCCCAAGTCTTGATAGCCATACACATCAGGATTTGGAAGTGCAAGATAGAGGGGGTCACTCATGCCTGATGATTCTATCCAAGGCAAAGGATCAGGTGTGTCACGATAGCTTACTGGTTTAATTGCCATAAGGGCTTAAAAAAGAGTGTACAAAAAGGGTGTAAAAAAAGATCCCTGCCCCATCACTAAAAGCCCACCTAGGGCTAAAAGGCAAAGTAAAAGAGGGACAAGCCAATATTTTTTACGCACTTTCAAATAAAGCCAAATTTGTTGTAGCATTAAAATAATCTCTCCAGATGAGTTTTTATACTCAGTTTATCTCGTAAAATCCAGAAGGATTCTTTTTTCTGAAATCCCTTCTTTCCCTTGATCAGAATTAAAAAAAATCCCAAGGGTGTTAAAATAAAAAAATAAAAGAGGGTAAGTAAAATGGCGGCATTTATGTGTGAAAGAATAGTTCCAAATTTGAGCCAAATTTTTTCTAATCCAATTAAAAAACGAGGAGAAAAAACAGCTAACAGAATCAAAAAAAAACAAATCAAAAGCATGATTTGAGAAACAACAATGTAATGTTTAGAAAATTGAAAATAAGCAGATAGTCCTGCAAGAATACCTCCCATCAAAAAACCAAAAGCCCGACCTTGTGTTTTAATCCAATTCAAATTCACTCCTCCAGTTAACTGCTTCTTGAAAAGCAGGTTGTTTTTTTCGATCTAAAAGATAAGAACCTAAAACCAGATAATCCATTTCGGTTCTCATAAAACAACGATAAGCTTCTTGCGGTGTACATACAATGGGTTCACCACGTACATTAAACGAAGTATTAATAAGCAAACCACATCCCGTTTGTGCTTCAAATTTTTTAAGCAATTGATAAAAAATTGGATTTTGATCTCCCGTTACTGTTTGCAGCCGTGCAGAACAATCAACATGGGTTACAGCGGGAAAAGTTGATCTGTATTTTTTTGAAACAGGAGCAACAAAAAGCATGTAAGGACTTTCTTCCGAAAATTCAAAATAATCACTCACTCTATCTTGCAGCACAGCAGGAGCAAAGGGTCTAAAAGATTCGCGGTATTTTATTTTTAAATTCATAATAGATTGCATTTGTGGATTCCTAGGATCACCCAAAATACTTCTAGCACCCAGGCTTCTCGGACCAAATTCCATTCTTCCTTGAAACCAACCAACTACTTTTCCTTCTCCAATTAAACGTGCAGCCGATGAGGGCAATAAATCTCCTTCCAAAAATTCGAAAGGGATTCCCTCTTTTTTTAAAAAATAAAAAATTTGTTCATCTGAATAAGAGGGCCCAAGGTAAGAACCTTCCATTGAATCATAAGGGGGATTAACTTGTCTGGGTTGTCCCAGCAATTCGTACCACAAAAGAAGGGCACAGCCCAAGGCTCCACCAGCATCACCTGCAGCCGGTTGAATCCATATTTTTTTAAAAGGCCCTCTTCTTAAAAGTTCTCCATTGGCTACACAATTAAGAGCTACCCCGCCGGCCAAACACAAATTGTCGGATTGCGTTTCTTTTTTTGCAAAATGAACCAAACGCAACATAACATCTTCTAAAACCACTTGAACAGATTGCGCCAAATCCATTTCTCTCTGTGTAACGGGTGCTTCTAGTTTTCGTGGGGGGCCATCAAAAAGAGCATCAAACTTGGAATTTGTCATCTTAAGGCCAGTAGAGTAATCAAAATAATCCAGATTCATTAAAAAAGAACCATCCTCACAAACCTGAATTAAATGATCATAAATTTTATTTACATAGGTGGGTTTTCCATAGGGAGCTAACCCCATTAATTTATATTCACCTGAATTTACTTTAAATCCTGCTTGGTAAGTAAAAGCCGAATAAAGAAGACCTAAAGAATGTGGAAAATGAATTTCTTTGATAATTTCCAGATGATTTTTGCTCCCAATACCCAAGGAAGTGGTTGCCCATTCGCCTACTCCATCCACTGTAAGTACAGCTGCTTCCTCAAAAGGAGATGGAAAAAAAGCAGAAGCTGCATGAGAAAGATGATGATCAGAAAAAAATATTTTTCCCCCAATTTGATTAGAAAGTTTATCTTTAAGACCTAAAGTTTTAAGCTCTTTTTCGATAACTTTGGGAAGTAAAAGTTTTTGCTTTATCCAAAGTGGCATGGATTTTAAAAAAGAACGAATACCCTTTGGCACATTAAAAAGATAAGTTTCTAAAATACGTTCGAATTTAAGAAGAGGCTTATCGTAAAAAATAAAATAATCGATTTGATTGATATCAATCCCTGCTTCAGAAAGACAATAGTGTACGGATTTTATTGGAAAAGAAGCATCGTGCCTTTTGCGAGTAAAGCGTTCTTCTTGGGCTGCAGCTCTAATTTTTCCATCAACCAAGAGGCAGGCTGCACTATCGTGATAAAAAGCTGAGAGACCAAGAATATAAATCATCTGAGTTCCTCATTTATACACTGAGCAAAAACTTTGGCCCCAGTCTCAGTCAAATGAACAGCATCATAAAATAAATTACTAGAATTTTGTTTAGCCATGCATTCTGCTGTATCAAGAAAAATAATATTGAGTTCTTTGGCAACTTGAATCGTCAGTTTGTTAAATTCATTCATCAACCATCCGGCTTCAAGGATACCAAGCCTTTTCCCATCTACAATAGGAGTAACACGCAAATCCAATTTATTAGACGGAACATAATCCTCAAAAAAAGAATGAGGCTGGGTGAGAAGAATAACTTGAGAATGATGACTTAAAGCAAGATTTTTGATTTTAGAATTAATCTCCAATAATTTTTTGTGAAATAAATCTCTTTTTTCCATCCATGTTTTTTGTAAATCATCCATAAACATAGGTGGATGTTTCAAATTATTTTCTACTTGGCTTTTATAAAATTCTACATAATTCTGATTTTGAAAAAATTTTTTAACAAAAGTAAAAACATAAAAATGTCTTAAAATTGCGTTCTGCCACCAAACCCCATATTGATGTTGATAAGACGTTTCTTCAAAAATAAAACGATCACTCAAAAGGTGGCTTAAATTATTAACCCCATCTAAAACAAAAATAAATTGGGGATGAAGTTTGAAATGATCCAAAATATATTTTAAATTAAAATAAGAATCTATCGAATCAAGCCTACTTTTTCCATAGTTAAGAGTTGGCGTGTTGATTAAATCGGGCCATCTTTTTCCTTCTGGAAGAAGTGCACATTCGGTTGTAGAGCCTCCCAAACTTAGTGCATAATTTCCATGGGGAAGTTCATTTTTTTCATTTAAAATAAAACTAAGATGGGAAGTTTTAAATTTTACTTCCTTTAAGCCTCCATCAAAAACCTGATCCACATTTCTAAAAATTGTACTGAGATTCGGATAGTATAAAGCAGTGTTGGGAAAGGGTTCTGTGTAAGGGCTTTTCCATACAATTCTTAGTAAAACTTCCAAGAGTAGCCAAAGAATAAAAACATTTATTATAAAAATTGATGCCCATTTCTGTTTTTTTAAAAACATCATCCTACTAGGCAGGGATTTACTTCAATGGGAAGGGCTTGTCAAACAAGCCGGGGTAGGATAGGCAATGCACACTTTCCGGGATCGTCCAACGGCAGGACAACGGATTCTGAATCCGTTTATCTTGGTTCGAATCCAAGTCCCGGATCAGATTTACTAAATTTCGTCACCCCCGCGTAGGCGGGGATCCATCTTCAAATTCAAAGATGGATTCCCGCTTTCGCTGGAATGACAATACGATGAAAAAACCTAAAAAAACGAAGGAACCTTTTTCTTTAGTCCCTATTACACCAACAGAACAACTTCCAGCAACAATTGATCCCCTGCATCAATACCTTCGTGAGGTTTCCCAGTTTCCTCTTTTATCCAAAGAAGAAGAAACCAAAACTGCAGCTCATTACATAAAACACCAAGATAAAGAATCAGCCCAAAAACTGGTGGTTTCTAATTTGCGCTTGGTTGTTAAAATTGCACTCGAATATCAAAGGGCTTTCCACAATATTTTGGATTTAATTCAAGAAGGAAACATGGGGTTGATGCGTGCTGTTACCAAGTACGATGCAGCCAAGGGAACCCGTTTTTCTTACTATGCCAGCTGGTGGATTAGAGCCTATATTTTAAAATACATTGTTGATAATTTTAGGCTCGTAAAGATTGGAACCACCCAGGCTCAGAAAAAACTTTTTTATAATTTAATGAAAGAGAAAAAAAAGATTGAGGCCATGGGTTTTTCACCAAAATCGGCCCTTCTTTCTGAAACACTGAATGTAAAAGAAAAAGAAGTGATTGAAATGGAACAAAGAATGGGGGCTCCTGATATGGCTTTGGATGCTCCTGCCAGGGGTTATGAAGACAAACTTAATTTGGATTTTTTTACCTCGGATATTCCAGCACAAGATGTAACTATTGAACAGAATGACTTAAAGAAAAAACTTTTTGAAAACCTGGGTGAATTTTTAAGTGGACTGAAAGACAAGGAAAGAAAAATTTTTAAAGATCGCCTTTATGTTGAGGTGCCAAAAACCTTGCAAGACATTGCCGACCATTACGGCATTTCACGCGAACGTGTGAGGCAAATTGAAGAAAATGTAATTAAAAAATTGAAGGAATTTTTTAATAAAAAAGGGCTAACGGAAACAAGCGGGTGACATCAAAATGATCCCCCCTCCCTTGAGGGGAGGGGGTGCAGGGGGAGGGTGCAGTTGAACTCAAAGACCACCCTCTCCCTAACCCTCCCCCCTCAAGGGGGAGGGGACAAGAGGCGCAATAAATTGTGCCCATACAATATGAAATTCTCAAAAGCAACCATCATCAAACAAGTTCCTCAAACCCCCGAGCTTACCCACATTGAAGTTGAATGTGATGCAAGTATTTTAAAAAGTTTTACAACACCTGGTCAGTATGTAGGGATATCGTCCTCCAATGACAGGACCCGTTTTTTAAAATATTACGCCATGTCTAATCCGCCGGGAGAAAAACATTTTTCTTTTTTAATAAAAAACACAGGTGAAGCAGCTAAAAATATTTTAGACCCATGGTATAGATCCCAGGGCAAACCCTTAACTCAAAATTCAGTCGCATCACGGATTTTGAATCAGCAAGGCTCGTCCCCGAAGCCAACGAGCGTAGGGGACAAAAAAAACCCTCTTTTAATAAGCGAAGCTCTTGGAAATGGTTTTGCAACTTCGCAAACTTCTGACCAAAATATTTTATTGGTTGGAGTGGGAAGTTGTTTTGGAGTTTTCAGGTCTTTAATCCTTCATTTTTTTTCAACTCTTAAAAAACCACAAATTACTTTTTTATATGGAGCTAAAACAGCAGAGGATATTCCGTACCAAAAAGATATTGAAACCTGGGAAGTAGGGGCGGGTTCCAAACCCGCCCAAAGGATGCAATTTTTACCTAGCCTCTCAAGGCCTAATAAAAATTGGAACGGTTTAATAGGCCATGTTCAAACTCATTTTGATTCTGTCCTTATAAATGCCCAAACCTCTGCATACCTGTGTGGGATGAAGGAAATGATAGAAGATTGCCAAAAAAAGCTTGCCCAAAAGGGGGTTTCTCCTCATTCCATATTCTTGAATTATTGAATAAAATCAATATATTAAGTTATTAAATCCTCTGTCATCCCCGTGAAAACGGGGATCCATCTTTGAATTTTAAGACTGGATCCCGCATCAAGTGCGGGATGACAGATGATGCAGGGATGACAGAAAATTGGCTATTTCTCCACTCTTAATAAATCAACGCAACCTTTTTGATTTTTACCCGAGAATTATACTAGAGTTGAAGCGTGTGGGGCAGTCATCAATTTTTAACACCCTTTTGGGATTTTAGAGGAGTCATCTATGGCAAAAGAAACAATGTTAGGTCAGGTTGCCAATTTATCTTACGAAGCACAAAACCTGCTCATCAAAGAAGTTTTTGAAAGTGGTGATGGGGCTACCAAACTTGGAGAAGATTTTTCTGAAACTGCAGCCCATTTAGGAATTTCCTATGATGATCAATTAACTCTCATTGCAGCCTTTCACTCTGTACAAGGTGGCGGTTCAGGAACTGAAACCATTCCTGTTTTAAGAAATTCACTTTATTCCTATGAGAAAGCAGACACAGACTTAAGTGATCTGAGTATTGTATTCCCAGCCCCTGGTGGAATTAGCCATGCTGCAAAAGAAGTTTATGATGCCATCATTTACGATTATTCTCCCTATACTCATGATGGAGTCATGCCTCCTGAAGCCAGAGCTCTGATGACTGAAGGTCGCGTTTCAGATGCAGATGGTAAAAGAATGATAGATACCTATTGGTCACAAGCTTTCGTAAAAACTGATATTGTTGTAAAAGATGGTGATCCTTCTACAAGCACATCTACAGAAATTCATACTAAATCTGGAAATCCCTGGCTCAGTGTAATTGGAATACAACCCGTAAAACCTAATGAGCTAAACGGTTCTGCAAGAGCTGCTCTTGATGGTTTGATTAGTCGCAATCCTCCTCAATCAACTGGGGGAGTTATTCCCGACCATGAAATGCAAACCCTTTTAGAATCTGGAATTGAACCTCGTGAATTTTTGTGCATCCTGGATACTTATAAAGCCATTTCCTTTATTGCTACCAGTGGTGCCTCCTACGATTATGTGATGCGTGGAGATGCAGCTTCTGTTGCTGAATTAACATCTCGTAGAGATATGACCTCCGAAGCTGTAGCAGACCTTGATTTAAACAAAGATGGCATGGTGATGTTGTGGGAAGCTACAGCTTATGCCTATGGGTACCCTTTAGAAACTGATCGTGAAGGAGCTAGCGGCACTCCTCCCTCACCTGTTTCGGAAGCAGGTGCTCATCAAGCTTTGGAAGTTCGTCACACAAGAAATATTGCCCGTGATGCCGTATTTAATGATCCTCGTCGCTGGGTTTATGGAGCCGATGCGCGCTACCATTACTACATCAGTGATAGTAACGACTTATTCCCCTTACGCGATGGGGCCGAACGTCCTGATTTTGATGCTTTAACCCGAAAACAATTTGAACTTACTCCAACCTGGGGACTTCATACAGATAATGGCTCTGATCCCTGGGGAAATATGGCCTATGGTGCTGCTACTGTAAGCACCGGTATGCATATTGGTGAAGCAGACATTATTTCTGATTTAGATCCTAGTGATATTTCTGGTTCAAACAATCAAACCCAGTATATGATTTGGGGAGTCCGAGCAGGAGTTCAGGGTGAAGTGGGATTTAGACCCTTTGTTTGGGATTACATTCCAGTTTATGCTAGTATAGGAGGTGCTCTCCAACTAGGCTTAGATGAAACTTTTGCCAAAGATGACCCTTACAATCTCAAAACTCCTTATCTCGAAGGATCGATTTACAACCAGTATTCTGTACGCATTCCTACTAGTGGAGCTGATCATAACACGGGTACTTATGTAGAACCCTACGTCCGATTTACTCTTGCTAAATTTCGCGCCGATGATCAATACGCGGAAGGAACCAGTATTTTCCAGCCCGTGGAACCAGGTGAACCAGGAGCCATGCTTCAAAACTGGTCTGCAGGCTTACGCTTCTACGTAAAGTAAGGGCAATAGGCTTTAATTACACACTCTTTGCAATTAGGTTTACGTGCAAAACAAACCTTTCTTCCATGAGCAATCCATAGGTTTGGCAAAACAATCCAATCTTTTTGAGGAACTATTTTTAGCAAATCTTGTTCTATTTTCACCGCATCTTTTTTTTTGCTAAATCCCAACCTCTGTGAAAGCCGCATCATATGGGTATCTACACAAATGCCTTCTCTCACCCCAAAAGCTTCCCCTAAAACCACATTAGCTGTTTTGCGCCCTACACCAGGAAGTGTAATCATTTCCTCCATGCTTTGAGGAACCCTTCCACCAAATTTTTCCATGAGCACGTGACAACAATCTTTAATTCTCTTGGCCTTGCTTTTATAATACCCCGTTGAGAAAATAAGTTTTTCAATTCCAGTTTGCGTGGCAGAAATAAAATTTTGTGGTGTTTTAAAAACTGCAAAAAGACCAGGGGTTACTTTGTTCACTTGTTTATCGGTAGATTGCCCCGACAAAATAGTAGCAATGAGAAGTTGAAAGGGATTTTCATGCAAAAGGGCTGTTTTAGCTTGTGGATATTCTTTTTTAAGACGTGTGATAATTTGTTCCAACCGCTTTTGTTGAAAAGGTTTCATCATTAAATCTTGGCAAAGGGAACCACTTTGGATTTGAGAATGGTTTTATCACGCGTTACTAAGGGAATGTTGTAAAGGATACTGCTAGCAGCAATTAATTCATCTGCTGGATCACTTTTAAAATCTAGTTTACCAAGAGTAAGGCACAAATCCCGATCAATGGGCCAAACTTGAACGTGAGAAAGCAGACGAAGCAATTCTGGATGATTTAAATCGAGCTTAATTCGGCCTTTTTCCGCCAATTTAGCAATCTCCCAAAAAACCATGGAACAAAGGCTCCATTGCTGGTTAGAAAGCAATTTTTCCTCATGATGGGTTAATGTTCCCTGAACAGCATGGATAAGAATGTGTGTGTCAAGATTCAGCATCCCACTTGATCCCTGTAGAAAAAATATTTCCTTTAATTTTAATTTTGCCCTTCATGCAACCAATAAACTCGCCCATGCCCGATTCTACTGGAACTAATTTGGCCACGGGTTTGCCATGCTTGGTAATGATAATTCCCTCGGGCCCAACACGATCCAAAATGGCTAGACATTGTTCCTTAAATTTTGCCGCTGCTATTTGTTTCATAGCATTGATTATACATGTAGTCATAAAAAATGTCTAGTCATAAATTATGACTATGGGCAGGCACAGGGGGCCTGCCCCCACCTTCGTGAGGGTAAACTCCGGCAGGAATCCAGTTATTTCTTTAACTTCCCCTCGTAAATTAATTGTGCATCGGGAAGCCACCCTTCTAAACGTTTAGCTCTCTCCCCACTGGCAGGATGCGAGGCAAAAATATCTGTATTTTTAGAATTAGGGCCACCCCTTGCCGCTGCCCGTTTCCAAATATCCACAGCAGCTTCTGGTTTAAAACCAGCTTTAGCCATGTAAAAAAATCCCGCTTGATCAGCTTCTTTTTCGTACTTACGAGTATAGGCTGGAAAATAAAGATCAGCTCCCAAGGAAAAAACCTTGTCAAAGGCCACTTGAATTTCTGAACCAATTCCACGACCAATGGCAATGCTGGCCACCATTCCAAAGAGTCCCAAGCTCTGCATGGTGGTGAGCCTGCGTGTTACATGCCGAAGCGTTGCATGGGCAATTTCATGCGCTAAAACCGCTGCGATTTCATCGTCGCTCGCTGGATTGACTAACCCCTTTTCTTTACCCTTTGTCAACGTATCAAACAAACCAGAAAAAACCCCAATTTTACCACCTGGCAAGCAGTAAGCATTTGCAATATCGGGGCGATCGAAAAAATAAACTTCATAGGGAAGTCCTGGCATATCTGATTTGGCTATAATTTTTTTTGAAATGGAATCGATACGTTTGCGAAGAGCTTCATATTTTTCGGGATTAACGGGCGTATCTTGCTTTTTAAATTCATCAATCTGGGCTTTCATCACCTTCTCGCCCAATTTAATATCTCCATCTATGGAATAGAGATTAGTGCCATAGCGCTTGTATTCCCAGAGATGCTTGCCCGATTTTTCACCTTGAGAGCTTGAAACACTTTTATCTCCCGTGCTTGTGCAAGAAGAAAAAGTGAAAAACACTAAAATAATTGGAATTAAAAAATAACTTTTCATTTTGTGCATCCTTTGTCATCCCTGTATCAATTGTCATCCCTGCGAAGGCAGGGATCCATCTTTGAATTTAAGATGGATTCCCGTTTTCACGGGAATGACAGATGGAAGATGGATTTCCAGCTTTCTGCCAAAGACCGACCAGCCTCTGGCTGGCATGGGAATGACAATTTTACCCTATAGAACCCCGCGATGATATTCCCCTTCACCCAAATAATTTTTTAAAAAATGTTACCGTTGCATCACGATGGGCCCCCGCCATTATTTCTACTAACGGAATTCCCTTGGGGCAAGCAGCCTCGCAACTTTGGGCATGCCCACAATGATCTATCCCATGAGGCCCTGTTACAATTTCTTGGCGTTCATTTTTTTTCCAATGAGAATCCATCACATTAAAAAGTTGAAGCTCGGCCATGGGCCCAGCCCCCAAGTAAGGGGATTTGTCATGAAATTGGGGACAAGCCTCCATGCAAAGCCCACAATGGATACACCGCGATAAATCAATAAGAGTTTGATCTAAATTAATTTTTTCTTGGATTAGAAGAAAATGAAGCCCATCAAGCGGTTTAAGATTTAAAACTTCTGAAAAAGAATGATCAATTTGACGATGATCGATCATCAAATCTCTTAAAACAGAAAATTTATGAAGAGGCTCCAAGATAAGACTTTCACCCACATCTTCGATAAATGTTTCGCAAGCAAGAACAGCTTTCCCATTTACCAGCATCCCACAACCACCACAACTACCAATGCCACATACTCCTTCCCAAACAACAGGAGCAACCCTTTCACCCTTGGCATTCGTGGCATTTTTTTGAATAGATTTTAAAACAGAACGCAGGCTCATGCGCCCATGTGTTTTTATTTTAAAATCTTCCCAATAAGATTCACTTTCTGGATTATCTTTGCGTTTGATGCGAATGAAAATTTTTTTACTCATAGAATTTCTAACCCCTCACCCCTACCCCTCTCCCCAAGGAGAGGGGAAAGATTTTCGTAGGGGCAACCCCCCGTGGTTGCCCGCTCATGGGCGGCCACAGGGGGCCGCCCCTACATCCCCCTCCCTTAAGGGAGGGGAAACCTTAATTACATCAGCAAAATTTTCTCTCCTTAGGAGCAACCAAATGGGTATCTACATCTTCATAGGCAATTTGTGGCCCACTTGTAGAATAACTCACTTTGGTTGTTTTTAAAAAGGTTTCATCATCACGCTTGGGATAATCAATGCGATGATGCGAACCACGAGATTCTTTTCGATATAAAGCTGCTTTAACAGCTGCATGGGCTATATCGAGAGAACCATTAAATCTTCTCACATTCAAAAGTTCTTCATTTAAAAAACGAGAAACATCGGACAAATGAATATGAGAAGCCCTCTCCCGCATTTGAACAATCAATTTTTCTAACCCGATCAGATCTTTTTCTGATCGAACGGGCCCCAGCCCATGAAAGAGTTGATTTCTCAAATCTTCAAACAAATGCGTGATGGTTTCTGCTCCTGAAAGAACGGCAATATCCCGGTTAATTCCTTCTTGTTTTTTAATTTCTTCATCCAAAATTTTTTGGCTTATATTTTCTTGCTCTAAGCCAGAGGTATAATACACAGCTTGCGTTGCGGCCTTCATTCCACTGACTAAACTTGCTAAAATTATATTTCCTTCCAGACTTGATGCTCCATGATAGTGATACTGGCAATTTCCTGCTGCAAAAATTCCAGGGATACTGCTCATTAAATTTTCATCAACCCACAATCCACCCAAACTACACAGTACCGAAATATTCAAAGGAATGGGATTTTTAGTCAGCGATGTTTTTCCAAATTTATGAACCAAATCTTCAATTTCAGAAAGACGTGTTAATATAAAATCTTTTGGCCTATGAGTTAAATCCAAATAAAAATGGGATGGTCTTTCCACCATCAGTTTAACCACCTCATCATAAGCTGCCCTGTTTTTCCAAAGAGGAAATTTTTCTTCCAAAGGAAAAGAAGAAAAACTTTCTCCAATAATTCTGTATCTGGCTCCACAAGAAAGCATGGCATTTACAATTGAAAAAATTTGATCTCCACCAAAATCAACAGCTGGTGCAAATTGAATCATTTCAGGATTAGCCAACTTAGCACCAACTCGATAAACTGCCCCCATAGCCCCACCAGATGTAAAAGAAGAAGAAATAGAATTTGAAAAAATTCCACCATACCCGCCAGCACATAAAATAACAGCATCAGCGGGCCACGCTTCAACAGCTAAAGTTTTTTTATTAATAAATGAAGCTCCGCACAAATCTCCTTTAGGATTCATAAGAGTTGAAGCCAGCTCTAAACCCTCGTGCCTAGCTAATAAGCCTTCTTTTTCATAACGTTTAAGCTGACCATCTAAAAGATAAAGCAATCGCCTTCCAAAACTAATGGGCGAGGTTAATAAACGAAAAAAACGAGTTCCTTCACTTGTTCTAAAATCTGGATTTCCTTCGGGTGTTTGATGAAAAATAACCCCCAAGCGAGATAAAAAATTTAAAATTTCTGGGGCCTTGTAACACATTTCACGCACCAAGTTTTGATTGGCAAGGTATTCACCATATTGAAGAGTTTCTTCAAAATGTTTTTCAGGTGAATCACTAAACTCTTTAGGATTAGCTGCTACGCAAATTCCAGAACGATTTGTAACCGAGTTTGAAAATTGAGGGGGATGGTAAGAAACAAGACGAACGGGCATGCCCATTTCTAAAAGAGAAAGCGAGGCCATCATGCCCGATAAGCCAGAACCAACAACAATGAGACGAGGTTTTTTGAGGGCCATAAAATTATAAATTAAATTTAATCAGTACCAAACTTTGCACTATTAAACTCCATACAAAAAAAGCAGAACAAAAAATGAGAGAAATTTTTTGTGACTTTTTTGAAACCGTGATTCCCCAGGTGATTAAAAAACTCCACAAACCATTTGAAAAATAAAAAGAGGCACAAATCATTCCTACGATGTAAAAAACAAAAACAACGGGATGAACTAAAAGTTGCTCAAGCGCTTGCACATCAACATCACCTGCAAAAATCCACTTGGTTGTTAAAATATGATAAAAAATAAAAACCAGCGAAACAACACCTGTTAATTTTTGCAGGCTAAAACGAATATTAGCCTGTGCAGGATACTGGGTAAGATTAATGCGGGTTGTTAAAAGCGAATAAAGTCCAAAGCCCGCATGGTAAAAAAACGGGATGTATAAAAAAATGATTTTAAAAAACAAAAAGAAAAAAGAGCCATTCCAAAATTGATAAGTTTCATTAAAATGGGTTGAACCATCTTCGGTTAAAATAAGAGCATTTTGGTAAAGGTGAAAAAAGAAAAAAAGGCCTAGAAAAAAACCACTTAAAGAATGAAAACGCTTAGCCACAAAACCATAAAACCAGAATCTATCTTTATTGTCTATTTACAATTTTATCTCCAAAATTAATTTCTTCACATGTTCCACAGATTCGTTAAATAAGGCTTTTTCTTCGGAGGTCAAGTTTGCTTCTAAAACCCGTTCTGCCCCTTCTCCCCCAATAACAACAGGCACACCCACATAGTAGCCATTAACTCCATATTCGCCTTCCAAAAAGGCAGCACAAGCTAAAACTCTCTTTTTATCCTTCAAAAAGCTTTCCACCATTTCAATAGCTGAAACTGCAGGAGAAAAGAAAGCACTGCCTGTTTTTAATAACCCAACTACTTCACCTCCAGCCATACGTGTTCTTTGTACGATAGCTTCAATTTTTTCTTTGGATAAAAGTTCAGTTAAGGGAATGCCACTTACATTGCAAAGACGAATCACGGGCACCATGTCATCCCCATGTCCACCCAAAACCAGGGCAGATACATCACTAACACTTACTTTGAGTTCATCAGCTACAAAGGCCCGAAAACGAGCAGAATCAAGCACCCCTGCCATTCCCACCACCCTTGCCTTGGGAAAACCTGTAATTTTTTTCATGGTGTAAACCATGGCATCCAAGGGATTTGAAATCACAACCACAAAAGAGTTGGGAGCATATTTTTTAATTCCTTCGGCCACAGTTTTTATAATTTCCAAATTTTTGGCTAAAAGATCATCACGGCTCATCCCTGGCTTTCGTGCAAGACCCGCTGTTACAATCACTACATCAGCCCCTTCAATACCTGCATAATCATTAACGCCTTTAAGCTGAGTATCGGAGCCCATCACGGGGGTGGCTTCCCAAATATCTAAACATTTGCCCTGGGGTAAACCTTCAATAATATCAAAAATGATCACATCCCCTAATGCTTTTTGAGTAATAAGTTGGGCTAACACCCCACCAATATTTCCTGCACCAATCAGTGCGATTTTCTTTTTCATATATTTTCCACCTTTCTGAAGCCAGGGGAAGTATTTCTTTCGTCCCTGCGGAACTCCTCGCCCGAAGGCTCGTCAGACAGTCCTCGGTTCCTCAAGAAACACTTCCCCTGGCTTCAATAATCACGATATCTATTACATGTTTCTTACAATCTCTTTTCCAAATTCGCTACACTTCAACAATTTTGCACCCTGCATCAATCTTTCAAAATCGTACGTTACTGTTTTATTTTGAATGGTTTTTTCCAGCGCCTGTACAATAGCATCGGCTACTTCTTGCCATCCCATGTATTCAAACATCATCACTCCCGACAAAATCAGTGAACCTGGATTAACCTTATCAAGTCCTGCATACTTGGGAGCTGTGCCATGTGTAGCTTCAAAAAGAGCGTGCCCTGTTACATAGTTAATATTTCCACCTGGGGCAATGCCAATTCCCCCTACTTGAGCAGCCAATGCATCTGAAAGATAATCCCCATTTAAATTAAGGGTAGCTATCACATCAAATTCATCGGGCCGAAGAAGAATTTGCTGTAAAAAAGCATCAGCAATGGCATCTTTAATAAGCAACTTACCTGCAGGAGGCTTGCCATTGCAATCATCCCAGCTTACAGTTTGATCTCCAAATTCTTCTTTAGCTAATTCGTATCCCCAATTACGAAAAGCCCCCTCAGTGTACTTCATAATATTGCCCTTATGCACCAGAGTGAGACTTTTACGTTTTCTTTTAAGAGCATACTGGATTGCAGCTCGTACCAAGCGTTTGGTGCCTTCTTCAGAAACAGGCTTAATTCCAATACCAGAGCTTTCTGGAAAACGAATTTTTGTAACTCTCAGTTCTTTCTGTAAAAAGTTGATAAGCTTTTTTGCCTCAACTGATTTGGCTGCCCATTCAATTCCTGCATAAATATCTTCGGTGTTTTCCCGAAAAATTGTCATGTCAATTTTTTCAGGTTGCTTAACAGGAGAAGGGGTTCCGGTAAAATAACGCACGGGGCGCTGACAAACATACAAATCTAATTCTTGCCGAAGACTTACATTTAAACTTCTAAAACCTTCACCTACAGGAGTAGTAAGTGGCCCTTTAATGGCAACCAAGTATTCTTTGATCACATCCAAGGTTTCTTGAGGAAGAAAATTGGGAGGACAATCTTTGCCATAGGTAGCTCTAGCTTTTTCACCAGCATACACTTCAAGCCAATTAATTTTACGCTTTCCACCATAAACTTTTTTAACAGCTTCATCAAAAACATAAACCGAAGCCTTCCAAATATCGGGACCCGTACCATCCCCTTCAATAAAGGGAATAACGGGATCATCGGGCACAGAAAGAACACCATTTTTGAGAATTATTTTTTTGCCATTGGAGGGGATTTTTAACATATTGTACCTATACACCAAAAAATTTTCTTTTCACCCACATAACTGGATCATAAAAACGATCAACCACCCGTTCTTTTAACGGAATAATCCCATTGTCGGTAATATTAATATGCTCGGGACAAACTTCAGTACAGCAACGAGTGATGTTGCAAAGCCCCGAGCCAAATTCCTTGCGAATAGTGGGTATCCTGTCTGCGGTATCAAGAGGGTGCATTTCCAAACTGGCCAAATAAATCATAAAACGGGGGCCAACGAAATTATTAGCTTGGTCTTGATCACGAAGAACATGACAAACATCCTGACAAAGAAAACATTCGATACACTTACGAAACTCTTGAATACGATCAACATCCTCTTGCATCATTCTGTAGTTGCCGTCAGCATCACGTGGCTTGGGCTTAAGAGGTTGAATTTTTTCCTTTTGTCGATAATTCCACGAGACATCCGTAACCAAATCTTTAATCACTGGAAAAGTTTTAAGTGGTTGAAGAGTGACTGTTTCGTTAGCAGGCAGTGAGTTCATACGAGTCATGCAAGATAAACGAGGTTTGCCATTGATTTCCATACTGCAAGAACCACACTTCCCTGCTTTACAATTCCAACGAACTGCCAAGTCACCAGCAGATTCGGCCTGAATAGAATGAATGGCATCCAAAACCACCATGCCTGGTTCTATTTCGGTTTGGTAGTTAGCAAACTCTCCGCCATTTTTGTTACCACGCCAAATTTTGAATTGTCTCTTTGCCATACTTTTCGTTTCCCCTATACCCCTTCTCGTTCCAGATCCTCAATCTTTGCATAGGCAATCTTTTTTAAAGTTTCAGGAGGTTCTCTTCGTTCTACTTTTCGTACTTCCATTCCCTGTTCACCCTTTTTAACAACAATATTGTACTTGGCACACTCTTCACGTTCTCCCTCAAAATCAATACGGGTGTGTCCACCGCGACTTTCTGTGCGCATCTCTGCTGCCTTAGTTACTGCTTCTGCAGAAATTAAAAGGTTGCGAAGATCAAGAGCCTTGTGCCAACCAGCATTGTATTGGCTTGCCCCATCTGATTTAACAAGGGCAACATCTTTTTTAATTCGCTCGAGTTCGTTTTTGGCAGTTTGTAATTCATCGGCACTTCGAACAATTCCAACATACCGTTGCATCACATTTTGAAGATCTTCATGCACCAAGTAGGGATTTGTCCCCTTGTCAAGATTGAGAATATCAGTGGCGCTCCGAATAATGGAAAGAACTTGTTTTTCATCCGTTACCGATTTTTTCCCAATCGACTTAGAATACTCAGAAGCTCCAAGCCCTGCTAAGCGTCCAAACACTAAAAGATCCGACAACGAATTACCTCCTAAACGATTAGCCCCATGCATTCCAGCAGAACATTCACCACAAGCAAAAAGCCCTGGCACTGTACTTTGTTGAGTATCGTGATCTACTCGAATTCCACCCATAAAATAATGCAACGTAGGCCCTACTTCCATGGGTTCTTTTGTAATATCTAATTCTCCCAATTCCTTGAATTGATGATACATGGAGGGAAGTTTTTTACGAATCACATCTGCCGGCCTACGAGAAGCAATATCTAATAAAGCTCCACCATGGGCCGAACCTCGTCCTGCATTTACTTCTGCAGTAATGGCACGCGCCACCACATCGCGTGTTAAAAGTTCTGGAGGACGTCTGGCTGCTTTGTCACCTTCCAGCCAACGATTGCCTTCCTCTACTGTATCGGCTGTTTCGGCGGCAAATTTAGGAGGAACATACTTAAACATAAACCTCTCACCCTTGTTATTCAAAAGAATCCCGCCATCGCCACGAACCCCTTCTGTTACTAAAATCCCGCGAACTGAGGGCGGCCAAACCATGCCGGTTGGATGAAATTGGGTAAATTCCATATCCATTAATTCAGCTCCTGCGGTGTAGGCCATGCCATAACCATCACCTGTGTATTCCCAAGAATTAGAAGTAATTTTCCAAGCTTTACCAGCCCCGCCTGTTGCAAAGATAACGGCGTTGGCTTTAAAAACAACAAAACGACCCGTTTCACGAAAATATCCTACAAGCCCCGTAATGCGATCACCGTCTTTTAAAAGATCAAGAGCAGTGCATTCCATGTAAACCTTCATCCCTTGATGAATAGCATAATCTTGAAGGGTACGAATGAGCTCTAACCCCGTACGATCACCAACATGCGCCAAGCGTGGATAGCGATGCCCTCCAAAATTTCTTTGTGAGATTAAACCTTCTTTGGTGCGATCGAAAACAGCTCCCCATTCTTCTAGCTCGCGTACGCGATCGGGAGCTTCTCTAGCATGAAGCTCGGCCATTCGCCACTGGTTCATAAATTTGCCACCGCGCATGGTATCGCGAAAATGAACTTTCCAATTATCGCGCGCATCCACATTACCCATGGCTGCTGCCATCCCGCCCTCTGCCATCACGGTATGGGCCTTACCAAGCAAAGATTTACAAACAACTCCGGTATTCATTCCTTGTTTACAGCACTCAATGGCCGCCCGCAAACCAGCGCCACCAGCACCAACAACGATGACATCATGTTCGTAAGTTAAAATTTCAGAGAGAGGTATCATTTAAATTAATTTCCCCATGTGGATAGGTCGTGCCAAATGCCCATTGAAACCAAACGAACGTAAACATCAGAAAATCCCACCCAAAAAAGAGAAATCCAGGCAAAAAGCATGTGATTTTCGTTCAATAAGGTAACTCGTTTCCAGAGACCATACCGCGTGCTACTTGTGGCATCACACGAAAAACAATCAAGCTTCCCCCCCACAAGATGACGAAAAGAATGGCATCCCAAGGTGTAGCAGGAAAGAAAAGTGGCATTAAGTAACAACACAATGCTTCCTACGCCTATTCCCAATTTTCCGTCACGAAAAAAGGCCTGCACCGCATCTGAAAAAAGAATGATGATAAAAAAGAGGGCAAAATAAAGGGCATAGCGATGAAGATTTTGAAAAAGAAGTAAAAAAGTTTCTCCCTTATAATTTTTTTGGGGAAGAGCCGTTACAGCGCAACCGGGAGGGGTGAAGGCAAAGGCGCGATAGTAAGCCTTTCGATAATAATAACAGGTAAAACGGAAAGCACCGGGAAAGGCTAGAACCAAAAAGGCTGGCGAAGCAGGAACAAAAGAAGGCCACCAGGAAGGCCATCCTCCAAACCAGGCATGTTCAAGAGATGCCCCTCCAGTTACAGAAGGATCAACAAACAAGAGCGGAGAATAAAAGGGGGAAAGATAAGAACCATAAAAATAGTGATTTCCCTGAAGGGCTGCCCAGGTTGAATAAACAATAAAACTAGAAAAACCCAAAAAGGTAAGTAAGGGGCCAATCCACCAACGATCGGTTCGATGTGTTTGCGAAAACCCTTTAGAATATCCTCCAACTGCTATTTCTTGAGTGGTCATGTCGAATAGAAAAATAAAGACGTTAAAGATGTTGACGTTAAATATTAAAGGGGGCGTGGTTAGTCAAGGAAAAATATGCCTTGTCTTTTACTCTAACCTTGCATTTATGGAATTGTATGCCATAATTACAAGGATGATAAACCGTCGGGTAGCTAACCTAGTTGTTAAGAGACTGAAGGAATTTCCGGCTGTGGCGTTGGTGGGCCCCCGGCAAGTGGGAAAAACAACTCTGGCGCATGGGATTGCAGCTAAAAGACCGAGCGTTTACCTCGATTTAGAATTACCCTCCGACCGCGGAAAACTTTTAGATGCTGAAAAATATTTAAAACTTCATGAAAACAAACTTGTTGTGATCGATGAAATACAACGGGCCCCGCAACTTTTTCAAACCCTGCGAGGTTTAATCGACCAAGGCCGGAGGCAAGGGTTGAAGCAAGGCCGGTTTCTTCTTTTAGGTTCGGCATCGCTGGATTTGCTCAAACAATCAGGTGAAAGTTTGGCCGGGCGCATTGCCTACGTAGAACTCTCGCCGTTTGATTCATTGGAATTGCCGGAAACCCAAATGGAACGGCTCTGGGTGCGGGGTGGTTTTCCCAACAGTTTTCTAGCCAAAACTGAAGAACAGAGCAGCACTTGGCGTGAAGAATTCATCAGGACATACCTTGAGCGCGACATCCCCCAACTAGGCCCGCGCATCCCTAGCGAAACCTTACGGCGGTTCTGGACCATGCTAGCTCATGGGCAAGGAAGTCTTCTCAATGCGGCGGGGCTGGCCAGGGGGCTAGCTGTGGATGGCAAAACCATTGCACGGTATTTGGACCTCATGGTTGATTTACTTTTGGTACGAAGGTTAAAGCCCATTCATGCCAACATCGGCAAAAGGCTGGTAAAATCACCTAAAATTTTTATCCGCGACAGTGGCCTTGCTCACACGCTTCTGGGGTTAACCACGGAAGAAAGTCTTCTGGGTCATCCCATTGTGGGCGCTAGCTGGGAAGGATTTGTCATCGAATCGCTTTTGCGCGCTCTGCCCGAAAAAATAGAAAAAAGTTTTTACCGAACGGCAGCGGGCGCCGAAGTAGATTTGGTGTTGGAGCTGAAAGGTTCTAAGCTTTGGTTCATTGAAATAAAACGAGGTCTTGCTCCCAAACCGAAAAAAGGATTTTACCAAGCCTGCCAAGACATGAAACCGCAACGTTGCTTTGTTGTTTATGCGGGGAATGAACGTTATCCCCTTGGTGATGGTGTGGAAGCCATCGGGGTTAAAGCCATGGCCCAAGAATTGGCGAAGCTTGCTTAATCATCTGTGGGTGTAATGCGTTCTAAAAAACCTTCCCTTCGTAAAGGATTTTTAAAAAATCACCTATGGGATAAACATCCACCCCATCAAAATGATAGGGATGATCCCCTTGATAAACCCCAAACATTTTCTCCACCACCACCTTTCCAGAAGAGGCTAAGTCCCGCATGGGAGTTTCCCATCTTCGGTTCCATGTTTTTGCATGTTTGACTTCAACACAAACAACGTGGGCCTTGGAGGCACTAACAGCTTTGCGGGTTTCAATGATAAAATCGATCTCAATTGTATTGGAAACACGATAAAAAAATAAAAGTCTTTCCTTTCCCGATATATGGTTATGAACCCTCAGTTCAAGATAAACAAGTGTTTCCAAGGCATAGCCAAGCCAAGCTGGATCGGGAGCATCGTTTAAAAGGCCTGCGGCTGCACGGGCAACACCTGAATCAAACCAATAATATTTTGGATGAGTTTGCTCCCGCACCTTAGCTCTAGGCCGGTAAGAGGGAAGCCGATAACCAAGAAGTGTATCTTCCAAAATAGAAAAATAAATATCCACTGTGCTTCGCGGAATTTTTGCATCCCTCGCAATATTTTCCGCATTAATTTGTTGGCCATTCATCATGGCTGCAATTTCTAAAAAACGTACAAAGGGTTCTGCTTTTCTGATCAGCCCTTCTTCTTTAATTTCTTCCTTGATGTAGGTGTGCACATAGGAAACAAGAATGTCTTTTGCATCGGTTGGGTTCAAAACAACCAAGGGCAGCAAGCCCCATGCCAAAGCAAATTTACAACATGTTGTAAATTTGTAATACATTTTTACATTATGTTGTAAATTTGTAATTAAGAGCATCACTAAAAAACTATTCTATGTCATCCCTGCGAAAGCAGGGATCCAGAAACTCTTGAAAAGCCTGGATTCCTGCTTCCGCAGGAATGACAATTTTAGATTTTAATTGAGTTTTTAGATGTGTTCTTAATTTTTCTAGTTTTTTATTGTTTCTTTTTCAATCCAAGCCAAAAAATCAGGGTTTCCATTGTCGATAGAAAGGCTCACAATGCAAGGACAGGAATAACTATGAAGTTTTTTAACGACTGTAATCACATCATCCACAAGGGAAGTTTTTGTTTTAGCAATCAGCACACATTCGGTGGTTTCTTCGAGCTTGCCTTCCCAATGATAGATGGAAGTAGCGCCAGGTAAAATATTGGCACAAGCTACTTTTTTTTCAGTCACTAAAAACTTGGCGATTTTTTTAGCCTCATCAAGGTTTGCTACCGTTACATAAATTAAACTCAATTTACTCATCAAAATCATCCCTGCTTTGTTTTACAAAATCTTTTGGAAGCTCAAAAAGAGCGGGATCTGTATTTTGTCTTTCAATGGAAACAACCTCGGTTAAATGTTTTTGGCTTCCATCGGGATTGTATTGAGCCATGCGAATAGGAAGCCCGAGAGAACTAATTTTATAGGGTGATGTAAAATCTTTTGAAATAGCTTCAAACATTTCACCAAAAGAATTCATCACTGCAAAATCTTCTGGGCTCATAGATAAAGCTTTTAAATCTGTTGTCCACATTTCACTTACTTTTTTCTGATCCACAAATCCCTCATAGAGGGTACAAGTATAATTTCCAATTTTAATCCCATCAGCTTTTTTCTGATAAGTAACTACACTTGGCTTTGGCATTTGAGGCATCATTTTTTTCATGGCTTCCCTTTGAGCTTGCGGCATCGATGCCATTTGAGCTTCAAGTCTTTTGGTGGCTTCTTGCATTTTTTGCATCATGCCTGTAATTTCTTGTTTGGAAAGTTCTTGGTACTGTTTTTTTTCTGGATCAATAATCCACATTTTTCCTAAATCGGCTCGATAAATCATGAGATGATTATTTCCAGGGGTAGAAACATCAACCCGCATGCGATCTTTTTCTATCATGGCTTTATCGGTTGATTGAATTTTATCAGCCTGTGATTCGTAACGGCTTGTAATCACCAAACCAGCGTGAGCCAGCAGTGAAAAGTAAAAAATAGAAAAAAGAAAAGAAAAAATGAAAAAAATATTTTTCATAAAATTTATGGTGCTGGGAGGGAGACTTTTTCCGGTTTCTGCGGAACTCCTCGCCTTGAAGGCTCGTCAGACAGTCCTCGAAACCTCCAAAAGCCTCCCTCTCATCCCCTCATTATTCTTCTTAAATTGCTACTTCTCTGAAGTAAAGAAAGGATTTCATGCTCTTGACAAGCTCGCCCACCACATTTAGTGTGACCCTCATCATGAAAACTTTCAATACCTTTCAAACCCAATCGGTTTTAAAAGTAGGAAATAAAGAATACACTTATTTTTCTCTCCCAGCCCTTGCCAAAAAAGGGTTTGATATTGAGCGCTTTCCTTATTCCATCAAAATTTTAATCGAAAACCTTCTGCGAAACGAAAATAATCTTTCTGTTTTTTCTAAAGACATCGAAAATCTGGCTCGTTGGAATCCAAAAGCTCCTCCTCACCAGGAAATTAACTTCACTCCTGCCAGAGTTATCCTGCAAGATTTTACAGGGGTTCCTGCTGTGTGTGATTTAGCTGTCATGCGTGATGCCATGCAAAGATTGGGAGGTGATCCACAAAAAATCAATCCTCTTTTTCCATCGGAGTTAGTGATTGATCATTCTGTACAAGTTGATTCTTTTGGCACACCAGAGTCTTTTGCAATCAACGAAAAAAACGAATACGACCGAAACGAAGAACGTTATGTTTTTTTGCGTTGGGGACAAAATGCCTTTCGTAATTTTAAAGTGGTGCCTCCCGATACAGGAATTGTGCATCAAGTAAATTTAGAATTTTTATCCCGTGTTGTTTTTCAAAATGAAGGGGTGCTCTATCCCGATACTCTTGTAGGAACCGATAGTCATACCACCATGGTGAATGGTCTTGGAGTGTTGGGATGGGGAGTTGGTGGTATTGAAGCTGAAGCTGTGATGCTGGGCCAACCCATCACCATGCTTATCCCTCAAGTTTTGGGAGTAAAAGTAACGGGAAAACTTCCGGAAGGAACAACAGCCACAGATTTAGTTTTAACAGTCACTCAAATACTCCGCCAAAAAAAGGTAGTTGGAAAATTTGTTGAATTTTTTGGATCAGGCCTATCGGAACTTTCTTTAGCTGATAGAGCTACCATTGGAAATATGTCGCCCGAGTATGGTAGTACTTGTGCTATTTTTCCTATCGATGAAGAAACCATCAAGTATCTCAAATTTTCAGGGAGATCTGATGAACAAGTAGCCCTGGTTGAAGCTTACGCCAAGGTTCAGGGTCTCTATCGAACAAATGAAACTCCTGATCCCCTTTATTCAGAAACAATCGAACTTGATTTGGGAAGCATTGTCCCCTGTATTGCTGGGCCATCGCGCCCTCAAGACCGCATTGCTTTAACTGAAGCTAAAAAACATTTCGAAACCAATTTAAATACTTTATTAGCAGCTAAAAAAAATTCAAAATCAAATCCATCAACCAAAACAAAAGTAATGCTGGAGAAAAATTCCTTTGAACTTTCTCAAGGTGATGTGGTCATTGCTGCCATTACTTCTTGTACGAACACTTCCAACCCTTCTATACTCATAGCTGCAGGCCTTGTAGCTAAAAAAGCGGTTGAAAAAGGTTTGTCAGTCAAACCCTGGGTTAAAACTTCTTTAGCACCGGGCTCTCAAACAGTTACAGCCTATCTTCAAAAAGCCAACCTCTTAGACCCCTTGAGTGATTTAAAATTTAATCTGGTTGGTTATGGTTGCACCACTTGCATTGGTAATTCTGGTCCACTCCCTGATGCGATAGCTAAAGCTATTACCGATTCTGATCTCATTGTTTCTGCTGTTTTATCAGGTAATCGTAATTTTGAGGGGCGCATTAACCCCCATGTACGAGCTAACTACTTGGCCAGCCCTCCCTTGGTTGTAGCATATGCCATTGCAGGTAAAATGAATTGGGATCCTTACACCGAGCCCCTAGGGCAAGATAAAAATGGAAAAGATGTTTTTTTAAAAGATGTTTGGCCCAGTGAAAAAGAAATTTCTGAAGTGATGGTAAAAGCTTTAAGTAGTGATTTATTTAAAAAAACTTATTCCCAAGTTTTTGAAGGCGCAGCCCGTTGGAAGGCTTTAAAAGTTCCCAGCGGAGATCGTTTTGCATGGGATAAAAATTCCACCTATGTCCAGCCACCTCCTTTTTTTGATACCATGGAAAAAACAGCTAAGTCCCTCCAAAATATTACTAAAGCCCGAGTGCTCGCAATTTTTGGAGACTCCGTTACAACCGATCATATTTCCCCGGCAGGTTCTATTGCTAAAGATTCACCTGCAGCAAAATATTTAATGTCTCATGGGGTTGATCCAAAAGATTTTAATCAATATGGAGCCAGACGTGGAAACCATGAGGTGATGATGCGTGGTACTTTTGCTAATATTCGCATTAAAAATTTATTACTTCCTGGAACAGAAGGCGGGATAACGCGGCATTTTCCTTCTAATCAAAACATGAGTATTTTTGACGCTGCCATGAACTATCAAAAAGATGGGGTTCCTTTGGTTATTTTAGCAGGAAAAGAATATGGATCGGGATCATCGCGTGATTGGGCAGCTAAAGGGCCAGCGCTTTTGGGAATTAAGGTTGTTATTGCAGAATCTTATGAGCGTATTCATCGTTCTAATTTAGTAGGCATGGGAATCTTACCTTTGCAATTTTTAGAAAATCAAACAGCGTCTAGTGTAGGATTAACGGGCGAAGAAATTTTTGAAATTGAGGGGATGGCTATGCTTAAGGTTGGAAATAAAATCATCGTGAAAACAAAAAAAGATTCTCAAGAAAAAACTTTTGAAGCCTTGGTACGCATTGATACTCCCGTAGAGCTTGAATACTTCAAAAATGGTGGCATTTTACAGTACGTGTTGCGAGGATTAATTTCTTAACTAATTTTATATGGTTCCTTATATAAAAATTTTTAAAAAGCTCAATAAAGCGAAAATTCGTTATCTAGTAGCGGGAGGAGTTGCTGTTAATTTGCATCAAATTAATCGAGGAACTGTTGATCTTGATTTGATTGTACATTTGGAGCAAAAAAATACGCTTGGTTTTGTAAAGGTTATGTCCCAATTAGGTCTGGTCCCTAAAGTTCCAGTTGATCCAAAAGAATTTGCAAACGAAATATCTCGTGAAAAATGGATTAAAGAAAAAGGAATGATTGTTTTTAGTTTTCTTAACCCTGATAATCCACTTGAACTCGTTGATATTTTCGTACGTGAACCAATGCCCTTTCAAAAATTGTATAAAGGACGTAAAAATGTAAAGGCTTTTAACATAATAATCCCTGTACTTGGCATTCTGGATCTTATAAAATTAAAAGAAGCTGCTGGTAGAGATAAAGATCTGTTTGATATTAAGATCCTCAAGAAAATGATTAAGGAATAAAATGATGGCGATTTCAGAAAAAAAGATTTGGGCGAAATGGAATAAAAAAAATCCTCCTCCCAAGCTATCGGCAGAGGATACTTTGCTTTGGCTAGATGGTTATCGCCAACTTATGTTTGAAATTTGGAAAAAAAATCCATCCTTAAAACATTCTTTTAAAAAGTTACTTCTTTCAAAAAATTAAGATAGATCTCCACCTTCGTGGGAATAACAGAAGAACTCTACACTTTAAATCTTAAAATTTTGGGGAGGATTTCGATGGTAACGGGGAGATCGTTTACTTGATCGCCATCAGTTTGAATGGGAATTTGATCGCCCTCTCGGGCAGATGATAACTCAATTTTGCGGGCACGAAAAAATTCGACATCCTCATCACGAATATAATCTTTGCGATACAAACGAGGAATAAAAAGAAAAGACTTAGAAAGTGGCATGGATTTAATAACCACCACGTCTAATAATCCATCATCCACTTCTGCCTTAGGGGAAGCATACATTCCCGCACCAAAATAAGAACCATTAGCCACCACCAAATTAGTAACTGAAAAAACCCTTTCTACTTTTTCGGTTATGACACGCACAGACAGAGGCTTAAAAGTGAGCCCCCCACGAACAAGCCCATACAAATACCCAGAGGTGGCTCCAAAAAATTTGGGTGCTCTTCTAGACCAATAATCTGTTGATGCCCCCACACCCAAGTAAGCATTGTTAATAAAATATCGGCTTTTGGATTTTCGCCCATTTTTAAACCAAGTGATTTTACCCACGTCTAATCTTTGCACTTGGCGACTTAATAAGTGAGTAACAGCCACCAAGGGATCACGCGAAATACCCAAATGTCTGGCTAAATCCGAGCCACGACCATAAGGAAGAATTCCCAAAGTAGCTTTAGGATGAGTGGGGGAGCCTTCTTTTAAAAAACCAGTGACACATTCATTTAAGGTACCATCCCCTCCCATGGAAACAATAAGGGAATATCCCTTTTCTAAAGCTTTCTGAGTTAAAAGTGTGGCATCCCCTGTTTTTTGGGTTAATTCAAAATTAAAATGAAGAATCTCTTGAAGATTTTTTTTAAGTTTTGGCCAATCACGACCAAGCTTCCCCTTCCCTGCTTGAGGATTAACCACTAAAAAAACTCCATCTCGTGTCATAAATTAATCTTTGGTTCCTTCAATACAGTCGTTCAAATAACTCACCAAATCTTTGATAATCAAATGATTAGAATTTTTACGAAACTTATGAATGCATGAGGGACATTGAGTAATAATAGTTTGAATATTTTTTTCATAAACTTCTTCCAATCGTACTTTACAAATTTGATCCGAAACATCCTTATTCATAATGGAATAACATCCACCCTGACCCGAGCAGGCAGTTTTTTCACCATGATGATTAAATTCCACAGGTTGAATACCCGTAACTTGTCCAATCAATTCTCTGGGTCTATCAACCTCATGCAAATAACGGCAAGAATAACAGGGGTCATGATAAATGATTTTAGTACGAATGCTCTTTTTTATCTGGTAATTAATATTGTGCAAATAAGGTTCTAAAAACTCATTGATGGAAACTACACGCGACCCCAAGCCAAGCGCATATTCTTTATAAGTTTCCCTCAAAGTATAGACACAGGCAGGAGAACCTGTAATAATGGTTTTGTACTGCTTGAAGGTATTAAAATTAATTTCAGCCAGTTCAACAAATTCATCCTCTAATCCCCCCGTAATAAGAGGGTATCCACAACATTGAATGGATTCGGGATAAATTCCTACAAAATCAATTTTGAGTTTTTCAAACAATTCAAATGTATCCCTAATCACCTCAGGACATTGAGCAATGGTAGTGCAACTTGCAAAATAAATCACAGGAGTATCTTTTTGGAAATACTTTGCAGGAACTATTTTTTTGAGTTTTTGAAGTAAATCCTTTGAGAAGGGATTATTATGCCGATGAAATTTTTCTAAAAATCCAGTAATCTCAGGTGGTGCTAAATCGTGTTTAACCGCCAGTTTTCGCACCTCATGAAGTACGGGTGGAATTTCATTTCCATGATGACATTGTTCGGTACACGCCTTGCAAGTTAAACACTGATAACTTAAAGCCGCTATTTCTTCATCAAACGGAATTTCACCACGCCGAACCATATTGAGAGTTTGCATAATTCCCCAGGGGGCATGGGCCTCATTCCCTTCTGTTGCAAGCACGGGGCAGGCCGATTGGCACAGTCTGGGGCAGTAAGTGCAATATTCAAGTTGTTTCTCAAATTGATCTAACATGGGTTTCCTTCTCGTTTGGATTTTTTTCGAGATAACGAATTAAATTAAGTTCACCCTTGGTGGGTTTTTCACCTCGCGCTAAACCTTCTTCGTTAATTAAACTTGAATTGAGTTCTGTTTTCTCAGAAATTTTAGTGGGCCAATAGAAAATAATTTTTTTACCTTCATGTAAACGAATGAGGGCATCTTTTTGGGCTTCAACCATGGATTTCAGTCCTGAGAGCTTAAAAAACAAAGCAGAATCTCCATCGCTAGGAAGATTAAGTTTATGAGTTACAATATCGAGATCTTCATCATCAAGAATACGTGCAAAAAGAGGGTTAATCATCAAAACCATCATGGCACGAAAAATTTCAAAAGCAGCTTCACTATTTTTACAAAAAGCAATTCCCCAACTTTCGGCCTCGGGTATTGGAAAAAGACGCAAAACCACTTCACGATAGCAAGCTAGCCGCCATCCTTCACCCAAAATAGCTAAATGAAGATCTGGCCCCGTAGCTGAACGAGGAGCAATTTTTAAATCAAATAATTGCCCCTCGGCAGTATAGGCTTTGCCTCCAACACACAGCTTATCTAATCCTCCATATTTTAAAAAATAAAGATTGGGTGTGCGCTCTTTAAGACAATCGGCCATCGTTACATCTAATCCACTCACGGGATAATACCCTCCCGTTAAGCCCTGAGTATTAAGAAATTTTTCATAATCCCCAACTGTAACCTGGGAAACAACATGGGCTATCAAAGATGTTTTGTTTAAAGTAATCATGCAGCCTTCTCCATTATTTTTTTATCGGCACTATAAAGTTTTCCTGGATTCATAATTCCATAGGGATCGTAATAGTGTTTAAGTTTTAAATAAATTTCGGCACCATTTCCCCATTCAGTTGCCATGTGTTTCATTTTTAATCGACCAATTCCATGATGATGACTAATAACTCCGCCTAGCTTTTGAACAAGCTTCATCGCCTTATCCCAAATTTTATCGTAAAGAATCTCTGTTTTCTTTGAACCCGTAAGAGGTGCTACAAAAGTAAAATAAAATGAACCTCCATCCATATAAACATGCGAGAGATGCGCCATAATCAGGGCATGCTGAGAAAGAGATTTGATCATTTCTTTGTAAAGAACAGGAAGAACATCCCAGGTGCCTGCTACTTCGATGGTATCTGTAAAAAGGCCGTGATAAAAAAGTGGGGAGGCCTCATAAGAAACACGATAACGATTTTCCATCCAATGTTTAGCAGGATCAGGCCCCAATGTTTCTCCGCCCATATTTTTACTAATCTCCATCACAAGACGTTCTTCTTCTTTTACAATGCGCTTATGACCTTCAAAAACAAAAATAACAACACAACCCGTAGAAACAGCATGCACCAAGGCAGATAAAAATTGAGGCATGGCCAGGGCTGTTTTTAAAGATTGGTACTTAATAAGTTTGGAAAGGATATCAGTTAAATCATCTCTTTTTTTTCTCGATGGCGATTTAGTAGAAAGCAGCAAAAGAGAATCAAGTTTGTCATACAATCGCACAACCGAGGGTTTAATTCCTAATTGCATGATACGCCTGATGGCTTCTATCGCTGTACGCATATTTTTAAAACGAACACTTTGAAAATTTTGGGTTTCCGGTAAGGGATATATTTTCAACGTTGCTGTGGTAAAAAGACAAAGGGTTCCTTCTGAACCTACAAAAATTTGATTGAGATCCATTCCACTGGTATTAGAAACATCACGCGTATTCACAATTTCTCCTCTGCCAGTCACCACTTCCATCTCACGCACCATGTCTTCAATTTTACCATAACGAGAAGATTGCTGACCTGCCGACCTGGCAGCCAAGTATCCACCTAAACTAGCACACAGGATAGAAGAAGGAAAATGCCCCAAAGTGTATCCTTGCCTTTGCAGTTCATCTTCAAGAATTTTACCCAACATTCCTGCTTGGGCTGTAACGAGTAAATTTTTGGTATCGAGCTTTAAAATGCGATGCATCCGTTTCATATCGATAATCATTCCACCTTTAACGGCAATGGTACCGCCAGACACTCCAGATCCACCACCAAATGGCACAATAGGAACACGGTGGCGAATAGCTAACTTAACTAGTTTTTGAACTTGTTCGGTATTTTTAGGCCAAACGATGAGGTCGGGAGCGGCTTCTGTTTTGTTGTAATAAGCCTTAATGGTACTTCTAAAGTTAGAATCGCGTGTATAATTGAAGCGATCGATGGTTTTAGTAGAATAGCCGTTAGATCCCAACAGTGTTTCAATTTTGGCTAAGAAAGCCTTTTTAATGCGCGGTGCCTCGATAATCATGAGTTGAGTATCTTAGCTAGGCCTTTAAAAGACTGTCAAGGAAGGGTTTTAATTAATCGCAATTATCTCCAGTATCATCAGCTAAACCACACACAGAGCTATCGGCAGAGTTTTCCATGATCACGCAAAGTGTAGAGCATTCGGCATGGTCATAAATTTCATCACCATCGGTATCGTAACCACAACCATCCCAGGTATTTTCGTCGGTTAAAAGAGTATCGGAATCGGCATCGTAGGTTCCATTTTCATTCCAATCCTCATAGGCAAAATATTCATCAGCCTGCCCACGCGTAGGACAGGCTTCTGAATTGTCGGGAAAACCATCACTATCTGTATCGGTACTCGAAGTAGATAAGGTATCTTCTTCAGAAGAATCATCGTCGGCAGTAGATGGAACATAGGAAACAGAAACATCGGCAGTTACATCGCAAGCATTGCCAGCGCCATCGTGATCATCATCTAATTGATCGGGATTATTAATACCAACACAGTTATCGCAGTAAAAACGACTTGCTAATTCATCTTCGGTAACAGCACCACTTTCGTTATCATCGTAAGCAGAACACACCACATTTACATAGCCATCACCATCGCTATCACAAATAGAAAGAAAATCGATTTCAGTAGGATCGTTATCATCAACATCACATCCAACAGTTAATCCATCACCATCACTATCAACTAGAGCAAGAGGGATATCTGTCGTTTCACTACCTCCACCACCTCCACCACTACAGGCAAAAAGGAATGTAATTAAAAATAAAATAAAAAATAGACTTTTTACTTTCATAAAAAATATCCACAATCCCCACCCCGGGTTACTTTATGACAATTGCAAGGCCAATGCCAAAAATGATATATATAACTATTTGATATTATTAGTTATTTTAGTATGCTTTTTGTATGTTTGAGGTCTTAACCACTCGTTTTGGGGGGGTTAGACCACAAAAAGGATTTTTATTTGTTGACTTTAGATATTAGTAATTTTAATATAACTTAAAATTACTCATGAGTAATTTTAAGTACTATGAAAATAACTAATAACCTGCCAAAACGCTATTTAACCCCCTATATTCAAGAAGACTTAAAAGAAAAAATGGTTTTTCTATCAGGGCCTCGCCAAGTAGGTAAAACAACCTTGGCTTTAAATCTCCTAGGAGGAAGCGAAAACCATCCTGCCTACTTTAACTGGGATTTCTTAGAAGATCAACAGCTTCTCCTTAATTTTCAATTTCCACCCAATCAAAAACTTTTGGTATTCGATGAAATTCATAAATATAAAAGATGGCGTAATTGGCTTAAAGGTCTTTATGATAAAACAAAAACACAACGTGCTTATTTAGTTACAGGAAGCGCCAGACTTGATCTCTATAGACGTGGTGGAGATGCCCTTACGGGAAGATATCATTTTTTTAGACTCCACCCTTTTAGTCTTTTAGAACTAGACAAAGAGGCTCATGTTGATGCTGTAGAATCCCTCTTTCAGTTTGGTGGCTTTCCAGAACCTTTATTTTCCCAATCACAAAAAAAACTCAGGCGATGGCATCAGGAAAGATTTAACCAAGTATTACGAGATGACTTAAGAGATTTAGAACGTGTTGAAGAGGTAACTCTGGTTGGTCAACTTGCAGAAAGACTCCCTGCCTTGGTAGGGTCCCCTCTTTCTATTAATGCTTTAAGAGAAGATCTCCAAGTTTCTCACCCAACTGTTCAAAATTGGCTAATCATTCTAGAACGTCTTTTTGTTTTATTTCGTATTCCTCCCTTTGGAGCTCCTAAAATCAGGGCAGTTAAAAAGGAAAATAAGGCTTATTTATGGGATTGGTCCCTTGTTGAAGAAAAAGGCCCCCGCTTTGAAAACATGGTTGCTTCTCATCTCCTAAAATATTGCAACTTTATGGAAGATGTAGAGGGATTTCCTATGGAACTTCGTTATATCCGTGATACAGATAAACGTGAGGTTGATTTTGTTGTCTTAAAACAAAAAAAACCATTATTTGCTGTTGAGTGCCATATCAATCAAACAACAATTAATCCTTCTCTTTTTTACTATTGCCAAAGGCTAAAAATACCTCGCTTTTATCAAGTTCATCTAGGGGTAAAAGATTATGAACATGCCACTTTTCCCATAAGGGTTCTCCCTTTTGCTAAATTTGTAAAAGAGTTGCCTTATACCATTGTATAAAAAAGTATTTACTTATTTACCCTATTGTATAAAATACTCAAATGGAGCGGTATCTTCAAAAACAAATCCTTAAAGACTTGAATTCCAAAATGGTTTTCGTAGGTGGACCACGGCAGGTTGGGAAAACAACCCTCGCCTTGGATTTGGCTTATTCTTCCCATGTTTATTTGAACTGGGACATCCCAGAACATCGGGAACGTATTCTTAAATACGAACTCCCTGAAAAAGGGCTCCTTATTTTTGATGAAATCCACAAGTATCGTCAGTGGCGGAATTATCTCAAAGGACTCTACGATGAAAGAAAAAAGAATTGCCAATTTTTAATTACAGGAAGTGCTAGGCTTGATTATTATCGTTTTGGTGGCGATTCGCTCCAAGGCCGCTATCATTATTTGCGTCTTCACCCTCTTTCTTTTGCCGAACTGAAGATGTCTTCTTCCTCTCATTTACAACAACTTCTCCAATTGGGCGGATTCCCAGAACCCTATCTTAAAAAAAATGAAATTGAATCCAAACGATGGTCTCTTGAATACCGCAATCGCTTGATTCAAGATGAAGTGAGATCTCTTGAGGGCATCGAAAATTTAGGACAACTAGAACTTCTTATGATTCGTTTGCCTGAATTGGTTGGAAGCCCTCTTTCCATCAATAGCTTAAGAGAAGATCTACAATTAAATCATAAAACAGTTTCTCGTTGGCTCAATGTTCTTGAGCGACTCTATGCTATTTTTAGGCTTGCACCCTTTGGGGCTCCTAAAATCAGAGCTGTTAAAAAAGAACAAAAACATTACCACTATGATTGGACCCTTGTAGACAATTCTGCTCTTCGTTTCGAAAATATGATAGCTTGCCATCTTTTGAAGTGGACCCATTATTTGTATGACACGCAAGGCAGAGAAATGGCCCTTTGTTATTTTCGTGATGTGCATAAACGAGAGGTTGATTTTGTTGTAACTGAAAACCGTAAACCTTACTTGTTTGTTGAATGCAAGCTCTCTGATGATGCTCCTTCAGAAGGACTTAAATATCTTAAAACAAAATTTCCCTCCGTTCCAGCCTGGCAAATTTCACTTCAGGGTAAGAAAGATTTTCTTTCAAAAGAAAATATCCGTATTTGTCCAGCTGGTTTGTTTCTTAATCAACTGATCTAAAAAATATTTGCAATTTCTTTGTGAGCAACACATCCAATAACCTCAAGGGATGGACGAGATTGGTTTTTGAGATAGTGTTTTTTGATGCGTTTAATACGAGAATAAGATTCTGTTAATTTTTTTTCGAAGGCCTTACTTTTTGAAACTGATTTTTCTAATTGTTCGATGACTTCAATTTGTAGTTCTGGCTCTTTGCAAATAAGAGCAATATCACCCCCTGCCATAAAAAATTGCTCGCAAGCATCAGCTAAACTATACCTGTCTGCAATGGCCTTCATAAAAAGATCATCCGAAACAATCAAATTTTTATACCCCAAACGTCCACGCAAAATACGCGTTAAAATGGGTTTGGAAAGAGTGGCACAATTTTGTTTATCAAACTCCATGTATTTTACATGAGCTGTCATCAGCGTTGGCACCCTATGTTTTTTAATCAGCTCCCGAAAAGGGAAAACATCACGCTTCCATAAAAGCCTTCCAGGAGATTTTACCACAGGAAGTTTAAGATGCGAATCAACCGCTGTTTCTCCATGCCCTGGAAAATGTTTGATGCAAGAAACAACTCCAACACTATGCAGCCCCTTGATTACAGCTTCTGCACACTGTGTAACCACATGGGGATCGGGACTAAAAGAGCGATCACCAATGATTGGGTTTTGAGGATTAGAATGAACATCCACCACGGGAGCGTAGTCCCAGTTAAATCCCACAGCTTTGAGTTCTGTTCCTAAAAGTTTTCCTAATTGAAAAAGAACTTTTTTATTTTTGGTGCGCCGATAATATTCGCCCACAATGGCCATGGTAGGAATTGTCGTGAAGGGTTCCCCTAAACGAAAAACACGTCCTCCTTCTTGATCTACCCCCATCCATAAAATATTTTCTGATTTTTCTTGAAGACTTTGAGTGAGTTCTAAAACTTGATCTGTATTTTCAATATTTCGACGAAAAAAAATAAAACCACCCAAGTGATATTTTTGAACAAGCAAATGTAATTGCGCAGTTATCGTTACGCCATCAAATCCACCTACAATGTGCTCTCCAATAAGATGCTTCATAATAAAAGTCAGCGGGTCCTGCCCATTCTTCCCCTCTCCCCTTGGGGGAGAGGGTGCAGGGTGAGGGGTAATTCAAAATTTTCACCCTCTCCCTAACCCTCCCCCCTCAAGGGGGAGGGGACAAGGCCGTGTCACCCGCAATGCCTCTAAATATTCTCCCTTAATTGATCTCCAGCTAAATTAAAAATCAAAATGATTAACATAATGGCTAAGCCGGGAAAAAGCGCAATATGCGGAGCAACAAGCAATAAAGAACTTCCACTATCCATCATACGTCCTAAACTAGGCACTGTTGCTGGCACACCTAAACCTAAAAAACTAAGGGTAGATTCTATTAAAATTACCCCTGCCATTCCAAAGGTTGCTTGCACAACCAGTGGCCCTGCTAAATTAGGAAACACATGAAATGAAAAAAGACGCCACAAAGGAAGTCCCAACGCTCTTCCAGCTTCCATAAATTCTTTCTCGCGAAGAGAAAGCACTTGAGCCCTTGTTATACGGGCATAGCCTACCCATCCTACAAGGCACAAAATAACAACAACATTCAAAAAACTGGGTGGTAAAAAAGCTGCAATGGCAATGGCTAAAAGGATTCCCGGGAAAGCCTGAAAAAGATCAGCAATCATTAAAAAAATTCGATCAACCATTCCACCAAAATAACCTGCTAAAAAACCAATGATGGTTCCAAGAAAAGCACATACTAAAACCACCACAAGCGCAATTCCCATGGAAATCCGGGAGCCAAAAAGAATACGACTTAAAATATCGCGCCCATTTTCATCTGTGCCTAACCAATGCTGAAAGGAAGGTGTTAAAAATCCTTGGGAAAGATCATAGTGAAAAGGATGATGAGGAGCTAGATTGGGCCCTAAAAAAACAATCACTACAAAAAAAAGAGCTAAGTAAATAAAAAATCTATTTTTCATACTACTTGAGGCGTATTCTTGGATCAATTTTCGTTAATACCAAGTCTGCCAACAAATTTACCACCACATAAGCTAATGCAATTACCATTAAACAACCCTGAACCACGGCATAATCTCTACGACCAATGGATTCTAAAAGAAGGCTCCCTAAACCTGGCCATGAAAAAATTTTTTCAGTCACAATAGCTCCAGCCAGTAAAGTTCCAAACTGAAGAGCTATAAGCGAAACAATGGGAACAAGTGCATTTCCCAAGGCATGTTTAAAAACAACTTTAAAAAAAGAAAGCCCCTTAGCACGAGCTGTACGCACATAATCTGAATTTAAAATATCCAACATAGAAGATCTTGTCATGCGTGTTAAAATAGCAGCCATGGCCAAACCCAAAGTTAAACTGGGTAGAATGATTGAGCCTGATAAATCTTGTCCTGATGCAGGAAACCAATCGAGCTTGATTGAAAATAACAAAACAAGAAGTGGCCCCAAGTAAAAACTAGGAACAGAAATTCCAACAAGGGATAAAGCCAAAAGTAAACGATCAAAAAATTTTCCCCTTAAAACAGAGGCAAACACACCAGTAGGAATAGAAAATAAAATGGCCCAAACCATGGCTACCAGGGCCAACTTGACGGTTTGAGGATAGCGTTCACCAATCAGATCTCCTACAGATTTTCGGGTAAAATAAGATTGCCCTAAATTTCCTTCAAAAATATCTTTTAAAAAATGAGAATATTGCTTCAAAAGAGGCTCATCAAACCCTTGGCTAGTAACTAGGGCCAAGCGATCAGCCTGAGGGGCTGTTTCTCCCAAAATAAAATCGATGGGATCACCAGGAATGAGACGTAATAAAAAAAATACGAGGGTAACAACCACAAACATCACCGGAATAGAGAGTAATAATCGTTTAAAAAAATAAAAAAACATCGATGGGTATGAAGCTGGCAGGGGGGTTCCTGAAGGGACCGAGGACTGTCTGACGAGCCTTCGGGCGAGGAGTTCCGCAGGGCCCGAAAGGAATCCCCCTGTCAGCTTTGTATTTGTTATGTGTTGGGTCTTGACCCATGTAAAGTAGGCATGTTATGCCCTTCTCCCTTGGTTTTAAAGGAAAAAATAGACCACCCTTAAGGAGATTTTATGAAAACAATCAATATTGCAGGTCATCAAGAAACTATTATCGAAAGAGGCGATTACCCCAAAGAAAAATTACAAAAAATACTCAAAAATGAAGTGATTGCCATTTTAGGTTATGGCCCCCAAGGTCGCGGGCAAAGCCTTAACTTAAGAGATCAGGGTTTTAATGTCATTGTAGGTTTAAGAAAAGGATCCAGTTGGGATAAGGCTCAAAAAGAGGGTTGGGTTGAAGGAAAAAATCTTTTTGAAATGGAAGAAGCTGCTAAAAAAGGTACCCTCATTCAGTTTCTTCTCTCTGATGCAGGCCAAATTGCCTTTTGGCCCAAATTAAAAGAATGTTTAAATGAAGGTGATTGCCTTTACTTCTCTCATGGATTTGGCATCGTTTTTTCTAACGATACCAAAATTATCCCTCCTAAAAATGTGGATGTGGTTCTCTGTGCCCCCAAGGGCAGTGGGTTAACTGTACGCACCCACTTTTTAGATGGCCGAGGAATTAATGCCTCGTATGCTGTTTATCAGGATGCAACAGGCCGTGCCTGCGAGCGTGTGCAAGCTGTGGGTATTGCCATTGGCTCGGGGCATCTTTTTGAAACCACCTTCCAAAAAGAAGTGCACAGTGATTTAACAGGTGAGCGTTGTATTTTGATGGGGCTCATTCAAGGCGCTATTAAGGCACAATATGAGGTTTTAAGAGCGCATGGTCATTCTCCTTCGGAAGCTTATAACGAAAGCATCGAAGAAGCTTTTCAAAGCTTGTACCCCTTAATTGGTGAAAAAGGCATGGACTGGATGTATGCTAATTGTTCTACAACAGCTCAAAGAGGAGCACTTGATTGGGCCCCTCGTTTTGAAAAAGCCATTAAACCTGTGATTGAGGAATGTTACAAAAGTGTTCAAACAGGAAACGAAGCCAGAATTACCATCGAAGCTAATTCTAAATCTGATTATCGACCAAAGTTGGAAAAGGAATTAGAAACCATGGCTAACCAAGAAATGTGGCAGGCTGGAAAAATTTTGCGTGAATTTAGACCTGAGAGATTAAAGCCTTTAAAGTAGTCTTCGGGGAACTACATGAACGAAAGTAATCAAAAAATTGTTCGCTATCCTGCGGTAGCGGGACAATTTTATCCAGCAACTCCCACTCAATTAGCTGCCGCTCTCGATCAATACCTTCAAACTTCAGTTCAAAAAACAAAAGCAATTGGAATTGTAGTTCCCCATGCGGGCTATATTTATTCGGGCGCTGTTGCAGGAAAAGTTTATGCAACCATTCACATTCCAAACAAAGCCTTGGTGCTATGCCCCAACCACACAGGTTTGGGGGCCAAAGCTGCTCTGATGGATAGTGGCTCTTGGCAGCTTCCTAATGGAAATATTTCCATTGATGAAACCATGGCGATGGCTTTGATGAAAGAATGTTCCTTTTTAACCAAGGACCATCTGGCCCACTTGCGAGAACATTCTTTGGAAGTACAGCTTCCTTTTCTTTTGCGTCTTAATCCACAAATTCAATTTGTTCCCATCACTTTATCTCATTTAAAACTATCCGAATGTGAGATGTTAGGAGAAGCCATTGCAAGGGTTACTCAAAATTTATCTGAACCTCTGCTCATTGTAGCTTCATCTGATATGAACCATTATGAAGCACACGAGCTCACTCTTCAAAAAGATCAATTGGCCATTGATGCTGTGTTAGAAAAAGATCCGGCCAAACTTTATGAAACCGTACACACCAATCATATTTCCATGTGCGGTATCATTCCAACAACAGTTATGCTTTATGCCGCTAATCGTTTAGGAGCTAAAAAAGCTACCTTGATTGATCATCAAACTTCAGGACCTGTAAGCGGGGATTACGAATCGGTTGTAGGATATGCGGGTATCGTAATCGAATGAAAGATGCAGGCGTAATATCTTAAGCGGGTGACGCCAGGAGGAGGGCTTCCGATGGCGCGCAGCCTTAGGGCGAGCACCAGCGGGAAACCTCCTGGCGGCAGGACCCGCTATCGATTTATAAAACTTACAATTAATTTCGAAACCTCATCAGGTTTCTCCAACATCACCATATGTCCTGCGTCTTTTATGATTTCAAGTTGTGCACCCAAAATATTTTCAGCCAGAAATTGTGAATAAGATGGGGGCGTCATACAATCTTTTTCTCCAACAATAATCAGGGTGGGAATTTTAATTTCCTTAATACGATCTCTGATATCAAAATTATCACAAGCAACAAAATCACCCAGTAAAACTTTGGGATTTATTTTACTTAATTGTTTTTCACTTTCAGAAATAAGCAAAGGATCAGCATGAGTACTAAATAAATTTTGAGATAAAAACGAACTGATATTTTTCGAATGATTTTTTAACAATTCCATCAATTGAGAAGATACTTTGAGTTTAGCCCCCGTACTTAGTAAAACCAAACCACAAAGCCAACTTGGTTTGCCAAGAGCTTCGTACATGGCAATGGCGCCACCCATCGAATGTCCTACAAGCACCACTTTTTTAAGATTGGAATTTGTAACAAAATTGGAAACAAAATGAGCATAGGCGTTGGTAGAATCAAAACCCTCTTCCTTAGATTTACCATGCCCTGGCAAATCAAGAGCTACAATATTGATGCCTGGCAACTTTCTTAAAGAAAGGGGCCAGTTGGTATAATTTCCACCAGCTCCATGAATCATCACCAGAATTGGGGGAGTTATGACTTTATATTGAGTTTTTTGTTTCTGCATCTCTTTTTTGAAAAACTTCTGGTTCAACAAGAGAAATAAAAAAACGGATTTTTTCAGATTTAGCAAAACTAATCACGGCTGTTAAAAAAGGATCCCAACTTGGAGGGGGTTTTTCAATACATTGCAATTCAAAACGCACGGGGTTACCGGTGTATTGAACATACTGTTGAAATAAAAAACCCTCTAAAACATAACCCAAGTAGCTATTAAATTTTTCCTGAACCTGTTTTTGAGTAACGCTTTCCCAAGGCCTTCGTTCTTCCATCACCATCACCACTTCATTTTCACCGGGATCAAAGGTAATCAAATCCACAATGAGGGGATTTTCCATCCCACGTTTTAAAAGAGGTTCGTTCATAATTCGTTGACCCTATTCACACGATGTGCTTGATAGCCGTATAATCATGGTCAACACAAGTAAAAAACCCCGTTTTCGTTTTGCACCCTCGCCAACTGGATATCTCCATGTGGGGGGGGCACGTACTGCACTTTACAACTACCTTCTGGCTCGTCAATTGGGTGGGGATTTTATCCTTCGTATCGAAGACACAGACTTAGAACGTTCTACCCCCGAATCTATCCAGGCTATTTTAGACAGTATGAAATGGTTGAAAATGGAATGGGATGAAGGCCCTTATTTTCAAACCAAACGATTCGACTTATACAATCAATACATTGATCAACTGATTAAAGAAAAAAAAGCTTACCCTTGTTTTTGTACATCCCAAGAATTGGAAGCTAAAAGAGCACTGGCTCAAAAAGAAAAAAGAAAACCCATGTACGATCGTACTTGCTACAAACTTTCAACAAGCGATGTTGAAAAAAAAATAAGCTCTGGTGAAAAACACTGCATCCGATTTCATTCTCATGATGAAGGAAGTATTATCATCAACGATTTAGTTAAAGGCAGAGTAGAAATTGCCGAAAAAGAACTGGATGATTTGATCATTCGTCGTACCGATGGAAGCCCCACTTATAATTTCACCGTTGTCATTGATGACATGACCATGGGAATTACTCATGTGATTCGAGGTGATGATCACCTCAATAATACCCCACGGCAAATGCAGCTTTATCAAGCCTTTGGAGCTACTCCTCCTCAATTTGCACATCTTCCGTTGATTTTAGGAACCGATAAAAAGCGTCTTTCAAAACGCCATGGAGCCACTTCTGTGATGGCTTATTATGAAATGGGTTATCTTCCAGATGCTTTAATTAATTATTTAGCCCGTATTGGTTGGGCCTATAAAGACCAGGAAGTTTTTACAAGACAAGATCTCATTGAAAAATTTTCAATTGAAAGTGTGTCAAAAGCCGCGGGAGTTTTTAATCCTGAAAAATTATTATGGCTTAATGGTCTTTATATTCGAGAATCAAAACCAGAAGATTTAGCAAAACTTTTGCCTCATTATTTAGAAAAACGAGGAATTATTTCAAACGACACGAGCTTGTTTGTAGAATTAGTAAAAATAAGCCAGGAAAAAAGCAAAACCTTGGAGGAAATGGCAGACTTGGTTGATTTTGCGTTTAAAGAAACACGGCCAGATGAAGCCCTTCAAAATAAATTTTTAGGAAAAGAAAATAAACCCCATCTTAAACTTGTCTACGATCGTTTAGAAAAATTAGAAAATTTTGACATCGCAGGGATTACTAACGTTTTTACCACCCTGGTCCAAGAAACAGGACTTAAATTAGGCCAAATAGCTCAGCCTGTGCGTGTTGCCCTTTCAGGCAAAAATATTAGCCCCGGAATCTATGAGATAATTCGCATTTTAGGGAAAAAAACATGCCTGGCTAGGATTTCCAAATATTTGGAATAATTCAATTTTTATTAGCATCCCCTCTTTTTTCCATTGAATTTGATCCTCCAACCAGCTAGGATTCTTTCTTATTATTTTAAAAGGTCATGCATGATAAAACCTAAGCTGGCAGTTTCTCTCTTAACCCCTTATTCTAATGGCAGGCATTCTTTTCAGTTATTTCAAGATGCAACTCGTGTGATGAAGCTTGATTCGAACGAATCAAGTGTTCCCCCTTCACCTAAAGTTACAGCAGCTCTTACCGAATTTATCCAAAACTCTCCTCTTAATTGGTATCCGGATGTTGAATCTGAAATTTTGAGAGAAAAATTATCTCATTATACAGGGCTTCCCATTTCACAAATTCAAACCTTCAATGGATCAGACAATGCTTTGGAAGTTTTGTGCAAAACTTATTTATCTCCAGACGATCAGGTAGTCATTCCTATTCCCACGTATGATCATTTCAGAGTTTATGCAGAATCTTGTGATGCAACTATTGTCAATGTTCTCAATAAAAAAAATCCGCGGGCTATTTCATATGACCAATTAAAAAAATCCATAAACTCCAAGGTAAAAATGGTTTACTTGGTACATCCTAATAATCCAACTGGTTTTCTTTTTGAAAAAGAAAAACTAGAAACTTTGCTTAATTTTTTTCCAGAAACTTTATTTATTGTTGATGAGGCTTATTTTGAATTTACCCAAAATACAATGGCTCCTTTGGTTACCCATCATGATAATTTAGTTGTCACTCGCTCTTTTTCAAAAGCTTTTGGCTTAGCAGGCCTGCGTTGTGGTTATATTTTAACCCAAGAAGTAAATTTAGAAGCCATTAACAAAGTACGCATTGGAAAAAATGTAAATACTCTGGCACAAGTTGCGGCCTCTACAGCTTTGGAAGATTTGGAATATGTAACTCGCTATATTACTGAGGTAAAAACAACAAAAGAATGGCTGGTAAATAAAATTTTCTCAATGGATTTTTCTGTCGTTGACACCCCAGCCAATTATATTTTGGTAGAACTGGGTGATCCCGAAAAAGTACTGGCGTTTTTAGAAAATCAAAAAATTTTCGTTCGTAACAGAAGCAATATGGTGGGTTTAGATGGATTTGTACGCATTACTATTGGGCATCAGCATTTAATGGAACGATTCTGGAAAGTATTTCAATCTCTTCCACGCGAAATTCTTTTTTCAACTCAAAAAAAACAAAAAATAAGGGCATAAAAAAGCCCATGATTTTACTCACGGGCTTTTAAAAATAAGTTATAAAAAACTATTCTGAAATGGTACAAGTACTATCATCAGCAATGGTAACACTGACACCATCAGCATCAACACAATTGCTATTATCCCCGTCTACTTCTCCTGATTCTCCAGATAAGATAAAAATAGTACAATCATATTCTACGCTATCTACAGTAAAGCTTCCATAAACCTCGGGTTCATGGGTGCTGGTATTTCTCCAAATTCCAGATCCTGCTGAAATTGTAGTTGTGCTAGTTGACAAATCAGCTGCTGTACAATTTGCAGTAACCGCAGAAGCAAAATCAAAAGTAGCAAACTGCCCCGATCCATCTGGCCCACCAGTTGTTGAGGTGGAAACAGAACAAAAATGATCGGCTGTTACTACCATTGTGTCTGTAGTATCTGTATCGGCTCCATACGTCCCTGCAGTTCCGGTAGCTGATGTTGTAATATTATCAGGGCCATCATCTCCAACACAGGAACAGGTTGTAGAACATTCCCCTTCAGCCTGGGCTTGTCTTAAAAACAAATTCAAAATCCCTTTTGACAAGCTAGCACTGGTACTTGAACTAGCTCCAGATGAAAACACAGCACTTACACCAGCCCCCAAATCATCAGCTGAATCAGATGTACTTGTTGAATCACTATCTGAACTGCTACAGGCAGCTAATGAAAGAATAGTAATTAAAAAAAGAAATGACCAAATTGACTTGCTTCTCATCATGTCCCCCTTCCGCCCCAAATAAAGTTAAATATAAACATTGATTGTACAGGAATAAAAATGAAGGGTCAAGAAATACCTATAATTAATTTAAGATTAAAAAGCTTATGATTATCAACTGGTTAATTAAAATTATCCTTCCACCAATGAAAGGTAAGTAAAGAAAAAAGCTTTTTCCGGTGATTAGCCCGGCCTTCTAGATGTTCTTTGATCATAGACTGCACTACGGCTGGATTAAAAATTCCATCTCTTTTAATTCTTTCTGGGGACAAAATTTCTAAAAGATGATTTTTGAGTTCATTTTTTAACCACAATCCAACTGGAATCCCAAATCCCTTCTTTTTTCTAAATACGATTTGAGAAGGTAAAATTTCTTTTAAGGCTTCTTTTAAAATATATTTGGTCACTCTCCCTTTTAACTTAAAATGAGGAGGCAAGCTTGATACAAAAGAAACTAAATTTAAATCCAAGTAAGGAGCTCTTACTTCTAATGAAGCAGCCATAGAGGCCCGATCGGTTTTTACCAAAATATCATCAGTCAAATAAAATTTTTGATAAAAATAAAGAATGCGATCTAAAGCATCAGAAGAAGGACAACGATTTAAAACTTCTTTAACTAATAAAAGAGGATCTTTAAGTTGTGTGCTCTCTACAAATAATTTTTTTTGTTCTCCAAAATGAAAAGATCCCAACCACACCTGGTTTCGTAAAACAGATTCGAAATTGGCCCCATAAAGAAATTGCTTGGCCTTAAAATCAAAACTCATATCACGATGGGAAACAGGCAAATGATTAACAAAAAATCCAAGAGTTTGCTTAAAAAAATGGGGGAATTTTTGATATATTCTGGCCAATTTATCGGCATAAAATGTGGGATACCCTGCAAAAAGTTCATCACTGCCATCTCCCCCTAGAGCCACAGTGACTTTTTGTCTTGTAAACTGAGAGAGAAGATACGTGGGAATGATGGAATAATCTGCAAAGGGTTCATCCATAAAAGAAGCAATATGAGGCAAAATTTCCAACATTTTATTTGGAGTTAATACCTGGTGATGATGATCTGTGTTAAAAGTTTTGGAAATCAACAAAGCATGTTCTGACTCATCAAAACTTTTTTCCTCAAAACCAATGGAAAAAGTTTTAATACGAGATCCCTCACAATGCCTGGCCATCATGGCTACAATTGAAGAAGAATCGAGACCTCCTGATAAAAACACTCCAAGAGGAACATCACTCACTAATCTTTTTTGAGTAGCCTCATCTAAAAGTACAATAAGTTTCTTTTTACTTTCTTCCCAATCAGGAGAAATCTTGGATTGTTTTAAAGGAATATCCCAATAACTTTGAATTGAAAAAGAACCATTTTTCAAAATTAAAAAATGTCCTGCGGGAAGTTTTTGAACTCCCTTAAAAATACTCAAGGGGGAGGGGACATAGTCGTATTGAAAAAAACTAGCCAGCGCCTGATGATTTAATTCTTTTTTAAAATCAGGATGAACTAAAAAGGCCTTAAGTTCAGAAGCAAAAACAAAATGGGCAGGAGTATCCCAATAATAGAAGGGTTTTTTCCCAAAACGATCACGCGCTACAAAAAGAGTTTTTTCATCTTTATCCCAAATGGCAAAAGCAAACATGCCATTTAAACGATCAAGACACTTTTTTCCTTCTAAGGCATAGGCATAAAGTAAAACTTCGGTATCCGAACGTGTTTGAAAAGAAATCCCTTTTTTCTGAAGCTCGGCCCTGATTTCTAAAAAATTATAAATCTCCCCATTAAACACAATGGTATAACGACCATTGGATGTACTCATGGGTTGATGCCCACTGGATAAATCAATAATGGAAAGCCTTCGATGGGCCAAACCAAGATGCCCCTCACAAAAATAACCTTCATCATCGGGCCCCCGATGCGTGAGAGTTCGATTTATTTTTTCCAGAATAGATTGATTAACCGGTTGGTTGTTTTTATGGATAATGCCAGAGATACCACACATTAAAAATTAATCCTCTCCTGCACCAAGTAAATCGTTTTGCCTTGAGATTCGTGATAGGTACGCATCAAGAGTTCGGCTAATAAACCCATCATGACAAATAAAAACCCAAGAACAGATAAAAAAACAGCCAAGAGAAGTAAGGGATTTCGATGAGCAAAAACATCATGAAAAAATTTTTGATAAAGAACAAAAAAACCAAGAATCACAGAAATAACATTAAGGCCCATTCCTGCCCCACCAAAAAGATAAAGCGGTTTAGTTGCAAAAGAACCTAAAAATTTAACTGTAACCAGATCAAACATCACCTTAAAAATACGAGAAAGACCATACTTGGATTTTCCTTTTTGACGCGAAAAATGATTAACAGGAATTTCGGTAATCTTGGCTCCTGCAAGCTTGGCATAGGCAGGAATAAATCGGTGCATTTCACCATAAAGGTTAAAAGTATCTACATAAATAGAGCGATAGGCTTTAAGTGTGCATCCATAATCACGTAAAACCACCCCTGTTACTTTAGAAATAAGCCAATTAGCAAACCAAGAAGGAAGTTTACGGGTAATCAAAGCATCTTGTCTCATTTTTCTCCATCCTGAAACTACCCCATAACCTTCATCTAATTTTTCTAGAATTTTTGGAATATCGTTAGGATCATTTTGATTATCAGCATCCAAGGTTACATACACTTGGCCACGCGCTTCCCTAAAGCCTGCCGCCATCGCAGCTGTTTGGCCAAAATTACGGGTAAAACGAATAAGTTTAACTTTTGGATTTTGATGAGAAATGTTTTTTAAAATTTCAAAACCACCATCCGTAGAACCATCATCAATAAAAATAATTTCGTAGCTTTTTCCTAATTGGGGAAGAACTTTTTCCAATTTTTCATAAAGTTCTGGCAAATTTTCCTCTTCATTGAGAAAGGGAATAATCACAGAAAGGTCAAGGTTTTTGCTGGAATTCATAGCAATGCTAGCTATCAAATTGATTGTCGTGTGACAATCAGTTTGCTAGAATCAATTAAAATTTTAAAAAGCGGGTCCTGCCGCTTGGGGGGTATTTTAAATGCTCGCGCTCGTTACCGCTGCGCTTTTAAAACACCCCCCAGCGTCACCCGCATCTGAAAAAACTTAATATGATCTTAGTGACTGGTGCAGCAGGTTTTATTGGTTCCCATCTATCCGAAAATTTACTTCGGTATGGGCATGATGTAATTGGTTTGGATAATTTCAATGATTTTTATAATCCAGCCTTAAAACGCCAAAATTTAGCTTCTATTCAAGAAACAGCAAAAAAAGAGGGGAAATTTTTTCAATGCTACTCGGGTGATATTTGTGACGAAGACATGGTTAATACTCTGCTTGCCGAACACAAGATACAAACCATTATTCATCTAGCAGCCATGGCAGGAGTTCGCCCTTCCATCCAGAAACCACTCTTGTATGAAAGGGTTAATGGCCTAGGTACTTTAACCATCCTGGAATGTGCACAAAAAAATAATGTTAAAAAAATTATCTTTGGTTCTTCTTCTTCTGTGTATGGCCTTAATAAAAAAATTCCTTTTTCTGAAAAAGATCCCGTTAACCTCCCCTATTCCCCCTATGCCTCTACAAAAAGAGCCGGAGAGCTGGCTTGCTTTACTTACCACCAACTGTATCAAATCAGTTTTGCTGTTTTAAGATTTTTTACTGTTTATGGCCCCAGACAAAGACCCGATTTGGCCATTCGAAAATTTACCGAACTTATTTTTAAAAATAAACCAATCTGTATTTATGGTGATGGGCACTATCAAAGAGATTTTACCTATATCGATGACATCATTGATGGCATTATTAAAAGCATGACTTGGCTTAACCAAGCGGACAAACCTCAATATGAAATTTTTAATCTTGGAGAATCAGCAACAACAAGTGTTAACAATTTGATCAAACTTTTAGAAAAACATATAGGGCAAAAAGCCATCAAAGAATACAAACTAAAAGAACCAGGTGATGTACCCCAAACTTATGCCAATATTACCAAGGCAAAAACCATGATTGGATATAAGCCAAAAACTCCACTAGAAAAAGGCATCCCTCTTTTTATAGAATGGTATCGGGATCATTTAAAAAAGGAGTAAGATTTAACTTTTAAATACTATAAATGACAAAAACTTTTCAAAAAATAATTTTTGGTTTTCTTCTTATTTTCCCTCAGTTTTCTTTTGCTAGTATTGTTTTTCAATTTGCCTTTGTTTATCCTGGCGGAGAAGGCACAAAAGCAGCAGCCAAACCCTTTTTAGACGAACTGATGAATCAAATTAAAAAAAATGGTGGCCCTACAATGCAAGCAGCCTATTACCCAAGCCTTGATGAAGGGGTAGAAGCAGTGCGATTTAAAAAAGCCCAGGTTGGAATTGTCAGTTATGATTTTTATTTTTCAAACAAAGAAAGATTCCCCATGGAAATTCTTTTATCTACCATTCCTGTAAGTACTTCTAAACCTGAAGAACAATCTTATCTCATGATGCATCAAAGCACTTTACTTCCCCAAGGAGGAAGTTTGACGATATTTACCTCAAGAAATTTGGGAGATGATTTTTTAAGAACCGTGGTTTTTCGGGGATATACCAGTTCTCTTCTTAAATTTGAAATAGATCCAAATATTTTGGTTCGTCTTAAATCATTAAGTGGCACTCAAAATGCTGTTCTGTTAGATTCTTTTGAATATAAAGCCCTTAAAAATTTAAAACTCCCCTGGATTAATGAATTACAAACTGTTTATACTTCTAATCCCTATCCATCAGCTCCTGTTGTTTCTTTTGTGCCACTCGAATCAGAACTTAAAGCACAACTCACCAAATCTTTGCTTAAAGTAGCCAAAAATCCCCAAAGTCAGGAAATTTTAAATCAATTACGCCTCCAGGGGTTTACCCAATAAAATCCGTCATTCTCATACCTCTCCATGTCATTCCCACGAAGGTGGGAATCCATCTTAAATTCAAAGATGGATCCCCGCCTGCGCGGGGATGACAAATGATGCAGGGAATAACAAAGTCACATAGATCAAATAAGGGCTGCGCCCACAAGACCTGCCTCATCACCCAATTTACCTTTTCGAAAAAGAGTTTCTTGTCCAACTTTACGATAAATATGAGCCTTAAAAGATTGGCGCATGGCCTTCCAATAAAATGGAGACAAAGATAAAAGCCCCCCGCCAATTACAATTTTTTGAATTCCAGTTACATTTACCAAGGTAGCCAAACCAATTCCCAAATCAAAACCAAATTGATCCAATATTTTTTGAACCCCGCGATTTTTCTTTTGAGCCAAAATAAAAAGTGTTTCACCCAATTGAGAACGAGGAATGGATTTTAGTAGGGGCGGGGTTTTCCCGCCCTGTAGGGACGTCCTTACCAAACGTTTTAATCCTGAAGCAGAAGCATAAAGTTCTAAACAACCCCTTCCCCCACAACTACAGATGGGCCCTTTGGGATTAATACAAATGTGCCCAAACTCCCCTGCAAAACCCAGAGTGCCATGAAAAATTTTCGAATCAATAACAATGGCTCCCCCAATTCCTGTTCCTAAGGTTACCATTAAAAAAGTGGGCCAATCACGAGCTGCCCCCTTTTTATGCTCTCCCAAAGCAATAAGATTAGCATCGTTATCAAGAGCAACGGGTACTTTTAGCTTTTTTTGAAGTTCACTTCTCATTTTAAAATTTTTCCATTGAGGAAAGTGGGGAGATGAAAAAACAATACCTGTTTTTGCTGAAACAATTCCAGGAATACCAAGAGATAAGGCCATGTTTTCCCCATCAGAAAGGTTTTTGTAGACCTCCCCAATAAAAGAAATAATTGCTTTTTGACTTCGATTAACACCAACAATCTTTTTAATCGAACGCCCAAAATGTCCTTTTGCATTAACCACTGCACCACGTAAATGCGTTCCGCCTAAATCCATGACAATCATAAGTGTACCTTAATTTATCTTGAAACTTAAAATCAACTCATTCTAAAGTCTACCCATGCCTTATTTTAAAGCCGATCCCCATCAAATAAGTCAAGGTTGTGTTCTCATCACTGATGATGAAGCCTATCATATTTCTAAAGTATTGCGAATGAAACCAGGAGAAAGCCTAGCTTTACATGATGGAATTAAAACTCACTATGAAGGAAAAATTATAAGCATTGGAAAAACTGTTTGTGTAGAAAATCTTAAGAAAGTTGTAGAAATATCCCCTCCTTACCCTCTACATCTTTTTCTAGGCATGCTTAAAGGTCAAAAAACAGAACTGATTATTCAAAAGGCAGTAGAATTAAATCTAGCCTCTCTTACTCCCATCCACACTCGTTTTTCCATTGGTAAAATAGAAAAAGAATCTAGATTTTCTCGTTTTGAAAAAATTGCAACTGAAGCCCAAAAACAATGCGGACGCATTCAACCTTTAAAAATTAATTCTGCCCTCCATTTTGAGGAAGCCATTCAAAAACAAAAAAATCATTTCAATATTTTTTGCGCTGAAAAAGGAAAACATCCTTCTTTAGCCCAAATAAAATTTCCAGAGCAACTTAATGACATTAACCTCTGGATTGGACCTGAAGGGGGATGGCATCCAGCAGAAATAGCTCTAGGAGAAAAAGTTAATTTTACTTTGTGCTCGTTAGGGCCTTTGATTCTTCGAGTAGAAACAGCAGCCTTGCATGCAGCTTCAATTTTAACAACTAAGTTTCCCTTCTCCCCCTTGGGGAAGAGGGTGCAGGGTGAGGGGGTATCATGATGGGTATGTTAATTTTAGGCCATCGTGGCTCATCAAAGCGTGCTCCAGAAAATACACTTCGCTCTTTTCAATATGCCTTTGAGGAAGGGGCCGATGGAATTGAATTAGATGTTTTTCTCTCCAAAGATGGTCATCTGGTAGTAACCCATGATGAAAATTTAAAAACTTTAATCGGCATCAACGTATGGACAAGACGTTTAAATCTAAGTGAACTCAAAAAACTGGATTTTGGCGATGGAGAAAAAATTCCCACTTTAGATGAAGTTTTTGAAAATTTTGGCCAAAAATTTAAAATCATCAATGTCGAAATTAAATCGACAGGTATTTTTTCAGATGGAGTTGAAAAAAAATTGGCAGAATGTATTCGAAAATTTAATCTTACTGATAAAATTTATGTTTCTTCTTTCAATGTTTTAAATTTAAACCGCATGAAAAAAATTGCTCCTGAAATTAAACGAGGGCTTTTAATTGATCCCAAATGTACTTTAAGAGGGATTGGTTTCTGGATTCGTTACTTGAAAGTTGCTACTTTAAACTTGGAAACCAATTGGGCTACAGAAAAACGCCTTCAAAAATGGAACCCCTGCAAGATTGATTATTGGATTTGGACATTAAATGATCCCCAAAAACTATCCTGGTTTCAAGATAGACAAGTAACTGGAATTATTACAGATTATCCATCCAGGTGGCGCTAAACAAGCCTGATCTTGATTTTATAAAACAAGTCGTAGTAAGCATTTAACATATGATGAAACACTTTTATCCCATTGATGATGAGGTAACACTTGTTGAGTTGCGAGAAAATATCATGATGCCTATTTCTTTTCGTTCCATTAAAACAACTCCTTCATCTGTTGATGAAGTGCTGCAAGAAACAACCGAAATAGATGATGAAGAACCCACAAGGGATGAAACATTCAACCCCGCTTCATCTAAAAATAATTTTTTTGCCCTCATGAAAAATTTTGCAACTACCACCTACGATAATTTTAAAAGCATCTTTCGTTAAACTGTTTACAAAATAAGGAGTCCTTAAATGTCTGGTCATTCAAAATGGGCCAAAATTAAAAGAAAAAAAGGGGCCAACGATGCTAAAAAAGGCGCTCAATTTTCTAAACTCATTAAAGAAATCACCGTAGCAGCCAGAATGGGAGGAGGAGATCCTGAAGGCAACCATCGTTTAAGACGAGCTATCGATACAGCAAGAGCCGGGTCTATGCCTCTTGATAATATTGAAAGAGCTGTAAAAAAAGGAACGGGTGAGCTTGAGGGTGTGCATTATGAAGAAATCACTTATGAAGGATATGGACCAGGAGGAGTAGCTCTCATGATCGAATCGGTTACAGATAATAAAACCCGTACCGTAAGTGATTTACGTAATCTGCTCTCTAAAAAAGGGGGGCATTTGGGAGAAACAGGTTCGGTTGGGTGGATTTTTAAAAAGCAGGGTTATCTTTCCTATTCCAAAACAGGACTTACTGAGGATAAAATAATGGAAGTAGCCCTGGAAGCTGGAGCTGCAGACATTGTAGATGGTGAAGAAGAATGGGAAGTGTATTGTGAACCTCAAAACTTTGATGAGGTTAGAAAAAAAATAGAAAAAGCAGGGCTTAAAGCCCAAGATGCTGAAATAAGCATGATCCCCCAAAACACAATCAAGCTTGGATTAGCAGATGCTCAAAAAACTATCGATTTGATGGATAGCTTGGATGAAAACGATGATATTCAAAAAGTGTATTCTAATTTTGATATTCCACCAGAAATTATGGAAAAAATAGTTTAATCCTCTATGATAATTTTAGGCATTGATCCAGGAAGCCGCATCATGGGTTATGGAATTATTGAAAAAAAAGGTTCCAAAACCCTTCATTGCGATAATGGAATTATTGCTCCACCATCCAAGAGTGAATTTTCTGATCGGCTTGTTTCACTTTTTCAAGGATTAAATGAGGTGATCGCTCGCTTTAACCCTGAAGTTCTAGCCATTGAAAATATCTTTTTTGCACGCAATGTCAGCTCCAGCATTAAGCTGGGACATGCAAGGGGGGTAGCAATGCTAGCTGCTCGTTTGCAAAATTTAGCTGTTTACGAATATACCCCTTTACAAATCAAACAATCAGTTGTGGGATATGGGCAGGCCGATAAATCACAGGTACAACAAATGGTAAAAGCTATTTTAGGATTAAAAGAAATAGCAGAAGAAAACGCCTCGGATGCCCTGGCCTGTGCTTTGTGTTATGCTCATTCTGCAGGTTTGGAAAGTTTAATTAAAAAGGCAGCAACCTCATGATTGCATATCTTTCAGGAAAAATACTCCAGAAAACGTTAAATACCCTTGTTATTAATGTGAATGGGGTCGGCTACGAGGTTTTTATTTCAAAAGTAACTCTCGAAAAAACTCCCGCCCTTGGCGAAAATATTCATCTTCCCATTTATACTCATGTCACCGAAGGAAGTATTTCTCTTTTTGGTTTTTTCAACCCATCTGAAAAAATAGTTTTCAAAAAATTATTGGGGGTAAGTGGCATTGGTCCCAAAACAGCCCTACAAATTCTATCGGGCATTTCTACCGAAAACCTGGTACGTGCTGTTGTAGAAGAAAATGTGCCCAAACTCACCTCCATTAACGGTATAGGCAGAAAAACAGCTGAACGCCTGGTTGTTGAGCTTAAAGATAAGCTTAAAGAACTTTTTGACGAACTGTCCTTAAGAGAATTTTCAGATGGTGTCAAACCTCCCGTCTTAGTGTATGATGAAGCCCTCTCTGCTTTGGTAAACTTGGGATACAACAAGCAAGAGGCTGAAAAAGTTTTAGGTCAAATTAAACTTCCAAAGGAAGCAGGTTTGCAAGAATGGTTGAAACACTCCTTAAAGGCCATGAGATGATACGAGATAATGAACAGCTAACCCCCCTCCAGCTTGAGGAAGAAACCGGGCTTGAGTGGTCTTTAAGGCCTCAAACCTTAAAAGAATACATAGGCCAAAAAGCTGTAAAAGAAAAATTAGAAATTTTCATCGAGGCAGCCAAAAAACGAAGTGATACTTTAGATCATTGTCTTTTTTGTGGGCCTCCTGGGCTTGGAAAAACCTCTCTCGCCCACATCATTGCCAAAGAAATGGGAGTAGGAATTAAAGCCACTGCTGGTCCTGTTATTGAACGCCCAGGAGATTTAGCTGCTATCCTCACCAATTTAGAACCTGGATCAGTTTTATTCATTGACGAAATTCATCGTTTAAATCCAATCGTAGAAGAAATTTTATACCCCGCCATGGAAGATTTTCAGTTGGATCTTCTGATTGGGCAAGGGCCATCAGCAAAATCCATTAAGTTAGATTTGCCCCGCTATACCTTGGTAGGAGCCACAACCAGGGCGGGTCTTTTAACTTCCCCTCTCCGCGATCGTTTTGGAATTGTAGAACGCCTCGATTTTTATAGTGCTCAAGAATTAAAAACCATTCTTATGCGTTCGGCTCAAATTTTAAACGTAAACTTAGATGCCGATGGAGCGCATGAAATTGCTAAACGTTCCAGAGGCACACCACGTATTGTAAACAGGCTTTTAAAGCGTGTGAGAGATTATGCCCAAGTTAAAGGAAGCGGAATTGTTACTGAAGACATGGCAAAAAAAGCTCTCATTCTTTTGCAAGTAGATGAACTGGGTTTTGATGCCATGGATCGTAAAATTTTAAATATCATTATTGAAAAATTTGATGGGGGCCCCGTGGGAATTGAAGCCATTGCAAGTGCCATTCATGAACAAAAAGACACTTTGGAAGATGTGTACGAACCTTTTTTAATTGAACAAGGTTTTCTTAATCGCACTTCGAGGGGAAGGCTAGCTACCCGCCAGGCTTATGAACATCTCAAAAAACCACAATGAAAATAAGTGCAACCGGCAATTACAACTCTCTCTTCTATCTAGCGGCCTTTTTTACTTTTGTTATTTTTATAGGGCTAAGCCTTGGAGGGCAATCGGGGCTTATTCAGTTGTGGCATCTTAAAAAACAAAAAGAAGCGTTAATGACACAAAATAGAATTCTTCAAAACGAAAATCTTTTTTTAAGGATAGAACAAAAAAGTTTGGATAATCCAAAAACCATTGAACACTTGGCTCGTGAAATTTTAGGTTTTTCTTATCCGGATGAAATTGTTTTGATAACCCAAGAAATCTCTACCAACGAATAAGCCCTGCCCCCCAACTAAAACCAGATCCAAAACTCATAGTTAAAATAAGATCGTTGGGTTTCACTAAACCAGCTCTTACTGTTTCATCTAAAGTAATGGGAATAGAGGCTGCCGAGGTATTTCCATATTTTTGAATGGTGGTTTTAACCTTTGCCATCGGAATTTTAAGCTGATCGGCAATCGTTTCAATAATGCGAAGATTAGCCTGATGTGGGATAATATGAGTAAGTTGATTGGATTCTATCCCTTGCTCAATGAGAATTTCTTTGGCCACCAGGCTCATAGAAGTAACAGCATGTTTGAAAACAAAGGGGCCATCCATGGTGGGATAAGTATGGGGGCCTTCACACCATAGTTTGTTGTAGTGCACTCCATCCGAATGCAGTTTAGTCGCTAAAATGCCATGTGGCCCTTCGGTTGCTTCTAAAAGAACACATCCAGCCCCATCTCCAAAAATCACACTCATCAGCCGTCCCGCTTCTGTCATATCCAGACGCGGGGATAAAACCTCGCCTGCGGCAACAAGAATGCATTCATACTTTCCAGAACGAATAAGTGAATCACCCAATTCGAGCGCAAATAAAAAACCAGGTGAGGTATTATGCACATCAAAGGCAGGAATTCTACGACAACCGAGTTTATCCTGAAGTAAAACCCCAGAACCAGGAGCTTCATATTCGGGTGTTGTTGTAGCAAAAAGGATGCAATCGATATCTCGCGCCTCTCGATTAGCTGTTTTTAAAGCCTGTATTGCAGCATGAAGGGCTAAATCTGCCGGACCAATGTCTGGTTCTGCATAGCGTCGTTCTTTAATTCCAATTTTAGACCGAATCCATTCGTTGGTTGTGTGAAGTGAAACTTCTAGCTCAGAATTAGGAACCACACGGGAAGGTACATAAGAACCTGTGGCGACAATTTGTGCCCGTAAATGCTTCATGAAAAGTTTTTCAACAAACCCATTACAGGAACTTAAAACCTTTGATAAAGTTCTGAAAGGGCCTGGAATACAATTCAAACTGCTCGGCAGGAAAGCTTGCAGTAAGATTAATAGCAACTGTGTTTCTTAAGCAAGAAACCTGAATTTGCTGCACCATTTGACCATCCTGAATATGCTCCAAATTAGCAGCTTTAGGGCCCATCATGGTTTTCATAGCTGCCAAATCCCATGTACAAATCATCATTTTGGCAGGGATACCACTTAAGGCCACATCTTTCTCGCTTAATACCTTAAAGCTATTAATTCCCCTGGCTTGAACAGACTTTTTAATTTTATCAAAATAAGAATTGAGATCAGTTGGGTTTTGCAAACGTTCAACTGTAACAATAATATTGGGCCTCACCTTAGGGTCGGTAGAAGGCATTGTAAGCGTAATCATACCCTGATCCTTCCAATTGGGGGGAAGCTCTACTTCAAATTCACTCATAACAATCTTAGCCATTTTTCCTCCTCTTGATTGAACTTAAGTATTTTAAACGAAAAGAGATTTTGTGAAAAGGGAAAGTTTTAATTAGTAGTATAGTATTTTCACTTTTAGCTGGTGTATACAAAACTCTCTACCTCCCCTTACCCCTCCGAAGTCCCTGTGGGACAAAGGAGGGGAATTAAGATGGGTTCCTATCGCAGACTGTTAATCCTTAGAAAGATCTGTAAAAAATAATTTAACCTATTGATAAATAAGGCTTTATTAAAAATATTTTAAACTAATATGCACCATATCAAAGCTACTAAAAAGGATATAAATTGTATTGCAATTGTAGACTTTCGACGATAATTAGAAGATAATATGGAAGTGAGTGAATCAACTTTAAAAACAATTCCCATTAAAGAAGAAGTGGTTGAGCCCTCTGAATATCTTAAACGAAGAGATAGAGAAAAATTTAATATTGAATCTGTCCAGGTACTTCCCCCTAAGTTAGGTCAAAAAGATTTTGGTAAAATCAAAATCAAATATAAGTTGCCAGTTTATAAGGTTGTGCTAGGCAGCTAAAATGTCTGAAAACAATATAAATCTCCCTGCTGACCCAAACCAACTTCCATTAAAATTTCTTGAATTTCAGAAAGAAGAACTCAAGGTTCGAGAAAAAGAAATCGAAGCTAGGACAGCTTCTGATGAAAGAAGTTATAAGTATGCAGTGCAAAGCATGCAAGTCCAAGCAGGGGATCTAGAGTTAAATAGAACTCATCAAAGAGATATAATTAAAAAAATATTTTGGTTTGCAGGAATAAGCTTAACACTTATTTTGGGTTTTTTTGCATATGCTCTTTATCTGAATAAAGATGAAATTGTTAAAGAGTTCGTAAAAGCTATTCTATACATCGCTGCTGGTGGTGTAGGTGGATATGGTTACAAAAGTATTAAGATTAAACCTAATGACCCACCTGCCAACTAAAATTTTCATAGTTCCTCTTCACTCTTAAAATTCAAACTGTACCACTACTTCTTAAGGGAACCTCTAAAAATTACGGTTTCGTGTCATCCCTGCCCCTGCCTTCGCAGGGGTAAACTCCGGCAGGGATCCATCTGTACTCTCCCCCTTTGTAAGGGGGAGTTGGAGGGGGTAGAGGCTTACTAAACTCTCTACCTCCCCTAACCCCTCCTTACAAAGGAGGGGAACCAAGATGGACCCCCGCCTTCGCGGGAATGACAAATAGAAAAAAATTTGAGTAAATAGAGGTGCCTTTAATCCCTAAAATTGGAAAATTGAAGAGGAATCTCAAATGTTTGACCCTTCAAAAAAGAAATCGTGTCTTGCAAATCGTCCTTATTTTTTCCAGTTACTCTCACTTTCTCTTCTTGAATTTGGGCTTGAATCTTTAATTTCATATCTTTAATGATTTTAATAATGCTTTTGGCTTTTTCTTGATCAATTCCCATCACCAAAGTAACCGTGCATCTTTTTAAACTGCCGCCTGAGTCTTCTATTTTACCAAATTGAAGAGCATTAAGTGCAATGCCTCTTTTATGAATTTTACTTTGCAAAATATCAATCATGGCTTTCATTTTATAATCATCATCCCCGATAATTTGGATTAATTTTTTTTCTTTTTCAAAAGTAAGAGAACATTTAGATCCACGAAAATCATAGCGTGTTCCAATTTCTTTGGAAGCTTGGTTTACTGCATTGTCTACTTCTTGAAGATTGATTTCAGAAACAACGTCAAAGCTAGGCATTATTCCTCCAAGGTAAAAAGATCCTGACTTGGATTAGTTTTAATATCGATATTTTTAAAAACATAACGAGTTACATTTCCAGAAACATTGGAAAGAGTAGCTTCGGTTACCAAACTACTCACAGGTTCGATCCCTAAAAGAATTTTAGAAATCACAGAACTTTTTTTACGAGGAATAAGCTCTAAATATTGAAGCTCCTTGGGAATATCAAAACGAAAACTGGGATCTTTTACAGGATTAAAAGAACGTGTTGCAAAATCTTTTTCTAAATCTCCCAAACCATTTAAAAAAGTAATAGCTTCTTTGGAAAGAAGTTTGGACTGATCAAACACTTCAGTTTGATTTAAATCCGGTGAATAAATCCATACTTTTTTCCCATTACTTATATAAGTTTTAGATCCATGGCCTTGATATTCAATGCGCATTTCTCCGGATTTTTTCATAAAAATGCGCCCTTGTTTTTTAATTTTTTTATCTAAAATTTCCACATAGGTTTGTTGCTCAAAATCAGCAGACCAGAATTGAAGAGTTTGATAGTGTTCTTGAAGCTTTTGGGAAAGTGTAATTCCAGCCCAAATTTCTGAAATAAAACAAAAACAAAACAGAAATATTTTTATTTTCTTAAGCCTCATCAACCACCTTTTTAATTAACCTAGAAATTCCACTTTCAGCTTCTACAATATTTTGAGCCAACATATAAGCTGCGGTGGAGGCTATTTTATTTTTAGAATCCCAATGGAAATTTTCAACTGTTGTGTTTACATGTTTTGCTCCCATTTTTTCTAAAGCTTGCGCCGTACCTCTGTCACTTCCAATGGTAAGCTCTATTCCATAAGATCCTAACACTTTGCCTACAATAGCAGGAGCAATGCAAATAGCTCCAATGGGCTTTTTGGCTTGATAAAATTCTTGTATCACTCTTTGCACTTGAGAATTGACAGTACAATTGGGGCCTTTAACTGCAAAATCACACAAATTAAGAGCTGCCCCATAACCACCAGGTAATATAAGCGCATCTGCATCTACGGCTTTTAATTCTTTAATATCCCGAATATTTCCACGAGTAATACGAGCTGACTCTACAAGTATATTGCGAGAGGCCCCTTCGGCATCACCAGTTACATGATTGGTAACGGTGGCTTGTTTTTCATTGGGGGCAAAACAAAGGGGCATGGCTCCTTCCCTCACAAGATGAAGGAGAGTTAAAACTGATTCATGAATTTCGGAACCATCTTTAAAACCACATCCTGCTAAAATAACTGCAATTTTTTTACTCATAAACTCTCCTTTTTTACTTACGGGGTGGCATGGGAGGGCGTGGTGGTGGAATCCCTCGACTGGGAGCCCCTGCGGGCATGGGTCTACCGGTTACACCGGGTGCATTCCCCAGAGGTGGAACAGGACGACGTTTCAGCATGGGACGACGGCGCATTGGTTTTCTAAAACCATGACGATAAACAGGGGCTGCTGTACTATTGGTATCAATGAGTTGAATCATCTGGCCTGTTTGTCTCTCCCACTTTTTAAGAGCTTTTTCTAAAATGGGTTGATTGACTGACCAAACCATTTCATCTCTTCCTTCCAAAACACTTTCGTTAAACAAAGTGTAGGAAATACTAAAATTTTGGAAACCTGTTTCATCTGGACCACCCCAAGCAATAAAAGAACTTGGTTCTTGGATTTGAATACGCACCAGTTGATCGGGATTATGATGAGTGCGTAAAAAACCAACCAGGTTTAAATTAAGACGAAGGGTCCAGATGGGTTCTTTTAAACCTTTCATCATCAGCATTAATTCATCCAAAAAAGTTTGTTGTTCTAGGTTTTCTTTTCTTAAATGTTTAGTAGCGTTGTAGGTAATAATTTCTAAATTATCGGGCAAAACCAATCCAAAAAAAGAACGTAAAAAATTAAAAACTTGTTCAAAAAACCAAACATTGGTTTCTTCTGCTGATACTTTAGAAAAATCACGATTGGAGTTAAAACCCCAAGTCCCTACAACTTGGCGCTTAGAAGTAGCTTCGGCTAAAAAATCTTGAACACTGGTCAGCATGGAAAAAGTATAGACCGAATAAAAAAACAAAGCAAATTCGTAGGAGTGCTAAGGTATTTTATGCACTCAAGGCTACGTGTTTATTTCCCGCTGCTTTTCCCAAAAACTCATCGTGACTAAAATCATCTACGGTAATGGCATCAAGTCTTAACTTCTCAGCCAAGATAAGCTGATTTTTCTCTGTTGTAGTAATAATATTTTGTTTAACGGCTTCCTCAATAATTTGAAACAAAGGAACCTTTTTGGGCAGTTTGCCGGCCTTAATAGCTTTGCGAACTTTTTGCTCAATTCCAACAGCAATAATGATGGCACGGAAAGCATCTTCTTGGATCTTTAAAGCCTCTCCATCCTTTTTAGGAAAGAAAATTCCATCCGTTAAACGATCTCTTTGTTCACCAGATTTTTGAACAAGCTTGGCTACTTGCTGCCCTAAGGCATCATTGGGTCTATGCCCAATGGAATTACAGTTAGCCCACAAACGAATGGGACCTTTAAAAATCCAGCCTAATACGGGAACATCCATGTTAGCAAAAATACCATCAAAGGCTTGCTGGATTTGCTCAAAGGCATATTCCACAGAATATTGCACAAAGGGTAAATCTTCTTTCTTGCGTCCTTCAGCTTCAAACCGTCTTAAGGTTGAAAAACCAAAAAACATCCAAGAAAGAATATCAGCAAAACGGCCCGTGATTTTTTCTTTCATTTTAAGCTGGCCGCCCAAAGTACCCATGGCAATATCAGCCATGATGGCAAAGGAAGCTGAGGCCCAGGCTAATTTTTGATAATAACGAGAAGTCTTTCCACCCACGGGTGAAAAAGCTAAATGACCACGGGTTAAACTTAACAAACAAGAACGAAAAGTATTGCGCACCACATGACCAATATGCCCCCAGAAAGCATTGTCAAAACCACCTAAATCTTTTTCATCCATGGCTTTTACTTCTTTGTAGGCATAGGGATGGGCACGAAGAGCTCCCTGACCAAAAATAATGAGAGTTCTGGTCATGATATTGGCTCCTTCTACTGTAATCCCAATGGGCATTCCAATATAAGTATGAGCCAAAATATTGCGGGGACCTCTGGAAATACCGCTTCCTCCCATCACATCCATTCCATCAATCACAATTTTTCTAGCAAGTTCAGTTTGAGTGTACTTGGCCATAGCGGTAATAACAGGAGGCTTAATTCCCTTATCCAAGGCTCCACATACAAATTTACGGGCTGCTTCCATGAGGTAGGTTAGCCCACCCATCTTAGCCAAGGGTTCTTGGATTCCTTCAAATTGACCAATGGACACTCCAAATTGTTTTCTGATCACCGCATGGTTACTTACCGCTCGTGTGGTTAATTTAGCACCGCCCACACTTTGAGCAGGCAACGAAATACCACGTCCTGCAGCTAAACTTTCCATGAGCATTTTCCAACCACGTCCAGCCCATGGGGTACCACCAATAATGGCTTCTTCAGCAAGAACCACCACATCATTGCCTTGAGTTGGACAGTTATAGAAAGGCACACCTAAGGGATCGTGCTGTCTACCAATCACTACACCTTTAGTAGCAGCGGAAATGAGAGCACAGGTAATACCTACATTTTCGCCTTTCCCTAAAAAATTTTCAGGATCTTTCAATTTAAAGGCCACACCCAGTACCGTAGAAATAGCAGCCAAGGTAATCCAGCGTTTGTTCCAATTTAAGCGGATATAAAGTTTGCCATCATCTCCCTTAAATAAAACACCCGTAGCAGTAAGAGAGCCTGCATCAGAACCAGCTGTAGGTTCGGTTAAGGCAAAACAAGGTATGTCTTCTCCCACAGCTAAGCGAGGAAGAAATTTTTGCTTTTGCGCCTCGGTTCCATAGTGATTTAAAAGTTCTGCAGGGCCCAAAGAGTTTGGGACCATCACAGTAACTGTTGCTGGAATACAACGACTGGCTAGCTTCATAATAACAGCGCTATGAGCCAAAGCTGAAAATTCTAATCCCCCATATTTTTTAGGGATAATCATCCCTAAAAATTTCTCTTTTTTCATAATATCCCAGGCCTTGGGGGGAAGTTCACGATCCTGCCACACTTGCCAATCATCACAGGCTTCGCACAAGCGTTCTACAGGGCCATCTACAAAAGCTTTTTCTTCTGCAGTTAAATCAGGATAGGTTTCTGCCAACATTTTTTTGAAATTAGGTTTGCCCGAGAAAAGATCTTTTTCGATCCAGACAACACCTGCATTCAAAGCTGTGCGCTCGGTTTCCGAAATTTTGGGCATAAAACCTTTCATGGCCTTCATGAGAATGCTTGAGACTAAAAATTTCCGGAGAGGTTTTATGCTAAAAAGAAGGCCAACAATAATGAAAGTATCAAGCAACCAAAGAGGAGCCCCAAATCCCAAAAGGACTACAACAATGACCAAGGTCCACAAAATAAAAGGCACTCCCAGATATCCTAAAATCAGGCCCACACCAATGGTGCCTAGAATGGAGATGGTTTGACTTACCCCCAAAAAACTTCCATAAAATTGATTAATTAATTCCACTTCAGCCTCCTTTATATGAATGAATACCCATTCATTTTAGTTATAAACGACTTACCCTTTGAGATCAACATATTTTTATCAAGACTCATGCTTTTTCAGGCAGGCAGGCGTGCCAGGCACGCGTGTAAGTGCTTAATTAAAAAAAGCCCAGGGGGATCTCCTGGGCTTTATTATCATGTACTGAATTGAAGTGCTTTTTCTATTATGGACCTTGCTCTTGACCCTGGCCTTCTCCTTCTCCACTAAATTCTTGACCAGTTTCACCTTCTGCATGGTCTTGCTGTTCTTTATCTTCACAAGACTCAGTACTGCGTGAGCCTTCTGCTTCAACTTCCAAGGCAATACATGCAGACAATGAGACAAGGAGATCAGGATGCTCTGCTACCACAACTCGAGTAAACCCATTGGGAGCCGTACAATCCCAGGTTTCTTGGAAAGTAAACGTAGGTTCGTTAAAGTCCAAAAAGCTGGATTTGGCAGTAACAGCATCCACATAGGGAGAAGCAGAGGTATCTCCAAGCACCATGTAATCAAGGGCTCCGGCATCTGTTAAGTCATAAAAGAAACATTCAGTGTTATCGGTACTTCCATCTGTAAAAGTACACATGCCATTTGAATCAGCTGCTTCCACAAAATCAGTTGGCCAAACAGCAGTTTCATAATTATCCACTTGTTTCCAGCAAACATTATCAGAAGCGGCAAGGCCTAGAGTGGTTAAGTCTTCTAGTGAGAACATATTGCCTGCCACATCTCCCTTGTAGGTTCCCGTAGATTCGTGTACGCCACACCCTTCCTGAGAATCAAAAAGGGCATAACCTGTTGAACGCCAGGTACCCCATTCAGATCCTGAAGCTCCAGAACGCCAAGAAAAATCCATTTCATTGGTTATAACCGAGCTGGCTTTGTCTGCGTTAAAGTTAATGGTACCAGCGCCCCATTGACCATTAAATCCCATGGCAATTTCCACGGCTTCACCATCATCAAAGGATGCCGCAACATCATCAGCTGTAATGGTGATTTGATAACTGTCAGAACCCAAAATATCAGTTAATTGTCCACTAAATCGGCCGCCAGAAACGGTGTAGATCATTTCCAAAGTTTGGGTATAAGTGCCTTGGCCTTGACCATCATCATCATCAATTTCGCACAACATCACACTCAACTGGTCACTCACTAAACCAACGCGCACATAGGCTGTTTCTTCTCCCAAATCATCCGGGTCAAAACCACCTTCTTCGAGTTCATCTTCGAGTTCATCAGCAAACATGGATTCATCAATAATAACCTCGTAATAATTAAAAGCCCCATTACCCACTGCAATCAAACCAGCAGATTCAAAGGCTTTGTCAATACACATTTCAGACCGAAAACCTTTGACTTGGCTTTTAATTTCTTCAACAGCAGATCTCACCTCGCAAGCCGTTCTTGAATAAGATCTATCACTCGGCCTTGTACTTGCTGCCTTGACAAGGGAGGAAAGACTGGAGTTTGTGGTAGCACTATTCGCATCCATACTATCCACGTTTAAATCAGGGATGTTTGTTAAGGAACTTAAGGCATCGGAACTAACCGTTCCACTATCACTATCGCTATCGCTACTGGAACTCCCACTACAGTTGATGAGAAAAACAAAACTAGAAAAAACGACAAATAAACGTAAATACTTCATGATGACCCCCTTTACCCCGATGTGTCAAAAAAGTGTCATAATATTACCACTGTCAAAAATAATTGTAAATGTTTATTTTATAACTATATGATATGATTTGATTAAATGTAATTAGAGGTAAAAAACAACTGGAATTTTTTAATTTACTTGTTTTAAAGACTGGCCTTCGACTACAACTTTACGAACATGATAGCCTCTGGTTTTTTGAATAAGATGATCATAAAGAGGAACCTCTTTTTCATGTCCAACTAAATCGACCACGATATAGTCGGCTTTTTTGCCAGGCACTAAACTTCCTATTTCATTCCCCAACATCAAAATTTCCGCTGCACGAATGGTTACCATCTCCAATAAGTCTTGAGCAGTAAGACCAAAACCATGCTCCTTAGATTGTTGATGGGCAAAACGCATTTCATCCCAAAGCGAAAGAGTATTGGTAGAAGAAAGACCATCAGTTGCTAAAGCCAAAGGAATGCCTTTTTGTCGAATCAATTTAATGGGTGTTACCCCCTGACGCAAATAAGAATTAGAACGAGGACACCAAATAATTTTACTCTTGCTTCTCTCAATACGATCCAAATCCTGGGGAGTAACATGGACACAACCCACCAAAATGGGACTGGCCTCTAAAAATCCAATTTCATCCAGGTGTTGAACGGGAGTTTTGCGAAACTGCGGTGGAAGATTTTCACCCCAGCCAATATTAGGGAAAAGCAAAGTGGCAATATCACCCGTAGAATCATAAAAAAATTCCATCTCTGAAAAACTTTCAGCCACCTGCATCATCAAAGGAATACGAGAGGTACGTGAATACTGCGATAAAATACGTAAAATATTGCGAGACAAAGTATAGGGCGAATAAGGCCCAAGCCCCACACTAATGCGCTCAGAATCATACTCCAGATATTTTTCTACAATGGCTAAAGCTGTTTCAAATAAATCTCTTGCTACGCTACTGTCGTAACTTAAAACTTCAGGAAAAACAACTCCCCGCAAACCTACTTGCTCTAAGCTTTGAACAATGCCTCCATAATTTCCCATATCCCCCACACAAGTAATACCCGATTCAATGCAAGCTGCAATCCCCTGCTCCACTGCTTCACGCAACCGTTCTGAAGAAGTATTTTTTTTATATTCGATACAACCCAAAAGCCATTCTACAAAATGAGGTTGGGCTACCATAGAACGAACGGGATCCTGGGGATAATTAGTATGAAGCCCCATATCCAAATGAACATGAGCATTAATAAACCCAGGTAAAATAGCTTGATTGGCATAGTCTTCATGGAGAGCATCGGGATAACGATCAAGCATCTGGGATTCTGGACCTGTATCGATTATCTCACCATTTTCAATAACCATGGCTCCATCAAAAAGAGGCGGGGCAGCCATTGAAACAAGATATTTTGCAGAGATGATTTCAATCATGAGGAAAATTATTTAACACAAATAAAATAAAAAAATCCAGAATATAACTCAATATGAAGGTACGTGGAAGGCAGGGGGGAGTGTTTCTTGAGGAGCGAGGACTGTCTGACGAGCCCTGAGCAAAGTCGAAGGGCGAGGAGTTCCGCAGGGACGAAAGAAATACTCCCCCCTGACCAGAGATATCTTCCTTACACTACAATATTATCAATCAACCGCGTCTTTCCTACAAAACAAGCGACGGCAAAAAGGGTTTTACCTTTTTGATAGTGAGTTAATGGAGTTAAGTTTTCTGAATGAAGACATTCAGCATAATCGAGTCTTAACCCACAAGAAAAAAGTTTATTTTTAAGATGACTCATTAAAATAGCAATGCGCGTCTCACCCGATTTAATTTGATTTCGAATCCAAAAAAGAGCACTAGAAATCCCAACTGCATTTTTTCTTTCTTCTAAAGTTAAATAAACATTTCTGGAACTTAATGCCAAACCATCTTTGTCTCTCACAATAGGGGCTCCTATAATACGAATAGGAAAATTAAGATCAGCACCCATGCGCTTAATAACAGCTAATTGTTGAAAATCTTTTTTCCCAAGCACAGCCACAGTAGGCTGGGTAATTAAAAATAATTTTGAAACAATGGTTGTTACCCCACGAAAATGACCGGGACGTGAGCCTCCACAAAGAGGAAGTGATATCTGTGTAGTTTCTACATAAGTTTCAAAATTTTTAGGATACATTTTTGAAATTTTGGGGGAAAAAACATAATCAACCCCAGCTTTCTTACATTTTTTTAAATCTCCCGGAATGTCTTGTGGATAGCGGTTTAAATCCTCATGGGCTGCAAATTGTGTGGGATTAATAAAAAGAGTGAGGATAACAATATCTGAATATTTTTGAGCTATGCGAATAAGCGAAAGATGCCCTTCATGCAGATAACCCATGGTGGGTACAACACCGATTTTTTTGCCCTTCTTTTTTAAGGCAAAACTTATTTTCTGCATTTGCGGTATGTTGGTGATAACTTTCACTAGGAAAACTTATTTTTCACTTTCATGTTTAACGCGCTTACTTTTTTTACTACCCTTTTCTTTTGTCAATTCTTGTTTGCCACCACCTTCCAACATTTGTAATTCGCGATACACACTATGTTCCTCAGTAGGAAACATTCCCTCACGAACATCACTAATGTAGTGACCCAAAGCCTTAATACACACTTCATGAAAATTGGCGTAATTTTTCACAAAGCGGGGTTTAAAATGAGGATTGGCACCCAAGAGATCGTAAATTACCATTACCTGCCCATGACAACGTGGGCCAGAACCAATTCCAATGGTGGGAATAGAAACTGTTTCAGTTATTTTTTGAGCTACCTCCATAGGCAACCCTTCTAACAAAAGAGAAAAAGCCCCCGCTTCCTCTAATACCTGGGCATCGTTAATAATCACATCGGCATCCTTGGTTGTTTTGCCTTGAACCTTGTAGCCTCCCATGATGTGTACCGATTGCGGTTTTAAACCCACATGAGCCATCACAGGGATACCCACTTTGTTTAAATACCACACCAAATCGGCCATCTCTTCTCCCCCTTCAATTTTAACCGATTCGGCTCCTGCCTTAATTAATTTACCTGCATTGGAAACAGCTTCTTCATGGCTAATTTGATACGAAAGAAAAGGCATATCAGCCATCAAATGAGCCCTTTCTATCCCCTTGGCCACACAACGTGTATGGTACACCATGTCATCAATAGAAACGGGAAGAGTATTAGAATGCCCTTGAATTACCATGCCCAGGGAATCCCCCACTAAAACCATATCAATGCCAGCCTCATCGATAAGACTAGCCATGGTATAATCGTAGGCCGTTATCATGGTAATTTTTTCACCAGCTTTGGCCATACGTTGAAGCTTTGGTACTGTAATTTTCTCATTCATTTTGTGGATTTGATAAGACATGGTGGGTCCCTTTCTACCGGCTATCAATGGTGATATAATGCCGATCTTTGCGTGTCTTGATCATATGATACAACTCTTTCTTGAGCGTGTCATAGTCTTTTTTATTGTTCACAAAATCGATACCAGAAGCATTTACAACAAGAAGAGGGGTTTCTTGGTACTTGAAAAAAAAGTTGCTATACGCCTGAGAAAGTTGTTCTACATACTCATAACGAAGCGATTTTTCATATACTTCATTTCTCTTTCGTACCCGGTTCATCAAAACATCGGGAGAGGCTTGAAGAAAAATAACCAAATCAGGTTTTGGTAATCTGGCATCTAAAAGTTGATAGACTTCTTCATAAAGACTTATTTCTTCGGGGGTTAAATTCATGTGAGCAAAAATTTGATCTTTTGCAAAAACATAATCACACACCGTTATTTGATTAAAAAGATCTTGTTGTTTTAATTCAACCTGCTGACGATATCGTGAGAGAAGGAAAAAAAGCTGGGTCTGAAAAGCAAACCTGTCTGGATCCTCATAAAAAGTAGAAAGAAAGGGATTATTGGCTGGCTCTTCAAGAATGAGCCTGGCTCCTAAATCCTCGGCAAGCATACGGGTAAGCGAGGTTTTTCCAACCCCAATAGGACCCTCCACAGCCAAGTACTTAAGCTTTTCCATGGAAAAGCTATAACATCACCGATTTTTAATGCAACAAGGTATCGATTTTCCCTTGAAGCAAGAAAGCGATCACCAATGCGTAAATAACTAGTGATTCGATCAAAGCTAAGCCAATGATCATGGGTGTTTGAACCTTGTTGGCAGCACCTGGATTACGGGCAATACCTTCCAAAGCTGAGGCCGAAGCCTTACCCTGACCAAGCGCACCACCAAAAGCAGCCAAGCCAATGGCAATACCAGCACCAATGGCTAAACCAACAATGGCGCGTTCTGGAACAGTACCACCTTCGGCAGCTTGGGCTAACCCGCAAAAAAGGGTAAAAATAAAAGTTACAAGACCTGTGAGTGTTTTTTTCATTATATTTCTCCTCATGAATTGTTTTTAAAGTGAAACTTTTTTTCTTCATCCTCACTGTCGGTAAATCCCGCCCCCTTGGAGGTTGAATTTAATACCGAAGATCTTTCGTTTTACATTTTTAAAACGAACAATCAGTCAGTGTTCTTCGTGGGCTACTGCCAAACCAATATAAACGGTAGACAGCAGCGAAAAAACGAAGGCTTGGATGAAGCTGACAAAAAGTCCCAAAAACAGAAAAATAACAGGCACCACCAACGGCACCAAATCTGAAAAAATTCCTAAAACCACGTGATCCCCATAAATGTTGCCAAAAAGCCTTACCCCTAAAGATACCGGTCTCACTAAGTGACTAATCAATTCAATCACAACCATCAAAGGAGCAAGCCAAATAATGGGTCCCATAAAATGACCCAAATAATTTTTTAAGCCATGTGCCTTAATTCCCATGTAATTGTAGTATAAGAAAACAATGATGGAACAAGCATAGTTGGTATTTACATTATCGGTTGCTGGCAAAAAACCAGGAATTAATCCCAAAATATTATTTAAAAAAATGTAAATGAAAAGAGCTCCAATGAGAGGAAAATATTTTTTAGCATCATGACCAATAATGCCTTCCATTAAATTTAAAACAAACTCAACAACTGATTGAATAACATTTTTAAAACTAAAACCTGCTTCGGGAATTAATTCTTCTTCGATGGTTTTAAGTTTTAATTGATAAACGAAGGCTAAAATTAAAATCACAAGTGAGATAAGACCTGCAGAAAACAGATGAATGTTACCATGATTAACAAAATTAGAAATCCAACCAAACCAAGTAAAATCGTGCATAGGTATCCTTTAAAAAAAGAGTGATTTAACTCCTTCACAAAAAATAGCAAGCACTAAAGAAGAAAAACCACATAAAAAAGCAAGAGCCGAAACATTAATAACCAAAAGAAGGGTACCTACAACAGCAATGAGCAAAATCATTTTTACTAAAAACCGCAATCCATTACGGGATTTGTTTTTGCCGTCATCAACCAGGATTTTTTCAACGGTTTTTTTAATAAAACGAAAATTAATCAAGGCCACCAAGGTACCACCCAAAAGCCCCCCAAAAACATCCATAGTAGGCCATAAAAATAATCCAAGAGTGAGTAAAACAAGAGAAATACCAATGGTGATGCGTTCGATGGTTTGAATAGGCCAAAACTCGGGCCCTTGGAAGGTTGATAGTTGATTCATTCTTCTTCTCCTTTAGTAGTGTACTTTAATATCCGGAACAAATTATAAAATCCGGTAATACCCCCGAGAGTTAAACCCACCAAGGCCAACCAAGGCTTGGTTTGAAAGTAATCATCCACCTTAGAACCCAGGTACAATCCGCCAACAACACAAGCTGCTAGTTGAAAACCAACAGCCCCATAGATGCCCCAGCCAACCCAGGCCGAATCTTTCATGAATGGTTTCTTTTCCAAAACTGTGGAGGTGTTAACACATTAAAAAGGGTTAAGTCAAATGATCCCATTTATGATCCAAGGCCTTTCAAATAATGAAAACTAGCCCTTATTTGGATGGATTCTACCTGTTTTTCAATGCGGGGGGTCTTAACAAGTTGAGTTCCTTTCAAATGGTATTTGTTGCAAAAATATCGGAGAGAAGGGGCTAGCTGATCATCGGTTAGTTTGCATTCGATTAACTCTTTGATTTTATTTCCTACAACCAAACAAAAATCAACTTCCTTTTTTTCCTTTGTTCGCAAATTGGCCAATTGAGTTTTGTCACCCAGTAAATCACTTTTTTCAAACAGGTGAGTTAAAAGACTAACAGCAACAAAATTTTCAAGATGGGCACCAATATCTCCCACTACAAAACCAGTATTGTAAAAATAAATTTTGGGTTCTTTGAGTAAAGATCTGGCAATATTTTGAGAATAAGGAATAACACGAAAAATAATATAAAGATCCTCTAAGATCTGAATATACCGTTTAACCGTTTGTGGTGATATTTGCACATCTTCTGCCAGAGATTGATAGGAAACAGGGCTCCCAACATTTCTTTGTAAACGCTCTAGAATAAGCCTTATCGCTTTTAACTCGAAAATTCGTTGGAATTCAAAAATTTCTTCTCGCATTAAACTATCAAAATACAAAGACTGCCAGCGACTGGCCTCTTCTTGATTGGGAGCTAAAAATGGCTCTGGAAATCCTCCACATTCAATCAATTTTTGTTGATCCTCCAACGTAGAATTGGGGAGTTCGTTTAAACAAAAAGGCATGAGATGATGAACAAAAAATCTTCCAGCCAGAGAATCTCCTGCCTGACGAAAAGTTTCCAGGCGAGCACTCCCTGTAACTAAGATACTCAAACTCTCTGGTTTCGTGTCATAAACTCCTTTCAGGTAATTTTTCCATCCACGCATTTTATGAATTTCATCCAGAACGAGAAGATCGGTATCTGGCAGCCATTCTCTTCCTTTAAGCACTTGTCTATGGTCTGGATTATCAAAACTAAGATAGGTTGGTTTTTTAAAGTCCTTGGAAATATCCAAGGCAAGCCAGGTTTTTCCCACCTGCCTGGGACCTGTTAAAAACACCATTTTTTTTGTGAGATCTTTTAATATGGCCTGGCGTCTTTTACGAAACATCAAGACTATTATGCACTATCTTTATTTTTAGTCAAGACTATTCGGTAATATGATTAGTTTTGGTCGGTTTACTTTGAATACAGCCTGTACCCAAATTCATTACCAATAGAGAAGATCTTTTCTAATAATGCCCGATAATTAAACAGAAGAGGGACATGGGGAATAAAGTATGGTTCACTTTGTTCTCAATTCTGTTCGTGGTGATAACACCTCTGAAGATATTCCTGTTCAATCGGCCATTCAAAATGGATCGGAGTTTATTCCTCTTGATCACTTTGAAATAGTTGATGCCAGTATAAAGCCCAAAGATTTTTTCACTCAATTTGATAAACCCTTCTTTGATGAAATTATTTTTGAGCAAACCATTCATAACCAAAATTATCGCTACATTGCCTGGCTTGATCCAACAATAGATCTTAAACAACTTCCTCATGAATTAACCCTTATCCATTCTAGCCCTGAAAAAGGACTTAAAAAAACAACTCAAGCCAAACTACTTTGGAAAAATGAACAAGATTCTTCCAATTTTTCTTATGGAGGAACCAAGTTTGAATGGGGATATTCTTTTAGTTCTGTTGAAGGACCTCACTTAAAAAATGAGTGGCGTCCTTCAAAAGAAACATCACAACGTCTTGAACATTTAGAAAAAACCATCCGCAAAAAAACAGAAAAGATTGTTGGAAAAGATGGTGTGATTTCCGCTGAAGAGTTTGCTCAACTCGAAGGTATTTTTAAAAACATAGCCCAATCTCTTTTTAAAAATACCGTCAATGTTCTACCCATTGATATTAAGTTTGATGAAGAAGGAAAAGTAACCGTTGTTTATAAAATAAGCCCCCCTGTGGAAGGAATTGTTCCCTTGATTACAGATGATGAAGGCCTGCCCTATGCCAATCAAGAAATTCGAGATCAATTAACAAAAAAAATTCTTAGTTTTTTTGATTACCCTTATTCTCAAAAGAACATTGAAAAAGGAATATCAAAATTACAAAGTTATTTTAAGAAAAATAAAAAGTTTGAGCATTTTGCAGGTTTAGGAACCCCGGAAATTAACGACCACAACGAACTTGTAATTCCAGTTCTTTGCAAACCCCAATATCTCTCTGTTACACTTGATGCAACCATTGCAGATAAGGATGGACACCCCGTTAAAAATATTTCGTTTAATCCAGCATCTAAGGAAATAAAAATTCGTTACCCTTTAAACGAAAGAAACATAAAAGAACTCGAACAAGATCTTGTTGCCTACTTTAATAAAGGACAACTGGATGGACATTCATACTATGTTCAACCTGGTGGAAAACCTTGGGCCGATGGATCTACTCTTCATCTCAATTATATTTTGATTCCCATGCCCAAAAAAATTGAACTGCGTTCAGATATACAACTTAATCCTCATCGATTGGAACATTGGTTTAAAAACCATAAACCTGGGCGCAAACAACCTCAGTATACAAATAAATCCATCAATCGGGGTCTTGCCAAGTTAGACCAATATTACCAACTTGAAGAAGGTTATCTTTTAAAATCAGGGGTAGAAATAGATCCTGAAACAGATGAAGCTATGGATGCTAGAGCCGTTGATCTCTCTTATGATAATCAAAAACTCGTTATTGGCCGTCCTACTCCAAGTGGATTAACCAATCTTCATTTTGCAAAAATTTCAAAAATTGATTTTGAATTTTATGGAAAAGAAGACAACCCAGCAGCTTATGCCCAATTACAAGATTGGTTTTATACCCAGGGTGGAGAAAAAATGCTCCGCAAAAGATTGGATTTTGAAGGAAGGTATTACAAACATACAGATGTTGCTAATACCATTTTAGCTATTGGCAACAGAACAACAGGTTACTCTACCATTATCGACTACCAACTTGATCAATTAGAGCGCTCTGGGCTTCCAGATTGGAGCGACCATAATCGTATTGACCGCAAAGCTGAAAGTAAACCTGGAGGAAATTTTCCAGTACAGATTGTTTGGGATATTGTTCCCGATAAAAAACGCCCTGGAGATGTCATCATTAAAGTTAAATTAGCCAGGGATGGTATCCTCATATCTCCGGAATTTGGCATAGATGGTGGTGCCACAGGTGCCTCTCCTTATGGAGGTGCTACCACTCGCTTCATGAATGGGCACAATTTACTGACAAGTGCAGGTGTGAGTGGAATTCCTTTAGCCCCTGCTTTGAATGCAGGAGTGGGTTATACTATGCCCTACCTCAATAAGGCTGGAGATTCACTTACCTTGAATTCGGCAGTTAATTTGGGTTTTGCAAATAATTCCTATCAAGCAGCAAATTTGGGTTTTGAATTTACTCATCCCATTGGAAGCCCCACATCAGATTGGAGTGTTTTAGCAGGATATAATTTACAAGGTATTATATCGGCTCGTGAATTATGGAATCAACCCTATGTAGGCATTATGTACAATCCCAACACCAACACCATTGTAAAAATAACAGCAGGCCCTGGGATTTCTTTTAGTGGTGGGGTTTATGCGGGTGTAAATATATCGGCCACTCATCGAAAAAATTTAGTCCCCAATGGAAAACTTTATTTTAAAAGCCAATTGGAAACTGGAGTGAGAGTAGGCAAACAACCCTCTGATATGCTTGCAGGCCTTATGAACCCCGTTACAGCAGCTCTCCCTCTTTATGCCTATGCTTCTGCTAGAGGAGGAGTATTTTATGAAGTGGTTCCCAACCAATTGGGAGTAGGTTTAGGCATTGCTGCTGCAACAAATAATGGATGGAGTGGAGCCCCGGCCCTAGGTGGCGGACTAGCTTTTGATGCCATGGGACGTATTATGATTGCAGGAGTGGGGTTAGATGCCTCAATGGGATTTGCTCCTCTCATTGCACTATAAAATTAAATCGTTACAATAATCCATGCTTCCTAATACCCACACCCTTGAAGCATTTCCCGTTTAATGTAAAGGGCCTTAAAAATATTGACTATGATAACATTTTTATATATAATGTTATCACCATGATGAGAACACAAATAAGTTTGAATAAAGAAGAATATCAAATGGCTAAAATTGAGGCTAAACGCCAGGGGTTATCCTTAGCAGAACTCCTTCGTCGATCACTCCGAAATTTTTTACCCATTTCTAAAAACAAACCCTGGATGAAATTTGTTGGCTTTGTGGAGTCAGGCAATTCTTGCTCTAGTCAAAATATCGATAATATCATTTATGGCCAAAAAGATTGAAAGCTACGTCGATACCTCAGCACTTATTGCGTTCCTAGATCGATCCGATACTCACCACACTTTGTTTGCTCGCTTATTTTCTGATCCACCCTCGCTTATTACCTCGCCACTCGTCATTGCTGAAGGGCATGCATGGTTTCTTAAACGCTACGATGGAACACGAGCCATGCAATTTTTAAACTTTATCGAAGAATTAAAACCCCTATCCATAAAAGCTATAGGGAAAACAGAAATGGAAAAGGCAGCAAAGTATATTCGAAAATATTCTGACCAAACCCTAACCTTAGCTGATTCCTTAGGGCTTTTTCTGATGGATCAACACAAAATTAAATCTTGCTGGTCTACCGATCATCATTTAGCCATCACCGGTGTTTCATTAGTCATTCATGAATTTTAAGAATTGCTTGTTTATAAGCTTGAATGGTTTTCTCCAAATCCTCTACAGTATGAGCTAACGAAATAAACCCAGCCTCAAAAGCTGAGGGAGCTGTGTAAATTCCATTATCGAGCAAGGTGTGAAAAAAGGTGCTGAAATTTTTGGTGTTTGAACAAAGAGCGCCCGCAGCATCCAGTACAGGTTTATCTGAAAAAAAGACAGAGAACATTGAACCAACACGATTCAATTGAAGGGAAATTCCTACCTCACGTGCTGCTGATTTAATTCCTTCTTCTAAAAAATGCCCTTTTTCTTCCAACTTTTTATAAACATCTTTTTCCTGTAATTTTTTTAAAGTAACAAGGCCTGCCGCCATGGCCAGGGGATTGCCCGAAAGAGTTCCTGCTTGATACACGGGCCCAAGAGGCGCCACATATTCCATTATTTCTCGTCGTCCCCCATAAGCTCCTACAGGCAAACCACCACCAATAATTTTACCTAAACAAGTAATATCAGCTTGCAAGTTGAACAATTCCTGCGCTCCCCCAAAAGCCACACGAAAACCAGTCATCACTTCATCAAAAATAACAAGGGAGTGATTTTCGTGAGCCACGTTGATTAATTCTTTTAAAAAGTGAGGTTGAGGCAAGATACAACCCATATTCCCCATAATGGGTTCTATAATCACACAGGCTACTTCGTTTTTATTTTTTTGAAAAATATTTTTAACAGACTGAATATCGTTATAATTGGCAACCAAAGTTAAAGCAGCAAATTCAGAAGGAACCCCAGCACTATCTGGAATACCAAGAGTTTGCGCCCCCGAACCAGCTTTTACAAGTAGCGAATCACCATGACCATGGTAACAGCCCTCAAATTTAATGATTTTATTTTTTGCGGTAAATCCACGAGCTAAACGAATAGCTGCCATGGAACTTTCGGTTCCTGAATTAACAAAACGAATGAGATCAATGGAGGGATAAGCCTTTTTAACCTCGAGAGCCAATTCAATTTCCAAGGTGGTGGGAGCCCCAAAACTAGTTCCATTTTTCATCACTTGATTTAAAGCATTTAATACAAAAGAATCTGCATGACCTAAAATGGCGGGCCCCCAACTTCCCACATAATCGATGTATTCATTTCCATCGGCATCCCAAACCCTGGAACCCTTGGCGCGCACAATAAAAAGTGGATTACCTCCCACAGCTTTAAAAGCACGCACAGGCGAATTAACCCCACCTACCAAATGTTTTTGGGCTTGGCTAAAAAGTTTTTGTGAAGTTTGAATTTTTTGCATCAAATTAAGTAGAAGCTTTGGCAGCTTTAACAAGGTTTCTTACAGAAGCAAAAGTTTCAATAACAGCTGTGGGCTCGTATCCACAATGCACCATGCAATCATCACACTTGGGATTACGGCCTGTACCATAGTTTTTCCACTCCGTCTCTTTCATTAATTCTTTAAAAGTTTTTGCATACCCCTCTCCCAAAAGATAACAGGGCTTTTGCCATCCAAAAACATTTCGGGTTGGATTTCCCCAGGGAGTACATTGGTAATTATGCTGCCCCATTAAAAATTCCAAAAAAAGCGGGGAATGATTAAACTTCCATGTCTTTTTTGGAGAGGCCAAAACTTGTTTGAAAAAATTCTTTGTTTTTTCACGTTTGAAAAAATGTTCTTGGTCTGGAGCATGCTCATAAGCATAACCAGGAGAAATCATCATGCCATCAACTCCTAATTCCATGGCTTCATCAAAAAATTTGCGTACATTTTCTATATTTTCTCCATCAAAAATGGTGGAATTAGTAGTTACCCTAAAACCTTGTGCTTTAGCAGCACGAATGGCTTTTACTGCTTGATCATAAATCCCCGTGCGACACACCATGCGATCATGCACTTCACGAATGCCATCTAAATGCACACTAAAAGTTAAATACTGGGAGGGTTGAAAAAGATTGAGTTTACGTTCCAATAAAATGGCATTGGTACAAAGGTAAATATAACGTTTTTGTTTTACCAAACCTGCTACAATTTGAGCAATTTCGGGATGAATGAGAGGTTCACCACCTGGAATAGAAACCATGGGAGCCCCACATTCGTTGGCAGCATCCAAACATTCTTGAACGGAAAGCCGTTTATTGAGAGTTTCTTCAGGATATTGAATTTTGCCACAACCCTTGCACTCCAAATTACAGCGAAACAGGGGCTCTAACATCAAAACCAGGGGATAACGTTTTATTCCCTTGATTTTTTGCTTCATGATATAGCTAAAAACCTTAATTCCTTGTGATATGGGTATGGCCATGGCTTTCTCATTATGGGATCCAAACCCAAATCACAAGGGCAAAATGGGTTTTTGTTAAACACGATTGTATGAATTTCATTTTTGGATTATACCTCCTGTAACGGAGGTATTTATATTTTGTAAACAAAAAGAAAGTTTGGTTCCTGTTTTTTTTACTCTTCTACGTGTTGTGGTTGGCCTGATTATGGCTGTACATGGTTATGGAAAATTAACCAACATGGCCGAAATCATGGGTGGCTTTCGCAATATGGGAATACCCTACCCTGAAATAAGCACCTACCTGGCTATTGCAGGTGAATTTTTAGGTGGTTTGGGCTTGATGGTTGGACTACTCACCCCCATTGCTGCCTTTGGCGTGGCCTGTGTGATGGCTGTGGCTGTTTTTTTTGTTCATTTCCCCAATGGGCTTTTAACCAAGAATAATGGATTTGAATATCCACTTACCCTCTTGTGCGTAGCTCTTTATTTTTTGATACATGGTGGTGGAAAATACAGCCTCGATGCCCTGTGTTGCAAAAAAAAATAACCATTTTCTGTTGGTTCGTTTGAAATACAAAAGTAAAAAAAATTTTCTGCAAAAAGTGTCTCGGAGCCGATTTGTCTTTGCGAAAAAATTAAACAAATCGGCGAGAGCAAGTGGCTTTTAAGTCTCGATGACTTAAAAGACCACGGCTTTTTTCATAAAATTTTTTTTACTTTTGTATTTCAAACGTCATCCTAGAAATAATCAGCTTGTTTGTCATCCACGCCAAAAACCATCCTGCTGCCACGTCCAAAAAATAGTGTTGTTTGATGAGCAGCGTAGAAAATGCGATAAGAATCGACATCAGAAAAAAAATGGGCGCTTGTTTGTGCACAAAAATTCGTGAAAAATAAAAACAAAGAAATGGAAATGAAACATGCAAAGAAGGAAAATTATTGTAAGGACGATCCAATTGATAAAAATAAAAAAGTAATTTTAAAAAATCATTGGCTGGTTCAAAATGGGGTCTGAAAATATAGGGGACAGGATATAAAATAAAAAACAAATAATGTACCATATTTAAAATGAGAAAAACCCCCAGCATTTTAAAAAAATCATTTCTGGATTTGATTTGAATGAAAAGATAAAGGGGTAAAATATAAGTAGCAGAATAAGCTACAAAAAATGCAGGAATAAAGGGAATAAGCCCTTCTCCAGGCAATTGAAGTGGAATAAAATTGTGACCTTGCGCCAAATATTCTGCTAAACGCTGAACACATAGGTAAGAAAAAGCAAAATAGCCCACAGCAGTAAGTATCCAAAAAATTCTCAGTTTTAAAGAAATACGTTCATAACCCATAGGTAATAAAATTTGATTCACAAGGGGATCCCCAACATATTTTCATCATACCACTTTTAGGTCTGACAATAATCGTTGCCAATGTTTTGACAACCGAAGAATGTCTACAAATGGAATAACGACTAGGCATATTGCAATCATGGTCCTGTAGAATCAAAATTAAATCTTTTTCATTCATGACCGAATCTGGATTTAACAGCTCGGAAAAACGTTCTTTACGCGACCAATTTACTCCATGGATTAAAAGCCCACGAAGTTCTGGAGGAGATTTTGTAGGATGATAAAGAGCATCTTCGGGAATTTCTACCTCGCGCATTGTTTGAGTTTCATATTGATTAACTGAAAGAAGACATCCCTGCATGGCTGGCCTTATATGATGGCGGGTTCTCGATAATTCAATACAAGCCATGGCCCCAAAACGATCGGCAATCGTTAAAATACTTCCTCCATCACAAGGAAGGTTTGTAATAATTTTAATGGCTTCACTTACATCATGAGCAGTTTCCAGCGCCTCCTGAATAATAACAGAAGGAGGCAGTCCACGATTTCTAGCATCTATTGCATGCACTTGATTAGCAGCTACAGCAAAACCAGCTTCATTTACTCCCACAATAGATCCAGGCATTGGTGAATAAGTAAGACAATTGTTTTTTAAACCATTTTTTGGTTTTGATTGTCTTACAAATAAAAAAGGTTCCATGGTTGGTAAAAAATCATGATTGTATCCTAAAAGCACTCCACCACCATCGCTTACTTTTTCAGAAGAAAAAGAAAGAGTTGAACAATTAACCCCGCTTCCTGTTACATTGGGACGGCTTTCCAGCTCAGCAATGGCTAAAAGAGATCCAATTTCCATGAGAGATGTTTTGGAAATACCTCGAAGACGTTCCCACTGATTTGGAGTATGGGTTTTAAAAGATTTCTTTTTTCCTGCCAGCAGTCCCAAAACAGAAAAAAGCCGAGCAGAAGAAAATTTTTTAATCCAAGAAGGGCTTAAATCGGACTTTAAAAGAGCTTTTAAAACATCCAATTTAAAATTTTTTAAAAATTCCCCCTGCATTTTTCCCATTTCATAGTGAGTGCCACTACATTCAATCACAGGAAGCAATTTCATGAAGTTTGATCCTTCAATGTATCTAAGTAAAGCAGGGTTCCCCCCACAACAAAAAGAGGAGCAAATAAAAGATTGAAAAAAGGAATCATGAGAGGGATGCCAAACCCAATCAAACGAAATTTATTTTTCACACCAAACCGAAGTTGTTCTCTAAAAGGTATCAACTTGCGAGACATGGGATAAGAAACATAATTAAATCCCATATCCCAGGCTACAAACAAATTAGCTAAAATAGTATAGATGAGAGAACCAATTAAAGGGACAAAATTAATAAGCAAAAGAAAAAGGGGTACAATCACAAAAAAAATAAGCTTCATCAATTCCATCTTAATCATACGGCTTATATCATGGATCAGCCTTCCAAAAGAAAAAGCAACCGCCTCTAAACCTCTCTCCTGCTTTTCAACTGCTTCTGAAATCCAATCATAAAAAGGCCCATTAATCACTTGTGAAATAAAAAGCATACTCACCACTAAAACAATCATCAAAACCAAACCAAGTAAAAGATGAAGCAAACCTTGGAGAAGCCACATCAATCCTGAAAGAATATGAATCCACCAAGAATCTCCCATAACGGCAAGCCCAGCTAAGGGCTTGGTAATAAGAATAAATAAATCCCCGTAAAATTTAATCATCAGATAACCCAAAACAATAAAAAGAATGAGATTAATGAGGGTAGGAATAATAAGATATTTAAAGAGCGAATTGTGGGAAACGAGATAACTTGCCCCTCGTTTTATATCCCCAAATCCTTGGATCACATTACCCATGGTGGTATTTATACCTTATTTTGCATGAAAGGGAAAGAAACGCTTATTTTATTTTCCTTGATTTAAATAGTAAAATAGTATATACTAGTATATATGATTCAAACTGCTAAACTTTTTAAAAATGGTCATAGTCAAGCGGTGAGGCTGCCTAAAAATTTCCGTTTTAAAAGCACTGAAAAGGAAGTTTACATCCAAAAAAATGGAAATATCGTCATTCTCATTCCCAAAACTTCCAGTTGGAAATTTTTTGAAAAAAGCCTGGGTGAATTTTCTGATGACTTTTTAAACGAACGCCTTCAGCCTCAAATTCAAAAAAGATCTGAATTGTGAAATATATCCTGGATACCGATATTTGCATTTATCTAATTAAAAGCTGCCATCCCTTGCTTTTGAAACGTTTCCAGTTGGTGCCTCTTGGAGAGATAGGTATTTCTTCAATAACCGTTGCCGAATTAGAATATGGGGTTCAAAAAAGCTTATCGGTTAAACAAAATGAAAAAGCCCTGCAACACTTTCTTTCTCCCTTTGTTATTTTGCCATTTGATGAGAAAGCAACCAAACACTACGGAAAAATTAGAGCTGATTTGGAAAGAAAAGGAAAAATTATTGGAGGAATGGATTTAATGATTGCCGCCCATGTTTTAAGTTTAAGAGCAACTCTTGTTACAAATAATGTGAAAGAATTTGAAAGAATAAAAAAATTAAAAATTGAAAACTGGGTAGTGTAATGGGGAATTAAGTTTTTGATTGCATTCGGTAAGAATCAAGAACATCCATCCAGGGGAGAATGGTTAGATCATCCATTTTTCGTGGATGCGAGTCTGTTAATGAAGCAACAACAAGGGGTGTTTTTGGAAACTGTTTGTGGAAAGCCCGCCTGGTTGAAAGTGAAGGGATGTCTTGGCTGGTTTTGCATTCAATGGCCATAATCATTTTGTTTTTTCGTTTAATGATAAAATCGATTTCGTGGATTCCGCTTCGCCACAAGGCAATTTCGTCCTCCTTTTTTGTGTAATCGCGAATACGCACCAGTTCTCTAAAAAACCAGTTTTCAAACAAAAATCCCTTTTCAGATGGAGTAGGAAAATCATTTAAACGGTTTTGCAGGGCTCTCACAACACCACAATCAAAAAAGTAAAACTTGGGACGAGCTTTTTTTCTTTCGTTGCGATCATATGGCCACAAAAATTCACCCACAAGAGTGTCTTCCAATATCTGGTAATATTCCTTTACCGTACTCATTGGAATGGAGCATTCGCGCGAGATATTAGCATACTCAATAATTTGGGCATTGCTTTGGGCCGCAACCGGCAAAAAACGCTGAAAGGCGGCCAGGTTTCTGGTTAGGGCTTCAGCTTGAATTTCTTCTTTAATGTAAATGGTCACATAGCTTTTAAGATAGTCGCGGGCACTTTTTTCTTGGTTTTGAATAATGAGTTTATAAATATGTGGAAGTGTCCCAAAGGAGAGGGCTTTGGAAATATCAAAAAAATTTCCTATTTCTTGTACTGATAGGGCATGAAGCCTTAAATTGATGGCCCGACCACCCAATAAATTGGCACTACCCCGTTTTAGTTTTCGGGCGCTAGAACCTGAAAGAAAAAAACGATGACCTAGTTGATCGATGCCCATTTGAACATAATCGAGCAGAGTTGGAACCCGCTGGACTTCATCCAAAACAACTACTGATTTTTTGGGAAGGGCTTTTAATTTTTCCCAGAACAATCTGGGAGTTTGGCGATAATTGAGTTCTTCCTCGGGGTCGAGCAGATTTATGGTGAGATTCCTTTTTATCTTATCCAAAAGTGTGGTTTTTCCTGTCATACGTGGTCCAAAAAGAAAGGCTGACAAACGAAAACAATCCAAATGCTGCTCTCTTTGAAAGACAATAGTCATTTATTTTAAATAACATATAGTTGTTATTTGTTCAACATAAATAACATATAGTTGTTATTTAAGCCTGATATCAACGGCTTGGGCATGAGCTGTAAGGCCTTCCAGACGAGCTAATTTTGCGGCTTCGGGGCCTAGCTTTAAAAAAGATTCGTGATTAAACGAAAGAATACTGGTGGCCTTTAAAAAATCAGAAGTTTTTAAAACAGAAAAGTAGCGTGCAGAACCTTGAGTAGGAAGTACATGGCTAGGACCAGCCAAGTAATCTCCCATGGTTTCGGGAGTATATTCTCCTACAAAAATAGCACCAGCATTTCTAATTTTATCAACATAGGAACGGGGATTAGCAACCATGAGTTCTAAATGCTCGGGAGCAATGTCATTGATTAAATCGAGCCCTTCCTGGATATTTCGCACTAAAACAATGAGACTCATTTTTTGAATTGAAACAGAAGCAATGGCCTTGCGTTCTAAATGAGCCAATTGAATACGCACTTCTCCTTCAACACGACTTGCATAATTAGAATTATTGGTAATCAAAAGTGGACAAGCCATTTGATCGTGTTCGGCTTGAGCCAATAAATCAGCAGCTACATACCGTGGATTCACACTGCCATCGGCTAAAATACAAACTTCAGATGGGCCAGCCAGCATATCGATATCGGTTTGACCAAACACCATTTTCTTAGCCAAGGTTACATAGCTATTTCCTGGCCCAATAATTTTATCAACCTGAGGGATACTCTTTGTTCCATAAGCCATGGCAGCTACAGCATGAGCTCCTCCCAATTTAAAAATGCGATCAACACCTGCAATTTTTGCTGCTGCAATCACAGCTGGATTAGATTCGCCTCCTGGCCAAGGACTACACATCACAACTTCCGAAACACCAGCAACTTTTGCAGGGATAGCAGTCATGAGCACAGTAGAAGGATAGGCAGCTTTACCACCGGGAATATAAATACCCACGCGCTCAAGCGGGGTGTATCTTAAACCCAGCGTCACGCCTTGTTCGGTATATTCCCATGACTTGACTTGTTCGTGCCGGTAAAAAGATTCGATTCTTTTAGCTGCCAACTTTAAGGCCTTTAAATCTTTATCGGTTACTTTTTTTAAAGCTTGAGATTTTTCTTTAGCGACAACTTCAATATTTTTAGTATTAACAGAAAAATTATCGAGCTTCTCACTGTATTTAAAAAGAGCTTGATCTCCCATGCGCTTAACATCATCAAGAATGTCAGCCACGGTTTTTTCCAAGGCCTCGGAAACATCCATGCGGTTTTTGTAGATTTTTCCAAAATCGTAGCGGAAATTACGGTCGGTCGTTCGAAGAATTTTCATAGTTTCACACCCAAAATTCCATCCCCCCAACCAAAAACTAGACAATTTGATGACTTTAATCCAAAAATGAATGGTAATCAATACTTAACTTTAGTTCTTTTGATTCGAGCTCCAAGCTTTCGAAACTTCTTTTCGATATGCTCGTACCCTCTATCGATATGATAAACGCGGTGAATTTCAGAAATACCATGAGCAGCAAGACCAGCTAAAACCAAGGAAGCTCCCGCCCGAAGATCAGTTGCCATCACTGGGGCCCCAATAAGATGTGGAACCCCTTGAATGATTGCTGTTTTTCCTTCTAATTTGATATCAGCTCCCATACGAGCCAGCTCGGCTATATGCATGTACCTATTCTCAAAAATATTTTCTGTTACTAAGCTTACCCCGCTAGAAAGGGTCATTAAGGCCATGTACTGGGCCTGAAAATCGGTAGCAAAACCAGGGTAGGGCTGTGTAACAACATTTGCATTTTTAATGACTGATGGAGCTTTAATAAAAATCCCTTCTTTCTGAATTTCTACATGGGCTCCCACTTCTTCCAACTTAGCTATCAGTGCTCCAAGATATTCTGCAGACAATCCACGAGCTGTGAGTTCGCCACCCGTCATGCAAACCCCCATTAAAAAAGTACCCGCCTCAATACGATCAGCCATAATTTGATACTCTGCATCATGAAGTAAGGGAACCCCTTCGATAGTGATGGTATCTGTTCCTGCACCTGTAATTTTGGCACCCATTTGTTTAAGCACATTGGCTAAATCAACCACCTCGGGTTCGCGTGCTGCATTGCCTAAAATGGTAGTACCAATGGCAAGGGTTGCTGCCATCATCATGTTTTCGGTTCCTGTAACAGTTACATCTTCAAAAAGAATTTGAGCTCCTTTTAATTTTTTTGCTTTGGCTTCCACATAGCCGCCCTGCAGTTCAATGTGAGCACCCATTTGTTCGAAACCCCTCAAATGTCTATCAATGGGCCTAGCTCCAATGGCACACCCGCCAGGTAAAGAAACACGGGCGCGTCCGGTTCGTGCTAACAGCGGTCCTAAAACTAAAATGGAAGCTCGCATGGTGCGTACTAAATCGTAAGGAGCATGAGGGTCTTTGATTTCTTTGGCTTGAAGCTTCCATGTTCCAAAACTATTTTTAATCTTAACTCCCATGCCTTCTAAAAGATGCGAGAGAGTTTGAATGTCTTTGAGATCGGGCACATTTGAAAGCACTAAGGATTGAGCAGAAAGCAAACTAGCCGCCATAATAGGCAGGGCTGCATTTTTAGAGCCTGAAATCTCCACCTCTCCCTCTAATTTTCTGCCACCTTGAATAACAATTTTATCCATAAATCGTCACAATCGCGAGGCCACATAAAACTCCCCCCTCCCTTGAGGGGAGGGGGTGCAGGGGGAGGGTGACCTAAATTTCCCCCCTCTCCCTAACCCTCCCCCTCAAGGGGGAGGGGACAAGATGGCGTCACCCGCTTTATTGTTATTTTTTTGCTAACATCACTCTTTTCTGTCCGCCATAATCTTTTACCAGTTCCACCTTCCACTGACTACAAAACATTTCACAAACTTTTTCTCCAATTCCCCCATCTACTTCTAGGGCCACTAAAGAATGCTCTTTGGTTAAATGAGGTAAAATGGAAACAAAATATTTATAAAAATTTAATCCGTCCTCTCCTCCATCTAATGCCAAAGCAGGCTCAAAATTTTTTACATCTGGCATGAGATTTTGAATTTGATTTGAAGGAATATAAGGAGGATTGGAAACCACAAGATCATAATTTTGTGCCCAACTAGTCATATCCTGAAAAAAATCTGTCTTGATAAAACGAATTTGGTCTTGCACCCCATGAGCCTCTGCATTAAGGCGTGCATAATAAAGAGCCTCTTCGGAAATATCAATGGCCACCAATTGTGCTTCTGGAAATTCACAAGCCAAAATAATAGCCAAAATACCACTGCCACAACCCACATCTAAAATCGAAGTTGGTTTTTTTGGAGATGAGGTAAAAAATTTTAAAACATGTTCCACTAAAAGTTCTGTTTCGGGTCTAGGAATTAAAACTCCAGACCCTACTTGAAATTGACGAGACCAAAATTCTTTTGCACCTCTTAAATAAGCAATGGGTTCGTTTTGAGAACGCCGAACAATTAAACTACGATAGGTATCCAGTTCATTTTTTTGAATGGGGCGATCAAATTGAAGGTACAATTGCAATCGTTCTACATTTAAAACTTTGGCTAAAAGAATTTCGGCATCTAAACGTGCAGAGGAAATTCCTTTTTTTTTAAGATACCCTTCTGTTTCAGTAATTAAATTAAGAACGGTCCAAGTCATAAGATTTATGCGGGTCCTGCCATGCTCTCCCTGTCATTGTTTCTTCAACGCCTCTGCCTGAAAATATGATTGAAGTGGTATGATCACTAAATCCAGGTTGCCATCCAATACCGAATCCAATTGATGAAGTGTTAACCCAATACGATGGTCGGTCACACGCGATTGTGGAAAATTATAGGTGCGAATTTTTTCGCTTCGATCACCAGAACCAATTTGATCCTTTCGGTCCTTGGCTTCTGCCTCTCTTTGTGCGGTTAGTTTAGCATCATAGAGACGTGTTCTCAAAATTTTCATGGCTTTAGCTTTATTTTTATGTTGCGATTTTTCATCCTGACAAATAACCACCAAACCAGAAGGAATGTGAGTAATACGCACAGCAGAATCTGTTGTGTTTACCGATTGCCCTCCATGACCACCCGAACGAAATACATCAATACGCAAATCCTTATCCTGAATATCTACATCTACTTCTTCGGCCTCAGGCAATACAGCTACAGTTACTGCCGAAGTATGAATGCGCCCCTGGGCTTCTGTGCGTGGCACACGCTGTACCCGGTGCACCCCGCTTTCGTATTTTAAAAAAGAATAAACTTTTTCACCCGAAATCAGGGCAATCATTTCCTTAAAACCTCCAATGCCAGTCGCATTAGCCGAAGCAATTTCTACAACCCATTTTTGCCTTTCAGCAAACCTCTGATACATTCTAAAAAGATTTGATACAAAAAGAGCAGCTTCTTCTCCACCAGTGCCAGCACGAATTTCTAAATAAATATTTTTTTCGTCATTGGGATCTTGGGGCAGGAGAAGAACTTTGAGTTTTTCACTTAAAACACTAATCTCATTTTCTAAAACAAGAGCCTCTTCTTTGGCTAAATGTCGAATTTCTTCATCCCCCTTTTCTATGAGATGTTTATTTTCGAGCAATTCTTTTTGTTTTTGACGATAAAGCCGATAGGTTTCAAGAATGGGTCTTAAATCTGATTCTTCCTTGGCTACTTGCTGAAATTTTTGGGGGTGGGAAGGCAAGTGGGGATCGTGAAGCTGTTTTTGAAGCTCCTCATATTTTTTTTCAACTTCGTCTAATTTGGTAAACATATTCAAAAAAAAATCCCACCCCGTACACCAGGGTGGGATTATAATGGCTGCAGTTGTTTCCCACACCAGAGAGCCAACATGCAGCACAAAATTAAACTAATCAATCGTAATGGTTCGCGGCCCCTTAGGTTTAACCTCTTCTTTTTTGGCATACTTCTTTTTAAAACGTTCCACACGCCCTGCTGTATCCAAAAGTTTTTGCTTTCCTGTAAAAAAAGGATGACATTGCGAACAAATTTCAACATGCAGCTTAGACATGGTGGATAAAGTTTCAAATTGAGCTCCACAGGAACAAACTACAGTAATTTTGTGGAGTTCGGGGTGCAAACCTTCTTTCATAAAATCTCCTTAAGGGCTTTCGGCTTGTAACATCGCACCCTTTAAAGCTCAAGGAAAAAAAAGAAAATGAGCCTTGGGAGGGTTCCTTGCGTCGCCTGCGGAACTCCTCGCCCTAAGGCTCGTCAAACAGTCCTCGTCTCCTCCAGGAACCCTCCCAAGGCTCCGCTTTAAAACAACTTGTCCAATAAATCGGCTACGCGCTCCACAAACAAAACTTCGGTTCCAGGCAAGGAAGGGCTGTTTTTAAGGTGTTTAGGCAGCACAAAATGGGTAAAACCCACCTTTTTTGCCTCCAAAAGTCGTAAATCAAGCCCTTGAACTGATCTTATCTCACCTGAAAGGGCTATTTCCCCTAAAAAAACCAAATTTTTACCCAAAATTTTATTTTTAACGCTAGAAACCAGAGCTGCTAAAATCGCTAAATCAGCAGCTGGTTCAACCACCCTAAAACCACCTGCAGCATTAACATACACATCCTGATTGTAAAGATTAAGCCCCACCACCTTTTCTAAAACAGCAATCAAAATGGCCACTCGATTAGGGTCTACCCCCTGAGTTGTTCGCCTGGGATTAGTCAAAGATGAAAAAGAAACCAGGGCTTGAATTTCTACTAAAAATGATCGCCCCCCTTCGAGAGTAGCTGTGATGGCAGATCCAGGAGCAGAGGTATTTTTTCCAGACAAAAAAAGGGAAGATGGGTTTTGTACAACTTCTAAGCCCTTTTCATTCATTTCAAAAACACCAATTTCCTGGGTAGACCCATAACGATTTTTAATGGTGCGAAGTACCCGATAATGCTGGTGGACATCTCCTTCAAAATATAAAACACAATCAACTAAATGCTCTAAAAGTTTAGGCCCTGCAATGCCTCCTTCTTTGGTTACATGCCCAATCACAATGGTAACAAGGCCTGTAGACTTAGCTAAAAATAAAAGTTTGCCGGCGCACTCTCGCACTTGTGAAACAGATCCAGGTGCCGATTCTAAATTTTCCAAATAAACGGTTTGAATAGAATCAACCACTAAAACATCGGGTTTTATTTTTTGAACCTGTTCAACAATTTTTTCGAGAGAATTTTCAGCTAAAATCCAAATTTGACTTGAAATGCCTAAGCGATCGGCTCGAATACGAATTTGCTGCTTAGACTCCTCCCCTGTGGCATACAAAACTGTACGCCCCACACTTGCCATTTGATTAAGAGTTTGAAGAATGAGAGTGGATTTCCCAATGCCTGGATCCCCCCCTAAAAGCACCATGGAACCAGGGACTAAGCCCCCACCCAAAACACGATCTAACTCCGAAATTTGAGTAGGAAGACGCTGGGCATAATCGGATTCGATGGCAGGAAGTGAGGTGGCTTCGGTACTTGTGAGAGTAAAAAAAAGCCCCTCTTCCTCACGAACCGACTTCAAAGCCTCTTCTACCAAACTATTCCACTGACCACATTCGGGACAACGCCCCAACCACTTAGCAGAAGAAAAACCACAGTCCTGGCAACGATACACCGATTTTGCCTTGGGTTTGACCATAATATCCTTTATAATTAAACTCTTATGCAAGCAACCCATATTCGAAACGAACTGCACCATCTAGATCCTCAATTCGTTCGAAAAACCATGCGTTGGTTTACCCTACTCGATCGTTACTTTCGTTACGAAACGATTGGCCTCGAAAATATTCCTAAAGGCCTTGCTTCCCTGGTGATTATGAACCATGGAATTATTCCCTACCATGGATTTTTGTTAGCCAAACATTTGGTAGAAAACCGGGATATTTACCCACGAGGTTTGGGTGCAGGATTTTTATTTTCTATTCCCTGGATACGTCAACTGTTCTTAAAAAGTGGAACCGTTAACGCCAATGATCGCAATGCTAAAAATCTTTTGAAAGAAAAAAATTGCGTTGTGCTTGCCCCTGGTGGAATTTACGAAGGCTTGGTTTGTTATCCCGGCATGAAACGTATCCCCTGGGAACGGAGAAAAGGTTTTATTAAATTAGCCCTAGAAACCAACACTCCCATTGTTCCCAGTTACTGTGATGGCATTAATGAGGTGTACTATAATTTAAGATTTTTACTCAAATGGCGAATTAAAATGTTAGAATCCACACGGATTTCGTTACCTCTTTTTTTTGGGATTGGCTTGCTGCCCTTGCCTAAAAAGCTGATGCACTATATTGGCAAACCCATTAAACCCGTGAAGAAAAAAGGAGAAACAAATGAAACCGCTATTAATCGCATTCATGAAGAAGTGATGAATGTGATGAAAGACATGGCCATTTAATTAATTTTAATTGTTTTACGACCTAAAAATGGAGATAATAGTAAACTGTGTCAGGACAAATTGATAAATCCATTCAAGATAAGTTTCCTTTCTTTGGTGCGGGCGAACAATTACTCTTTGAAGAACTGCTCATTAAGTCCGAACCCAACACCCCTCGTTTTTTAAAAGCCAAAGAACAAGTACTCGATTTGCTCTACAAAGATTTAGTGCAATTTTATCGTTGGGATTCATCCCATGAAGATCGCATTCGTATTCGAAAAAGACTTTTAAACATCTCAAACCTTTTTGTTATTATTCCCGTAGAAGAACTTCGTAAAATTTCAGATAAGGCCAGGCTTACTTTAAAAAAGATTGTGTATGATATTCCAGATAATCCCTTTGAATTAACCAGAGCAGAAATGCATTCTTACGATGTAAAATATGTGGATCGTTTTGCTACTTTTTTTTCTCGCGTCCTCATAGAACCCAATGTTTCAGCCCTGGATTTTATTGCTGGTAATCGCGAAAAACGTCAATACCCACGTTCGCAATTTACTGTGTTTTTAAAAAGCATCCAGGATGAGGTGATTTCAAAAGATTATTTAACAGCATCGGCAGAACCACTTACGCAAACCCAAATTATCTCGCTTTATACTCCCGATGGAGAGATGCGTGATTTTTTTACCATTGGTTTTGACATGGTTTTCGAATCCGCTTTTATCGATTTTTTCCATACGGGAGTTAATGTAGCACCAGCAACTCTTTTGCGTAATGCGCACATTTTAGGTAAAAAGTTTTTAACTTCCTCAATGGATACCTTTATGCAAATGAGACGAACCACCAATGATTTTCAAAATGAATTTCCCATTTATCCCCTATCACGCATTGAAGTTACCACCAAAAGATTGGCTGAACTCCTCGATTTTTTAACTGATAATCTGGTGCCTCAAATTCAAACCAAAATCCAACAATGGAATTTGCAATTAGGCTTAGTGGCCGATAACGAGCAAATCTATTGGAGTGGAGAATAAATCTTTTCCAACTCAATACTGGCATGCGCTTAATGATGGCCGCATTCGGTGTGATGTGTGCCCCAGAGAATGTAAGCTGGGCATTGGTAAGCGGGGGCTTTGTTTTGTTCGTGCAAACGAAAACAACCAAATTGTACTTACAACTTATGGGCGCTCGAGTGGATTTTGCATCGACCCCATCGAAAAAAAACCACTCAATCATTTTTTACCAGGCACTCCTGTTTTATCTTTTGGGACAGCAGGGTGTAATTTATCTTGTCATTTTTGCCAAAACTGGGACATCAGCAAATCACGTGAGTTTGATATACTAGCTGATGAAGCTAGCCCGCAAATCATTGCTAAAGCTGCTATGGAGCTGGGCTGCCAAAGTGTGGCTTTTACTTACAATGATCCCACCATTTTTTTAGAATATGCCAGTGATGTAGCCGATGCCTGCCATGAGTTAGGCATTAAAGCAGTTTCGGTTACAGCAGGTTATATTAATGCGAAACCCAGAGAAGATTTTTATAAACACATCGATGCTGCCAATGTAGATTTAAAGGGTTTTACCGATGATTTTTATAAGAAAATTTGCGTGGGTGAGCTTGCTCCCGTTTTGGAAACCTTGGTCTATCTTAAAAAATTTACAAGTGTGTGGTTTGAAATTACTAATTTGATGATTCCTGGCTTGAATGATTCGGAAAAAGAAATTGAAGAAATGACGCAATGGATTGCGGCAAATTTAGGACCTAGTGTTCCCCTACATTTTACGGCCTTTCATCCAGATTATAAAATTTTAGACCGCCCTCCCACACCAGCTGCTACCCTTGCCATGGCTAGAAATATTGCCATTAAAAATGGCCTTCGCTATGTGTATACTGGAAATGTGCACGATAAAACTGGCAGCTCTACGTATTGCCACTCTTGTGGACAAATTTTGATTGGGAGAGATTGGTATGTGTTATCGGATTGGAATTTAACCTCCCAAGGTTGTTGCAACAAATGCCATACCCCGCTACCAGGTGTTTTTAATGGTCTTCCTGGCGATTGGGGTTCTAAACGTTTGCCTGTAAATCTTAAAAATTTCCAACAACTTTTGGTTTAGCTTACCGATAAGGGGCTATGGCTAATTTTGTTTTTCCAACCGCTGTAGGATGGCTGCAAATTGATGACCCTACTTACTATTGGCCTGTAGAGGGAACAAGGCCCACTCATCCACCACTATCAAGTACGCCTTCTCCCCTCCCTATTACTGCCTCGTTGGTACGTGGTGATACAATTGGACTCTACACCATCGATTTTTTACAACCTCCAAAAACCCGTACTCATCCCTGGGATATTTTAATGGCGCCAGAAAAACAAACTCGTGCTTTTACGCTTGTTCTTTTAGATCCTACTGCAAGAGCCATTGCACATTACACTCACACTATCCGTCCTACAGATCATGGAACTATAATCGGTGGTGAAAGAATTTATAAAACCGATGATGAAGTAAGCGGAGTTTTTGATGCCATGACCAGTGCCCAGGCCTTAGTGGCAGGGGCCTTTGGACTTCTTCATCCTTCTATTCCTGCCGAGCAAGAATTAGTTATCAATGTTCTTCCAAGCCTGATTACAAGTTGGCGAGCCAGACATGGGAGCCACTTTACAGGATCAGCTTTCACAGTTGGTGAAATGAGGCAAGCAGCCTCTATTTATGATGAGGGGCTTTTAGAAGAAGCCAGAGAACTTTGCCAAGAAAGTGGCCTGACAGAAGTAGAGGAGTTGATCAATCCAAGCCTTCTTCCAGCCCAAACATCAGCAATCTTAGCTTCTCGTTTGGCGAAAGAACAATTCCAATTTGATTTAGCAGAGCACATATCCGAAAGCCCCTTAGAACCAGCTCAATATATTTTTCTCTTCGCTTGTTTGGAAGCAAACCTTTCCCCAGAAAAATGGGAACAAGTGGGAAATATCATTTTTCCAGAAGCCCAAATTGATCCTTACAAAACCAGACAAACTACCATCCCAATACGTAGAGCACTTGTGAAAGAACTCCTAAAAGCAAAAATTTAAATTGGATTAGATCGCGTTTGAAAATTAGATCCTTCGTCACCCTTCGATTTCTCTCAGGGTTCCTCAGGATGACATCTCAATTAAAACTAAATTGACTATATCTTGACTCTCAACTCTAATCCTGATTTATAAACAGGCTTATCATGCCAAAAGTTACCTTTGTAACCGATAACATTGTTGTGGAAGTAACCAAAGGCACGCGTATCCAAGACATTGTTGAACAAGTGGGAGCCTCCCTTCCTTTTGGCTGCCGCATGGGGAGTTGCGGAACCTGCCGTGTATTGATCGAACATGGAATGCAAAATTTAAATCCTAAAACTCAGGAAGAAGAAGATTTATTTGAAACCCTAACCTCCGTTGGAGATAACGAGCGCCTTGGCTGCCAATTAATTGTAAACGGAGATGTAAAAATACATTCGTAAATCAGGGCGCGGCGAGCAGCGCCCCTACAGAAATTTCTTAGCCATGGCCACTAAATCGGGAGGATCAAAGGGTTTAACAATCACGTCATCAGCTCCAACATTTAAAGCTGTTTTTTTATCTTCGGCCCCCTGCCTTGCTGTTACAATCACAATGGGAATGTGTTTTAATTCTTCATCAAATTTCAAAAACCGGCACATTTGATAACCATCCATCACCGGCATCATCACATCTAAAAAAATGAGATCGGGCGCATGTTCTTGAGCCATTTGCAAACCAAGTTGCCCATTAACAGCAGTAAGCACTTCAAAACCCGCGTGTTCTAAAACGCCTGTCATAATCATGGAAAGATCTTCTTCATCATCCACAATTAAAATTTTTTTCTTTTCACTCATGGTTTCATCTCTGATATTTCATCTTTTGTTAAATCTCCAATGTCTTTTGTTTCCTTGGTTTTCTTTTTATCTTTTTTCTTTGTATCCTTCAAAAGTTGTTCATCTTCCGGATACCGTGGAAGCTGAGCAAGAGTCTGTTCTACAATAGAAGGTTTAATAAAAATAATCAGTTCTTTTTTAGATCTGGCTTTGGAAGTTTGCCTAAAAAGAGCACCAAAAAGAGGAACACGATTTAAAACAGGCACGCCTCTTTTACTCACTGTTTTTTTAACTTGAAATAAACCACCAATCACAGTGGTTTCACCATTATTTAAAACTACCGTTGTATTGGCTGTGTTATCGATAATAGAGGGAATGCCATCTACAGTAGCACTAAAATCTGCCTGGGATTCTGTTACATCAATTGAAAGAATAATTTTATGATCACTTGTAATCTGCGGAGTAACTATCATGGTAATGCCTGCCGTGATTTCTTGCAGGTTTGAACTACCGGACGTTGAAGCCGTTGTTGATGAAGAGCTAGATCCAATGCTTACATCCCCAGAAGTTTTAATATAAAAAGTGACTCCACTGTGAATTTTAGCAGGTTGGTTATTAACGGTAATAATGGCAGGACGCGATAAAATAGTTAAATCCCCCCTTTCTTCAGCAGCCGTTAATTGAACATCTGTGAGTGTACTTGCAAAACTTCCCAGGGCCAGGGCAATACCGCTTACTGGGGCAATTCCTGCAAGCCCCTTGGCTGCAGAATTAAACATGAAATTACGCCCAGTATCACCAGTGCCTACATCACTAGGGCCTGCTATTTTTACCTTGCCCGTTGTATCTGTAACTCCCCATTGCAATCCCACATTACGAATAAAATCATTTGATGCCTCTATCACTTTGGCTTCAATTAAAACCTGGCTGTCTTTTGTATCAATACTGTCCAAAAATTTTGTAATATCAGCCAGTTTAACGTTGGTATCTCGCACTGTAACTGAATTTGTGCGTTTATCTACCATGGAAGAACCACGCTCTGAAAGAAGAGCCTCCACTTGCGTGCCTATCAGCTCAGATTTGGCATATTTTAATTGAAAAGTATGAGTAATGAGATCATGCCCTTCGGCTTCTAAATCCTGGATGGTTGCAATGTGAATAATATTACCTGTGGCTACCGATCCCAAACCATGGGTTTTTAAAATTGCATCCAACGCTTCTGAAAGAGACACCGATTCAAAACTGGCTGTTACTACTCCCTCTAGCTTTGCAGGAAGTACCACGTTTTTGCTATCAAGCCGGGCTAACATGCGAATAACATCGTTAAGATCGGCTCCACGAATTTCAACAGAATAACTATTTCCTGCAAAAACAGATCCATTCATTAAAAAAAGCCCGTTCATCAAGAAAAGAAGAAGAAATAAAATTTTTGAAAAAAATCTCATTTAAGCTCCAATCGAAACACTCCACTATCACTTTGTAACATCACCCATTTACGTGAAACTTCCAACACTTTGGCTACTCCAATGTTTTCACCTTTTCTGATAATTTCACCATTAATAAGAGCTGCCTCAACCCCGGGGCCTACAACAACTGCTGTTAGTTTAAGCTCGTGAACATCCACTTGATTTACTTGTTGTACAAATGGATTGGTTTCCCAGGTGATGGGTTCTTCTTTTTCTTTTAAAAAATCTTCAATATTAAGTCCAGAAACCCCGGAAGCTTGTGCTAAAAAAGGCATAAGAAGGAAAATCAAAAAAATCAAAAATTTATTTTTTTGCATAAAATTTTCCCTTCATGGTGAGATTAACATGCCCATAATGGTTTGTGTTTTCACTCATGGTAAACTCAGAAATAACAAACGGGGCTGTTAACTTTTCTAAAAAAGAAATGTAATTTTTTACATGAGCAAAGGGGCCGGAAGCTTCCATGTCTACTTCATACCATAAAAGTTCACCTTCCTGTTTTAATTCAGAAAAACGATTAGAAGTAATGGTGGTACCTTTTAAGTTCATGGGTTGAGTCATTTGTTCTAATGCATTTTGTAAATCCATGCCATTTCCTAAAACAAGAGAAGCCAGCCCGGGGTTGAGAGCATTAGAGTTTGAAACTGGGTTTCCTGCAATACGATCTTTTTCGCTTTTTAATCTCTCTACTCTCTCAGTAGCCTCACTTAATTCATGATGATAGGGAAGATAGCAAGAACGCAAATAAAACAAAGACAAAAGCAAAAAAGCCCCAAAAAAAATCAGCTGCTCCCTTTTGGCCAGGGGCCGCTTGCAGGATTCCAATTGAGCCAAAATTTTCATGAAGCCCCCAATTGGCAACGAATTTCAAATTGATATCTTTGTTTGTCCCCACTACTTTCTTGCTCCGAAGAAACCAAAACAGCATCTAAAAATACAGCAGAGGATTTAAGCTTTTTTTGAAAAAGATTAACAACCTCAGGATTTGTACCCATGCCTTTTAAAATAACCTCTCTGGGAGTTACATGCCCCTCAATTGTATTTAAACTAATAAGTTCGGGACGCAAGAGTGTAATTTCTGTTAATATTTTACTCCAGTCTTGTCTGCCTTCTACATTTTTCCACTCTGTTGCTATTTTAACCTCACTATTTGTATTGGCCTGGGCAAGTTGTGCTACTTCAATATTAAGAGCATTCATTTGCTCTTCAAGTTTACCATAGGATTGTTTTTGCCAGGCAGAAATCACTATAAATAAAAACAACAAGAAAACAAGGGCGCAGCTTACCGTTAAAAGATTTAAAGAAATCTTGAAATTTTGTTTTTTTTCTAAAAAATTAATATGTGCCATCATTTAATCCAAGGCAAGCCCTAAGGCCGTTGCTAAAGAATACCGTTTTTCTTCAAATGTCGGATCCTTAGAAAAAATTCCTAAATCAAGGAGTTTGAAAGGGTCAAACAAATTGACACTCATTTTAATATTTTCTTTTAAATAATCAATCAGGCCATCCATTTTGGATGCTCCCCCTGTCATTAAAAGAGATTGCACTGGTAGCCCTGCATATAAGTTGAAATAAATTTCCATAGACCTTTCAATTTCCATTTCAAGACGTGTAAAAAAATGTTGGAAGGTATTTTGAATTTTTTTCTCTACTTCCCCGGACCAGGTACTTGAATCTTTTTTGAGAATTTCTGCCTCGTTTTCACTGATGCCAAGGTTTCTGGCTATTTGTTTGGTTAAAGCATCTCCCGAAACCCCGCCTAGGGGCCTCGAAAATAAAAGCCCTTTTTCATCCAAAATAAGAAAAAAACAATCAAGCTTACCCAAGGCAATAAGGGCTGTGCGTTCTTCCCATTGTTTGCCTCTCACAAACTGTGCTGCATGAGCCAGGGCAACAGTTGTGGGTTCGATAACACTCAAAGGGTAAAAACCCATTTCTTTTAATCTCTCTGTTTGCTTTGCCACAGCTGATTTTAAGGCTGCATAAACAATGTGATCTTCATCACCTACTCCTGTATCCAAAAAAGGGAGCGATTTGATCACAAACTCATCAACAGGCCCTCCTAAAAAATCTTTAGCTGCCCATTTTACAACTTCGTTTTTTTCTTCAGGTGGAACTTTTGGAATTGTTACTTTTCTGATTTTAATAGAAGGATCTTCAATGTTTGCTCTTAAAATGGCCCCCTTCAAGGGTTTCTTTTTAATCAGTTTGGCCATATGAGAAATGTTGGTTGTATCTAATTCTGCATGCGCCATCAATCGATACCCATTGCCCATATTTTTTAAGCAAACCATTTTAAGACCAGTGTTTCCTACATCAAAACCAATACTGAGAGTGTTTTTTACAAGCATTAAAGTCCTGTAAGCTCTTTAATTCTAGCTTCTACTTGGTTTTTAAATTCAGGTTTTGCCTCGATAGCTAATTCGATAAATTTTTTATAAGCATCCACAGCCAATTGAATTTCTTTTTTCTTTTCAAAGAGCACTCCCAAATTAAAATAAGGATCGGCATATTTATCATTAAGCAAGGTGGCTTTATTTAAATAAATTTGAGCTTCATCATTTTTGTTTTTTAAGGTCATTAAGTAACCCATATTATTACTACAGGGGGCACATTCGGTATTAAGCTCTAAGGCCTTTTTAAAATAGTCTTCGGCATTATCAAAAAGTTCCTTTTTTAAATAAACAAGACCCAGGCTGTTATAAGCCTGCCAATTATTGGGATCGTTTGCTACCACTTGACGATACAAAGCCAACGCTTCATCATATTGACCTGATGTAAAAAGTTGGTTTGCCATTTCCAGATCAACCACTTTTTTATTATTTTTAGAGCTTTGGATCATTTGGCGAATTTTTTCACGAGAAGCAGGCATCAATTCATCCAAGGAAGGCCCTTGTTCACCAATAGGCCCCGCAAAAAAACGCATCACAAAACTAAAGGCTACCAAACAAATCAAAATCCCAAGCAAAAGATAAATACGTTGATTTAAAGGCTTGGAAGATTTTTTTTCTTCCTCAATAAAAATACCCTGTGTTTCTTCAGAAGTCTTTTCCTGCAAAGTATTTTTATTTTTTTTTAAAAAAAAAGCCATTTTAATTTGTTGGGTAGAACAAGCGCCAAAATTATAACAAAATCATTTTGGAATGGATAGAAATTTGTAAGGGGAATGGCACAATTAGTGACATAAAATTTTGATAAACACCTTGATTTGCCTACCTTATTTTGTTTTTCAATTTGCACACCAACGATTTCAGCAGGTTACACAAAAATATGCTGGATTTTTTCACATGGAAATACCTATTTTACTCGAGGTGGTGATGAAATTACTTATTTTGTAAGCATGGATGATGACATTACAAATCAAGATTTAACCAATGAACTTAAACCAGAAGGCTGTAGTGAGTTACCTATTCGAATGGTATATTCCATTGGCTGTTATCACTCCAACATGAATGATGCCTGGCTTGATTTGGGAACCCAAGTGGTATCTGGAGCAACCTTGATCAATTTTTTTCCGACTCAGTATGGTAAATTTGTTAGTGAATGGAATAATGGAAAAACTTATTCTACCAGTCTTACAAACTCAAATACAGCTGCATCACGTACTATCGTATATGCCTATCTTACCGTTCTTAGTTTCACCTATTCTAATCAAGGAAAATGTAGTTTCATTCCAAATGTTTTAGGAAAAACAAATTGCGCTGAATGGTTTTTTACTGGTGGTGGCCCCTATGACCTAGGAGATAATTACAACTCATCAATCAGCGGCAAAGCAAACGTAAACCAATCATCAAAAAAGATTATTTCAGGTGATGGGAGTATTAAGAAAAACACAATCCTGGAATGGGAAATGTAGAATACTACGGGGCGTCCGGGGGGGTAAAGCTTGCGGTAGTTACAGAAGATCCGTCCGTAAAGTTAAATCTGAGAGTAAATGAGCGCGTACTCATATCTCCATTAAAGCGTATGTAATTTATATCAAAAGTTTGAGCAGCACTTATGGCTGTATCTGTAATATTAAGTGTAGCTCCTGATGTAGAATTACCCGACCACACAACAGTTCCATTAATGGAAATATTTCGAACTCTCCTAGAACCGCCGCCTGTCCAAGTAACAACCATGGTAGAAACTGTAATAGAACTAGATCCTGTATTGGAAATGGTAACTCCAAGCAAATCAACATCTCCTGTGCCTCCAATTTGGGCAGCTGTTGTCGAATAAGAAAAACTATTCGACATGGCATTAATGGTTACCGAATCACTGTAGGTGGTACCATCAATAAATGAAAAAACAAGATTGAAAGTGAGGCCCAATGTTACTGCATTATTAAAACGAATATAGTTAATGGCCTGGGCTGCGCTTCCATCTTGCAAATAAACATCATTAGTTCCAAAATCTGAAAGGGTTCCACTTGAACTACTGCCATTAAAACGAGTAACTGCATTAATACGAATAACCCGGGTTCTACGTCCAGCTTCACCCGTCCAAGAAACAGTAAGACCTGTTAAACCCATATCGGCTGAACAGGCATTTTGAATCGTCATGCCTTGGATTTCACGATTAGACGTGCCTCCCACAACAGCAGCAGATTTATTGAGAGTAAAACAACTTCCCTGGTTGGAAGAAAAAAGATCAAGCGTTGTATTTGTTGTTGTTGAATCAGCAAACTCCCAAAGAAAAGTGTAATTTCTCCCCAACATTTCGGCGCTAAATCTAAAATAATTCACCGTATAAGTGGTGGAAGCTGGAATAACCAAATCAACGGTAGCTTCAACTCCACTCGCTACACTCGAATTATAAATATTGCTTCCGTTCACCCTGATAGTTTGAAGGGTACGTGCGGGAGTGGATGGAGTCCATGTGGTGGTAATTCCCGTCATACGAATGGCTTCTGTACAGGTATTTTGAAGAGTCATTCCATTTATATCTCTAAAATTAGTAGCAAGGGCTGCAGCCGTTGTAGAAACTGTTAAACAAGAAGCTTGGTCTGAAGCTAAAAAATTAACATTCACAGTTTTTGTAGAAGCATCACTCATCACAAAGGTAATTGTAAAATTGTGATAAGTAACCGAGGTATTCCAAAACAAATAATCGAGGGGATGAGCAGCAAAATCATTGATCACTTTATCTGTGATATCAAAGGTGGAACCCGAACCCAAACCTGTTAACGAATTATAAAGCAAAACAGAGTCAATAGAAATTCTTCTGAGCCTCTCACTTAAATTAGGAACCCAGGAAACAATCATTTGGGTAATGGTTAACGAATCGGAACAACTGGCATTACGTGAAAGCACAATACCTTCCACCCTTTGATTAGACGAAGCTCCAGAGTTTCCATCAACAGCTGCAGATACATCAACATCCAAACAAGTAGCCCCGCTTGGAGGATTAGGATCGGTAATGCTGTAATCAGCCTGTGCATTGCCACGGGTTGTAGAAACATTAACCTTTCCACCCGTACGAGTAATGGTAATGGCATCTCCTTTAAAATCGCGGGACATACTGGTTGAAGAACTTCCTTCATCAATTTGACCCAAAGCATATTCAAAACCTGCATGCGTGGTATAAAAAGCCTGATCAGAATAAAGTTGTTGATTGCGGGTTACTTGGTTAGTAGCCACCATCACCGCAATACCAGCTCCCATGGCAGCCATGATGGCGATGCCGATCACAATACCTAAAGTGGTGAAACCAGAATGGGTTTTAAAATTACGCATCAACTTATGACCCAGCAGGGGATTCCTTCCGGCGCCTGCGGAACTCCTCGCCCTTCGACTTTGCTCAGGGCTCGTCAGACAGTCCTCGGGATCGAAAGGAATCCCCTGCTGGGTCCTTTGATTATCCGAAAAACATCAATTCGCTACAAAACCTGTGTATTCATTTCCGGTATTTCGTAAAAATACTTGGGTTTCTAGGCTTAGAGTACCATGATCTCCCGGGTCATCTAGTACAATTCCTATTTTTATTCTCCTCACATTGCTAGCTGTGCTTGTAGTTGCGCCCGCCCCATCGTAGTAAGTAAATGTGAGGCCAGAAATATTATCAGCTAAAATATCACTCTCCCGCATGAGGCTTGTACCCGAAAGTGAATAAGTAATGGCGGTGCCATCGGGATATTCAAACTGAAAACTCGTACTACTAGACACATCCACCACATCGGATGACGATTGAATGTAAGAAATTTCGGCAGCCATTCTTTCCATGGCAGCTCTTCCATGATTTACCAATTCTTTTCTGGATTGGATAATATCGTAGGATCTTAAAGCCGAAATGATGGTGGGACTTAAAAGAAAAGCCATTACTCCAAGGATGGCAAGAACTAAAACTAATTCAACTGTAGTAAACCCTTCTTTGTTTTTCATTTTTCTAGTGAGCGGCAATTAAAGTTTCTAATTGAATGCTATTGGCGCCCCCATTCCAACTCATAGCAACCGTCACCCTGGCATAACCAGAACCCACTTCCGCATCCTGGAAATCGTCAGTTGAATTATCATCATCAGGATTTACTTCTGTTGCTGTTGTATCCACCGTATAAGCTGCAAATCCAGTAACTGGGCTTTCATCATAAGTTCCAGAATTAATGGAAGCTAATGTGGTGGTATACCCGTCCACATCACGGGCAGCAATGATGCGCTCTAAAAAACTACGTCCAATGTAGGAAGCTACAATTTGTTGATCGGCTTCTGCAGATTGAATGGCCGAGTTTTGATAGGCAAACATAATACCAACAACACCAACAGCTACTAGGCCAAGAGAAAGCACGGCTTCAATTAAAGTAAAACCAAAATTACTTTTTAAATTCATGAAATAAAATTTTTTGTCATCCCACATCATTTGTCATCCCGGCGCCCGCCAAAGGCGGGTCCGCCTCTGGCGGAAAAGCAGGGATCCATCTTATTCCCCTCCTTTGTAAGGAGGGGTAAGGGGAGGTAGAGATGAATTTAAAATCTACCCCCTGTAGTCCCCCTTACAAAGGGGGACAAATAAAGATGGATTCCCATTTTCATGGGAATGACAGAAACTTACTGTACATTCACTTTGCCGGTATTCGCCGTAACCGCAATAGTCTTCGTATTTGTTCCGTCTGTCAAGACAACAGATCCGCCTCCACCAGTGGTTGGACTTCCCAAAGAATTAAATTCAACTGTGTAGTTACTTTGAATACTGATATTGGGATAGCGGTTAGAAAGAGTTAAAATCCAATCTTGTTTATCCAAAGGGTTGGCAATGGGTGTGGCCGTAGTTGATTGATAAACTGTTAAAGCTCCACTTGCTACAAAATCCACTCCATGAGTTGTGCGCGTCGTCATGGCATAATTTTTTGCCATTTCGATGGTGGATTGCACTTCTCTGGCAGCTGCCTGAAGACGACTGGTATTAGGTGATGGAGAGATAGTAACAACAGCAATGGCCACAAGTCCCAAAAGGCTTATGACCATCACTAATTCGATAAGAGTGTATCCCTTTTGCTTACGATCCACAATCGCTTGAGAGCACAAAGGAGCCAGTAGTACCTGAAGTGTATTGAAATTCTGAATCTGATCCATCATCAAAGCTTCCATCACCATCGGTATCGTAGGCATAACAATCATCATCTAATTTGAACCATTGGTTTGAAACTCCGTTTTGCAAGATGTTATCAAACATGCGATTGGTACGTGTAGCAGGCGTTCCATCAGCCAAGTCGGTTGTTTCCAAAAGAGAAGGATAACTTTCTGTTCCAGTTGAAGCTACTTGTTCCGAAGCATACAAACTTAAACCAGCTTGAACCGCCCCAACTACAGCATCCATGGAATTAGATCGTGCCGTTGTTAAAGATACACTAAACATATTAGGCATGGCAGAAATAGCTAATATCCCCAAAACGGCGATTACTAAAACCAATTCAACCATTGTAAAACCCTTTGAATTTTTTAAGTTTTTCTTCATTTGTACTCCTTTATATTTTGATATTTTTAATACTCTTACGTGCGCCAACTGACAAATTTTATCACAAATTTAAAGAGCTGACAATATTCCTTCTAAAATATTTTAATGTCAAATTAATGACTAAATGGTAATCACAAGACCCCTACTATTGGGCTCCTCCGTGTAAAACAACATTGGAAAGATTCCACATGGGAAGCATCACAGCTAATGCGAGTAAAATGACAAATCCAAAAATCACAAAAAGCAGCAAAGGTTCAATAAGGGTGGTGAGCATTTTTAAAAGATCGGTGATTTCATCGTCAAAATAAGTAGCTGTTTCAGATAAAAGTTTATCAAGAGCCCCAGTTTTTTCACCCACAGCTACAGCTTCACGCACCATAGGTGGAAAATAAGAACAGCTCTCCATGGCTTGCGACATGCTGGTTCCCTGATCCATGGAATTACGAATTTTTTTCACTTCGTTGGAATAAACCAGGTTATCCAGGGCTCCAATAATCACATCCAAGGCTGTTACCAAGGGCATGCCCGCCCCATATAAAGCCGAAAGCAAGTGACCAAAACGGGCATTGGCTACCAAGAGATTTAATTTTCCAAAAACAGGCATTTTTAAAAAAAGATATCCAAGATGAGTTTGTCCTAAAACGGTTTTGGAATAATTTTTCCAAGCAATCACAAGTCCCACTCCAAAACCTGCAACAAGAAACCAATACTTTACCATCAAATCACTGGCCCCCATCACAATACGGGTAGGCAGCGGTAACTCGGCATCAAAATTAGAATAAAAATCAGCAAAGCCAGGAAACACAATGGTAAGCATTAAGGTAGCCACACCAATCAAAGCACAAATAACAATTTTAGGATAAAGAGTGGCCGATTTAACCTGAGAACTAATGCGATATTCTTTATAGAGAAGATCCGTTAAAGCTCCCAAAGCTTTTTCTAACACACCACCCGCCTCCCCTACAGCCACCATATTAACATACACCGGTGAAAACACCTGGGGGTGTTTTCCAAATGCTTCCGAAAGTTTTGATCCTTGAGATACATCCTGAAAAACTTTCTCTAAAACTTTTTTTAAAGTAGGATGATCTGCTTGATCGCGCAAGGTATGTAAAATGCGATCCATCGGAAGGCCAGCTGCAAACATCACCCGAAACTGGCGTGTCATGTGAGCTAAATCTTTTTGAGTTACTTTTCTTCCAAAAGCTTCAACCGATAAATCCATTCCCTTTTTATGCACATCCACCGGAAACAAACCCTGGTTAGCCAACATATCCTTGATGGAAAAAAGAGTATCCCCAGTAACTTCTCCCGTTACTAACGCCCCCATACGATTCCTGGCTTTGTAAATAAAATGCGCCATTTCTTAAGCAACAACCCTTCTCATTTCGTCTACTGTTGTAATTCCTTGTGCTATTTTATCTAAACCATCCGACACAAGAGAAGTCATCCCAGAAGCTTTAGCTTGATTCATCAATACATCAAGACTGGCCCCTGCATTAATCAAGGTTCGTAATGCAGGATCAACCAAAACCATTTCAAAAATTCCAATGCGCCCCTTGTAACCTGTCATACGGCATTTTTTGCATCCCTTGCCCTGGTAAGTTTTTCCTGAAAAATTAAATTGCTCTAAAAAATCAACACAGGCTTGATTAAGGGTAGCCTCTTGCCTGCAATGCGAACAAACCCTGCGCACCAATCTCTGAGCCAAAACTCCCAAAAGCCCAGAGGCAATGAGGTAGGGCTTCATGCCCATTTCAATTAAACGAGGTATAGAAGAAAGAGCATCGTTGGTATGTAAGGTAGAAAGAACCAGGTGGCCTGTCATGGCCGCCCTAAAAGCAATGTCGGCTGTATCTTCATCCCTGATTTCTCCCACCATAATCACATCAGGATCTTCACGCAACATGGCCTTAAGCGTTGAAGCAAAAGTAACCCCGGCTTTTGTATTAATTTGGGTTTGTGCAACACCGGCAATCTCGTTTTCAACAGGATCTTCAACTGATAAAACATGGCGGGTGGTTCTCTCCATGTGGTTTAAAGCTGCATAGAGAGTTGTTGTTTTACCCGAACCTGTTGGGCCAGTAACTAAAAAAATACCATGGGGTTTATCAACAATACTTTCAAATCGTTTGCGATCTCCATCCGAAAAACCAAGATCCGAAAGGCCCAGGGTAAAATCCCTCGTAAACAAACGAATAGCCATGGCTTCACCATAAATGGTTGGATAAGAAGCCAAACGTAAATCCAACTCACGACCCACAACTCTCACACGAAAACGTCCATCCTGACTTTGTCTCCGTTCGGCTACATCCATACTGCCTAAAATTTTAAGTCTGGAAATCATGGCCTGATGCATGTTTTTATCCAAACGCTTAAACTCTGAAAGAATTCCATCAACACGAAGACGAATTTTTAAAAAATCCTTGGCGGGCTCTAAATGAATATCACTGGCGTCTTCCTTGGTGGCTAAAATAATAAGTTCGTTAACAGCAGAAACAATCTTGGCAGCCTTGGCTTCTTCTTGCATGGCATTGAGGGTTTCTGGAGCTGCATCCAAAAATTCATCCAATTCGATAATTTCTAATTCTGCAGAGGGTTGATTGATATGAAAACGAGTGGGATAATATTTATCAAGCGCTTCATCCATTTCACTTTCAGAAGCTAACACCACATCAACATCGCAATTGAAAAAATTGCGGGCTTCATCAATCACATCCAAATTAAAAGGATCTACCACACCCGCTGTGATGCGCCCTTCAACTTCAAAAAGAGGAATCAGCTTCCAAGCCCTGGCATGGGCACAATCAAGCTTGGTAATTACCTTGGAATCGGGCTTGTAAGATTTAAGCGAAATAACAGGAATACCATATTTTTTACCCAATCTTCGCACTAATTCTTTTTCGGTAATGTATCCCTTGGAAACAAGAATAGTGGCTAAATTGCCTCCATAAGTCTTTTGAGCCTCACGGGCAAAATCGAGTTGATCGGAAGTTAAAAGACCTTCGCGTACTAAATCACCCGTCAACCCTTCAATTTTTTTTATAAGCAGTTCCATAGGTTAGGAAAATCGCCAAATTTCTGGCAACGGCAAGCCAAAAAAATGACGTGAAAGTTACTCTATGTATTTGATTATACAGAAGAATTTTGATGTATGCAAAAAGAAAATTTTGTTTGGCGGGTCCTGCCATCTTTTTTAAATTGTATCAAAAAAAAAATGTGCTATTCCCCACAGATGAAAAAAACGGATAGTCTTTTCGTTTTCTTAATTTTTCTCCTAGCTGGGCAATGGATCTTTATTAAAAATAATGGGATTCACCTTCCCCAACCTTGGCTGGCCCTTTCCCCTGGCATTGCTATCTTTGCCGCTTCTTTCATGCTTTCTTGGGGAGCAGAACTGGCTCAATTTGAAATTCCAAAGGCCTTAGCACTTGCTTTTTTAGCCTTAGTTGCTGTGCTTCCAGAATATGCGGTTGATATGTATTTTGCCTGGCAAGCAGCCACCCAGCCCGAATATATCCATTATGCTACCGCTAATATGACAGGAGCCAACCGGCTGCTTATTGGTGTTGGTTGGGCCTCTGTGGTTTTTATGTTTTTTATTCGCCACAAAAAAGGTGAGATCATTTTAAGCCCGGCCAATCGTCTTGAAATTTCAGCGCTGCTTGTAGCAACACTTTATTGTTTTTCGATTCCCTTCAAGCATTCACTTTCTCCCATTGATTCGTTGTTTTTACTTTGTCTCTTTGCCTGGTACATGTTTAGAGCAACCAAGGCTAAGCACGAAGAACCTGAAATAGAAGGCCCTATTAAAAAAATCGCAAAATGGCCCAGACCCAAACGAATTACGGCTACACTTTTCTTTTTTATTGTTTCGGGCTACGCCATTTTTATTGCCGCCGAACCTTTTGCAGAAGGCCTCCTGGATGCAGGCCGCCATTTTCAAATTGAGGAATTTATTTTAGTTCAATGGCTTGCTCCCTTGGCGAGTGAATCGCCAGAATTTATTATCGCTCTTATTTTTGCTTTTCGTGGAATGGCTTCTTCAGCTTTAACCACCCTTATTTCTTCTAAGGTTAATCAATGGACCCTTCTTGTTGGCATGCTTCCCCTTGTTTATTCTTTGGCCTCTGGACAGCTTCTTGCCATGCCCATGGATGGAAGACAATCAGAAGAAATTTTTCTAACAGCAGCTCAATCTCTTTTTGCTGTTGTAGTTATTATGAATTTGCGCTTCTCCATTACAGAAGCTTTGATTTTACTGGTTTTGTTTGTCACTCAACTTTTTTTCACAGAAGCAAAATCCCGTCACATTTATTCGTTTGTCTATATTGGGCTAGCCATTGGATGGTTTTTAATTATTTCAGGTAATCGAAAAAGTTTTAAAGGGCTAGCAAAGGCTTTCATCAACAAATGAGTCAAAATAAAATTAGAAATATTGCCATTATTGCCCACGTGGACCACGGAAAAACTACCCTGGTGGATCAACTTTTTCGTCAAAGCGGAGTTTTTCGTGAAAACGAAATGGTAGCCGAACGCATTATGGATAGCATGGATTTAGAGCGCGAACGGGGCATTACCATCACTGCAAAAAACTGCGCCATTCGTTATAAGGATGCTAAAATTAATATCATCGATACTCCAGGCCATGCTGATTTTGGCGGCGAAGTTGAACGTTCGCTTAAAATGGTAGATGGCGTAATCCTTTTAGTTGATGCGGCCGAAGGGCCTCTCCCGCAAACCCGCTTTGTACTTCAAAAAGCACTCAGTGATAAACTTCCTGTGATTGTGCTGATTAATAAAATTGATCGTAAAGATGCGCGTCCCCAGGAGGTACTGCACGATATTTACAGCCTTTTTATTGATTTAGGAGCCGATGATCATCAAATTAATTTTCCGGTACTCTACACTATTGGCCGTGATGGAATTGCTAAAAAAAGTTTAGACGGAACAGAAACAACCTTAGAATCTCTTTTCGAGGCCATTCTTCATTACATTCCTCCTCCCTTGGGCAATGAAAATAATCCCTTTCAAATGTTGGTGTGTAATTTAGGTTACTCGGATTACTTAGGCCGCCTTGCCATTGGGCGTGTTTTCAATGGAAAAACTAAAAAGGGAAATCAACTTGTTTGTGTAAAAGAAGGAAATGAAGTGGTTTCATTAAAAGTAACTAAACTTCAAACTTATGAGGGAATTCGTTTTGTAGAAACAAATGAAGTAACCACTGGAGAAATTTTAGTGCTCTCGGGTGTGGATGAAGTGCAAATTGGAGATACGCTTTGTGAGGTTTCTAATCCCATTGCGCTGCCCAGAGTTAAAGTAGATGAACCCACCGTGATGATGCGCTTTATGCCCAACACTTCGCCCCTGGTGGGCCAAGACGGAAAACTTGTTCAATCCCGAAGAATTTTTGATCGTTTGCAAAAAGAAACCCTCTACAATGTGGCTGTACAGGTAGAGTCTGATCCCACGGGTGAAAGTTTTATTGTAAAAGGCCGCGGGGAATTTCAATTAGCAGTGCTTATTGAAACCATGCGTCGCGAAGGATTTGAAATGTGTGTGGGACGTCCACAAATTATTTTTAAAACCGAGAACGGAAAAAAATTAGAGCCCATCGAACATGTGGTGATTGAATGTTTAAATGAACACACCGGAGTTGTTACCGAAAAACTTTCTAGCCGAAAAGGACGCATGCTTAATATGCATCCCTTTGGATCTGATCGCATGCGTTTGGAATTTTCTGTTCCTTCGCGGGGGCTTATTGGATACCGCAACGAATTTTTAACCGACACCAAGGGCACAGGAATTTTAACAGCGTATCTTTTAGGTTATGAAGAATATCGCGGGGATATTTCATCTCGTCAAAGTGGTTCGCTGGTTGCTGATAGAATTGGGGAAGCCGTCGCTTATGGTTTGTATTATTTGGAAGCACGTGGGCGTTTGTTTGTAACGCCAGGCGCCAAATTGTATGAGGGCATGATTGTAGGAGAACATAGCCGCGATAATGATTTAAATGTAAACGCCTGCCGAGCTAAAAAACTTTCTAACATGCGGGCTGCAAGCAAAGATGAAAACGTTGTTTTAATTTCTATAGTTCCCATGACTTTAGAAAAAGCTATCGAGTTTATCAAAGATGATGAGTGGGTAGAGGTAACACCATTAAACATTCGTCTCCGCAAAGCCATCCTCCCTGCCAACCAACGCAAAGCCAGTAGAGATTCGGATTGAGTTGTCATCCTCGCGAAGGCGGGAAGGTGGATTCACATTTGAAGTGCAACACCTGGTTAATAAAGACCTCGGCAGGTGTTAAATAACCGAGGCACTTACGAGGTGTATGATTATAAGCCATAACCCGAGCTTGCAA
>Ga0209343_10000080_pt1 | contig 116419 bp, 92 predicted proteins | sample RifCSPlowO2_02_FD_184026 | JGI IMG/M metagenome (GOLD analysis project Ga0209343, IMG submission 184026) | Groundwater microbial communities from Rifle, Colorado - Rifle CSP2_plank lowO2_0.2 (SPAdes) (version 2) | ecosystem: Environmental > Aquatic > Deep subsurface > Groundwater | place... | reverse complement strand
TGCGGCCTCCCTTTTTGTATAGGGTACAAAAAGGTGACATTTCTATTTGCCGCAAATGTGACATTACTAAAAAATTTCTACAATTTTAATCCATGGGCTTGACAAAATTTTAAATTCATGTTAGATTAACACCATGTTAAAGTTGAAAAGTTTTTTGCCGAACTTTCTTTTAATTTCACTTACTATTTTTTTACTTTTACCATCCTATATTAATTCAGCAGCTACGAATCCTTTTCAAAAACCCAAACCTCCTAAAATAGAAACTCCACCACCACCGCAACCGCCACCTGAAGTTCCTCCTCAACCTCCAAAGGTAACTCCACAACCATCTGAACTTCCTAAAGAGTCTAAACCACCAAAGGAACTTCCAGAATCAGAGCAAAGATCTGAGAAAAAAGGATCTTTTATACCTGATCCTGAAACTGAATTAGTGTCACCGTTTTCTCCTGCAAAGGGATATTTGGCACAATTAACAAAGAATGGAAATTTATATGGTGACTATTATATAGTAATAAAAAATGGAAAAAAAATTAGCTATAGTGACTATAAGACTCTAACAATGGAAGATAAAGAAGGAGCTAGATTTTATGGAGATCCTTCTACTTTAAATAAAACTATTGATGGTAAAGATATCCCTGAAGATAAGATTAACCGTTCAGATATAAGGGAATATCTTAATAGCGGCATTACCGCCAGAGATGTGGGAAAGGTGTTTGTTGATCGAGAACCAAAGAGAGAAACTTCTTCTAGTGTGGAAGCTCCAAAACAGTCAGAATCTATATATGCTGTACCTAAAATTGAAGCAACCATTAATTGGGAAAGTGGCTCATTGTGGCATTGGTTTGTAGATGAATTAGAGAGAGCTTTTGTTGATCAACTAGGAAGAGCTTATGGTAGAGTGATTAGAACTAAGTATGGTATCTATGGAGATCCTTCCTATTTAAATAAGGATGAAGAAGGGCAGAAGATTCCTCAAAGCATGATTGATCATTGTAAAGAGAAGGCTGAAGAAGGGTTTACAAGTTATAAACTGCCAGAGTCTGATGGTGAATATAAGTTACCAGAATCAGATAACAAATTTTTAAGACCAAAAGTTGGACCAGGATATATACCACAAGGAACTCCAACAACCTATGAAGTAAAAGTAGATGAAAAGGAATCGCTCAGAACTTATGGAATGATCCCTGTACGCACGGACAGTGAAGGTAAGCCAATCATTGGTTGGGAAACGGTATCATTGGAAGATGCGCAAGGGAATCCTAGAACTGGTTGGGATTATGAATCTGATCTAATCTTTGAGTATGTTCTTTCTCCTAGCTTTGGTCAAGATGAACAAGATCTAAAAATAGTTGATTTCTTTTTGAGAGTATGGATATTGGCTGAACGTATTAACTATTTAATCGTTGAGAATAATCAGGATATTGGATTGGATGATGCGATTAGTTTTCTTTTTCAGGATGGAAAAGTGGCAAGGAATAGCCGTGGTAATTTTGTTCGCTTTGAGGAGAATGTTTCTTTCCCATCTCCAGATACCTATAAATTGGTTTCACTTACAAAAGAGATTGGCGGAGCATTGGATGAGATAGTTTTGGAGGTCAAAGCTAATAAACAGATAGATAATGTGAGCCCTTTGCCCAATTTATGGTTGGATAAAGATACTAGTAAGAGTGTAAGTGATCTTTACTATGCAGTTAAACAAAGATTAATCATTACCAATGGTCAGGATACTATTGAAAGAGTTTATTTAGATGGTGAGCCAAAACTAACCACAGACAACTATTATTTGAATGGAGAATATATTATCACAAATACTCAAATATATAAAACATTCTTTGATCATATTTATGAATTTATTAATGGGAGTAGCGGGGCTATAGATAGGGTCTATGATACCTCCTTTAGACCAACAAATAATGGGGATAGTAATGGCGGACAAACTGTTAGCGGGCTCATGTGGCATTTGCGTCCTTTATTAGTTGAAACCAGGTTGGCTGGGAGCGCAACAGTTATAAAATCAATTTGGGAATATGCTTTTGTAAACACAGATAACACAAACAATACAGGTAAAATGGAATTTACAGAATACAAGGATAGTTCCAAAATAAATCATTATATAAATTACGCGGATACACAAAATGATGGGAAATTTAGCACAGGGGAATTCTATGAAGACAATAATGGAGACGGTGTTTATACTGCAGGTACTGACAATATTTTAGATAAGGTTCAGTTAGGATTTAGTGGAACTAAAGACACAGCTTATTCTTATCAATCTACAGGAGACTCAACTCTTTTTTCTGATATTAATGAGAATGGATTAAATGATGATGGAAATTCTACAAGTGTGGATATTACCGCATCTAATTTGCCAACAAGCGCCGCGCTCTCCTGGGCATCCTCTAATCGTTACGCGTACTTAAAAGAGGAAAGATTTCTTATAAAAGATGATCTTGTGTTTCGTGTGGATGCGTTCTCAGATGTAAATCCAACGGATCGTTCTCAAGTTTCAAACCTTTTTGAAAAGTTTGATATGGAGCGCGTGTTTACAAGTTCTAAATTTGGAGGTCGTAGCATAGATACATTTATTACTCCAAGAAGATATTTGGATGCAGATTTAATTGAATTAAAAATAGAGGCGAGTGAATCCATTGACCAACGATAAATATTATTTAAAATCTTTAGGCATATTTTTCCTTATTTGTCTGTTATCGGTGGGGCCAGTTTTTGCCCAGTTTAGATGGACCCCTGTTAGATGGATTCCAACAGCAAAAGTAGATCTTTTGGGAGGGCAGTTATTTTTTGAAGGTAAAAACACTTCCTTTACAGGCCATGGAAATTGGTTATTTGCTCCGGGCATGAAATATTCAGATAAAGTCTATGTTCTACCTCTTTACTCAGGTAAATATAGAAGGATGAGGGAAGTTCAGGAGCTTATTGGCGGTGGATTTTTAACCAAACAGACTTTTGAAAATGCAGTTGCTGTTAATTTAAGGTATGTTTTAAATCAAAGTTGGACTGGCAAGTTAAAGAGCTCTTTTAGAAATCAGATGCTTGTAGAAAGTAAAGATGAAGATTTAGGCAAAGGTCTTTTTGACAATAATAAGCTAGGGTTTGGCATTGAAATGGAAAGAGCCGGCAGGGGTCGTTTAAAATCTCTGAAGGTAAGTTTTGATCCTTATCTCCTTCGTTTTATTCATTACAAAAGTTTATCTTCCGGTAGTAGGTTTGGCAAAGAGATAAAAAGCGGGGTAAATGTTTTGGATTATAATGGTTATGATACTTTGATTGGCGCGGATGTGGTCCTTTTACCCAAACTAGCTCTAAGTGGTTCAAACCTTTTTTCTTTTAGATCTTATACGGACCAAAATACAGTTTCTAAAACAGGGGTATATGAGGATAATTTAAGAAAAGATCTTTATAATCTAACTGCGCTAGGGGCTTCTTACCGTCTGCCAAATTTTGCATTCAAAAATTTTAAAGTGCAATCCATAGCTAACCTGGATTTTAGCTATGCGATGAATGATTCAAACCAAGACAATTATGATGCTTCCAGAAACAAATTTAATAGCAATTATTATGATTATAGTGAATACACTATCACCCCAAAAATTTCAGCCAGAATGTTGACTAAGTTAGATGTAAATTTTTCATATAGTTATAGCAGAAGAAACTACTCAGATCGAATGATTCAATCTAAAACTGGAACTTATAAAACAGATCTCCTTTATCAAAATAATCACACTCTCAATTATTCTCTGAAATATCCTCTTGTTTATGGTTTAAGCGCAACAGCTCAAGGGATATACCGCAAAACCACTTCAAATATGGAGTACGAAAAGACCTACCTCTACACTTATGACTCTCAACACTACTACCTTGGCATAAGTTGGCAATACTAGCTGATACGGAGGAATGTCAAAATGATTAGAACAACCGCTGCCCTGTTGTCTTTTTTTGTTGTTTTATCAAATAGCTCTCTAATGGCGGCTGATAAAGTGAAAATCAAGAATGGGGCGACGGTTTCCATCCACTATACTTTAACGGTAGATGGGAAAGTGGTGGAGACAACTACGGGCAAGGATCCTTATACTTATGTGCATGGGAAAAAACAGTTGGTTCCAGGTCTTGAAAAACAGCTTGTTGGTTTGAAAGTGGGGAGCAAGAAGAAAATCAAAGTTCAGCCCAAAGATGGCTATGGGGAGATTAACACGCGGGCAGTGGAGATCGTTCCTATAAAATCATTTAAAGAGGCGGATAAGCTTCAAGTAGGGCAGGTGATCCAAGGAAATAGAAAAGGAAGAAAGATCAACGCAACAATCAAATATATAGATTCTTATTCTGTAATTTTAGATTTTAACCATCCCTTGGCTGGAAGAACACTTCTTTATGAAGTAGAAGTGGTGGATATCAAACCAGTCCAATAATCTTTATTTAATATATCTATCATTATTTTCATGAAATGTTTTAAGCCAACTATCTTCGTTGGAAGAGGGTTCCGCTGCGACAGGCGTTTCAGTTACAGTTGATGGCGGTGGTGGAGTTTCAACAGGAGTGGTAACCACATCATTTTGCGGTTCGGCTAATGGAGTTTCCACTGTAGCGAGTAGTTCATCTGCTGGAGGTGTGGCTTCGACATTGGGCTGATCCGAAGGCAAATCTTGGGGTAACATTGCTTCTGGGCTATCGGTAGGAACCGGTTCCGAAGTTTGTATGGCTGGATCCTCTATGCTTGCCTCAGAGCTAACCAAATCTACATCTGAGATGCGTGGATCATCAAGGCGGTACTCTGCAAGAATATCGTCGTAATAATCCTCTTCGGAATCGAGCTCATCTCCCTCATCGCCCCAATCAGCAGTATTCCAGTTGTCGCCATTTTCATCAGCGATCTCTAAATCTGCTAGCGTTTCCTCTTCAGAAGAATCGTTATTATCTTCATCTAGACCGAGATCACCGGGAGAGTTGAAGGACGGCCCTTTCGGTTCGTCTGTTTTAGTTGTCTGTGCAGGGGGGTCGTCTTTCAAACCGACCATGCCCCATGTCCAGCTTTGAGTTGGAGTACCTTCTATTTTTATTGGTTCATCGGATGTTTTTTTATCTGTATCATCATGCAAACCGACCATGCCCCATGTCCAGCTTTGAGTTGGAGTACCTTCTATTTTTATTGGTTCATCGGATGTTTTTTTATCTGTATCATCATGTAAACCGACCATGCCCCATGTCCAGCTTTGAGTGGGAGTACCTTCTATTTTTATTGGTTCATCGGATGTTTTTTTATCTCCCACATCACTTGGCGGTGCAACAGGAGTGACTACCTTTATTCCTTCAATAGGAATATCTATAATGGGTGCTGGATCTGAACCAGGTGTTTTATCTGATCCTCCCGGGGGTGTAGGAACAACTGCTGGAGGAGCTCCCACGATACCCTCGTTGAAATTGGTTTGCGGGTGTATTAACGAAGGCAAGATAGATATTAGAAAGGCTAACATCGCAGAATTTGAAATTTGTTTAATATTCATTGGAATCCTCCAGCATAGTTATTTTTAAGCCCAGGATACTATTAGACAACCAAATAATCTTCATTTATTATATTTGTCATTATTTTCATGAAATGTTTTAAGCCAACTATCTTCGTTGGAAGAGGGTTCCGCTGCGACAGGCGTTTCAGTTACAGTTGATGGCGGTGGTGGAGTTTCAACAGGAGCAACGGCCACCTCAGGCTCGGGAGCTGGAGGTTCCGCTACAGGGGGAGGTTCCACTGTCTCAGGCGGTTGCTCTGCTGGAGGAGGCGTGGCTTCAACCGTGTCTGTCTCCACAGCAGGAGCATCTGGCGCTGATGTATTTTCGATTGTTGGTGGCATTGCAGCATCCTCTATTGTTGGCAAACCTGAATATTGCGAATTGGGATCCACATCCCTTGATGCCAACTGTTCCTCGGAGTCGTTAAAATCTAGCTCATTTTCCTGTTTATCCGCTAGAGAAAGTTCGCCCTCATCATCTTTTTCGATTCTGCCCCCTTTGATCATATTTTCATTTGTATCAAAAAACATCCAATCCCCTTCTTTGTTAAGCAAAAATAACTGGTTTCCTTCTTTATTAGAAGCTATTAAAAGTTCAGAAGTTAAGCTTATATAATTTCCATTCTTGTCTGTCATCCCAAAAATTCCTACTGTCACATTGGAATGATTCATAGGCGCATAACCCCAGCGCGGCGCTCTTTCAGAATCAGCCGCATCTTTCCGTATATCCATATCATAGAGAGTAATAAGAGGAGCCATGAGATTGTAGGATGAATCAACCGCAATCGTCCTTTCGTTGGTGACAGTTTGCCAATGAGTGTGATCTGAAGCTGGGCATATCATATTATTGGATGGTTCAAAAGTCGGTGTTCCCCAGACGTATTCAGTGATAGAAATAGTTTCAATATAATCTGACATAGGTGAAGACCAGTTTATTGGATCCATAAAGAGAACATACTGATCTGGCAAAGGAATAACGAATAGATATAAGACGAATGTTTGATCTTGAGGCATCCACTCAACATCATTTCTTAGGGTATCCTTATTCACGGCCGCGTCTGGTTTGGCAATCTGTTCTATAGGTTGAATGTTGATGGGTTCTGGGATGTTCTTTATCTCAGAAGTCAGCGGCTGTTCTGCAGGCGGGGTAGTAGGGGGTGGGGGTGGTTCTGGCGGCTGTGGAGTTACCGGAGGTTGGGGAGGAACTTCAGGCGGTGGTGGAGTTTCTACTTTAGGAGGAGGCGCCGGCGGTTTTGGTCTAGGATCTACAGCTGCTGAATTAATATAGGATGGCAAAAGAAATAAAACAATGAATAAAATTAAAAAAGAGGTTCGGAAGAAATTTTTAAACCTCAATATTAAATAGAAATGGGTATGGGAATATGAACGAATAAAGTTCATTGTTTTTTTTGCATTCGTACATTTAAGTATTGTCCGACTTTCTTAATTTGTCAAGAGCATGTATTGAGCAACTGTTCTTGTTTGGGCAACATTCATTTTAGATTGCGCAAGACGAATCCTTCAATTTTTTGTAAAAATTTTGTAACATTTATTCGTGCCAACCCAAGAGTCTATAAAAGTTATGCGAAATGAAATTCTTAAGATTGCCGCGCATCATGGTGCAAAAAATTTAAGAATATTTGGTTCTGTGGTTAGGGGTGATGCAAAGCCTACCAGTGATATTGATTTTTTAGTTGAAGTAGATAAAAATCATAGTCCTTTTTTCCCTGGGGGGTTCGTTGCTGATCTTGAGGAGTTGCTGGGATGTAAAATAGACATTGTAACGGAAAAATCTCTTCATTGGTATATACGTGATCGGGTCATTCATGAAGCAATTCCACTATAAAAGATGACAAACTCTATCTCATTCATATTCTTGAAAGTATAGAACGAATCGAAAAATATACCTCTGAGGGAAAGGATAAATTTCTTTCCGACCTAAAAACACAAGATGCGGTTCTCCGCAATCTACAGACCTTAGCGGAATCTACCCAAAAATTATCTGATTCTTTAAAATCAAAACATTCCGAAATAGATTGGCGCGCGCTTGCTGGATTTAGAAATGTTCTGGCGCATGATTATCTTGGAATTGACATTGGTCAAATTTGGGATATTGTTTATCAAGACATACCTGTCCTTAAAAATAAAGTTCAGGGTTGTATAAGTGATTTTTAGTACGAGTTTGTTGAATTATTGTTTCGTCATTCCCGCGAAAGCGGGAATCCATGCAAAATACCGAATAAAACTACTGGATTCCCCGGTCAAGCCGGGGAATGACGAGCTTGCGCGAATATTTCAAAACTCAGGACGATCTATTGACACCTAAAATGGAATATTGTAAATTTAAATCTAATTAAATTTAATTTGTGAACGTTTACATTTTTTTAAAGATCATTTGAAAACAAGGCTAAATGAAAAAATATTTTAATTTTCAGTTTAGGAAAAGTTTGTGGTTAGTTTCTATTTTGTTGTTCCCTCCTCTATCCTTGTCTTTTGCGGAAATTCCAAAACCAAAAATTGATGGTTTTTTTGATTCCTCCTATAATTATGATTTTAACCGTCCATTGAGCGGCCGCAGCAACTACCGTCTTTTTGATTCTAGAACCAATAATTTTCTTCTGAATGTCATTCAAATAAATATTGACGGTTCTGCCCGAGAGGGATTGGGATACCGGGGCGAACTTGGATTTGGCACTGATCCTTCTGCCTACAAAGCTGCTGGAACTAACAATATAGGTGAAACCCCAATTACAGCAGCAGGACCCAGCAACACAGCTTACAACTTTGAAATTCAAGAGATGTATGTAACTTACAATTGGACGGTTTATCCTATTGGGGTAAAGGCGGGAAAATTTGAATCTTTAGGCGGTTTAGAGACCATTGAACCCATGAATAATTTTAATGTTTCAAGGGGATTCATATTTACTTTGGCAAGGCCATTAACTTATGTTGGCGCTATTGTTGGTTATCGCACTCCTTTATTTATAGATTTTTGGATTGGGTTGGTGAATGGGTGGGACTTGCATGTGGATAACAACACAGATAAAACTTTGCTTGTGAATGTGGACATTGGCCTGAGCGAAAATCTCTATGGCGCATTGTCTTTTTCTAGAGGCGCTGAACAAAATGCGAATAACGATAATAAGCGAACTAGCATAGACACCACATGGTATTTTAAACCTCTTGTGAATGCGGTACTTGCAGGGCAGATTCTTTATGGACAGGAGAATGGAGTGAGCCGCATAGATGAAAATAGCAATGGAGTTGTGGATACTCCCTTTGGAACTGCTAAGTGGTATGGATTTAATTTGCAGGCAAAGTACGATTACAGTAAATTTTTTTCTCTAGGCACCCGTTTTGAAATTTTGAATGATGTGGGTGGGGGCAGAACATTAGTTCCTTATATCAATGCTGGAATTATTCCAGCTGGAGTTTTTAGAGGAGGAGTGCTTAAAAATTTTACCATTACTCCAACGTTTAATATCTCCAATTCATTATTAGTAAGAACCGAATATCGTTATGACTGGGGGATCGAGCAGGTTTTTGAAGATTCAAGGGGAAACACAAGAGCAGGCGCTTTGCCTACAGAACGCTCGCTTTCATCCGTTAGTCTTGAGGTAATTTATAAATTTTAGAATGAAAGTTTTTTTTGATTTTAGAAACAACATTTTTTTAAAAAAGAGTGAGGAAAAAATAATGAGAGAAATAAAAGCAAGAAAATGTTTTTTTAATTTAGCGATCCTGTTAAGCCTAATCTCATTTGGTTTTTTAAGCGCGCTCTCTGCTCAAATTCCAAAACCAAAGATGGATGGATTCATAGATACCACTTACAATTATGATTTTAATCGGCCTTTAAGCGGCCGCAGCAATTACCGTTTTTTTGATCAAAGAACCAATAATTTTCTTCTGAATGCGGTTCAAATCAATGTGGATGGAGCTGGGCAGGAAGGGATAGGTTACCATGGAGAATTTGCTTTTGGCACAGACCCCTCTGCGTACAAAGCTGCAGGCACTAATAGTTTAGCTGAATCTCCAAATAGCGCTGGGGGACCAAGCAATGTGGCCTATAATTTTGAAATTCAAGAAGCCTTCTTAACTTATAATTGGAATACTTATCCGATTGGCGTAAAGCTTGGAAAATTTGCATCTTTGGGTGGGTTAGAAGTCATAGAGAGTATGAACAATTTTACAATTAGTAGAGGGTACCTTTTCTTTGGCGCCAAGCCCTATACTCATGTGGGGGCGATCCTTGGCTATACTACTCCTTTTAATATTGATTTTTGGATTGGTTTGGTGAATGGCTGGGATCTGCATGTGGATAACAACACGGATAAAACTTTAGTGATGAAAGTAGGAATCAATTTAAGCGAAAATTTAAATGGTTCTCTTTCTTTTTATCGCGGGGCTGAACAAAATGCTGACAACAGCAATAAACGAACCACCATTGATACCACTTGGTTTCTCAAACCTTTGGCTAATACGTCCCTTGGATTACAGCTTCTTTATGGGCAAGAAAATGGAGTAAGTCGTATTGATTCAAATAGCGATGGATTTATGGATACACCGCTTGGAACAGCTAAATGGTATGGTTTTAACTTGCAGGGAAAATATGATTTTACAGAAAAGATCTCTTTAGGCAGCCGTTTTGAAATATTCCAAGATCTTGGCGGAGGCAGAATTTTAGCTCCTTATGTTAATGCCGGCATATTCCCTGCCGGAACATTTAGGGGAGACGTGCTTCACAATTTTACTCTTACTCCTGCCTATAAGTTTTCAGATGCATTATTACTCAGAACAGAATTTCGTTACGACTGGGCTATAGAAGAATTATTTGAAGGAACCAGCGGCCTTTCCAATGGAGGACTGCCTACAGAACGCAAAATGGCCACTGTCAGTCTGGAAGTTGTCTATAAATTTTAATATGATACAAAATTTTAATATTCAAATCTCAGTAATCTCGATTTTAATAAGTATATTATTATTTTATGCTTTTAGAATTTTTTTGTTGTGCTAAAAAAATTAAGATATTCATGTTCAAGTCCTGCCAGAAAGTCCGCTTTTTTAGAGGGGGTCAGTGGATGAAAGTAGATATTGGTTTATTTTTAGTAAAATTTTTTTTAATTCCCGGGTTACTAGTTTGTATCCAATCCTCTTGTTATGCGACCCATAGCGTTGGTAAATACAAATGTTTTACTAGGTATGAGGATGGAGATTTTCATAGTGATTGTTGGATTACCTATCCAGAATTTATTTATCTATACAATAAGGGTACTTATAAAAAAACTTACAGAGCTGCAGCGTCTGCAGTTGATGAGAATGGTACTTATGCAATTGCTGGGGATGTGGTTACATTCTCAAATGATACATTCATGGGGAAAGGTAAGATTGATCATGCTGGAGACCTAAATTATATGCAATTTAACTTTACTTCTCTGAACCTGGGATGGCCTGTAATATTGATTTATAAATTGGTTGGTGATGCTGGTGATGGTGATGCTAATGACGGTACAACGGGAGGAAATGGGAAAACTCTTAAAGCAGAGGTAAAGGTTGACTATAGTGTTGTGCGCGCAGATGGCACTGTTAGAGCTGATGGGGGTTTTGACCCAGAAAAGGGAGATGTAGCCACTTTTACTTTTACTCCTAACGATTCTGAGAAGGTCACCATTAAAATATTTAGCCGCCATTCAGAGGAACTTGATTCAGGTGAATTGGATGTAACTGCTGGAACTGCGGCAGCATTTACCTGGGATGGAAGAACTAAAGATTCTAAAAACCCTGTTGCAAGCGGAGTTTATATTGTGCGTATTGAAGGGTCTGGTGTGCAAGAAACAAGGAAAATAGTTGTTGTAAAATAAGATGTCACCTAAAAATTATTTTTTCTTTAAGCCTAAATTTCAGTTTATCTTTAAATCATTTAATTCTACTAGTGTGAAAATTTTCCAATTCATCGTAGGTTTTTTAATTTACTGTTTAATATTTTCTGCCCCGCTTTTTGCAGAAGGAACCAATGCTGGAGATATCCTTATTCAAAGTTTAAGCGCAAAAGCTCAAGGCATGGCAGAAGCCTTTGCCTCTATCCCTGCCAATGAGGGGGGAGTAACTGCTTTGCAATATAATCCCGCTTCAATCGGTTTTTTAAATCAAAGGGAAATTTCAGTGACCTACAAAGGGGGTGTTTTTGGAGATAACACTGGGATCATTTCTTTTGGCAGTCCGCTCGATTTTTTGGCAGCTAAAAGCAGTTTAGGCAATTTTGCCGGAACCTTACTCTATGAGTCTGCGGGAGACGTGGATTTTGTGGATGGAGCTGGAACTAAAAAAACAGTGAATGCGCAAAAAGATATAGGTTTTATTTTATCCTATAGCCGTCCCCTTTTATGGGAAAATCTTACCCTAGGCGCTAATGGAAAAATTTTGAATTCCAAGCTGGTAGAAAATTTCTCAGCAACAGCTTTTGCCTTAGATCTGGGCGCAATGTTAAAAATGGGAACATTTGCTTTTGGCGGATCAGTGCAGAATATGGGGACAGCGCTCAAATATAATCGCACTAATGAGTACATTCCTTTTGCGTTTAGGATTGGAGCCTCGAACCGCATGAAATGGTTTAAACAGCCTACTCTGTTTTCTATGGATCTGATTAAACAAAGAGATTCAAATATAAAAGCTAATTTTGGTTTAGAATATATTTATGCGGATTCTAAATTCCCAATCGCTTTTCGTTCAGGATATAAATTAGGAGAGGATAGTGGCAAGATCAATTTTGGTTTAGGTTTTAGTCTTGCAAAACTTAAAATAGATTACAGTATGCAAGTTGTAGCAGGAACCGAAAACGGCCATTTTGTCACATTAGGATTCTTGTTTGGCGGCAGCGGTGACGAATCTTCAAGCCGGATCGAAAAAAATCCCCCTCAAACTCAGACCATCCAACCTAAAGCTAGTCCGCGCTCAGCCATTAAACCTGCTTCCAAATCAACTCCAATCCCCTCCAAACAACCTCCTTCACAGAAACCCAAGAACCGTTAAAAATCCTTACGAAAAATTTTTGTTACCGTGTTTGACAGCAGAATATTACATTGCTATTCTATATTTATGAATGAAAAGATTAATGCGCTTGTTGATAAAATCGTAAAACAATTTAATCCAAATAAAATTATTCTTTTTGGGTCGCATGCCCGCGGAACCGCAACTGCAGATAGCGATGTTGATCTACTCATTATTTTACCGGTCCAAGGATCTAAGCGAAAAAAAACAATTGAAATTGGAGTGGCTTTGAATGGAATGGGTATTTCTAAGGACATTTTCGTAGCTACGCCTGAAGAGTTAGAGCGCTACAAGAATTTGATTGGAACTATCATTTATCCAGCCTTGAGAGAGGGTAAGGTTCTTTATGAGCGAGCAGCGTGATCGTAGTATTCTTGTTCAAAAATGGATACAAAAAGCTGAAAACGACATCCATAACTCTGAATATACATTATCGTTAAAGAACAATTGCCCTTACGATACCATTTGTTTTCATGCGCAGCAATGCGCTGAAAAATATATCAAAGCGCTCCTCATCCATCACCAGATTAATTTTCCTAAAAGTCATGATATTGGAGAACTTTTACAGCTTGTTCCATCAGAACATAAAATTCATTTGACGCCAGAGGAGCAATTTAAATTAAGCCACTATGCTATTGCTGGTCGTTATCCAATTGATAACATGGAAGACCTTTCAAAATCTGATGCAGAAGAAGCTATTAGGATATCGAAAAAAGTTAGAGAATACATTAGAAACTATTTAAATATAATATAAGAGTATGCTCTAGAAATTCGACGAAAGGGTTATTTTTTTACGCCTATCCCAAAATTAAAAACCAGTTCTCCGCCGTGAAAAGCTGTTGCGATTAAAACTGAAATCGCTCCCAGCCAAAGAAAAATAAAAACCCACCTCCAAATTTTTTTAGTTGTACGCCATTGGTTTCTAAAGAAAAAGCGTAAAATGGAAAGAGCTGAAAATAAGCCTGCTGTCCAAAGCCCAAGAGTTTCGTGTTCTGCTAGAACTTCCCATGCTGCTGAGATATGAGGAGCAGTTTCTTCAGCTAAAAGCCCTAAACCAACCGTTACCCATACAGAAATTGTGCCAAGCCATAAACTCCACTCTGCTGATGGGAGAAGCCAGTTCCATTTCTCTTCTCTATTTTCCTTTGTTTGAATTCCTTCCTCTCTGAGCAGTGTATTATTATTCTTAAGAATTAAGGAGAACACCTCTGCTATAAACCCAAAGATGAGGAGCGCAATGGGGAAATGAACAGCTATTGGATGAAGAAGATAGAAACGCATGGCTTATTTTACTTTCTCTGAAGATTTCACTATGATAGCCTGAACTCCTCCACGCTGCGCCACCTCTCCTTTTACCATTACCTGTTCTCCTGCCCATGTTTTAATTTGATTGTAAGGATTGGGAGCATTGTGATCTTCAACTAAAAGGTAAACTTGGGATTCTTTTGTTAAGAGTCCTAAGGGCGCGCCGCCTTTAATGCATTGCTCTGCGCATTTTTTATGTTTTGCTCCTTTTCCCTCATGCGCCATGTAGCAGGCCATGTCTAAAATTTCACCTTGAATGTTTTGGTATCCTGTTTTTCCTTGGTGGTGATCTCCATGCTTTTCAGCAGAGATTAGGTTGTTTGCCGCACATAACCCAATCAAACCTACTATTACTAAATATATTTTTTTATTCATTCTTAACCTCCGATTATAAGATCAGTAAGTTTTAGTCTCAAAGATTTTCTATTTAGACTAACCCCCATGTCCTTTGATTTCTGGAGCTGAGAGTTGACTCACATCTACAGTTCCATGCTTCATTTCATATTTCCATTTCCAAATTGCATAAATTGGCGGATAGACTAACAGTTCAAGTATAAAACTTGTAAAAAGGCCGCCTACCATAGGCGCTGCAATGCGTTTCATCATGTCAGCTCCGGTTCCAATAGACCACATAATTGGAATAAGACCTAAGGCAGCAGCGCAAACTGTCATCATTTTAGGTCTGATTCTTTTCACTGCTCCATGGATAATGGCTGCATGCAGGTCATCATAACTTTTCATTTTTCCTTTTCTTACCGCTTCATAATAAGAAAGGTCTAAGAATAAAAGCATGAAAACACCGGTTTCCGCATCTAATCCCATTAATGCGATCATTCCCACCCAAACTGCAATCGAGATGTTATAATTTAAAATGTAGAGCAGCCAAACCGCGCCAATCAGGGAAAAAGGAACAGCCAGCATCACAATCCCTGCTTTTACAGCTGACTTTGTATTCATAAAAAGTAAAACAAAGATTAGGAAAATAGTAATTGGCACTACAATTTTTAACCGTTCGCGCACCCGCAGCATGTTTTCATATTGTCCGCTCCAAAGAAGGGTGTATCCTGTAGGGGTTTTAACTTTATTTTGAACTATTTTTTTAGCTTCTTCCACATAACTCCCTATGTCTCGTCCAGAAATATCCACATAAACATAACCTGCAAGCATTCCATTTTCATCGCGAATCATGGCAGGGCCATAGGAAAGAGTGATTTCCGCCAGTTGTTCTAAAGGAATTTGCGCTCCCCCCATGGTTGGGACCAGCACTCTTTTTAATTTAGGCAAACTGTCCCGTAGTTCTGGAGCATAACGCACATTTACAGTGTAACGCTCCCTGCCTTCAATAGTGGTAGTAATGGGTTCACCGCCAATGGCAGACATGATCACCATCTCTGCTTCTTTAATGGTTAAACCATATCTTGCCAGCTCTTCTCTTTTAAGATTAAAATCCAGAAAATAACCACCAGCAGTCCGTTCTGCAAACACACTGCGAGTCCCTTTAACATCTTTTAGAACCATTTCTAGATGAGTTCCAATTTTTTCAATCTCTTTTAAGTTACTGCCCATGATTTTTATTCCTATGGGAGTGCGAATTCCAGTGGAAAGCATGTCAATGCGGTTTTTTATGGGCATGGTCCAGGCATTGACTGCTCCGGGAAAATTCATTTTACTGTCTAGTTCATTAATTAAATCGTCTTTGGAAATATGGTCAAGCCAAATATGTTTAAAAGGTTTCTGGAAAATTTCAGGCATCCAAGCATACCAGCGCTCTTTTTTCCTCCACTCTTTCTCTGGTTTTAGGAGAACTGTTGTTTCCATCATGGAAAAGGGAGCTGGGTCTGTGGAGCTTTCTGCTCTGCCTGCTTTGCCAAAGACTCTTTCTACTTCTGGAAAACTTTTTAAGATTTTGTCCTGGGTTTGCAGGAGTTTTTGAGTTTGCGTGACAGAGATGCCAGGAAGCGTGGTAGGCATGTAGAGCAAAGAGCCTTCATAAAGAGGGGGCATAAATTCTGAACCAAGCTTTAAATAGACTGGGATAGTGGTTATTACTAAAATCAGAGCTGTGGCAATGGTTGCTTTTGGCCAGCGTAATACAAAATGGCAGGCTGGTTCATAGATGCGAAATAGTATTTTACTAATTGGATGTTTTTCTTCCGGGTAGTATTTTCCAACAGTGATTTGGTTCCACAGCCAAGAAAGCCATTTTGGTTTAAAATGAAGAAAATCCATTCTTGTGAACATCATTCTCATGGCAGGGTCTAGGGTAATAGCTAAAAAAGCTGCTATGGCCATGGCTAAATTTTTCGTGTAAGCCAGAGGTTTAAAGAGCCTTCCTTCCTGATCCACTAAAGTAAAAACCGGCATAAAAGCAACAGCAATCACTAAGAGAGAAAAAAATACGGAAGGCCCCACCTCTTTTAATGCGTTTAAACGGACTTGATGATAGTCTCCTACCCTACCTCCTTCTTCCCAAAGCTGCAATTTTTTGTACGCATTTTCTACCTCTACGATTGCGCCATCCACTAAAACACCAATAGAGATCGCAATGCCTGCCAAAGACATAATATTGGTAGTTACGCCCAAAAAATACATGGGGATAAAAGCTAAGATCACAGAGATAGGTATGGTTAAAATCGGAATAATGGCTGAAGGGATATGCCAAAGAAAAATTAAAATGATAAAACTTACAATAATCAGTTCTTCCACCAGCGTGCTTTTTAAAGTATCAATCGCTTTTTTAATTAATTCAGAACGATCATAAGTTGTAATAAGTTCTGTCCCTTTGGGCAGAGAGGATTTGATCTCTTCAATTTTTGTTTTTACCCTGTCAATCACATTTAATGCGTTTTCGCCATGACGCATGATAGCTATGCCGCCTACTGTATCTCCTTCACCGTCTAAATCTGAAACGCCTCTTCTAATTTCTGGCCCCAGATGTGTTGTCCCTATATTTTTGACTAAAATCGGGGTGCCGTTCATGTCAGTACCTACAACAATGTTCTCAATATCTTCAATGGTTTTTATATATCCTTTTCCTCTGACCATGTACTCTGCGCCAGCAAACTCAACTAGTCTTCCTCCAACTTCATTGTTGCCATCGCGAATCGCATCAATCACTTTCATTAAAGGGATATTGTAGGCAAGCAAAGCGTTAGGATGAAGATTAACCTGATATTGTTTTTGGAAACCTCCAATGGAAGCCACTTCCGCTACTCCGGGAACGCTCTGTATCCAATATCTTAAATACCAATCTTGAAAGGTTCTTAGATCCGCTAAATCATTTTCTCCGGATTTATCTACTAAAGCGTATTGATAAACCCAGCCCACGCCGGTTGCGTCTGGCCCTAATTCTGTTTGAACCCCTTGTGGAAGTTTAGGAAGAATTTTGGAAAGGTATTCCAGCACTCGGCTTCTCGCCCAATAAAGATCAGTGCCATCCTGAAAGATAATATAGACATAAGAAAATCCAAAATCTGAAAAACCTCGAATTGCTTTAATTTTGGGCGCGCCAAGCAACGCGGTAACAATGGGGTAAGTCACTTGATCTTCAATAATATCTGGGGAGCGGTCCCATCTGGAATAAACAATGACTTGGGTATCGGAAAGATCAGGAATCGCATCTAAAGGTACTCGCTTCATAGCGTAAATAGAAGCGCCAATGGCACAGGCTGTGAGGATGAGCACAATGAATTTGTTATGCGCAGACCATTCAATTATTTTTTCAATCATAACCTAATGACTATGACCCATACCTGAGATAGCTGCTTTTAGTTTGGATTCTGAATCTATTAAAAAATTAGCGGAAGTAACCACTTTTTCTCCTTTGGAAACTCCTGAAATCAGCTCATAATACCCTTCTGCTTCTTGTCCTAAAACAACTTCCCTTGGTTCATATTTCCCTTGACCAAGACTGACAAACACAAGGTTTCTTTCTCCGGTATGGAGAACCGCTTCTTCAGGCAAAGCCAGTTTGTTCCCTAAAGGAACCTGAATTTTTACTTCCACAAACATTTCTGGCTTAAGCAAATTTTCTGGGTTTAGGACTTCTGCTCTTACTCGAAGAGAACGGGTTTCTTTATTTAAGATAGGATCAATCGCTCTAATTTTTCCTGAGAATTTTTTTCCGGGAAAAGATTTAGCTCTTATTTCTATAGATTGCCCAACTTTTGCAAGGGCTGACTCATATTCATAAATTTGAGCATAGACCCAGACCGGCCCATTTTTTTCAGGCAGAATGAGATTGGTATTATCTTCATTTTCTATTCTTTTAATTTCTTCATGAGAAAGCCCAAGCTGCCTAAGCCTTAAAATTGAAGCATTTACAAGCGACTCTGCTCTTTCCTGAACATCTGGCCAAGGGCTTTGTTTTGCTTTTTCTTTAGCGCTCTTTGCAGTCTTATATTCAGTGAGCGCATTATAAAGTTCAACGTCATAAGCTACCCGTCCTTGGGCTCGAATCTCAATTTTTAATTCCCTCATGGCGACTACACCGCTCTTTACTCCAATCAGCTGCTCTCGTTCCGGACTTATTTTAATGGTTGCTTGACCAAAGGGTTCAACTGCTTTTTTTTGACTTTTATTTTCTTCGTGTAATGCATGATCTTCAGAACTTATTTGATCGTTCTCTTTTTCATGCAATGCGTGATCCTTAGCGCTTGTTTGATTTTCATCTTTTTCAGGCAAGGGCTGCTGTTCATTCTTCTGAATACTTTCCTCATGCTCTTCCTCTTCAATAGGAACTAGCTTCATCTGGCAAATGGGGCAATCTCCGGGTTTGTCCGAAGTGTAAGTAGGATGCATGGGGCAATGGTACATCTGTCTTTTTTCACTTGAACTTTTTTTTGTTTGATGATCTAAATGTTGTTTATTCCTTGCTCCCAGATAATAAGTAAAACCACCTATTCCTAAAATAAGAGCTGAGAATAGAATTAAAATTTTTTTATTCATCCTTGTTCCTCCAATATTTCTTTGCCTGTGATCCTTTCTAATTCACTTAAAGATTCTTCATAACCTGCTAAAGCTTGATAATATTCCAGACGAAACTGTAAAAGATTCCTTTGAATGTCAATTAGATCTAAAAAATTAATTTTATCTGACTGGTAGGCTTGAAGAGATGCTTTTAAAGCGCTTTCAGCCTGTGGAATAACGCTGGTCTGGTATAAGTCAACAAGACGCTCTTCGGCTTTCACTTTAACCCATAAATTTTTTATTTCAAATAGAGTCATGTTTTTCATGGTTTGAAATTGAGACTGGCTTAATGCTTCTTCACTAGCAGCGCTTTCTATATCAGCTTTTTGTTTCCAAAACCAAAGAGGCAGACTCACTCCTATCATATAATCCTGGGTTTTATCCATGGCTGGATTCATTGCTGTGCGATAACGGAATTGAGTCATAAAATCTGGAAGGGTTTCCAGCTTAGCCGCTCTTAAGATGTTTTTTGAATGGTGTAAATGATGAAACATGCTTTTTAGTTCAGGCCTATTTTTTAAAGCTAAATCTTTTAATTTTTCATATGGTATTTTTATCCTTCTTAAGGAAGGCTGTTTAGGAATGCCAAGAGGCGTTTCTGGAGCCTGATTTACTAAAGTATTTAACATGGTTTGCGCAGTCTCTTTTTCCTGCTCCAGAGTAATCAGCATATTCAGCATTTTGGAAAGCTCAATCTGCGTTCTTAAAACATCCACTTGACTTGCTTTGTTGGTAGCATATTTTGATTCTGCGACTTTAGAAAAGTGGCGCATCAGTTCAACATTTTCATTTAAAAGTTCAATCGTTTTTAGAGCAAGAAAATATTGGGCATAAGAGCTTTTAACTTTAGCGAATATCTCATTTTCTTTTGCTTTTAGGGTTTCTTCTGCCATTAAAGACTCTTTTAAGGCGATTTTCCCTTTAAGGTAAAGTTTTCCAGGAAAAGGAAATTCCTGTGAGATCACAATATTTTTTTCATCTCCTGAGTACATGTTCTCATAGGCCACTGTTGGCTTATCTAAAGTTTTTTCAGAGACAACTTTAGCTTTTAGTTTTTTCCACTCACTTTTTGCCGCCTGGATTTCAGGATTATTTTTTTCTGCTAGCTCAAGCATTTCCTCAAGGCTAAGGAATGAGGGAGGTTCGGATTCCGCAAGGATAAGTGTGGGAGCGAGGATAAAACAGACCGCTAAAAATAGATAAATTTCAAATTTTAGAAAGTAAGATAAAATGGAATTACTCATCTTTCCCCTAAGCATGGCTTTCACACATGCCGCAAAGACATTTTTGATTTTTGGTTGCTTTTTGACACCAGACGCAGGTTTCCTGCATTAATTTCTGGGAAAAGGTTTTTCTTTGTTCCGGGGTTAAGAAATTTGATATTGCCGCTAAAGTAGCAGCGATTTTTTCCTGTTTCTTTTGGTAGGTGAGAGCCATCTCTTTTGCTTTTAATTTTAATTTTTCCGGATCGCTCTCATTTTGATGAAGATAGGAACAGAGGGAAATCCTATTTTGAGCATCTTCAACTGTAATTTCTTTTAAGGTAAAATTAAAATCAGATTCCAACCTTAAGAATTTCTCTTCTTGTTCCGGCGTTAAATGCAGCAGCTCTTTCCAAGAAGGCTCCTTAACCTGTCTTTGGGTAAGAATATACCATGTTGTCAAAGTCGAGGCTACAGAAACAAAGAGCAGCAAGAGTAGATGCAATGTAACTTTTTTCCAGTTAATCATGAAAAATTCCTCCTACAATCCATTTTCTAATATTTGGGTAGAACAATTAGATGAAACGTTCACTTGCCATACTTCCTTTTGCCCATTGCAAAATGGGGGATTTTTCTCTGCCTAGATTCACTGACTTTTTTGGCAAGAAATTTATAGTCACTGCAATGGCTACAAATGAGATGAGAATAAAAGAGCAAAAAACAAGAGCTGGTTTCCAAAGCCAGAATTCTATTGGATTTTTTTGGGATTGAATGCTTTCTAATATTTTAGTTTTTAGATTTTCCGGAGGTTCTAAGTCAGGTAGGGATTTAAACCATTCTTTTAAAGGGTCATTTTTATTTTCATTCATTGTATTTTCCTCTTATATTTTTTACTAGGTTGCTAAATTTCAAAGATTTGGGCTTGGTATTTATTTTTGATTAAAAATTACATCATTCGCAAAGAATATAAACAATCCAACTTCAAAAACCTTGTGGTTAGCTAGAAAAAATATTTAGTTGGAGAGCATCAAGATCAAGAATCTAAGTGAATTTTTTGGGTTAGAGCAGGAAACAGTTTTCAAAAGCGTTGCGCTTATCCTACCATCATTTTGCTTTAAGGTTTCCTGCTCTAACCTACCTATGACTCACTTTGGTCTCTATTAGTAAAGTTCTTTTTCCAATGCTTCCAGTTTTATCCTCAATTCTGTAAGTTTGTCTTCGTGCCGTTTTAGATGTTTCTTGATTTCTTCTTTTTTTGCCACGATAGTTGCTAATTTTTCATTTCCGGGTTTTTTGAGGTCATTTTTGGACAGTTCGATTTGATTTTCCAGCTGTTTTATCTCTCTGCTAATTTCCACAGATGTGCAATGTTTTAGGCAAAAATCAGCGTCATGTTTGCGTTCTGCTGCTTTCAATGGCCAGGCAAAAAGAAACGCGATGCCCACTGCAAGCGCTATTATATTTTTCATGGTTGTGTTCCTCCTTTCTTTAATTTGGTTGCTTTAATTAAGGAAATCTACTTTTCCTTCTTCACTATAGCCAAACAATTGAAATTAGAAAACCTTGCGGTTTTTTTTAAAGGAAGCATACAATTCACAGAACCGCTAGGAATTTTGAGGATAGAGGTTAGGGATCAAGCTGTGTTGGTGAATGTCCAGAGAGGCTCATTTGTATCTAAGGATATAAATATGCTAAAAATGTGTGATTCAAATTAAAAAAAGAATTATTTTAGTTCAAAATGAAACATTACATCAGAAAAAACGAAATAAAAATATAGAACTATCAGATAAAAATAAGAATTATGCCAGAGCCGCATCCAATAGAAATTTTTATTCCAGAAATAAGGATGCTCATTCAAAATAAACAATTTGATGAGCTTAGAAACCTGCTTTCTGAAATTAACCCCATAGATATCGCAGACGGGCTTTCCCGTTTTCCTCAGGAACAGCAGCTTTTAATTTTTAAATTGTTAGGGTCCGTCCGTTCCATTGAAGTTTTTGAGGAATTAGACATGTCTGAACAGCAGTATCTAATTCAGCATTTGGAAGATCAAACCATTGCTCCGCTATTAGAAGGTATTCCAACAGATGTTGCAGCCAAACTCTTTAAAAAACTTCCGGAACGATTTGTGAAAAAAATGACGATACTAATGAAAAAGGAAAAAATAGAAGTGGTTCAAAATGTACTAGAGTATCCTGCTAAGAGCGCAGGGGCTCTTATGCAAACAGAGTATATTGTTCTGACAGTAGATATGACTGCCCGATCCAGCATTGAACGGCTGCAGGCCAGCCTGCGCGTGCGTAAGAATATGCTTATTCATACGCTTTATGTGATAGGCAACAATGGAAAATTGTTAGGTGGAATTACGGTTAATACTTTGATTGCAGCTCCGCCGGATATTAAGGTTAGAGACATCATGTCCCCTGTTAGCTTGCTTAAAATTTCAGCTAAAATGGATAAGGAAGATGCTGCAAAGGTTTTTTCTCGTTATAAACTTATTTCCGCGCCTGTGGTGGATGAGGAAAATCGTTTGATGGGAATTTTAACTGTGGATGATATGGTGGAAGTCATTCAAAATGCGGATACAGAAGATATTCAGCGTTTTGGTGGTGTGGAGGTTTTAGATGAACCTTATTTTAAGGTTCCGTTTTTTAAGATGATCCAAAAACGTGGAACATGGTTAAGTGTTTTATTTATTGGAGAGATGTTGACTGCTACTGCTATTGGTTTTTTTGAAAAAGAGATTGCAAAAGCAGTTGTCCTGGTTCTTTTTATTCCTTTGATTATCAGTAGCGGCGGAAATTCAGGCTCCCAAGCAGCTACCTTAGTGGTAAGAGCCATGGCACTGAAAGAGATTTCATTTGGGGATTGGTGGCGGGTTTTAAGAAGGGAGTTTGCTTCTGGACTTGTTTTGGGCTCTATTTTAGGCGCTTTTGGTTTTTTAAGGATATTTTTGTGGTCACAATTTACAAATGTTTATGGTCCTCATTACTTTTTTGTGGCCTTGACTGTGAGCATCGCTTTGCTATTTGTGGTTTTGTGGGGAACACTTTCTGGTTCGCTCCTGCCAATTGTGCTGCGCAGGTTAGGAGTAGATCCTGCGGTAGCTTCAGCGCCTTTTGTTGCTACTTTAGTTGACGTAACTGGTTTAATTATCTATTTTTCAGTTGGTCTTTTTCTCCTTCAAGGCACTTTACTTTGAACCTGAAATTTGGGAAATAAAATATTCTGCTTTAAGTTAATTTTTTGGCGTTTTTATCTCTTGAATTAACGTGATATAACTGATATACTACTTTATGCCACAATTTGAGTTTGATTCTCAAAAAAGTAAACGGAACAAGGCAGTGCATGGGATTGATTTTTTGGAAACACAAAAGCTTTGGGCGTCAGCGCATGTGCTTGTGAGAGCCAAGTTCGTACAAGGAGAAAATCGTTCTGCAATCATTGGAGAAATAGGGCATAAATTTTATGTGGCTATTTTTACCGAACGCAGGGATATTGTAAGAATCATTAGCTGCCATAGAGCTGATCGGAGGTGGGTAAGACATTATGAACAAAAAATATAAAAAAAATCATGATCCATGGATTACAGCTGAAGAATTTGATGCTAAGTTTGAGCGCGGTGAAAATATTTTTAAATATTTGGATTTTAAAAACGCCCTGGCTGTTAAAAAAATAAATGTGGATTTTCCCATTTGGATGGTTAAACTTTTGGATGAAGAGGCAAAGAAACTCAATATTTCAAGACAGGCTGTCATAAAAACATGGATTCATGATCGTCTCTTGAATATCCCACAATTTAGCCATAAAGGGAGATTTTAGCAATAGCTTCATGGATTATTTTAAAGAAGAAGAGAATTTTATTTTTCAAACCTATCGCAGGCAACCGCTCTTGTTAGTTAAAGGCAAGGGCTCTTATGTTTGGGATCACAAAGGAAAAAAATACCTTGACTTTTTTTCCGGGCTGGGGGTCAATAATTTAGGACATTGTTTCCCACGCGTTGCTCATGCCATCTCTTCTCAAGCCAAAACACTCATGCATACCTCTAATTTGTACTATACGCTGCCGCAAATTGAATGCGCTAAAGAATTAGTCAGAAGAACTTTTCCGGGAAAAGTTTTCTTCTCTAATTCAGGAGCAGAAGCGAATGAATGCGCTATAAAACTAGCGAGGAGATGGGGTAAAAAGAATGGCGATGGCAGATTTGAGATCATTACTTTTCAGAATTCGTTTCATGGTAGAACCATGGCCACTCTTTCCTTGACCGGCCAAGAAAAATTTCAAAAAGGATTTGACCCTCTTTTAGAAAAAGTTGTTTATGCAAAATTTAATGATCCAGACTCCGTGCAAAAATTGGTTACTAAGAATACTTGCGCTATTTTTGTGGAACCAGTTCAGGGGGAAGGAGGGGTGAATCCTGCTGAAAAAAGTTTTCTAGAGTTTTTAAGAAAAATTTGTAATGACCATAATCTTCTTTTGGTTTTTGATGAAGTACAGTGCGGCATGGGACGATCAGGACATCTCTTTTTTTATCAATATTTTGGTATGGAACCTGATATTTTAACCATGGCAAAAGCTTTAGGCGGTGGTCTGCCCATTGGATGCACTTTGGCAAAAGAAGAGGTTGCTTCACTGTTTAACAAAGGAGATCATGCTTCAACCTTTGGAGGTAATCCTGTGGTTTGCAAGGCAGCCCTCAGCGTGCTAAGAGAGTTGAACAAAAAACGTCTTGATTCTGTAAAAGGAAAAAGCAAAATTTTAATTGAAGGTTTGCAAAAACTAAAAAAACAGTTTCCATCTTTAATTTTAGAGGTCAGAGGGATGGGTCTTATGTTAGCTTTAGAGTTAAAGGTTGAGGGGGATCAGTTGGTGGAACGCGCAAGAGAGCAAGGTCTTTTAATTAATTGCACCCAAGGAAAAGTTTTAAGATTTTTACCTCCATTGATTATTACTCCAGTTGAGATTAAAAGCGCGCTTATAAAGTTAGAAAAATGTTTCAAAGATTATTAAAAATTGCGCGGCAGTCTAAGGAAGATTCTAGAACTATGGCTCTTCTTCCAGACAAAATCAAGAAATCTGCTTTAAAAAAAGCTGCGGCCCATCTTTTAGAAAATGAAGAGAAAATTTTAAAAGCAAATCAAAAAGATATTGAGCTTGCAAAAAAAAATAAGCTTTCCAATGCATTGATAGATCGTCTATTGCTAAATCCTAAGAGGATTAAAGATTTAGCTAAGAGCGTGGAAGAGATAGCTGAGCTTCCTGATCCTAATGGGGAAGTGATTAGAGACTGGCAGAATTCTAAAGGGTTAAGAATTCAAAAAAAGAGAGTGCCTTTGGGAGTCATTGCGATTATTTTTGAATCCAGACCTAACGTTACAGCAGAAGCCGCTGCTCTATGTTTAAAAGCAGGCAATAGCGTGATCTTGCGCGGAGGAAGCGAGGCGTTTAATTCTAATACAGCGATATCCAAAATTTTTAATGAAGCAGTAGTTCAAGAAGGCATCCCTCCTCATGCTGTTACCATGATTTTAGACCCTAATCGGAAAAATATTTACGCACTTTCTAAAATGGACCAGTGGATTGATCTCCTGATTGCCCGGGGCTCTGAACAGATGGTTCGAGAAATTAGAGAGCAGGCCACTGTTCCTGTGCTTGGACATGGAAAAGGGGTTTGCCATGTTTATATAGATTCTGTCTGTGATCAAAAAATGGCTGAAAACATTGCCTTGAACGCTAAAGTTCAAAGACCTGGAGTTTGCAATGCCATGGAGACTTTGCTTATTCATGAGTCTCAAGCCAAAGAACTTTTGCCTTCTCTTGCAAAAAAATATTTAGATGCAGGCGTGCTTCTTAAAGGGGATGAAATCAGCCGAAAAATAGTTCCTCAAATTCAAAAGGCGGGCGAAGAGGATTGGAAAACAGAATATCTGGATCTTATTTTATCTATAAAAATAGTTAATTCTTTAGAGGAAGCGATTGTTCACATTAATCGTTACGGTTCAGGCCATACAGAAGCGATTGTCACAAAATCCAAAGAAAACGCTAAGAAATTTTTGCAAGAGGTGGATGCGGCAGCGGTTTTTCATAATAGTTCTACCCGCATGCATGACGGAGCTGTTTTTGGTTTAGGAGCGGAAATTGGAATCTCTACGCAAAAACTGCATGCGCGCGGCACCATGGGAGTGAGAGAATTAACAACAACTAAATATGTGGTTTATGGAAAGGGCCAGATTCGCGGATGAGGATTGGAATTTTTGGCGGTTCCTTTGATCCTATTCACAAAGGACACCTTGCTTTAGCAAAAAGTTCCATTAAAGAAATAAAGTTAGACAAGCTTTTTTTTGTTCCTGCGAAAATTTCTCCTTTTAAGAAAAATAAATCCATTAGCTCTCCTCTTAACCGTCTTAAAATGGCGCATTTGGCGGTTAAGAAAATTCCAAAATGCAAAGTTTCTTCTTTTGAGCTAAAGACCCCAGGGCTTTCTTATACTTTTCTTACTCTTAAAGTTTTTAAGAAAATTTTTCCTAAAGAGGATCTCTTTTTTTTGATGGGGAGCGACGCTTTAGCTGGTTTTAAAAAGTGGCATAAGTGGAGAGATATTTTAAAAATTTGCAGTTTAGTTGTGGGGCAAAGGAGCGGTGAAAAAACCGTAATAGAACTTCCCATAGGATTTGAGGGACGAGTTCTTTACCTTAAAGCAAAAATGCCAAAAATTTCCTCAACAGAAATTCGCTCTGCTTTTAAAGAGAGACAAAATCTTTTTGAAGTTTGTCCCAAGGAAGTCGCTCAATATATTTGCAAACATCATCTTTATGATTAATGAAGTTAAAATTATAAATTACTTAAGAAAAAATTTAACAAAACAAAGATTCAATCATGTTTTAGGCATGGCGGAATTTGCAAGAAAATTAGCTTTACATCATGGGCTTAAAGGGGACAAGGCAAAACTAGCCGGGCTTTTGCATGATTTGGCTCGTAATTGGAATGAAAAAAAATTGATTGAATATTCAAAAAATCGTTTTTTAAGAATCCCGCATAAAAAATTTATAATGGAGTTTCAGCCGATTTTACTACATAGTTTTGTAGGAGTAGATCTTGCAAAGAAGATTTTTCATGTAAAGGATAAAAATATTTTATCTGCTATTGCCAAACATTCATTTGGAGCGGTTCAGATGTCTTCTTTTGATAAATTGATTTATGTTGCAGACTTAGCTGCGCCGGATAGAACTTATAGAGGAGTAGAATTTTTAAGGAAGATTGCCTATAAAAATTTGGATCAAGCTTTTATTGAAGGCATAAAGAAGAAAATCAGTCATCTTTTAGAGGTAAATGAAAAAATTTATCCTGAGGCTGTAAGGGTCTGGAACTTTTGGGTAAAACAGGATTAAAGCTAACCCTAAGCCTCTTTGGCCTATTGCTTATACTAGCCATCGCAGGTAGTTTATGGATATCCTCTGAAAGTGTTTTATCTCAAAACTTGCAAAAAGAGGCTCCTCTTTTTGGGCTTTTAATTGGCACAGAAGAATTAACTCAACCCTCGCAACTTAAGCTCATAGCGCTGGCGCGGTATGCCCCAAAAACAAGGGATTTAGATCTTCTTTCAATTCCTATAAATACTAAGCTTGGAATCCCAGGACAGTCCAATAAGAAGATAAATGAAATTTTTAGTTTAGCCTATAAGCAAAGTAACTTTAATCAAGAATTTTCTTCCAGAGAGTTGATCAGGGTTGTGGAATGGCTTCTCTTTTCAAAATCAAAGACATTTCATCCCAAGATAAGTTTTTTCCTTAAGATGGATTATAAAAATTTAGGGAAATTAGTAAACTCTTTAGGGGGAAGCAGAAGTTGGCAAGAAGAGTTTAGGGAAGAGCTGTTTTCAGATAAAGAAAAAAAATCTTTTTTTTTAGAAGGACTTTCCTGGTTTAAGGATGGGAACTACAGAGTGAGCAGTAATTTAAATAAGTTAGAAAAATTTTTATTATTTTTTGAAATGAAAGATTTAAGCCAAAAAGAGATTCGTTTTTTTCGTTTGCCCGGAATTTTAAAAGAAGATGCATGGCTTCCTCTGCCGGAAGAAATCCAGACCACAGTTCAGCTTTTATCCGCCAGAGGTCAAGAGAATCAGCTTACGGGATTTAAGCAAAGTTTTCTTTCTAAAAATTCTACAATTAAATTGGCTGTTTGGAACGCTTCTAACAGAAAAAATAAAGCTTGGGAAGCAGCGCAAATTTTAAGAAAAGAGGGTTTTGACGTGATGCAGTGGGGAAATTATAGTTCTTTTCAAAAGCGAAGTTGGGTTCTGGATTATAAAGGGGACCCTTCCAAAGCCCGGGAACTTAAAAAATTGCTCTTTTTTCCAGAACTAGAAATTTTAACCCAAGTGCAAAGTAATTCTTTAGTGGATATGGATCTGATTTTAGGAGAAGATTATGATTCGGATTAATTTTTTGGATTGTTTTTAGAAGCCAGAGGTGGATCAGAGGTTAGAAGATTTATCAGGTGAGGACAATATGAAAATAGGAGAACTTTAGTTATGTGTGGAATTGTTGGGTATGTAGGCAATGGCTCTGCAAGTGAAATACTTTTGAATGGGCTGAAAAGACTGGAATATAGAGGTTATGATTCTAGCGGATTGGCAGTGCTGGCAGATGGAAAGCTGGAGTTAAGAAGAAGCGTGGGAAAGATTTCTAATCTTAGCCTTAACATCAAAAATCGTCCTTTAAACGGGCATATCGGGGTAGGACATACCCGTTGGGCTACCCATGGAATTCCTTCAGAAGAAAACGCTCATCCGCATACAGATTGCTCTAAAAGAATTGTTGTAGTGCATAATGGGATCATTGAAAATTATTCTTCTTTAAAGGCTGTTCTTATAAAAAAAGCGCATCAATTTGTTTCCCAGACCGATACGGAAATCATTGCTCATTTGATTGAAGAATCTTGGGAGTTAAAACAAAAGAATTCAAATGGAAAAAAGTCTGAGGAAGATTTTTTACACGCAGTGAGGCATGCTCTTCTTCAATGTGACGGCGCGTATGCTTTGGGAATCCTTTGCATGGATTTTCCAGAGCTTTTGGTAGCAGCCAGGAAAGATTGTCCCTTAGTTTTGGGGTTAGGTAAAAAAGAAAATTTCATCGCTTCTGATATTCCCGCATTGCTGGGGCTTTCCAAAAAGGTGATTTTTCTAGACCAAGAAGAAATTGCTGTGATCAAAAAAAATAGCATTGATTGTTTTAATTTACAAGGGAAAAAAGTTGAAAAAAAATCTGTAAAAGTAAAATTAGATCCTGTGCAGGCGGAGAAGGCGAATTTTAAACATTTTATGTTAAAGGAAATTATGGAGCAGCCGCGCACTATCCAAGATACATTAAGAGGACGGGTTTTTCCAGAAAAGAATCGGTTGCAATTAGAGTTGAATCTTTCCGCTGCTTTTATTAAGGGGTTGAAAAGGATTACTTTAGTGGCTTGTGGAACATCCTATCATGCTGCTTTAGTGGGTCGTTTTTGGCTAGAGTCTTTGGCCAAGGTGCCTTGTCAGGTTGAGATCGCCTCTGAATATCGCTATCGGGATCATTTTTTCTCTTCTCAAGAGTTGGTTATTTTCATATCTCAATCCGGAGAAACTGCAGATACCTTAGCAGCCTTGAGGCTCACCCATCGTTTCCCTGTAAAAACCCTTGCGATTTGCAATGTGCTGGGCTCTTCTTTAACCCAGGAAGCAGATACTACTTTTTATACGCGATGCGGTCCTGAAATTGGGGTGGCTTCCACAAAAGCTTTTACAGGCCAGTTGATCGCTTTGCTGCTTTTGGCAATTCATCTGGGAATTATTAAGAAACATTTAAATTTAAAAACAATTCATCAAATTCTTGCAGATTTACTTAATTTGCCGCATTGGGTGAGAGAGGCGCTAACCCTTTCTAATGAGATAGAAAAAATTTCTAAAAGATTTTTGTCAAAAAATCATTTTTTGTTCTTAGGCAGGCACACTAATTACCCCATTGCCTTAGAAGGAGCCTTAAAATTAAAAGAAATTTCCTATATTCACGCGGAAGGTTATCCCGCAGGGGAAATGAAGCATGGCCCCATTGCTCTCATTGATAAAGAAATGCCTTTGGTGGCTTTAGTCACAGATTCTTTAGTGTATGAAAAAATTTGTTCTAATATTGAAGAAGCTAAAGCCCGGGGCGGGACAGTGATAGCGATCGCTTCCAAAGGGAATAAGACGATTCAAGAAAAAGCGGATGAGGTGCTGTATGTGGAAAAAGTTCCAGAAATTTTCTCAAGCATAGTGAACGTTATTCCTTTGCAGCTTTTTGCTTATCACATGGCGGATCTAAAAGGCTGCGATGTGGATCAGCCAAGAAATTTAGCTAAAAGCGTCACTGTAGAATAATTTTATTTGGATGGATCTCTATCAGCATTTTAGGGAGCAAAAACTTCTTTCTCAAATCCCTTCTGGAAAAATTGTAGTTGCTGTCTCTGGGGGCGCGGATTCAAGCGCGCTTTTACATTTGCTCTATCGCTCCAGATCTTTTAAAAAATGGGACGTCCTAGTGGCTCATATTCAGCACAATCTGCGTGGGGAGGAGTCGCTTAGGGATCAGATTTTTGTAGAGCGTTTTTGTAAGAGATTTGAGCTTCCACTTGTTGTAAGAACCATTCAGGTTCGAACATTCGCTATGCAAAATAGAAAGAAGGGTTTAGAAAAGCGTTTGGGTGTTGAAGAAGCTAGCCGGATCTTGCGTTATGAAGCATTGGCAAAAATTGGTTGGGAAAACAAAGCTCGCGCGCTTTTTACAGCGCATACCGCTAATGATCAAGCAGAAACTTTTTTTCTTAATTTAGCGCGAGGGACTGGAACAGCTGGTTTAAGCGGAATTTTACCTTTAAGAAGCCTTGCGGAAATTACAGGGAATCAAAGTAGAGATTCTGGAACTCTTTTGGCGCGCCCTTTACTTTTTGCCAGCCGTAAAGAGATTTTATCCTATTTAAAGCAGCAGAAACTTAAATTTTGCAATGACCGAACCAATCGGAATTTGAAGTTCAGACGGAACTGGGTTCGCCACAAATTGATTCCTCTTTTACAAAAAGTTCAACCTAAAATTCTAGAAAAAATATCTGATTTTACCGCTATTTTTCAACGGGAAGAGGAATGGAAGAATTTACAGTTAGCAAAGATGGAAAAGAGGCTGTTTCCTAAAATTAAGGACGATTGTACCCAAAGAAAAAGGGTTTTAGTTGAGGCGAAAAAAACTCTTGATTTAGATTGTTTTTTTAGATATGATAAAATCTTTATATACGGGTTACTGCATCGTTGGTTTCCGCAAGCTTCATGTCGAACCATTGATCAGGCTGTTACTTTCCTTGAAAAAGAGAAATTGAAAGGTAAAAAGAAATTTTATCCCATTTCAAGACGATTTTTTCAAAATAAACCGGAAAGAATTTAATTGAACCCGAGGCACCATTGTGATAAGCGCCATATTCGGGTTGAAGGGTTTTTTATAAATGAAAGATAAAATTGCAAAACAAGTTTTAGTATGGATGCTGGTATTCATCTCCTTGCTTCTTTTGGTGCGTTCATTTGGCACCTTACATTTAGAGCAGGAGATTGATTATTCTGCTTTTAAAAGGAATTTACGCGAAGGAAAAATTTTAGAAGTCAGCGTTCGCATGGACTTAATTCGCGGGAAGATAAGAGGAGCAGATGGAAAAGAGGTTAGTTTTAAAACCATACCTTTGCCTGATCCAAAACTTGTAGAAGATTTAGAAACTTATAAAGTTCAAAAATATAATGGGGAAACAGACCGTACCTGGTGGCCAATGATTGTGCAGAACCTGGTTTATGTTCTTATTTTTTGGTTTGTATTTTGGGTCCTTCTTATCCGTCCCATGCAGGGAGGAGGCAAACAAGCGCTTTCTTTTGGCAGATCTAAAGCCAAATTGCAATCTGCTAAAAAAGTAAAAGTTACTTTTTCTGACGTGGCTGGGTGTGATGAAGTAAAGGAAGAATTAAAAGAGATTATTGAATTTCTTAAAGAACCTGCTAAGTTTCAAAAGTTAGGAGGTAAAATTCCTAAGGGCGTTTTACTTTATGGGGCGCCTGGCACAGGAAAAACATTATTAGCTAAAGCTGTGGCTGGAGAGGCGAATGTCCCTTTCTTTTCTTCCAGCGGTTCAGAATTCGTAGAGATGTTTGTAGGCGTCGGGGCGAGTAGAGTTAGAGACCTGTTTGAGCAAGGACGTAAAAACGCGCCTTGCCTTCTTTTTGTGGATGAGATTGACGCTGTAGGCAGACATCGTTTTGCTGGTTTTGGCGGGGGACATGATGAGCGGGAACAGACCTTAAATCAACTTTTAGTAGAAATGGATGGTTTTGACACAAAGGAAGGGGTGATTATGATTGCAGCCACTAACCGTCCAGATGTTTTAGATCCCGCGTTACTCCGTCCTGGCAGGTTTGACCGTCAAGTGATTATCACTATCCCAGATTTAAGAGGAAGAAAAGAAATTTTAGAAGTTCATGCAAAGTCTGTGAAAATAGGTGAAACCGTTGACCTTGCTATTATTGCGCGCCGCACACCAGGATTTGTGGGAGCGGATTTGGCAAATTTAGTGAATGAAGCAGCGCTCTTGGCTGCTAGAAAGAACAAAAATTTTGTAGAGATGAAAGATTTGGAAGAAGCGATTGAACGAGTGATTGCCGGCCCTGAACGTAAATCCAGAATGATCTCTGAAAAAGAAAAAAAAGTTGTAGCCTATCATGAATCTGGACATGCTTTAGTTGCCAGACTAATCCCAGGCACAGATCCTTTGCATAAAATTAGCATTATTCCCAGGGGGCCAGCTTTAGGATATACTTTACAATTGCCTACAGAAGATCGGTATTTAATAAGTAAAGAAGAGTTGCTAAACCGGATTACTGTTCTTCTTGGCGGAAGAACAGCGGAAGAGCTTGTTTTTAATGAGATCACTTCCGGCGCCCAAGACGATTTTGCTAAAGCTACTGCCATGGTGCAAAAGATGGTGACTGAATTTGGCATGAGTGAAAGTTTAGGGCCCATCGCTTTTAGGAAAAAAGAAAGTGAAATTTTTTTAGGCAGAGATATTATGGCGCAGCAAAAGGAATATTCGGAAAAAACAGCGGAATTAATAGATTCTGAAGTAAAACGCATTATTACTGAAAGCGCGAACAAGGCTAAAATTTTACTTAAAACTAATTTTGATAAATTAAAAATTTTAGCTGACAAGCTGATGGAAAAAGAGATTTTGGACATTGATGAAATTAACCTTGCCTTAGGTTTTCCTCCAGAGATTAAGGAAACAGCTAAAACTGTTCCTCCTCCTGCCTCTGGATTAACTGAAAAAGAGACATCCTCCTCTATTGGTCTCCCTCCAACAACTCAAATATTGCCTCAACCAGCCACTTAAAATTAAAATTTTGTATACAAGAACCAATATTTGATTCAAGGAAGATGATCAAAAATAGAGGCTTTTTCGTCCCGCTTTTCATAACTAATATCAGTTTTTGGGTTGAAGAAGAATGTTGCGTTAGAAAATGAAAGATGATAAGCGCGCCATTAAAACAATGCAAGATCATGGGGGTATTGAATGTTACTCCAGATTCTTTTTTTGACCGCGGTCTTTATTTGGATTTGGATAAAGCCATTCAGCAGGGAGAACAACTGATAGAAGAGGGAGCTGAACTTATTGATATTGGAGGGGAATCATCCCGTCCCGGCTCAAAATCAGTTGCCTTGGATGTAGAATTAAAAAGAGTAGTTCCAGTCTTAAAAAAATTAATCAAAAGATTTCCTAAAATTCAATATTCTATTGATACTCAAAAAAGTGAGGTTGCTCATTCTGCTTTAAGCGAGGGGGCAAGGATCATTAATGATGTGTCCAGCTTACGGAATGATCCTAAAATGATTTCTGTCATCAAGAAGTTTAATCCTATTCTTATCTTAATGCACATGCAGGGCTCTCCTTTTAATATGCAGAAATTTCCTTTTTACAAAAATGTGGTAAAGGAAATAAAAGATTTTTTAAAAGAAAGAATTAAATGGGCCATGCAAAATGGAGTCCCAAAAACTAATCTTTGGATTGATCCGGGCATTGGTTTTGGAAAAAATTTAAAACATAACTTAGAGATTTTAAAAAATTTAAAAGATTTTTTATCTTTAAAATGCCCTTTAGTTCTGGGTTGTTCCAGAAAATCATTTATTGGTTTTATTTTAGGGGGGAAAGAGTCCCCTTGTCCTCCAGAGGAAAGATTAGAGGGAAGTTTAGCTGCCGCAGCTTGGGGTTATTTAGAAGGAGCCTCTATCTTAAGAGTGCATGATGTTTTAGAAACTAAAAGAACCATTAGGGTTTTGCAGGCGATTCAAGCTAAATAAGGCATGTTTATGAAATGTGAAAAAAAAGAGATCTTTGGCACGGATGGAATTCGGGCTGTAGCCGGAGAATCTCCATTGACAGAAGAAGAGTTAAAAAATATTGGTTTTGCCGCGGGCTCTTTTTTGCAAAAAAAATTTAAAGAGACCATGAATGATTTCAATGCTAAGATCATCATTGCCAGAGATACAAGAGATTCTGGCCCATGGATTGAAAAAGCATTAGCGGAAGGACTATCCAAGAGCGGCTGTCAGGCTCTTTCTTGCGGGGTTTTGCCCACTTCTTCCGTAGCTGTGCTTTTAAAGAGGAATTGTTTTTTGGGAGGCGCAGTTATCTCTGCTTCGCATAACCCGCCGGACTTTAATGGAGTAAAATTTTTTACAGCTCAGGGTGAAAAAATTCCAGAGAGCTGGGAGAGAGAGATTGAACAAAATTTAGAGGTTTTAGCTGGCCAAGCTCCTTCTCTTTTTAAAGAGACAAAAGTTGAAATTTTTGAAAAAGCTAAAGAGCAATATGTCGAATCTCTTAAAAAATCTCTCCCTCAAAATTTTTCTTTAAAGGGTGTGAAGTGGGTGATTGATTGCGCCAATGGCGCTGTCAGCAATCTTGCTCCAGAAGTTTTTAACTCTCTTGGCGCAGAGCTGATTGCGATACATCATTCCCCTGATGGAAAGAATATTAATTTAAAATCAGGAGCCCTTTATTTAGAGTGTTTAAGAGAGACTGTGTTAAGAGAAAAAACAGACGGCGGCTGCGCTTTTGATGGGGATGCGGATCGTGTGCTTTTTGTGGATGAAGAAGGCGCGGTTGTAGATGGAGATGTGCTTTTGGGTTTATCCGCGCAAATTTTAAAAGAAAAAGGGCTTCTTAAAAATAATTGCGTAGTGACCACTGTAATGGCAAACCTGATTTTTTTTCAAAAAATGAAAGAATTAGATATTCAAGTTTTGACAGCTCCTGTAGGGGATCGTTCTGTATCGGAAATGCTTGAATCTTCTGGAGCGATCTTAGGAGGAGAACAGTCTGGCCATATTATTTTTAAAGAGTTTTTACCCACGGGAGATGGGATGTTTACCGCATTAAAGGTTTTAAGTATGTTAAAGGAAAAGAAACAGAAATTGTCTTATTTTACTAAAGCTTATCCTAAAGCTCCTCAAATTTTGTTAAATTTAAAGGTAAAAGAGAAAATACCCATTGAAAGTTTGCCAGATTTTCAAGCAGCGGTTGTGAATGCGGAAAAGTTTTTAGGAGCGAATGGAAGAATACTTATACGTTATTCAGGCACAGAGCCAATTTTAAGAATTATGATTGAGGGAAGTTCTAAATCTCAAATTGAAAAAATTGGCAGTGGTCTTTTAGAGTTTGCTAAAAAGGGTTTGCCTCATGAGTAGGACTCTCATGCAAAATGGTTCACTACAAACGGAACGTCTGCAGGAGAGCCTACTTTCTGTAAAATTAGGCGTAAATATTGATCATGTAGCTCAAGTGCGCCAAGCGCGCAAAGGCATGGTTCCAGACCCAATTCTTGCGGCTCAAATTGCAGAAAAGGGAGGCGCAGACGCAATTACCGTTCATCTGCGCGAAGATCGTCGGCATATCCAGGATAAGGATGTTCAATTTTTAAGAAAAATTATTAAAACCAAGCTTAATTTAGAAATGGCTTGCGCAGAGGAAATGGTTTCCTTTGCCTGCAAATTAAAACCTGAGGATGTCTGTCTTGTTCCTGAAAAAAGAGAGGAACTAACCACTGAGGGGGGATTAGATGTTGTTTCTCATAAGGGAAAAATTGAAAAAACGATTTTGAGGTTGAAAAAAGCAGGAATCTCTGTTAGTCTCTTTATAGACCCTGAGGTGGAACAGATAGAAAGCGCTAAAGAGATAGGCGCGGATTGCGTTGAATTGCATACAGGTCTCTATGCAAATGCTAAAAATAATTTGCGAGAAAAGATTGAATATCGTAAATTAGTACAAGCTGGAGCTTTTGCAAGGGAGTGTGGTCTTATTTTAAATGCAGGACATGGCTTAGATTATGAGAATGTGACTCAAGTCGCAAAAATTTTTCAAATGCATGAGTTAAACATTGGATTTTCAATTGTAGCGCGAGCGATTTTTATAGGAATGGAACAAGCGGTAAAAGAGATGAAAGCGTTAATAGTGGGGTAAAAGGGGGAAGGTCTATGGAATTTATAGATATTTTACGGGCTGCAGCGGACAAAGGCGCTTCTGACATCCATATTCTTGTTGGCAAACCTCCAATGATCCGACTTTTAGGAGAGGTATATCCTCTTAAAGATTTTCCGGTGATTGATGGGGAAGAATCTAAAAGGCTGATCTATTCCATTCTTTATGATGACCAAAAACAAAAATTTGAAGAAAATTTTGAGTTAGACTGTTCTTTTGAAATTAAAGGTCTTTCCCGTTTTCGCGTGAATGTGTTAAGGCAGAAAAATGGGATAGAAGCGGTTTTAAGATTAATTTCTTCTAAAATTCCCAGTCCAGAATCTTTAAGACTGCCTAGAGCTATTACAGACCTTGCAGATTTGCCAAGAGGATTGGTTTTAGTGACTGGCCCCACTGGTTCTGGAAAATCCACTACTCTAGCTTGTTTAATTGATATTATTAATGAAAAGTATTCTGACCATATATTAACCATTGAAGATCCAATAGAATTTGTGTATGAGCCAAAGACTTCTATTATTCGTCAAAGAGAAATAGGCCAATCTACAAAATCTTTTCAAGCAGCATTAAGAAGCGCGTTAAGACAAGATCCAGATGTCATTTTAGTGGGAGAAATGCGGGATTTGGAAACCATTTCTCTTGCCATAACAGCCGCGGAAACAGGTCACCTTTGTTTTGGCACTTTGCACACAACCGATGCGGCGCAGACTGTGGATAGAATCATAGATGTTTTTCCAACAGCCCAGCAGCAGCAGGTTCGGGTTCAACTTTCTTCTGTTTTAAAAGCAGTGGTCTGCCAAACCCTGATCCCTAGGCAGGATGTAGAGGGACGGGTTGCAGCCAGAGAAATTATGGTTGTAACCTCAGCAATTTCTAATTTAATTCGAGAAGGTAAAACTCACATGATTCCAAACGCTATTGAAACCGGAGCTAAATTTGGCATGATTAGTTTAGATAAAGCTTTAATTGAACTTGTAAAATCCGGAATGGTTTCCATTGAAGAAGCCTGCGCAAAAGCAAATAGCCCGGAAACAGTGCGGGCTGGAAAAAGCACAATGGGTGTTGTCTCCTCTTTTTAAAACCAATGGCTTTAGAAACTTATCTTAAGAAAATTGTGGAGGCGGGAGCGTCCGACCTTCATCTGAAAGTTGGCAGACCTCCTTTAATGAGAAGCAGAGGGGATTTAATTCCAATCAATGGAATGGAATCTGTAACTCAAGAAACAATGAAAAAGGAGATTTTTTCTATCACAACTCCGGCTCAACAGGAAAAGTTAGAAAAAGAAAAGGAATTGGATTTTTCTTTTCAAATTGAAGGTTTGGCGCGGTTTAGAGGGAATGTTTTTTATCAGCGTGGACTTTTATCTAGCGTATTTAGAATGATTCCTACTAAAATTCCTAGCGTGGAAGATCTCAATTTACCACCAGTTTTGTTAGAACTGGTTGCAAGGCCACAAGGCTTATTTTTAGTGACAGGCCCTACAGGCAGCGGCAAAACAACCACTTTAGCCGCTTTAGTGCAGTTTGTCAATGAGAATTTTCCAAAACATATTATTACCATTGAAGACCCAATAGAATTTGCCTATCAAGATTCAAAATCCTCTATTGATCAAAGGGAAGTGGGTTCAGATACTCTTAGTTTTGATCAAGCTTTACGCAGGGCTTTAAGACAAGATCCAGATGTGATCTTAATGGGGGAGTTGAGGGATAAAGAGTCCATTTCTACTGCAATTACAGCTGCGGAAACCGGCCATTTAGTTTTGGGCACTTTGCACACCAATGACGCCAAACAATCTATTAGTAGAATTTTGGATAGTTTTAGCGGAGACGCTCAAACACAGATAAGAATTCAGCTGGCAGCAACTCTTGTTTGCGTGGTTTCTCAGCGTTTAATAAAAAAAATGGATGGCAAAGGAAGAATTGCGGCTGTAGAAATCATGATTAATACTCCCAGCGTTAGAAAAGCGATTGAAGAAAATAAGATAGGACAAATTACAAAATTTATGGAAGAATCCGCCTCCTTTTACAAAATGCAAACCTTTAATCAAGCTCTTTTTAATTTAGTTAAGAATAAGCACATCTCTTCAGAAGAAGCTTTTGCTATTTCGGAAAATCCAAATGACTTAAAAATACAGTTCCAAACCCAAGGTATCTCTTTTACCTCCGGAGGAAAAGAGCTTCCTCCTGGTTTGGCTGGATAGCTGTCCATCTTTTTGAGTTTTAATCCAACCCAATTTAAAAAATTCGCAATTCTTGCCGCAGAGCAGGCAGATTCTAAAAAAGCGCTGGATATTCTTTTGCTTGATTTAAGTAAAGTTCAAAGCGCTATTTCCGACTATTCTTTGGTTTTAAGCGCGAATTCTCAAACCCATCTTAAAGCCTTAAGCGAGGCGATTGAAGAACGTCTGGAAGACAATGGTTTAAGAGCAGTGCATAAAGACGGGGCGCATGGAGGCCATTGGCTGGTTTTAGATTATGGCGGATTTGTAGTTCATATTTTCCATGAAGCGGTAAGGGGATTTTATTCTTTGGAAAGGTTATGGGAAAATGCAAAGAAAGTTTCTTGGAATTCAAAATCAAAGAAAAAGTTAAAACCCAGATAAGTGATAATCTTATAACTATTATATTTGGATTTAACTAAAGTTAAACGAGAAAAATATCCCCATGATTAGATTTTGTAAATATTTATGATTAAACAAGTCATCAAGAAAAAAATATTGGAATTGATAACCAAAGAATATCCTCAAATTCCTTCCTTAGAATTTATGGTAGATGAACCTGCTTCTGAAATTGAGGCTGATCTATGTTCTAACGCGGCTTTTCCATTAGGCAAACTATTGAACTGCCCGCCTTTTGAAGTGGCCAAGCTCCTTTCTGAAAAAATTTTAGACAGCTCAATTTTTAAGAAAATCGAAGTTTCTAAAAATGGTTTTTTGAATTTTATTTTAGAGGACAAAGCTTTAAGAAAAATAATCTGGGAAATCTCTCAAGGGAATGGTGATTATTTGGGGGAAACTCATAAAAAAAGTTCAGAACGCATTCTTTTGGAATTTGTTTCAGCTAACCCCACGGGTCCTCTGCATATTGGACATGGGCGGGGAGCGGCTCTAGGGGATTCTTTGTATAGAATTTACCGCCAATGCGGTTTTAATGTGGAAAGGGAATATTATGTGAATGATGTGGGCTTTCAAATGCAAACTCTAGCGCATTCTGTGGAAGCGCGTTATTTACAGTTGCAAGGGAATAAAGAAGTTCAATTGCCTGAAAATGGTTATCAAGGAGACTATATTAAAGAACTTGCAAAAACAATGTTAGATCTTAAGAAAAGCGATTTTAACACCTATCCTAAAGAATTTCTTTTAGACACGATTCGTCAAGATTTGGCGGACTTTGGAGTATCTTTTGAACATTGGATGAGGGAATCTAGTTTACATTTAAGCGGCAAGTTAGACTCTGTGCTTGAATTTTTAGATTCAAAAAAAAGTTTAGCGGCAAAAGATGGAGCGCTCTGGTTTGTGGGAGAGGCAAACAGTAAAGAGGAATTAGATAAAGAAAGAGTGATAAAAAAGTCAGATGGAAAATTTACCTATTTTGCTTCTGATATCGCGTATCATAAAGATAAGTGGGATAGAGGTTATACCCATTGCATTGACATTTGGGGGCATGATCATCATGGCTATGTTCCAAGGATGGTTTCTGCAGTGGGGGCGCTTGGAATTCCAAAAGATTTTTTAAAAATTCAACTTTATCAGCTTGTTTCTTTAAAAAGAGGGGGGAAAAAAGTGGCCATGTCCACTCGGTCAGGAGAATTTGTTCCTTTGAAAGAGGTGGTGGACGAGGTGGGGAGGGACGCAGCCAGATTTTTCTTTGCCTTGCGCAGCCCCACTTCTCATTTAGAGTTTGACATTGATCTTGCCAAAAAAAAGAGCAATGAAAATCCTGTTTATTACGCGCAATATGTTCATGCCAGAATTTGTTCTATTTTTTCTGAAGCAAAAAAAAGGGGAATTGATTTAGAGGTTTCCTTCAAAGATTTAGAGGGTAAGTGTGTAGAAAAAGAGGAGAGAGAATTAATGAAAAAAATATCTTTTTTTAAAGATATTTTAGAATCTTCTTTACAGGTTTCATCTCCTCATTTATTAGCGAATTATTTAATTGATACTGCCACTAAATTTCACAGATTTTATGATCAGCATAGGGTTTTAGATGTAGAGCCTTCTTTGATGAGAGCTCGCCTTATTTTGCTGTTAGCCACAAAAAGAATTTTTGAAACAGGTTTAAACCTTTTAGGGGTGAGCGCGCCTGAATCTATGTGATAAGAATTTGATTTGTAGTATTTGAAATTTTTGTGGAGCTGAGGGGGATCGAACCCCTGACCTCCTGCATGCCATGCAGGCGCTCTCCCAGCTGAGCTACAGCCCCAATCAAAAAAATAATTATATCAATTAAAAGTGCAGTCTTCTGGAAATAGATTTTTCTATTTTCCAATCACTTGCGCAAGAATCTGCGTAAAATCTTTCTCTAATTTTGGAATATCCTTCTGAATAGTATCCCATACAATATCCTGATTAGCTTCTTCATAATGGTGAATTAGAATATCACGCATACCCACGATACTTTTCCAATCAATCATTGGATAGTTGCTGCGGAAGTCTGGAGAAATGCTCAGCAATCGTTTTGTTGCTTCACCAATTACTTCAATACAATGAAGTAAAGAATATTGTTTTTCAATGTTAGATGTAAATTCCTGTTTAGACAAATTTTTACTGATGGCAAGAATATCCCTACTATATTTAAGAATATCTTCTATACAGTCAATAGGATCTCTTTTAGTCATAGAATATCAATTTTATCTTTTAAGATAGAACTTCTGAGACGTGGCTTTATATAATCAAATTGAACTAAATCTATTTCTCGATTCAATGCTTCTTTAAGATCCATATAAAGACTGCCCAACCCAAACAAAGTCATCCCTTTAGGAACTTGTATCAAGATATCCACATCACTTTCTGGTTTTTGTTCACCACGCGCGTATGAACCAAAGAGGCTAGCTTTTGGAATACGATATTGCTTCAAAATTGGGAGAGCAGTATTAATAATTTCTTGCGGTATAAAATAATTTTCCATGTTTGTTTATATTCTCGTATAAAGGAATAAATAAAATTTATGATTTGGTTTAAACATCCCTTGATCTTTCTTATTCTATGCAGTCCACTCTCCCATCTAAAGCTACAGCTCCGATAAAAAATTAATTATATCTAATAATTCTGTAAGGTTCAAAGAGTTGGTTTGTCAAAGTGAAGCCAATTTGGTATATTTTTTATTTCCTATGAAAAGAACACATTATTGCGGTGAACTTCGTCGGAAAGACGAGAATCTGGATGTGGCGCTTTGTGGATGGATTCATTCCTCAAGGGATCATGGTGGTCTATTATTTTTGGATTTAAGGGATCGGGAAGGCGTGGTTCAGATTGTGGTTTCTCCTGAAAAAAAAGAGGTATTTAAGATAGCTCAAAGTTTGGGCTCAGAATTTGTGATTGAGGTTCAAGGACAAGTGCGCCTGAGGCCAAAAGGAACTGAAAATCCTAATCTTTCCACAGGGGAGATTGAGATTGACGCTAGAGAGATAGAAATTTTAAATACTTCTCTTGTTTTACCCTTTGAAATTTCTGAGTTTAATCAAGCTTCTGAAGAAATCCGTCTGCAATACCGTTATTTGGATTTAAGACGGCCATCGTTACAAAGAAATTTAATTTTAAGGCACCGCATTGTTCAATCTGTGCGTTCATTTTTGGATAAACAGGGTTTTTTAGAGATAGAAACTCCTTTTTTAACTAAATCTACCCCCGAGGGGGCAAGAGACTTTTTGGTTCCTTCCAGATTAAATCCAGGACATTTTTACGCTTTGCCTCAATCCCCGCAGCTTTTTAAACAGATTTTAATGGTGGGGGGAATGGATAAATATTATCAGATTGTTCGTTGTTTTAGGGATGAGGATTTGCGTTCAGACCGTCAGCCAGAATTTACACAGATAGATTTAGAGATGTCCTTTGTAGAAGAAGAGGATGTGATGGGAGTCACAGAAAAAATTATCCTTGAAGCGTTTAAAGTTCTAACCGGCAAAGAAACAGATTTAGAATTCCCTCGAATTTCTTATGAAGAAGCGCTAAACCGGTTTGGCAGCGATAAGCCTGACCTTCGATATGAGATGGAATTAAAAGATGTGACTGATGATCTTAAGAATTCTTCTTTTCAAATTTTTTCTAATGCTGTAAAAGAAAACGGAGTGATTAAAGCTCTTTGTTTTAAAGGGGGAGCAAAACTTTCCCGGTCAGAAATTGACAATTTAACTGAATTTGTTAAAAGATTCGGCGCAAAAGGTTTGGCTTGGATTAAATTCACTGATGCTGGTCCTGAATCCAGCATTGTTAAGTTTTTTTCTAAGGAGGAACTTGCCCAAGTCCAGCTTAAACTAGGAGCGCTCAGCGGGGACATTCTATTTTTTGGAGCAGGCGCTTGGAAAAGCGTTGTAATTATTCTGGGATCATTAAGAGTTGAGTTAGCTAAACGATATGATTTAATCCCTAAATCTGGAGCTTCTACTTATAAATTTTTGTGGGTCATCCATTTTCCCCTATTGGAATGGGATGATCAAGAGAAAAGATGGAGCGCCATGCATCATCCTTTTACTTCGCCAGAGGTAGAAAATGGCGATTTTTTGGAATCTGCTCCAGAGAAAGTCAGAGCTCGAGCCTATGACATTGTTTTAAATGGAACTGAGTTAGGAGGAGGTTCTATTCGTATTCATCGTAAAGAGCTTCAGCAGCGGGTTTTTAAAATTTTAGGCGTTAACGAAGAGTCAGCCAAAGAAAAATTCGGTTTTCTTTTAACAGCTTTAGAATATGGAGCGCCGCCGCATGGAGGGATCGCTTTGGGGTTAGATCGCATGGTGGCGATTTTTTCAGGAGAAGATTCTATTCGAGATACAATAGCGTTTCCTAAAACGCAAAAAGGAATCTGTATGCTTGCGGGTTCTCCATCAGAAGTGACGGAGCTTCAATTAAAAGAACTTTCTTTAGTTGTTAAGAAAATAAAAAATTGAATTAGGAATATAGATAGGAAGGATCAAAATGAAAAAAAATATTCAAATTGCTGTGATACCCGGTGATGGAATTGGGCCGGAAGTGCTGAAAGAAGGTTTAAAAGTATTATCTAAAGTTAAACCGCAATTAAGCTCTGAATTTAATTTTGTGGAATATGATTTGGGCGCAAAAAATTATTTAAAAACTAAAGAGGCGATGGCTGAATCTGTTTTTAAACAGATTCAAAATTCTGATGCTATTTATTTAGGAGCAGTTGGCGATCCAAAAGTCCCCCCTGGAATATTGGAAAGAGAGATATTGCTTAAACTTCGTTTTGAACTAGATTTATATATTAATTTGCGTCCATGCATGCTTTTTGATGGTGTTTTTACTCCTCTTAAAAATAAAAAGCCGCAGGATATTAATTTTATGGTGGTTAGAGAGAATACAGAGAGCCTCTATACTGGTTTGGGCGGTATTTTTAAGCAAGGGACTCCTCAGGAAATAGCGATCCAAGAAGATATTAATACTCGATTTGGAGTGGAACGCTGTATTCGGTATGCTTTTGATCTTTGTCAAAAGAGAAAAAAGGAAAACAAACTTACTTTAGTGGATAAAGCGAATGTTCTTACCTTTGCGCATAGCCTTTGGAGGCGAACTTTTGAGGAAGTGGGTCAGGAATACCCTGCTATTAAAAGAAACGCAATTTATGTGGATGCCGCGGCCATGGATTTTGTTCGTCGTCCGGAAATTTTTGACACCATAGTAACAAATAATATTTTTGGAGATATTTTAACTGATTTAGGGGCTATTATTTCCGGTGGTTTGGGTTTAGCTGCTAGCGCAAATATGAATGCATCTAAAAAAAATCAGGGATGTTCCGGTCTTTTTGAGCCTATTCATGGCTCTGCCCCGGATATTGTAGGCAAAGGTTTGGCAAACCCGCTGGCTGCTATCTTGGCAGGGAAAATGATGTTAGAATTCTTTGCAGAAAATAAGGCTGCTAAAGCCATAGAAGAGGCTATTTCCAAAGCGATCCAATCTAAACGCATCTTTAAGCCAGAAAGTTCTGAAACGCAAATCTCCACTTCAGAGATTGGAGATTTGGTTTGTGAATTTTTATAAGAGGGGATGCGGCTTTTTATTGCAGTTGACTGTCCTCAAGAACTAAAAAGTTCCTTATCTCAATTTTTAAAAAATTCTTTTCAAACGATTCCTCAAAAAGGAATGAAGTGGGTTCGCGCGGAACATCTTCATCTTACCTTAAGATTTTTGGGAGAAGTAGAAGAAAGTCGTGTTCAACTGCTTGAAGAAACGCTTACAGACTCATTAGGCGGGGTTCAATCTTTTTCTTCTAAATTTACAACTTTTGGTTTTTTCCCAAGCTCTAACAGAGCCAGGGTTTTTTGGATAGGATTGGATGATTCTAAAGAAAAGCTAGCTCATCTTGCTAAAAAAATAGAGGATGGTCTTATTGCAAATAATTTTGGCAAGAGAGACAAAGAGTTTTCCGCTCATTTAACTCTAGCCCGTTTTTCCTTTCCTCCTTCATCCATGGTTCTTCAACAAATAGAAAAAATAAAATCTCCTTGCTTCGCAGACTTAAGAATCAGCCAAGTCCTTTTAATGCAAAGTGTTTTACAGCCAGAAGGTCCACACTATGTTGTGTTAAAGAAATTTTTATTAGTTCATGCTAATAAAGAGCTTTCAGTGTAATAGCAATGATTTTATTGGCATGAACTTACTAGCATGAAAGTAAAAAGGATTCTAGCTATTGATTATGGATCAAAAAGAATCGGTTTAGCTTTGTCTGACCCCTTAGGGCTGATCGCTTATCCTTTACCATTTTTACCTAATCGCGGGGAATCCAAACTTATTCTGGAATTAAAGAAAATTGTTAGTGAAAAATCTGTGGAACTTATTCTTTTTGGGCTTCCCAGAAGTTTGGATGATTCTATAGGAGCACAAGCTAGGGAGTACATAAAATGCTCGGAGAAGATCCAAAAAGCTCTTGCAATAGAGATAAAATTAGTAGATGAACGTTTTAGCAGCAGGGAAAGCGAGGCTTTTTTAATAGAAGAATTGGATATTTCCCGGGAGAAAAGGAAAAAGATGCGGGATTCTCTGAGCGCCTGTCTTCTTTTAAAATCTTACCTTGCAACCCAACAAAAATCTTGACTTCAAAAATTTTCTCTCCTTACTATCATCTGAAAATTTATGCTTTTATAACTTAATAACTTGCACAATGCTATCATAAATGTGAACTTTGAAATGTATGAAGAAACTTAGAATTCTATTATTTTTAGTTTTTTTTATAGGAATCCTCTTCACTCTTTTTATCTTTAGCTTCAAAAACCATAAACCTAAGAGCATTTTAGTTAAGATTCCAGAAGGCGTTTCTACAAAGGAAATCGCTGCCATCCTTTATCAAAAAGAAGTTATTAGGTTTCCAAAACTGTTTTTGGTTCTGGTCAAATTACAGGGGAATTCAGCGCATCTTAAAAAAGGAATCTATTCTTTCAATCAAAACAGCTATTTGGGAACCTTTAAAAAATTGGAAAAAGGATTGAGTGAGAAAATCAAAGTGACGATTCCAGAAGGCTGGACCTCTTTTCAAATAGCGCAAAGGCTTAAAAGCTTGGAGATTTTGCAAAATGAGAAGTTTTTTCTTGAAAGCGTGAAGAGAGAGGATTTAGAAGGGATGTTGTTCCCAGAAACCTATTTTTTTGATTCCATGTCTAAACCAGAAGAGGTACTTCATGCTATGGTGCTTGAGTTTAATAAAAATTATAGAGACGAATTTAGGATCCAAGCTAGAAAATTACAGATGAAAGATAAGGAGGTCATAACCCTTGCTTCTATTATTGAGCGGGAAGCTAGAATGTTTGAAGAAATGCCAACTATTTCATCTGTTTATCATAACCGTTTAAAGAAAAAAATATTATTGCAGGCAGATCCCACAGTGCAGTATGCCTTAAGCGGGGGGAAATACTGGCAGGAAAAGTTAATCTATAAAGATTTGAAAATAGAATCCCCTTACAATACTTACCGCGCTCAGGGCTTGCCGCCAGGTCCTATTTGTAACCCCGGCAGACAAGCGATTCAGGCAGCGCTTTATCCAGCCCAAACAAACTACCTTTATTTTGTGGCAGACGGACTTGGCCGCCACAATTTTTTTATAAACTATAAGGATCACCTTCAAAAGCAATTAAGTGATTTAAAAATTAATAAAAAAAATAGAAAATAGAAATTGAATTTGAGATGCTCGTATACCACAGAACCAATGTCGGCTCTAGGGAACCACGCGTGAGTTTAACCTAAATGTTATAATAAAATATAATTAAATGAAATTCAAAATCTTAACAACATATACAGGGGTAAGAACACTTGAAGATGCTCTCAATGATAAGAACAGCTTGAAATTATTGTGGCTGGAGATTTTATGCAATGATACGATTGACTGGGAGTCTTATTTTAATATTCCTATGGTAAAATCTGCGTATGAGAAGGCAGCAATATGGTATCGTCATTATAGAACAATGATAGATCAAAATATTCATAGGAAACCACTTAAAGAAGTGACTGGGGAATGGGATCCTAGAGAATACCGTCGTTTTGTAGAGGTTTTAAATTTTGTCGCAAGTTAATTTAGAACAGATTAAGAAGCTGTTGAAAGAGTTTATTTCTCAACATCATGAATCCATTGAGATTATTCTTTTGGGTGGGATAGCTTTGCATTATTATGGAATGAAAAATCGAAGCACCATGGATGTGGATGCAGAAGTAAAAGGCGATGTTCAGGCATTGATTGAATTTTTTAAAGATAAACGAATTCCAGCAGACATAGGTGAAGATGTCTCCCGATGGTCTTTAATTTCTATGCCTTTAGGTTACAGGGAAAGAGCGCTTGAATTCTATCGCGATTCTCTTCTTGTGATAAAAGTGCTTCATCCATTAGATTTTGTTATCGCAAAGCTAAGAAGGTTTACTGAGGAAGATATTGAAGATGCTTTATTTGTGGTAAAAAAATATGGGATACTTCCTGATGAGATTGAACAGGCAAAACTTCAAGTTTTGAAACAATCACCCAAGGATTCATTGCTTTTTATTTTTGATAAAAACACGCGGTTTTTTATTCAGAAAATTCAAAAGATTTGAAAGGGAGCGTTATATTGTAAAATAATGGGGTGAAACTAGCTAAGAAAAATTTAGAAGAGAGTCCTCATCTTGCGCCTTTTTCTTTTAAGTTAGCTGGGTTTCTCAAAGCGCTTCCTCTTTATTCTTTAGCCCTTACCCTTTTTTTAGTTCCTCTTTGTCCTGATGAAAAACTAAATCGAATTAAACTGATTGTGTTTGGGGTTGGTCTTATTATTTCTTGCGTGCTTTGGGCATTGAAGAAAATTTTTGAAGAAAATTTAACTATTTATAGAACCCCGCTAGATGTTCCTCTCCTCCTTTATTTTATTACAGCTCTTTTTTATTTTAAATCCTCTCAAAATCCATCTGTGGCTGCCAATGAATTGCAAAGAATGTTTTTTTCCATCGGAGCTTTTTTTATAACTCTCCAAATCTGTTCAGAAAAAGAGTCTTTTCAAAAAATAAAGTTTTTGCTTTTAAGCTGGTTCGGGGGATTATTTTTAGTGGCGGTCTATGGAATTTTGCAAAGATCAGGAGGAATAGGTTCTTTAATGGTCCCGCAAACAGACAGGGTCTTTGCTACTTTTGGCAATCCAATTTTTTTTGCTGGGTTTCTGATTTTAACACTCCCTATTTTAAGTGCTTTTTTTTTACAAACCAAAACCATTTTTTTAAGGATCGTGCTTAGCATTATTTTTTTTCTTGGGGTTCTATCGCTTTTTTACACCAAAACCAGAGCGGCATTCTTAGCATTTTTTGTCTCCAATCTTCTTTTTTATTTTTTTTTGGAAAGGATGCAGGGTTGGCAATGGACAAGAAAAAGTTGGGGGTGGAAAAAAAGGATTCTAATATTTTTTCTTATCTTAGGAGCTTCTCACTTAATTTTAAATTCAGTTTCGTCTAATTACCAAACCATTTTTAGAAAAATAGAGAGCAGTGCGCGTTTATCCAGAGCTTTGGACGCGGAACAAACTCATACCCTTCTTTGGAAAGATGTGCTTAAAATGTGGCGGGCAAATAAATGGCTGGGAACAGGTTACGGCACCTTTCATGTAGAATTTTCCCGCTATGCTTCAGACGATCTAAAAAGATTGTGGCCTCAACAGCAGAAGTTAATTAATGATGCGCATAATGAATATTTGCAGATTTTGGCGGAAACCGGGGTTATAGGGTTTACTGTTTTTTTATTTGTATTTATTATTTTTTATTGGAAAAGCTTTAAATTTTTAAGATCCAGCTTTGAAACAGCAAATCCAGATAAAGAAAGAGCTGTGCTTTATTTAGGGTTTTTTATGGGAATTTCAGCGCTTTTAATTCAGAATTTTTTTTCTGTGGATATGAGATTTGTGATTTCTTCCTCTTATATTTTTTTGACTATGGGTTTAGCCTGCACATTTTTCTCTAAACCTTTTATTTTTTCTTGGGGGTTAGGAATAAAAAGGAAAATTTTTAAGTTTTTATGGACCAGCATGATACTTTTAGTCTCAGGCTTGGCTGGTTTTATTCCTAAATCACGCTCATTTTTTTTGTTTGGCATTTATGAATTTAGCCCTAGTGAACATGGGATTTGGTCCTGGGAAAAAACTCCGGCAAAGGGGCCAGGACTATTGCCTTTGCTTTTGCGCCCATATCTTTCTCAAAAAGAACTCTCCAAAACACCAGATTTTTTTGATCAAAAAACTCTTAATTCAGTTCAGACCATTCAGGATTTAGAAAGTTTAATACGCGCGGCTCCAGAGGTCTGGCAATATTGGGAGAAGTTAGGCTATTTTTATGCCAAAGAGATTCAGAGAAAAGATCCTAGCGGCAAGAAATTGATTGATTCATTGATGGTCAATAAAGCGATTAGCGCTTATGTTAGAGCGTATGAGCTTAACCCAAAAGCTGAAGGCCCTCCTAACAATTTAGGAAATATCTATTTTACTATTCACCGTCGTCCAGAAGCGATAGAATGGTGGAAAAAAGCGATTGTGACCAATCCAGATAAAACTGATCCCCGCTTAAATTTAGGCATCGCTTATTATTATGAGGGGAAGATCAAAGAATCCGTAGAGCAGCTAGAAGAGGTTTTAAAAAGAGAGCCAAAAAATGAAAGAGCCATTGTTTTATTAAAACAGATGGTGGAGTAGTTTGAAAAGAATGAGAACCTTTGGCTAGGGAGCTTAAAAAAAAAGTTCTTGACCATTAGGCTAAATTATAACTATGATATAGAAGAGAAGGATTCAATAACAATTAAACTCGAAATTTCTATTTTTTAGCTGAAATTTCGGTTAAAGCGGGGTAGGATGCTTACTTTTGACGAGATTGCTGAACTTAAAGTTAAGATGCAGGCTATTATTTTTTCCATCCAGGATGGGGTTGTAATGACGGATTTTGAAGGCCATGTCTTAGTTTTAAACGATCATGCGAAAAAAATTTTAAATATAGAAAAAAATTATCCTTATGACAAAAAATTCATAGATTATATTGAAAATGAATGGGTCAAAAGCCAAATGGAAATGCTTTTAAAATCCCAGGAGGCTTTTAAGCGAGAAGAGCTGATCATCTATAGCGGAGCAAAAGAAAGCTATTATCAGATTACAAAAAATCTTGTAACCACAGCACAAGGGGTAGTTTTAGGACAAGTTGTTGTTTTAAGAGACATAACTCCGGAAAAAGAGTTTGAAAAATTAAAAGATGATTTTGTCCACTCCATCACGCATGACCTTAAAAGTCCTATCACTTCCATACAAGGATTTATAAAGCTTTTTTTGGAGGATGAACTAGGCGTTTTAACACAAGAACAAAAACGGTATTTAGAGATCATGGCTCATTCCACTAATGATCTTTTAAAAATGATTAATGATATTTTGGACATGGCTAAATTAGAAGCTGGCAAAATGCCTATTGCCAAAAGTCATTGGGACGCGGTAAAAGCAGTCTCTAAACTTGTGGAAAACCTTCAGCCTGTGGCGCAACATTGTAAGGTAAAACTTTTTTTAACCCTTGTTTCTAGTCCAGGAAAAAAATTGGAAAAACTCGCTTTGTTTGTAGATGGGGCTTTAATTGAAAGAGTGATTCAAAACCTTTTGGATAATGCTTTAAAATTTACCCCTGGCGGAGGGGAAATAGAGATAAAGGTTGAAGATTTCCCTGAAAAAGCGCAAATTTCAGTAAGGGACACGGGCCGCGGCATTCCAGAAGAGGCTTTAGAAAAGATCTTCCAAAAATTTCATCAGGGTTCCGGATCTAAAAGCGGCAGTGGTTTAGGATTAACCATTGCAAAACATATTATAGAAGCCCATTCTGGCCAACTCACTGTAAATTCGCAAGTTAATAAAGGATCTTTATTTCAATTTTCACTCCTCAAATAATTTTTTTAACCTTCTAAAAATGGATTCCTCGCTAACCCAGCCTTTGATTCAAACCAAACTCGACCTTTCTCTTTTAAACGAATCACAAAGAGATGCGGTTACTTATGGACAGGGACCTTTATTGATTTTTGCAGGAGCTGGCTCAGGAAAGACCAGAGTCATTACCTATAGAATTGCCTATTTATTGGAATCCGGAGTTCGCCCATGGAATATTTTAGCAGTCACTTTTACCAACAAGGCTGCGGCGGAAATGAGGTCTAGGGTATTTCAATTAACCGGGACTTCTGGCGCTTCCGTATGGATTTCCACTTACCACTCTTTTTGCGCGCAATTTTTAAGAAAGGAAGGTCCTTTATTTGGCTTGGATAAAAATTTTTCAATTTATGATGAAGATGATCAAAAAAAAGTAATCAAAGAATGTTTAAAAGAGCTTAAAATGGATGAGAAAAAAATGAATCCAGGGATGCTGGTAAATAAAATTTCAAGAGAAAAAGACCGTTTAATGGATGCGGAATCTTTTGCGATTTCCGCGGCGCTATCTAAAGATCCCAATAAGGAGTTATTTAGTTCCATTTATTCATTGTATCAGAACAAGTTAGATAAAGCCCTGGCTTTTGATTTTGGAGATCTTATTCTTAAAACTGTGGAACTTTTGCAAAATTACCCGCAGTTAAAAGAAAAAATTCAGGAACGTTTTATTTATCTTATGGTAGATGAATATCAAGATACCAATCATGCTCAAGCTGTGCTGACTAAGACAATTGCCGCTAAACACAAAAATATTTGCGTGGTAGGGGACGATGACCAGGCGATCTATTCTTGGAGGGGAGCAGAGGTAAAAAATATTCTTGAATTTGAAAAAGATTATGGAGAGGTAAAAATTATTAAATTAGAGCGGAATTATCGCAGTGCCCAGCCCATCTTGGACGCTGCATGGAATTTGGTTCAAAATAACGAGATGCGCAGAGAAAAAAAATTATGGACCAGCCGCGCTTCTAGTTTTCCAGTTAATGTGGAATACGCTCAAAATGAATTATCTGAAGCGGAATGGGTGGTTTTAAAGGTCAAGGAGCTCAAAAGTAAAAACGAATTTTTCTATTCAAATTTTGCTGTGTTTTACCGCACCAACGCTCAATCCAGAGTTTTAGAAGATGCTTTTAGAAATGAGGATGTTCCTTACCGCTTGGTGGGGAATGTGCGTTTTTATGAAAGAGCGGAAGTAAAAGATCTTTTGGCTTACTTAAGAGTGATTGTCAATCCTAAGGACGATGTTAGCTTCAAACGCATACTCAATACTCCGCCGCGAGGCATTGGAAAAATGACTTTGGAAATCATTGAAGCCCATGCAAATTCTAAGGCGATTTCTTTGTTTGAAACCTGTTCCCAACAGGAATTTTTTGATCATTTTTCCCCTAGGCTTAAAGAAAACATATCGCAGTTTTTAAAATTATTGAATGGCTCAAGAGCGGACTGCCAGAACCTTACTGTTTCTAAAATTTTGAAGAAAATATTAGCGGAAACAAAAATACTTAAAAATTTGGAAGAAGAAGCGGAAAATGATTTTGAATCCGCGGCGCGATTAGATAACGTGCAGGAATTGATGAATGCAGTAGAAGAATTTGAGGAAAAATCTGAAAGTAAAGACGTAGCCAGTTACCTAGAAACTGTTTCTTTAATTACAGATTTAGATTTAGGGGAAACTAAAAAAGACAGCGTTACTTTAATGACCGTGCATATTGCCAAGGGGCTTGAGTTCCCAGTGGTTTTTCTTACAGGGTTAGAGGAAGGTCTTTTCCCTTTAGGAGACCTTCAGTTTAGTCAAGAGGATTTGGAAGAAGAAAGACGTCTTGCTTATGTGGGCATGACCAGGGCTAAAGACCATCTTTTTTTAACAACTGCCGCTAGCCGTAAACTTTTTGGTCAAACGCGCTGGAATTTGCCTTCTAGATTTATAGAGGAAGCAGGTTTAGTTTCTAAACAATCTTTTAGCACACCCTGCGCAGATGTCTATAATCGCATGGATTCCAACTGGAAAAAGGATTCTTCTGAATTAAGATTTCAAAAAGGAGATCGGGTTCTTCACTCTGAATTTGGACATGGGGTGATTCTTAATAGAAGCGGTTCTGGGGAAGATTTAAAGGTGGTGGTTCAGTTTGACTCTGGACAATGGAAGAAACTTTTAGTGAAATATGCTTGTTTAACCCGAAGCTAAAAAAAAGTTTTTGTTGGATTATAGAGGACTATAAGGAAAAGGGAAAATAAATTGGCTATTAGCATGAAAGATGTTGAAAAAGTAGCGCGTTTAGCTCGGTTGGCTCTTACAGAAGAGGAAAAAGAGAATTTTAGAGCGCAACTGAGCCATATTTTGGATTATATGGAGAAATTGCAAAAGGTGGATACCAGCTCTTTAGAAGCTACGGCGCATCCTTTTATAACAAAAACAGGCTGGAGGGAGGATCAGGTTTTTCCTTGGGGAGAAACTGAAAAGATTTTGAAAAATTCTCCGGAAAAAGAGGAAACATTTTTTAAAGTTAAAAGGGTCTTGGAGTAAGGATAAATTCATGGAACTCAATTTTTTTTCAGCGTCAGAGATTGTTAAAAAGATAAAGGAAAAAAAAGTTTCTTGCGTAGAAGTGACGCGCGCTTTTTTAGAGAGATCTAAGAAATTAAATCCTTTAATTCACTCTTTTCTTTTTTTGAATGAGGAAAAAGCTCTAGAGCAGGCTGGAAATCTGGATAAAAAAATAGCAAAAAATGGTTCTTTGGGAAAATTGGCAGGGGTCCCGATTGCGATTAAAGATAATATTTGCGTTCAAGACCTTCAGCTAACCTGTTCTTCTAAAATTTTACAGAACTTTGTCTCCCCTTACGATGCTACAGTCATAAAGAGATTACTAAAGGAAGATGCGATCCTACTAGGTAAAACCAATCTGGATGAATTCGCCATGGGTTCTTCTACGGAGAATTCCGCTTTTATGACTACTAAAAATCCATGGGATCTCAATAGAGTTCCTGGAGGTTCTAGCGGTGGATCTGCAAGCGCGGTATCCAGCCGCATGGCGCCGATCGCTTTAGGGTCAGATACCGGCGGTTCTATCCGCCAGCCAGCAAGTTTTTGCGGCGTGCTTGGTTTAAAACCAACTTATGGTCGAGTTCCCAGGTTTGGATTAGTTGCTTTTGCTTCTTCCTTAGACCAAATCGGTCCATTTGCTGTTACGGCTGAAGATTGCGCTTTGCTTTTGGAAGTTATATCTGGTTATGACAGTTTAGATTCTACATGCTCAGAAATCGCAGTACCAGAGTATGTGAATCAAATTAAACAACCCTTAAGCCATTTGAGGATTGGAATTCCAAAAGAATATTTTGTAGATGGGTTGGATCAAGAAGTAAGGGAAAAAGTTATTCAAGCTGTGAAAGTTTTTGAAAGCATGGGGATAAAAGTAGAAGAGGTTTCTTTGCCTCACACAGAATATGCCGTAAGCGTTTATTATATTTTAGCTCCCTCTGAAGCGAGCGCAAATCTTGCGCGCTATGATGGAGTTCGGTACGGCCATCGCTCAAAAAGCGCGCATTCTCTTTTAGAGATGTATGAAAAATCAAGGGATGAAGGTTTTGGCCCAGAGGTAAAAAGGAGGATCATGCTTGGGACTTACGCGCTTTCTTCTGGTTACTATGATGCTTATTATGCAAAAGCTCAAAAGGTGAGGACATTAATTCGTCAGGATTTTGAAAAAGTTTTTGAAAAAGTAGATGCGCTTGTTACCCCTACCTCGCCTACCCCGCCGTTTTGTTTTGGAGAGAAAATCTCTGATCCTTTGCAAATGTATTTGTCTGATATTTTTACGATCTCTTGCAATTTAGCCGGGCTTCCGGGGATTTCGATCCCATGCGGTTTTTCTAATAAGGGGCTTCCCATTGGGCTGCAAATTTTAGGAAAACCCTATGATGAAACCACTCTTTTACAAATGACATACCAGTATCAAATGAGCACTAGCTGGCATAAAGAGATTCCTGATTTAGCAGAATAAGCGAGGAATTCTTAATGCGTTGGTTCTCTACGCTTTCACAAAACCAAAACACGGAAAATAACCTGCGTGAATCTTTAGATCAAATTAAAAGTGCTTGGGGAAATGAACCAATAGACTTATTAACTCTTTTTGTTTCTCCGAGTTTTGAGAAAGATTACAAAAAAATTCAAATTTTTATTTTAGAACATTTAAACCCGCGTGTTCTTATTGGCTGTTCAGCAGCCGGCATTATTGGCGGCGGGAATGAGATTGAAACCAAGCCTGCCATTAGTATTTCAGTGGCGCGCATGAGCGATGTTTCTTTGCGGGCTTTTAGGATAGAGGATGAAGACCTTCCTGACCTAGATTCCAGCCCAAAAAGTTGGGAAAAATGTGTGGGAGTAGAACGTTCGGTTGAACCTCATTTTTTGATCTTGGCTGATCCTTTTTCTATTCGGATAGAAAATCTTGTTTCAGGTTTAGATTACGCCTACCCTCATTCTGTTAAAGTGGGAGGGTTGGCAAGCGGAGCCCAAGCTCCGGGTAAAAATGGGCTTTTTTTAGATCAACAACTTTATAGAGATGGAGCAGTAGGTATCGCATTTTCCGGCAACATTGAGCTGGATACTCTTGTGGCTCAGGGCTGCAGGCCCATAGGCAAACCATTTCAAATTACAGCTTGCGAAAAAAATTTACTTTTAGGAATAGATGGAAAGACGCCTTTAGAAGCTCTGGAAGAAATTTTTAATACTTTAAATCCAAGAGATCAGGATCTGATCCAACATTCCTTATTTTTAGGCATTGCCGCCACAAGCACGGTTAAGACAAATTTAGGGCCAGGCGATTTTTTAATTCGCAATATTCTTGCAGCTGACTCGAAACATGGATCCTTAGCGATTGGCAATCTTTTAAGAATAGGGCAGACAGTTCAATTCCATTTAAGGGATGCGCAAACTTCCCATGAAGATTTAGAAGAGGTTCTATCTAAATATTCCAGCCGCAAAGGTCCTTTTTCTGAAGAAAGAGTTTCATCCATGGGAGCGCTTCTTTTTTCGTGCGTGGGACGAGGATCCCATCTTTATAAAGCGCCTAACCACGACACCAACCTTTTTCACAAAATTATTGGGCACCTTCCTTTAGCAGGATTTTTTTGTAACGGGGAAATTGGGCCTGTAGCCGGCACTACCTACATCCATGGCTATACCAGTTGTTTCGGACTTTTTAGCTCCAAAAAATAATCTATTTTGATCGGCTATATTTTCCCATCAGGCTGCTTTCAGCCAGAACATGACCCTTCATAGCTTTTAATAAATCTTCTTTTGTAGCTTCGGATTGAAGCGCTAGTATTTGATCTAGGGCATAGAGTTTAAAATAGTAACGATGGATTCCGCTTGGAGGGCAGGGACCGCCATAGCCAATCCTTTTAAAATCAGTTATTCCCTGTTTTGTTCCATCTTTTAGTTCTTTTTCCTTTGGAAAATCCTCTTTTAAAGCCCGGGTTGCTGAAGGAATATTATAGATCACCCAATGCACCCAGGTTCCCATAGGCGCATCTGGATCATCGCTGATTAAAGCAAAACTTTTAGTCCCTTTTGGCGGTTCATTCCAAGTTATCGGCGGGGAAATATCTTCTTCGTCACAGGTATATTTAGAAGGAATCATTGAACCTTCATTAAAAGCAGAGGATTTTATTTCTAAAGTCATTTTTTTATCTCCTTTATTCTTAAATGCCTGTAAGATGGAACAAAAATAAATGGTCTCCAGAAAAGTTGAGACCATTTTTTTTATCATAATGGGTATAAATTATTTGGTAAAATAGCTATTATTTTTTTAAGGCCGGGGTAGCTCAGTCCGGTTAGAGCAATCGCTTCATAAGCGAGAGGTCGAGAGTTCAACTCTCTCCCCCGGCAGCTTAAATGTTCCTAGTTTAAATTTCTGCTAAAGTAAAATCTTGATTCAGTGTAACACTTTTTTCTAACAATATATATTTTTTTAGTTCTGTGTGAAAGAACTGATTTGAAGAATGTGGAAAAAGGATAAATTTTTTAACCGTTATTTTGGCTCCTAACATCATTGGCAGTTCGGTATTCAAATAATTTTCTATTTTGGTTTTCCTTTGGATAAATTCAGGTAGTTGGTTTCCAATATATTCCATTCTTCTTTGGGCATAATATTCATAAATTGGATTTGGTTGTTGGTTTCCTGCCAGCCAGATAAACTGTTCCGGAACAAATATAATGTCTCCATAGTCTGTATGTTTTTTTATTTGTTTGCTTAATTCAATAGTTTCAATTAAAGTACTTTGAGGACTTTTAATGGTCCAACATCGAATTGGTCGGATCCAGTTAGGATATTCTCCTAAATAAGTAATTGTGTGAGAAATTGATTTAATATTTATTATTAACAGTCCAACTACAAAAGCAATTTTAAATGTCATTCTTCTTTCACGCGTTATCAGGTTTAACCCCTCTAATATTGTGAAAGCCATGATGATTGAAATGAATGGATAAATTTGACGCACCATGGTTTGAGCAAAGTTCCAAGCAGCCTGCATTCCAAGAAACCACCAGACAAGTGTTGAGATCAAAAAAATAAAAAGAGTTTTATAGAGTTGCTGAATGCTTTGAAGTGTGTTTTTAACTTGACTTAAATAGCTAAAGATTAAGATCAGTATAAAAAGTTGAGGCCAGCGCAAACCATAATTCATTTTTAGCCAGCCAAGCATGTTGATTGTAAGTTTAGAGAAGTCTAACCATAACTTGTTGATAGAAAAGGGTTGAGCAAGACGAGCTGCAGCGATGTTAGATAAATCTTGATAAGCGTTTTTTAATCCATGAAGAAGCCAAGCATTTTGCAGCAGATGCAGGATAAAGCCAGCGAGAGGCGCAAGTAAAAAAATAGAGATTTTTAAAATATTTTGTTTAAAATTTTTGCGCAATAAGAGATGATACCCTAAAATAAACAGAGGAATAAATAAGATATAGTCAAATGAGTTAAAAGACTCTAGGAAAAAAAGAGTCCATGCAGAGAGAGTCTTTAAGGTTGCTTTTTTAGGTTCTTGATCTCCTAACACATAAAATAAAAGACCCCCATACACAAAAAATTCCGAATAGGTGTAAGGAGAAAGACCATCCATATAATCTAGAAATCCAACTGAAATTCCTATGAAGAATACGCTTATAAAGGCGAGAGATTGGTTCAAAAGCCGTCCTATGAGAAGATAAAAAAATAAAAGCCAGGCGGTGGAAAGGAATACGCTCATCATTCTATTTTTCCATGGTTCAGGTCCAAAAATTTTGATGATGAGACCATTTAGAATGGCGCTTAGAGGAGGGTAGTGAGTGTAGTAGCCTAGCTTGTTTTCAGTTCCATATCTTTCTCCAAGATGTCCGGGATGATAGTAAGGCAAAAAATAATGTTTTTTAAAGCCCTCTTTGGCAAAGTGGGTGGCAGCATTTAGATTTTGAGCTTCGCCAGGAGCCCACGCACCCCATCGGTACTCCTCTTTTACCCTGCTTAGTCCAAAAAGCAAAATAACAAATAAATAGAGCGCTAAAGTTCGATTCCACATATGTTTTATTTTACGATATTTTTGATTAAAAATTTTGCTATGATTTTATCACATTGATTTCTATAACCAATGATGGAAAGGGTATCCCGTATGAAAAAAATTATTCGCATAGGACATAGTCCTGATCCAGACGATGCTTTTATGTTTTATGGTCTGGCTAAAAAACATATTTCCATTAACGGCAATGAAATTGCCGATGTTATTTTAGACATTCAAACCTTAAATGAAAAAGCTTTGAATCTAGAACTGGATATCACTGCCATTTCTGCCGCAGTCTATCCCTTGGTTAGAAAAGATTATTGGATTCTTTCCTGTGGGGCAAGCGTGGGACGCAATTATGGCCCCATTCTTGTAGCTAAGAAAAATTTTGATCATTCAGATTTAAAGGGTAAAAAAATTGCTGTTCCTGGATTGAATACCACAGCTTATCTGCTTTTAAAAATATTTTTTAAGGATTTTAAACCTGTGCCTATGGATTTTAAAGAGATTATTCCTTCGGTATTAAAAGATGAAGTAGATTTGGGATTAGTGATCCATGAGGGACAACTTAATTTTTCTTCTTATGGGTTAGAAAAATGCGTGGATTTGGGTAAGTTTTGGTTTGAAAAATTTAATCTTCCCATTCCTTTGGGCCTTGATGTGGTGAAGAAAAATTTGGGTTTAGAAATGGCTAAAAAGATAAAAGAGGCTCTTTACCAAAGTATTCAATATGCTATGGAAAATGAAAGTCAAGCTTTGGAGTACGCTTTAGAGTTTGGGCGAGGGATTTCTAAAGAAAGTGCGAAGAAGTTTGTAGGCATGTATGTGAATGAAGATACTTTAGATTTGGGGAATGACGGCTCTTTGGCTTTAGAAAAACTTTTTAGTTTAGGCTACGAGTCTGGATTTTTTAAGGAAAAGGTACTGCCAGAAATCATATAACCTCGGTTCTAGGGTGAGAGTAAGCTTTTGTCGGATCAGATGGGAAGTTATTCTTTAGAGTGAATTTTTAAGATGTTGTAAAGAGTGTCTCTTTGGGCAGGGATAAAGTGAGCTTCTTGAATCAAAGTTATGATTTCTTCAAGAGTTGTTTTGTTAATGTGGTCAGTGGCGCGGTGAACGTTTTCCTCAAAAATAGTTCCTCCAAAATCATCCGCGCCAAAGTGAAGCGCCATCTGGCCTGTTTTTTTTCCTTCAGAAAACCAGGATGCCTGAATATGGGGAAAGTTATCTAAGTAGATTCTGGAAAAAGCGATGATCCTTAGATAATCGTTAGAAAAAGTTTTATGGGGTACCTTGTGTTGCAAAGGAGTATGGTTGGGTTTAAAACTCCAGGGGATAAAAGCTGTAAAGCCGTTTGTTTCATCTTGTAATTGACGAATCTGTTCTAAATGCTCCACTATCTCTTCTTTAGTTTCAATGTGACCATACATCATAGTGGCTGTAGATTTAATTCCTATTTGATGAGCAGTTTTGTGAACTTCGAGCCATTTTTCAGGACCCCCTTTTTTAGGGCTTATTCTTTTTCTGACCCTTTCTGTTAAAATCTCCGCTCCTCCGCCAGGCAAAGAGACCTGACCCGCTTCTTTTAATTTTTCTAAAACCTCGCGGACGGGAATTCTTTCCACCTCTGCCATATTTTGAATTTCAGAAGCTGTAAAAAAGTGAGGGGTTATTTTCGGAAACCGTTTTCGGGTTTCTCGCACAAGCGCGCAATAATATTCTAAAGGTAAATTTGGATTGTGCCCTCCCTGCAAAAGTACTGTGGTTGCGCCCTTGAGCTCTGCATTTTTTATCTTTTCCATCACTTCTTCTAAACTTAAAGTATAGGAATCTTCTGCCCCTGGCTTTCTATAAAAAGCGCAGAAGGAACAGTCTGTGACGCATACATTGGTATAGTTGGGATTTGAATCCGCTACAAACGTCACTAAATTGTTTGGATTTTTTTGAAACCTCATTTTTTCTGCTAAGCTCCCAAGCTCAAGCAAATCCAAATTTTCAAAAAGCTCAAAACCTTCTTCAGGAGTCAATCGTTTTTGAGTTTTAAATTTTGATGGGTCGGTTAAGGGTTTCATGTCTTTAGGTTTTTTTAGAATCAGAGTGAAGAGTTGGGCAAGAATTTTTATACAACTTTATCCATTGGTTTTAAGGTTCTATGGATTGAATTCCCTGTAAAGCCAAAGCAGATGGGATCTTTTTTACTACAACTTTTCCAATTTGTGTGGGTAAAACAAATCTTAAATCTTCAGAAAGAACTTTTTTGTCTCTAAAAAGCAAGGTTAAAAGGTTTTTTAAAGGTAAAGTTTTTTTTAGGCGAATAGGCAGCCCCGCGCTTTTTAAAATTCGTGATAATCTTAAGTTTTCAGATGCGCTCCACATCCGAAATTTTTCCGCAATAAACCCCGCAGCGCACATGCCAATAGAAATCGCCTCACCATGTTTGTAGGCAGAATAACCAGTTTCGGTTTCAATCGCATGGCCTAGTGTGTGGCCAAAATTTAAGATTTCCCTTAATCCTTTGGTCTCTTTTTCATCTTGCGAAATCACATCTGCTTTAATTTTTGCGCAGCGCGCCACGATAGAGGAGAAATTAAAAGTTAATTGTCCATTTTTGGAAATCCTTTTTTCTAACTGTTCAAATAGTTTAGGGTCTTTGATAACCCCATATTTAATGACCTCTGCCATTCCGTTTTTTAGCTCGGCTTTTGGCAGAGTTTTTAAGGTTTCTAAATCGCTCCAAACAAGAGCTGGCTGGTAAAAGGCGCCAATGGAGTTTTTGGCTTCAGCTAAATCCACTCCTACTTTGCCTCCAATGCTAGAGTCAACCATGGCTAAAAGGGTGGTGGGAACATGGATCAGGGGTATGCCTCTTAAATAAGTTGCAGCCACAAAACCAGCAGTGTCTCCTATGACCCCACCGCCCAATGCAACGATGCAAGAAGTTCGGTCTAGTTTTGCTTCTATACATTTCTTGTAGAGGAGCTGAACTGTCTTCAAATTTTTATACTCTTCTCCTTCTGGGAAAAAAGCGAATGAGCTTTTTATTTTAGAATGGGTTAAGCTCTTCATTATCAATGAACCATAGAGATTTTTTATTGAAGGGTGCGTGACAAGTAGGGCTTTATTTGGGGTTCGGTTCAGATGAAAGATGAATTTTTGGATTCCTTTTCCTAAATCTTTTAGGGAACATCCTACACAAATAGGATAGGAACTATTTTTTAAACGCGGTCGAATTAAAATCATTTTATACTTTTTACAAAATTCACAATTTTTTCTGAGGTCTGTTCTAAACTAAGGGCATCTGTTTCTACAACCCAATCCGCTTTTTGATAAAAGATTTCTCTTTTATTTAAGAGCATTGAGATGGTCTCTAAGCTAGAGGTTTTACCTGTCAAGAGCGGCCGCAAAGACAAAGGTTTTTTTTTCACATTTTCCAAAAGTTTTTGAGGGCTTGCTTTTAGCCAGATGATGGTTCCGTTTTTTTTAAGCGCGTCCCAATTTTCTTTAAAACAAGGAGCGCCTCCTCCGGGAGAGATAACAGAATTATTTTTTTGAGCCAACTCTTTTATTATTTTTGATTCTAGCGCGCGGAATGTTGCTTCGCCCTCTTGAGAAAAAATTTCAGCAATTGTTTTTTTCCGCTCTTTTTCAATCCATTTATCTACATCATAGAAATCCCATGCTAAGGTTTGAGCTATTATTTTTCCAATGGTGCTTTTCCCTGAGCCCATCATCCCTATAAGAACAATATTCATTTTTCAAGATTATATATAATTTATAGGCATTGAAAGAGATTCTTTTTGGGATGAATCAGCAGAACGTCCTCCTAGCTCGAGCGCTTAGAATGACATAAGTATGGAGCATCAGGCTAGATCAATAAATTTATGGATGGCGACGGGCAAAATTTTGGACCCCGCTAAAAATCGAGTCCACTAAGGAAGATCGGAATTTTCTTTCTCTTAATTTTTTTTCTTCCTGTAAATTAGTAACAAAAGCGTTTTCAACTAAAATAGAGGGCATCCCCACGCCATGCAGCACATGGAAGTTCGCCTGTTTTACGCCTCGGCTTTTAATTTTTACTCTTTTGCGAACAGCTTTGTCAATGAGTTGGCACAGGTGTGACGATTCATTGATGAATTCATTTTGCGCCATGGAAGAAAGGATTTCTTTTAGATGATGATTCTGGTTCGCTTTTTTCCCTTCAAGTTCTATCACTGAGTTCTCAAAATCCGCTAAAGATTCCGCGTGGGGATCGGATGCATTTTCCGATAAGAAATAAATCTCAAAGCCGCCTTCAGCGCGTTTCATGGAAGCATTACAATGAATGGAAATAAAAAGATCCGCTTTTTTCTGATTGGCGAAAGAAGAACGATCCACTAGTGAGATAAAATCATCATTGGTTCGGGTGAGATAAGTTTCGTATCCTCCCTCGATCCTTAAAAGACGCTCTAACTCAAGCGCTATGAGAAGATTTAGTTCTTTTTCTTTTGTTCCATTTTTACCTATGGCTCCGGGATCCTTGCCGCCATGCCCGGCATCAATCACGATTCTTTTAATTTTAGATGGTGGAGTTATGGGTAAAGGAGGGGGAAAATTTTCAGTAGATTTTATTTGGGTTTGAGGAATTGCATGGTCCAGCGGCAGTTCTTTTTGGGGTTCAACGCGTTTTATCGTCTTTTCTGGTTTTAAAGTTTCGTCTTCTATGCTTTGAACCTTTGGGGAGCTTTTTACTTCTAAAATAAATCTTGTGGGATCTTCTTCTTTTATCCAATGGTAGAAGAGATTGGGGCGGGTAAGAATAATTTTTATGTCTGTTCCTTTTCTAGCATGATTCATTTTTAAACTTTCAACTAAATGATCGTTCAGTTCAATAAAATTTTCTTTTCCAATTCTTGATTTTGGAATATGGATCAAGAGCAATCTCCCTTTTTTTTCAATTTGAAAAGAGAGTTCATTTTTAGATTCAAAAACAATTTTTGTAGAGTCCCCTAGGTTAAAAATTCTAGGAGGAAACAAGGTATTATTGGGTTCTGCGGAAAATATTTGATGTTCTGGATTCCATTCAAGTTTACAATTTACAAGTTCTGGAAAAGGATTTTGCAGGAAAAATTCTAAATCTATATAAAGATCCCCATTAGAATTTAAAGGCTCCTCCTCCATTTTTATTTTTTTGTTTCCTAAGAGCGCATAACGGCTATTCGCGCTAAAGGTTATTTTCTTGTTATAGAATTGCAGGATTACTTTTTTACCCACAGGATAAACTTGAGTTTTTCCTTTAAAAAATTTAGCGATCGCTTTTAAAGAGATATATTCTTTTTCAGCGATCGTGCGGGTCTCAGTTTTGGAGACCAAATCGCCTTCGTAAATCAACTGAATTTTAGATGCCCAGAGATTTGAGAATGTGATGAAAATTAAAAAACAGATTAAAAATAAACGCGAAACTCGGGTTAAATAAAAAATCATTCGAGTTGACCGCAGGCAGCGCCAATATCCTGTCCTTGTGGTTTGCGGGTGTGCACGATGAATCCTTTATTTTTTAAGAATTGATAAAAATTTTCTATATTCTCTTGACTGGATGGTTTAAAGGGAAGGTTGGCTACAGAATTGTAGGGAATAAGGTTAATTTTAGGTTTTCCTTTGAAATGGGTGGAGTTTAAAACACTTACCAATGTTTTTGCATCTTTTAATTGATCATTAACCTTATTAAGAAGGATATATTCAATGGTTAAATCAGAATTATTTTCTAACTGGTAAATTTTACAGGCATTTAATACCTCTGGGATAGAAAATTTGGACGAAACCGGCATAATTTTTTTTCTAATTTTTTCATCCGCAGAATGCAGTGAAAGCGCCAAGTTCACGTTTAGGCGTTCTTTGGCTAATTTTTTAATTTGGGGAACAACTCCTGTGGTAGAAAGGGTGATATGAGATGGGTGAATCTTAAATCCTTGTGGGGATTTAAGCCATTGAATGGTTTTGAGAACATTGGAATAGTTGGCCAGAGGCTCGCCCATGCCCATAAAAAGAATATTTTTTAAAGATATGTTTCTTGAATCCTCAATTAAGAAAATTTGATCCAAGATTTCTCCAGAAGATAAATTGCGGTCATAAGGAACAAGTCCGGATGCGCAAAATTGACATTTAAACGCGCAGCCTACTTGAGTAGAAATGCAGAGGGTATAATAATTTTTGTGAGGAAGGAGAACCGCAATAAAATTTTTAGAATCAAAAGTTTGGAAGGTAAATTTTATCGTATGATCCAGCTTCGATTCTTCTTTTTTTATTATTTTTAAACTTCGGAGAGCATAGTTTTGGTCTAAAAGTTTTCGAAAAGAGGCTGGAAGATTGGTCATTCCTTGGAAGGTGGATTGATGCTGGCTGAAAATCCAATGAAAAACCTGCTCCATCCGATAACTTTCTCCAAATTCCCGGTTAGAGAACTCTTTTTCTAATTCATGCAGAGAAAGGTCTAATAGTTGGTTTTTCAACCTTAATAAACTATTTTTTGATTGTTTGGCAATATTCCCGGATTTATTTTAGATGCCATGGCTTCAAGCCTTTTAACTCTTTCTGGAATTGGCGGGTGGGTAGAAAAAAGCGTAAGAAAAGAGCCGCCAGAAAGAGGGGAAACAATATAAAGGTGCGCTGTTGCAGGTGAAATTTGTTGAGGATTTCTTTGCACGCCAGCCTGCAATTTTTTAAGAGCGCTGGCCAAAGAAAGAGGCAGTTGGGTTATTTCCGATCCGCCTTCATCTGCCGCATATTCTCTGGCTCTGGAAATAGCCATTTGAATAATCATGGCTGCTATTGGAGCCAGGATCGCTACAACCAGCATGACTATGCCGCTTGAACGGTTTTCTCTATCGTCGCTTCCATGTCCGCCAAACATTCCAAACCACATAAACATGCGGCTTGCCATCATCACAGATCCAGCGATAGCAGCGGCAATGGTGGAAATAAGAATATCTCTATTTTTTACATGAGCCAGTTCATGGCCTAAAACTCCGGTAAGCTCTTTTTCATCTAAGATATTCATGATCCCTGTGGTGACCGCAACAGCTGCGTGTTCAGGGTTACGTCCAGTGGCAAACGCGTTGGGAACAGGGCTTTGCATGAGATAAATTTTAGGCATGGGCATATTTTGGCTTAGAGTCAACTTGCGCACAATTTTATAGACTTGTGGAAGTTCCTTTTCTTCTACGGCTTTTGCTCCGGACATAAGCAACACAATCTTGTCTGAAAACCAGTAGGAAATAAAATTCATGATCAGCCCCATGACAAAAAAAGAAACCATGCCTTGATTTCCGCCAATGACCTGACCCACTAACATCATGAGTAGAAGCAAACCAAACATTAAAAGAAAAGTTTTAAAATGGTTCATATTTTTTGTCTCCTAAATTCTTTAAAAGAATTTCTCATTTATCTTTAGCCTTGCGCCTTGTAAAAAAGACCAAGCGTCTTGAGCTTTTTTACCCTCTTCTTTAAGCTCCAGAATTCTTAAACTTCCAATTCCACATTTTACTATAAAACCCTTACCCCTTTCAAAAGAGGTCATGGCACCTGGAAGGGCTTCATCTCCTTCAATCGCGGGAAAAATAGGATCTGCTTTTAAAATTTTTAAAATTTTTCCATTTGGTAAGTTACAATAAGCTCCATTATGGATAAGAGCTCGAACCTGTCTTGAAATTTCTATTGAACTTTTTTCCCAATGAATCTTGTAATTTTCTTTTTTTAAACAAGGAGCTAAAGTAATCGCTCCAGTTTGGACCTTAGTTTCCGGGGTTCCTTTTTTTAACGCCGCTAAAGCTTCCTCTAATAGCTGAATTCCCAAAGGGATCAGTTTTTTCTCTAGGCTGATCGCATCATCCTTCTCTTCAATCTCAATTTTTTTTTGGGCAAGGATGTGACCCGTGTCTAGAGATTCTCCAATCTGAAAGATTGTAACGCCGGAAACCCGATCTCCTAAAAGCAAAGCCCATTGAATGGGAGCAGCTCCTCTTAAATGCGGGAGAAGGGAAAAATGAATGTTAAATAATCCTAAAGGAAAAATATTTATGAGTTCTTTTGGAATTATTTTACCATACGCCACGACCATGCCTATTTCTGCTTTTAGATTTGAGATTTCAGAAAGAAAAGATGGTTCTTTTAAATTGGCAGGTTGAAAAATAGGAAAATTTTTTTCTTTGCAAAAAGATTTAACAGGGACTTCTTCAATCTTTTGTCCTCGTCCTTTTGGTTTATCCGGTTGGCTTATACTTGCGACAATGTTTTCGTTCTTATGCAGGAAGTCTAAATACGGGAGCGCAATGAGCGGAGTGCCAAAGAAGATTATTTTCATATTTTTTTACCACAAATGAGATTTTTTGCGTTTTCTAATTTCAGCAAAAATTTTCCATCGTTTAAGAATTGGTAAATGGTCAATATAAAATTTTCCATTTAAATGATCAGTCTCATGCTGCAAGGCTCTTGCCAGGAGACCTTCTCCCGTGTAAGTCATGGGCAACCCTTTTTCATTTAAAGCAGTTACTTTTGCAAAGCCATGCCGCTTTATTTTAGAAAGAAATCCTGGAATGGATAGACATCCCTCTTCTTCAAATAGATGTCCTTTTAATTCAACAACTTTAGGGTTGATCAGAACTAGCGGCATTCTTTTTCCTTGGGGTTGTATGTCAATCACAGCGACTGAAAGCCCTACTCCGATCTGGTTTGCCGCCAGTCCAATCCCAGGCGCATCGTACATGGTTTCAAACATATCCCGAATCAATTTCCTGATTTCATTGCCGATCACATTTACAGGAGAGCATTTTTTTCTTAACACAGGATCTCCGTACTTTACAATTTTTCTAATCGCCATAGATTACTCCTTTACAACTCTAGTTTGACGGATCGCTTCATAAATTGCAATTCCCACAGCTGTGGAAAGGTTCAGCGATCGAATAGGCCCTTTCATTGGGATTTTATAAAAACTGTTTTTATATTTTTCAATAATGCTTTGGGGAAAACCTTTTGTTTCAGAGCCAAAAATTAAATAGGAATGCGGCGCAAACCTTGCTTCCCAAAACATTTTTGAACCATCTTTTTCAAAAAAGTAATATTCTTTATTTTCTGGAATATTCCTTTCAAACTCATCCCAATCAGAATAGGTTTTTAAATTTAAGTCCTGCCAATAATCTAACCCGGCTCTTTTTAGATATTTATCTTTTAAAGAAAAGCCTAAACGCCCAACCAAATGCAGGGCGCTTTTGGTGCCAACGCAAGTGCGTCCAATGTTGCCGGTATTCCAAGGAATATCTGGTTCAACTAAAACAATATTCATCATTCCTCGTTTCTTTTATAGATAGACACGGGGCACTCTCCTCGTGACTCTACCCTTTTAGATTCTCCTTGGATACTGCACCCCTTCTCTCATGCGGGAGCATCATTTAACCTCAAAATTTATTCCAGTACTTCAATTTTAGGCGGAGCTTCTGGGTTCCCCTGTTGTAAAGAATCTAATTTTAACTCTAGCCTATTCACTTTTTTTTCCGCGTCTTCAAAACTTTTTTTCGCGTGATTTAAGTGAGTCCCCACCAGCTTAAAATCTTCTAAAAATTTTTGTAAATCTCTGGTCAAGCGGCCTAATTCTCCTAAAATTTCTTTTGTTTTTTCCTCAATTTTTAATCCTCGAAACCCAAGGGAGAGCGTCACCAGATAGGGGTAAAGTGAATTAGGAGAAACAGGGAAAACATGTTTTTGCGTGGCATACGAATAAAGGTCAAAGGTTTCATTGGGCTGGTCTATGCGGATAATCGTTTCATAATAAACATTTTCCGCCGGGATATACATTAAGGCAAAAGGCAGGGTTCCCTCGTCAGTTAAAATATATTTTTTTGATATTTCATCAATATGTTTTTTAACGTTCCTCACAAATTCTTTTCTTAATTCCAACTGTTCTTTTTCTTCTTTGGTTTCTATCATTCTTCTAAAGTTATCCAAAGGAAATTTCGCGTCTATTGGAATTAAACCTTCTTTAAGCCTAATAAGCGCGTCCACTGTATTTCCATTTTTAAAAACGTATTGGAATTCATAAAAGTCTTTGCTTGGAAGGATTTCCCTTAAAACGTTTTCCAAAAGGATCTCTCCCATGCCGCCGCGCAGTTTGGGAGGCTTTAGAATTTCTTCCAAGGTGGCGATATTTTTTGTGGCTTCAAAAATCCGTTCCGTGGCTTCCGAAAGAGATCCCAGCTGGTGAGAAACATCCTGCATGATTTTAGAGGAATTATTCAGGCGAGAATCAAATTGTCCTTGAGCGCTCTGTAGATTTTGTAAAACGTGATTCATCCCTTGCTGGAGTTGATTCATAACTAAGCCTAGTTGTTGGTTCACAGTTTCATTTGTTTTGCTTAAATCTTGAGAGATTTGCAGTTTTAAAGCATTCATTTGTTGCTGTAAAAGCAACATGGAAGAATTTTTTTCCGGAGAGCTTTTTTTATAAAATTTGTAGAAAAATAAAAAACAGATCCCTAAAAGGAATAAAAATAACGCGAGGAATAAAAATGTTAGATTTGTCATAGTTTTTTTGCGATGGCTGGGCAAATTTTTTCAAAAGCGCACCAGCGGCAATGGTAGCCCGGAGTAGGGGCAAACTGCGCTCTTTTAATTCCTTGAATCACTTTTTTTGTAGTCTCTAGAGTTTTTTCTATTTTTTCTGCTTTGGGAATAGCCGTGCCAATAACATCTCTTTTTACAAAATAAAGAACAGTTTTTGAAGGGAGCTCTCCAAACTGATTTTTATAACTGGCGGCATAGAGCAAAAGTTGAATGCTGGCATTAGCTTTTTGGTCTGCTTCTTTTTGATCTTTAACATCTCCTGTTTTATAATCAATAATCGTGATCCCATCTGGGTCATTATCCACCCGATCCCAACGTCCCCGAATCGTATTTTCTTCCAATCTTATTTTGAAATCCTGTTCCACAAAATAGGGGACTTTTAGAGATTTTTCCTCTTTTTTGTAATAGGATTTTAAAATTTTAATTCCTTCTTTAAATCTTTTTTCTTCATGTTCACGGGAAATAAACCCAACACTTTGCCACGCGCTTTTAAAAAGTTCCAGAAGTTTTTCAAGGCTCATTTTTTTAAAATCTTTGCGCGCGAGATGATAGCCTTTTAAAGCCTCATGAATAGCCATGCCAAAGACAGCGGTGTGGTGCATGAGCACGGGAATTTTAAGAATTTTGGAAAATTTATATTTTAAAGGGCATTTTAAATAATCCTCTACAGAAGTTACGCTCAACGAAGTTTTTAGAGTTGTTTCAGATGGGTTGGGTTCTGGTTTGAAGATTTTATTTTCTTTAATTTCAGTGGAAAATATTTTTAAAGAATCTAACGGGTTAGATTTTAAGGCTTTTTCATTCATCTGGGGTTTGTCCAAAGCTTCTAATATGAACTGGGAGGGTTTCCATAGTTTTTTTTTGCCCATGTCTCGGGCAGAACAAAGAATAAGCTCTTTTTTCGCGCGGGTCATGCCTACATAGGCAAGTCTTCTTTCTTCTTGAATATGCACATTTCCCTGCGGCAGAACATCTTTAATCAGACTTTCTGGTATTTCAATTGGCTCTCCTCGATCATTTAAAGGAAAATGGCCTTGTTCTAAACCCGCTAAAAATACAATGGGAAATTCAAGTCCTTTGGCCGCGTGCACAGTTAAGAGGTTTACGGCATTTTCGTCCAGGTCAGCTTGGGAACTTTCAGGGTCTTCTCCCGCGATTCTTAAGGCTTCCAGGTACTCTATAAAATAGTGAACCCTGTCATATTGCGCGATTTGTGAAAATCGTTTAATGAGTTCAAAAAATTTGTGGAAATTTTGAGCCTGCTGGAAAGAAAGCGCGTCATTAGATTCAGCTAATTTTTTAAATATGCCGTTTAGTTCAAAATATTGGTAAAGAACGTAACCCGTTGGAATTTTATTGGCTAGAGCTCTAAATTTTTTGATCTCCTTCACTATTTTTTCAATTTTATTTTTTGTTTCCAGATTAATTTTTATTTGTTCCTGCTTTTCTTCATCTTCTAGGTTTTTAAAAATTTCATACAGGGATTTATGAGCGCGCGTGGAAATTTGGGTAAGAGCCGCAAGATCTTCAGACTCAATTTCATAGAGGGGAGAGGAAGCCAAATAGTAGAGGCTGGCAGAATCACCCGGCTGATCCAGGGCTCTTAAAAAAGCAAGCGCTACTCTAATTTCTTCTTGATCATAGAGCCCGGCGTTGCCAGAAAATCTCCAAGGGATTCCCTCTAGTTTTAAGGATTTCATAAAGGGTTCCGCATTGGCGTTGGTGCGCACCAAAATGGCAAAATCTTTTGGTTCGGATTCACCAGAGGCGATTCTTTTTTTAATTTCTCCTGTGACAAATTCTGATTCCGCAAAGAGATTCTCAAAGTGGTTATAGCGTACTTCTAAACCGGAGCCTTGAATGGCGCGCAAGGCTTTGGATATCTGATCGCAATACTCTAAACGATCCGGGTTATTGTGTTGGATCAATTTATAGCTTGAATCCAGAATTTCTTGAGTAGAGCGGTAATTATCCTGTAAAACGATTTCTTTTGCTTCCGCATAATATTTGCGAAAGGAAAGAATATTAGATAGGCATGCGCCTCTAAATTTATAAATAGATTGATCATCGTCTCCAACCACAGTGATGTTCCTGTGGATTTGGCTAAGAAGTTTAAGCAGACTAAATTGCGCGTAGTTGGTGTCCTGAAATTCATCCACCAAAATATATTTAAATTTTCCGCTAAATTTTTTGAGAATGCTGGGATGTTCTTTTAAAATTTTTAAGGAAAAAATAACCTGATCCCCAAAATCTATAAAACCATGCAGCAACTTTAAATTTTCATAAGTCTGGTAAGCCCCGGCGACTTCCAGCATCTTTTTAGCCTCTTCTTTTTCATCGCTGGTTTTTGAAACCCCAAGTTTTTCTTTTGCGGTTTTTTCAAATTCTTTTGGGGAAATATCTTCATCTTTGGCGCGGCTAAATGCGGTAAGAAGGGATTCCACAAAATAGGTTGGGTCGGTGAGAGGACGGTAGTAGTCTAGTTTAAGTTCAAATAGATGTTGCCGCATAAACACAACAGCTTCTGGAAGAGTTAAAACCCTTAAGGAGGGGGAGAGTCCAATTTCAAAAGCGTATTCCCTTAAAATTTTGTCTCCAAAAGAGTGAAAGGTGGAAATCCATACATCGTTAAATCCATAAGGGATCAAACGATCCACGCGCTCTTCCATTTCATTTGCCGCTTTATCCGTAAACGTAAGGGCAAGGATTTCAGAAGGCTTGGCCTTTTTAGCTGAAATAAGATAGGCGATTCTTTTGGTAATAACAGTGGTTTTGCCAGTGCCGGCTCCAGCCACAATTAAAAGCGGGCCTTCCTCATGTAAAACCGCTTGTTTTTGGGCTGAATTTAATCCATCAACTATTTGAGAGATCGGATCAGTAAATTCAAGTAAAGTTTGTTCTTGGGTTAGGGTTTTAGAATCTTTCATTTTTAGGCAGGGATTGGACTTTGTATTTTTTAATCGCGGAGAGCATGTCTGGAATAGTTGTATATTTTTCTCTTTCTTTTCCCTTTTTTTTCCCTTGTTCTATTTCTGCTTGATCTAAAGTTTTCCAATCCTCATAGCTTACAAAAGCGATTTTTCTTTCTTTAAGAAGATCAAGAATTTTTTCTTGCTGGCTTTGGCTGCTGTCGTCTTTATTTTTTTCTTCAGAATTTATCTGAATGGATGGAATGGAATGTGAAGGATTTCGAAGCTGATTTTTTGAAAAATCTTCTAATAGTTTATGTACTGTCTCTATGGAGTCTGGTTTATTTGTCCCTATGACTCCTGAAGGTCCTCTTTTAGCCCATCCTACAACATAGTGACCTGGGATGACTTTTTTATTTTCCAACTCCATAACGCGTCCCTTTTCATTTGGGATTGTGCCGCTTCTTGGATCAAAAGGAAGATCAGTCAAGGGAACGCCTTTATATCCCACAGACCGAAAAACTAGATCCATGGGTAAAGTTTCATATTCTCCAGTTCCTTTAGGACGTAAGGAGCCGTCTTTTTCTAAATAGAGTTTATTTTTTTCCAGTTTGATCCCGGTTACTTTTCCATTATCTCCGATTAATTCTACGGGAGAAACTAAAAATTTTACAATGATTTTTTTAGGCTGATTTTTAATTGGTTTTTGAGATTGCTCTTGCAAGATTTTAACATTGTTTTTAGCTGTAAGACCCCCAGCGCCTTGTTCTAAAGATCTCTTAGAAAGTTCATCCAAATCAGTTTCTTTAGGTTCAATCACAAGATCAGCGCCCTCTAACTCACAAAGTTCGCGTATTTCCGGATTTGTAAAAGCAGCTTGAGCTGGACCGCGCCTGCCAAGAAGAAAAATCTCTTCCACTTTGCTTTTTTTTAAGGTTTCCAGAGCATAGTCCGCTATATCGGACGATTGCAGTTTTTTTGGATCTACAGCCAGGATACGGGTTACATCCATGGCCACATTGCCATTGCCAATCACAGCCACCCGTTTAGCGGTAAGATCAAAATTGTAATTTTTATAATCCGGGTGGCCATTGTACCAGCCTACAAAAATCGTCGCTGGATCACTGCCTTTAAGATCTTCACCCGGGATTCCCATTTTTCTATCTGATTTTGCGCCTACAGCAAAGATCACAGCTCCATAGAACCTCTCTAAATCTTTTAAAAAAAGCTCTTTTCCAAATTCCACATTGCCAAAGAATCGAAACCTGGGATGAGCTGCGATTTTTTCATACACTTTGGTGACAGTTTTAATTTTTGCATGGTCTGGAGCCACTCCTCCCCGCACCAAACCAAATGGAGTAGGAAGACGATCAAACATATCTACGAAAATAATAGGGTTGGTTTGGTTTAAGAGTTCGGCTGCCGCGTAGAACCCAGAGGGTCCTGAGCCAATAATAGCAACATGAAGCTCAAGGGATGAGTTCATTGAATAGAATTCTCCTTTATGAAATGGTAATAGAAATTATATTAAGTTTATGCTGAGAAAGTCTAAAAAATGTCACAAAAATGTTACAAAAAGTTGAAGATTAATTTGTTTCTATCATCTATACTTTAAACATATGTTTTACTTAAGAAAAGGTTTAGTCTTACTTTAAGAAACAGCCATGATTTGTTTTTGGATTGCAAAGAATCATCGCAGGCTGCTGCAATGTACCGCAGGGTTCGTTGTGGGCAGCTTTTTATTTACAACCATTTGCGCTCCTTTTGTTGAGGCGAATGTGTGGAAAGAGCGTAAGTCTTATCTGCAAATGGCTCAAGCGCCAATAAATCCACAACCTTTCCCTCTTGTGGAACTTTCTCAAGTTTCAACACAAAAATTTTCTGCTAAATATAACATCCCAACCGCATCTCTACAACTTACAGAAATAGCCCACTCCTTGAGTTCTCTTCCAGGAACCATCCGCAAGATTTCTGTTCCTCAAAAAGGAAAGCAGGGTCCAATTGTGCTGCACATCCAGGATGTTCACCTCAATCAAGAGGCACAGGGTAACATTGGAAAAACAATCCAAGGTTTAGTTAATGCGGATAAAATTAGCTTAGTGGCATTGGAAGGCGCATTTGAGAAAATAGATTTAGGCAGATTTAGAAGGTCTTCCTATCCAGAGGCGATCCAGAAGGTTGCTGATTATCTTTTAAGGGAGAGCAAGATTTCAGGAGCCATTCATACAGCATTTACTTCCAAAAAAGAGATTCCACCTATGGTTGGAATTGACGATGAGACTCATTACCATGCAAATGTGGACGCATACAAAAAATCTTACAAACTAGCTTCCAGAAACTTAAAAAATTTCCAAGCGATAGAGTCTGAATTGGAAAATGAGAAAGGGAAACTTTTCAACGCCAATTTAAAAGTTTTTGATCAAAAAGTACAAAGTTTTCATGCAGGGAAAATAAAACTAGCGGAATATTTAAATTTTCTGGTTGAAGCAAGACGCTGTGAAAAGCAAAATATTGAAAGACCGAACTCACAAGATGAGATTGTCCTAAAAGAGAATAGTCAAGATAAGACTGTTCAGAATTTTCTCAAATGCGCGCGCATTGAATCCTCGCTTGATTTTAAGAAGGTAGAGAAAGAGCGTTCTCAGCTTATTCAAGCATTAGTCCGAAATTTAAATGAATCTCAAATAGAAGAACTAACCCAACAAAGTTTAGCTTATCGCTTAGGCCGCATAGGATATGCTGAGTATTATAGTTATCTTCAAAATCTTTGCAAATCAAGTGGAGTCCTCTTACATCAATACCCAGCAATGGCTCAATATATTCAATATACAATACTTGCGGATTCTATTAATTCAGAGAAATTTTTTAAGAAAATTAAAGAAATTGAAGAAGAGGGATATGAGCATTTGGCAAAAACAGCTCTTGAAAAAGAGTTAGTTTTCAAATCTAAACAATCCTATCTCACGAGAAAATTGCTTGAGTTTACCTTAACCCCTGAAGAGTGGAAAGAATACGAAAAATTGAGAGGACATTTTTTAAACCTTTCAAGGAAAGCGCAAAGTTTTTCAGAATCTAGACGTCATTCTTTATTAGATTTAAAGTTTTTTGAAGATTTTTATACAGAAGCTAAAATCCGGGATCAAGCTATGGCGGAGAATCTGTTAAGAGAGATTGATTTGCATGGTCTGGGGGTTAATACAGTTCACTCGTCTGTAAAAACATCAAATAAAGAATTTAAAGAAACACAAAGCAGAAAAGAGGAATCGCGAGTTGTTGTGTTGGTAACAGGAGGTTTTCATTCTGAAGGGATAGAGAATCGGCTTATTCAAGAAGGGATCACTGTGATTAACTTTGCTCCGAAAATGACTAAAGTGGAGATAGAGAAAGGAGCAGCTCATTTAACTGTTTTCACCCAAGAAAAAACACCGCTTGAGAAACTTTTCAAAGGAGAAAAACTGACTTTGCCTCCTAAAACGTTTCCTAAACAACTTTTGCCTATTGCAGCCGCGCTTGTCATAGGGTTTTTAGCGATCTGGTCTCCTCAAATGACTACGCCAGCCCAAGCAAACACAGTAAATAGAATTCTTTTAGGTCAGGCAGTTGCAGAGGAAATAAAGGTAGAAAAAGTTAAATGGCTTGAACCCAGAACATCTCAACTCTTTTTTCAAAAGCCCAATGGAACTGTGAAGGTAACTGTCAATAGTAATGAGAAAAAAGATATTACCGTAAAAGAAGAAAACATCTCCAGGGCAATAGGGCAGCCAGGAGCCTTAGGATTATGGAAAATTTTAGGGTTGAAGTTGGATTTAACGGTGATTGCCATTATTGAAGGATTCATTATAGTTTATGCTATGGCGCTATTTATGCCATATACCTCACCGGAATTTACATATGAATTTATCTCCCTGATAGCTCAACGTACTCTTCTTTCCATCTTAACAGTCTATAGCATCACATTTTTGCTCCATCTATTCTCAGGTGTTCAACAGCCCTCAGGTAAAATTCTTCGTTGGTCGTTTTTCAAAGGTTCAGATGCAAGATTCGAGAAAGTCTCCTTTAGAGAAGCTTTCCATGCTGGTTTAGAGGCTACTAATAACGCTACATTTAAATCCGCTTTTCAGATTTTCCCTTTACTTTGGATTTCTGTATTTCTCCCTTCTCCATGGTCATACCTTGTCGCGGTCATAGCAACTATTTTTGGCACACTGCCTCATTTTTTTATCAATGAACGGATTAAACAGGCGTATGGCACATTTAATTTGGATGTATTGACCGAGACCTACGATTCTCCCAATAGAATAGAAGATGGAGAAGAAGATCATAGGTATGTTTATGATCCTATCATGAAGAAAGTTATTTTAAATCAGATGGAAATAGAGATGGCTTTTCCTCATAAGAGTGAGTTTGTTCACACTCGCAATGAAATCAATGAAATTTTTCAAAAGTTGATAGAGAGCGCAAGTGAACTTTTGGAGGAAAAGGGAAAAATGGAGCAACTGGCTGGTTTAAGGGAAATGAAAATTTATTTGTCCGATACACTTACGCCAAACGCATTTGCTTTCATCCATCATAACTTTATGATTTTGAATATTGGAACACTCAAGCAATTATCCCAAAAAGGACTTTTATCTAAAGACGCGGTTGCCTTTATTTTAGCTCATGAACTTTCTCACATGTTGCAATATAGGGACGATGTGGATGAAGGGAAAATAAACAGGGAAAAAGTAAATTTTAGATCCTGGAAAGAAACTATAAAGGAAAAATTTTATGAGAATAAGGAGCGCTATACACAAGAGCAGGATGCGGATATCAGAGCGCTTGAGATCGTTAACCGGGCAGGTTACAACATGAGCGCCACAGTTTCTTTCTTTGAGTCAATACAAAAGAATCCTTTTATTTTTGAACAGATGTTTCATGAACACCCATCACCCCATACCCGGATAGATTACATAAAAAAAATATTAAGAGCCTCTAACTGGCGTGAATCCCAAACATTGGAAAATTTCAGCAATGCTGTTTTAGAGGAAGTTAATGGTCCACAATCCCTGATGCGCAGACGCCAGCAAGAATTATCTTCAATTGTCAATCAAAAAGATTTGGAGTTTGCGATTGAAAATGCTCAAACCATTGAAGAGCTGGATTTAATTGTTTCCTGGTCTTTAAGCAGACTACTGGAATTAGAGTCAAAAAAGATAGCCCCTTTAGTTTTAAAGCTGCTTCTAAAACGAAAAGATAAGGTTTTAAAAGGATTGTTTCGTTTTGTTGTGAAAGCATCCAGAATTGATCTTTACAGCCATCTTTGGATACATAAAAGCGCGCGATATAAGGAGAATCGTTATGAATCTCAAGGTCTATTTTGGCTTCTTTTCACTAAAATGAGTCTGATAAAAAAGAGTTTCTCCTATTTTATTTTAACCTATTTAGTTACTGATTCATTGCCTATTTATGAGGCGTATGATCGAACCAAAGGGGCTTATAGCACTGTTCCTCTTTTTATAGATGGTTATGATCGTCTCTTTAATGCGATTAAGGAAGCGCCTATGATACAAGAGAGAATCAATCTTAGGAATCAAATTTTGCAAAAGATCAGGGCTAAGGCAGTTGAGCTGGAAAATGGCAATGAAAAGAGCATTGAGCTCATAAGACTGGAAGCATTGAGGATGAATCCCTTGTTATTATCAAATGCCAGTTTTTCTGGGGAAAGATATGATATTCCATTCACTTATGGACAAGATAGAATTACTAAAGAAAAAATTAGAAAAATTGAAAAAGGTGTGGAAGGGGTCATCAGTCAATATTCCTACCAAGAATTAACCATTTTTTTAAAACAAATGCTTCCCTTTAGAGGAATGGGTTTTGAATATATAAGAATTTGGGATGAGGATGCGCGTTCAGATTTTAAAAATTATTTAGTTGATGTGACTGGGGCGCGGCGGTCAGTTTATGAGGTTATGGTATCTTTTATGTTGAAACGTTTAGTTTTAGATTTAAAAAATCCTTCTTCAGCTCAACTGCTTGAACTTTTGGATCTATTGCTGGTTAAAAAAAGAGAATTTTTGGGTTTACCTACTCCTAAAATTGATCTTGTGGCTAGATGGATACTAAAGAGGATTAGAAAAACTATAACTCAAACCAATCAAAACCAAAGAGAAGAGCGTTTAAAAGTAAAACAATATTTTGCCGACCATTGGCAACTCTATCCTTTAAGAGAGGTAGGAGAATTTTTTTATGAAGAATTATTAGTGGATCCGGAAGATCCTTTGACTCTCGAACTCCTTCAAAAATCAGAAAACTTAAGGAACAATGTTTTTAGTGTTTTGATCAGGACATTAAAAGGAGCAAATGCAAGGGAACTTCTGTTTGAGGATGAGGTAATGAATTATCAAATGGAACGAGCTATTCGGTTCTTTAGGTTAAATGATGCGCAAATAACTTTATTGCATGCTGCGGTTGCGCAGAAAATCGTGCAATCCAGGAGGGAAGACCAAAGCAGGAATAGACTGATTGAAATTCAGGAATCATTTTCATCGTTGGAACGTTCTGGTATCAATGAAAAACCATTAGAACATGATCCGCTTTCTAAACAACTGGCTGAACTTTTGTTTGACCAGGGTCAATTGGAGGAGAACAGTTCTGTAAATATCTTTGGGTTGGTTTCGGATCATAATAGAGCGACCCAAAATCGTTTAAATGCTAGTGAAATAGAGACTGTAAATCAGAAAGTTAGGGAAGCTCTGGATGAGGCGGGACTATCCACAAATGATTTGGCAAGTGTGAATTTTGAAATTAAGAAAATTATTTACTTTTTTTACCTTGGGGGACTTCATGAAGCAGACTTTTTAATTAGATTTACGAGAGCTGCTTACAAACGCCGCTCTATCCCTCAGAACGATTTGGAGTTATTGGCGCAGTTTCTAAATAGCCCAAGTTTTTTAGAAAAGCAAAAAACACGGGGACTTCCTAAAACTTTTTCCGCTGAACGGGTTAGGTGGAAAGGATTTGGTAGATTTTTGAGAAGCGAGGAGAGCGCGTCTCCGGATATGTTCCTGGTTATGAAACCTTTTTATAGAGCTCAAACCTGGGGAGAATATATTGTTTCTTTTAATTTGATGGTTTATCTTAAAAGGACCAAACAAAAAAGATTGGTTCGTTTCCTGATTGATTCCTTATTCTTGAAAAAAATCAGTTCTATTTCTTCCATGTTTTTAGGTGAACTCTGGGGTGGAGATGATTCAGATTGGACTTCTGATGGCGCAACCACGTCAAAATTTTTAATGAGAATATTTGAAAGCGCTTTCTCTAAAATTATATTCGGCGCGCCAAAATATATTGACAGGAGAGATTTGGCTTTGGACAGTTCCTGGAAGCGGTTTTTTTTCACTCTTGTTTTTAAATCTAAAATGAATTTTGAGGAGTTGCTTAGTGAAATAAAAACTTACTTTCCAGAAGGAACTTTTAGAAATTTTCTTTTGTTTTATTTGCTTGCCAAAAGGATCCATGAGTTGGATCCCTCCTTTAAATTAAAAAGGCTTCCCGAGCCCAAGGATTTAAAAGAATTTTTTCTTGAGTCAAGCCAATTTTTAAAAGAAAAAACGCTCATTTTAGAAGCGGTTGAAAAAATAATCCCATTATTAATTAGGGATCATAGAATTGATTTTATTAATTTAAAGCTGCTTTCTTATTGGTTTTTAAAAAAAGAGGGTAAAAAGAGATCCGGCTTAGGGGAAAATGAGAAGAGAAGCGTATATGACTTCTTTATTGATTTGGGCAGTTATTTCGATCTTTTAGTTTGGGGACTTGAAAAATTATATGAACTTTGGAAAAAAAGCGATCTTTATACATTTTTGACTTTTACGGTTCATTTGATTAATTACGTTTTAATCCTACCTTTTTATGTTTTAAGCGAAGCAAGACTTCTCCCCAAATTTTTCTATAAATTAGTTGTTTGCATTCTTCTTATTAAATCTCCTTTTGAGGATACTGACCGCGCTTATCTGTCATTAAAAAATCGGGTCATGGAGATAGTGTTATCAGAGATTTATAGAGAGCGATGGCTTATGCGCCTGTTTAGAAGAGCTTATTTATGGTTCCAGTTGCGCTTTAGGAGTAAAGAGAAGCTGAACTCAATCTTTTATTTTGATTTTCAGGGTAAGCAGGTTCATCTGGACAGTTCTATTCCTGATTTTGTGGAAAGAGATCTGATGGCAATCATCCATAGACCTGAATTATCCTTTGAAACAAAAAAAGAAACTATTCAAAGATTTTTTCCTATAGAAACCCCAACCAGAGATAAATATTTAGAGAATTTGGCAGAGGAAGAGATAAGCCGCACAGATCAAACCCAGGATGATCTTTTAGATCATCTTAAAAGTTTAAGAACACTTTTTGCAAATCCTTACTTAAAAGATCATTACAGCCTTATCTGCCTTGAATTAGAAAGGAAGATACATCATCTTCTTTATAAAAAAAGCGAGCATTTAGGCATAGATCCAGCCAAACATTATGAACTGATCTTCAATTATGTGAAGTTAATTGAGTCTTATTTTGACGTTGGCTATATCCGCGACGATTTGCTTTTTTCTGTTTTGGAAGAGGCGCGTACACATGAAGAATATCTGCTCATACGACCCTACTTTTATCAATATAGAATGAATGGCATTCAGAATAAGAAAAAGGCAGATTCTTTTTATTATCAGGACAGGATTGCTCTTTTATTGCAAGAAGCAAAAGCTGAAGAGAAAAAAGAGCTGCTTTTATGGGTATTAGGATTTCAAGAAAAACCTTTGTTCCTTTCTGAATGGGAAATTTTTGTGAAAACCGACCTATCCCAGTTAAAAGAAGTTTTTAGAGGCAACGGTCATCTCCCTTTTAAAGAAGAGAGAGATACACTTTCATTTTCCAATACGGGGCATAGTCTTAGGAAAGAGATGGTGCGGCAACTATTGGTTGGCAATAAGGGAATTTTAACTGATAAAAAGATTTTTGAGAGCATGATGAATACCATCTTTGATTCTATAGTGAGCAAAGGGGGCGAGATATCCAAAAAGAAAATCAAAAAAATCATGAGGAGCGTGATCAGGAATTTAGACGATGAAAGGCTCATTGAAATGACGCAGGCCCTTTCTGTGACTTTATCCCTAAGTGAGGGAGGTGAAGATGAGTCAGTAGTGATTGCTAAATTTTTTGAATCTTTGGGAGTGATTGGCATTAAACTCGCGCAGGTTTTGGCCCACTCTTATGATATCCAAATTTCCGAACAGTTGAGGGATCGCTTAAGAGATTTATCCAGCGGCGCTGATCCTGTAAATAAAATTCTTGCATTTGAAACAATTCAAAATATTTATCCCGGGGGATTCAATGCTCATTTTGATACTCTTGGGGATATGATTGGCAGCGCTTCCGTAAAGGTTGTTTATAAAGTTAATAGAAAGGGTATGGAAAAGCCTCATGTGCTTAAGATTAAGAGGCCGGATGTGTCTCAGAGAATTGAAAAAGATTTGGAATTTCTTAAAAACATTTTAAAAGATCTGCGCAAAAAAGGCTTTTCCATATCTCCGGGTCTTGAAAATGAGGTTGCAAAAGCGATTAGGAGCGATGCGGATTTTAAAAGAGAATTTCAAATAACCGAGGAGTTTAGAGAACAGCTTCAAAGAATTCAGGAAGAGGAGTATTATCACCTGACTGATCAAACCCCGGTTGAATTCTCTGTTGCCCGGATCCATGCTGGTTCCATTCAGAGTGATGCTACTATGGAAACAGACCTTGCTGAAGGCGTCTCTTTAGATAAGCAAAATGAATTAATTCAATCTGGAATCCTAAGCGAGTCTGATTATGTTGAGGTCAAAAGAATTATTTTGGATTTCCTAATGAAACAGCTCTTCCAATATGGTTTTTATCTTTCTGATCCGCATGGGGGGAATTTTCATATTGTAAGAGAAGAGGGAAAAATTAAAATCATTTTAATTGACAATGGTTCAGGAGAAAAATTGCAAGAAGGAGAAAAAAATAAGGAAGAATTATTAGAGGCTATGATCTGGCTGAGTATTAATTCAGGAAGAAGAATTCCAAACCAATATCTTTCTGCATCCATCTTTTTTGGAAAACTAGGTTATCTTAAAAAAGATTTAACCAATTTAGAATTTTTAAGCGCCATATTCAAATATTTAAAAATATCCGGAACCAGAGAGGATGGCAGCTCTTTTATTTTGACCCCAGAAGAGTACATGGAAACAATAAAAGAAAAATTTGCGCAAGAAATGACTGTGCGTGAAAAAATAAGATTTTTCTTAAGGAAAAGAGCAGAACAGCCAGGGGCGATTTTGGTTGCTGTTAAAATCCCAGCTGTAGCGTTGTTGCAGAGATTGCTGCCTAAAAAGTGGTCATCATGGGTTCCATATATTTACGATTTATTTATTGTGTTCTGGCTGGAAAATTTGCTCTTGCATTATTTTGTTAAACCACATTTGCCTCTAATTCTTCATGCTTTGTCTCCTTTCCTTCATGTTCTTGGTTTAGACTCTATTTCTCTAAATGCTGCTCTTTGGGGACTATTTTTTGGTTTGCATTTGATTGAATTTTTTCTGTTTAGTTTCATTAATTGGTTGGAGCACGCACTTTCCCAAACACAAAGATTTCCTCGAGCCCCTCCAAAGGGAAATATTCTCGCTTCAGGAATTGTTAGTCTTCTTAGCGCTTTTTTTACCTCTTCTCCCACCAGTCTTGAATCTTTCGGAATTCACTTCCTAGTAAATTTCGCAGCGTTTCTCATCAGCATTAATATTTATGGCTTAATCAAAAATCGAATAGTAAATGCGATAGAGTTTTTGGAACAGTTCCAAAATTTTCAATGGTCAGAACTTGCAGGGCCTAGTGATACCGCAGAACATCTTAAACCTGCGGTTCAAACCTTTGGCAATGACGCGGAGTTTGCGCTTGAAATCAGTGAAGATGCGTTTGAGGAGAGTGGGAAGGGAAGGATTTTCTTTGATAGAGCGCAAAATCATATTTATCTAGATGATCAAGAAATAGAGTTTGGCAGCCAAGCGCTAAGCAAACTGATGTCTAATATCGCCGCGCTTAAAGAAAAATATGAAGAGAATCATAAAGATTATGAAGTCTTAGCTGTTTTACCAAATGGGAATCTTGGTTTTAATGATTGGTTTGTAGGGATTATTAATGGAAAGGTGTATCGCCATGCAAAGGAGCCTTTGAGAGATAGAACTTATTCAATGGTTGTAACTAAAACAGATGGAACAAGCTCAACAATGGAACTTCACTTTAAGGAAATTTCTGGGACTATTCGCGCATTTGATGAGAAGGATCGTGACATCACAGACCAAATTCAATACGCGTTCTTTGGTCAGCAGATTGTAAAAGATGGAAAATATAATTTAGAAGAGATTACAGAACAATTTGATGATGGTAGGCATCTTTTAAGACTCCCCATGTTTAAATCAGAGAAATTTCCAGGAGACGGACGGTTTTATTTTGGTTTTAGTGATGGCAGAGGCGAACTCCTTGAACAAGATAAAGACAAATTAGATGATGCTGCTCGCGGTAGAGCTGTGTCCTTAAGTTTAATGCCACTAATGGAAGCTGGGATTTCTCCTGAAGAGAGGGAACGAGTTTTTGCTCAATGGGGTTATAAAAATGTGACAGATATTGAAGGTAAGGGTTATTTTAATCTTAATCGCGGTGAATATGTCATTGCTCCCGATAATCAGATATATATTAAATTTTATCCTGGAGTTCATCCTCATACGTTGGTAGGTTTTACAAAAGAAGGAAAAATTTTAACTGCTGGAGTTGAGGGAAATACTGATCATGCTGGATCATCTTTGCCAGAACTCGCTTTTGATTTAATTGGCCGCGGGGCAAAAGATGTTTTCCTTTGGGCCAATGGAAAGGATTCTAAAATCGAGCTAATGGACAATAAGATACAAGCAGAAGGATCTAGAAAGCAATTCTTAGAACTGCTTATGATTGTAAGAAAAAAAGGGGGCGGAATTGATCCTGATGGAACATCTGAACAATCAGAAAATTATCAGAACAATGAACCTTCGCACCCTCAAGAGGCGATGCGGTACCCGACAGAGGAAAACATGAATGATAAGTCTGAACAATTGGGCAGCAGTGAGAACAAGAATGATTCAAAGGATCAAGATTCAGCGCTGAAGATTATAAATATTCTTCAGGGAATAGAAACAGATTTAGATATTGATACTATTCGCGGGGTCGTTCATACAGAAGAATTTGAAAAATCGTTAAAAGAAAAAGCTGCGGAAGTTGGTTTGGAACTAACTCAAGAAGAAGTTACTAAAAGATTGATTGCAGCGGCTCCTCATGCTGATATGGATAAGAGTAATGCTGATCTTTATATCATTAGAGAGGCAATTTCAGAAAAAAATCTTCAGAAAATTTTGAGAACTATCCAGCCTGATAGAACATCTATTTTAGTTACGGAAAGCTCTGAATTGAAGATAAAAATTGAGCAAGAGATGAGGAATTCAAAATTCAAAGAACATCTTAAGTTTTTCGTGATCAGTAGAGAGGAGTTTGGCGAAGCGCCTATTATTAAAGATGGTACAACTCTGATCCTTAAAAATTTACATGATTTACTTACTAACCACAACAAGCTAAAAAGTGTGATTTCTCAGATGACTGGCTTGAACATTGCAGTGGACAACAATTTGAACAGAGATTATGAAGGACTGCCAGAAAATTCTTTGCTTCGCAGTAAGAATACGATTTATCTTTTATTAGATGAACTCTTTAAAGCTCTGCCTGTTCGCGCCATTGATTTAGAGCCCATAGACCGCATCGCCCGCATAGTGGCTAGTTCCGCTTAAAAAAAATGTTACAAAAATGTTACAAAAAGTTGAAGACTTATTTGCGTTATTGATCTATAATTTTTGCATGAGCTACAGAATGACAACCTACTCTTTCCGCATCTGTATGATCAAAGCCCAGAAAAGCGTGCGCTCAAGGTGCATAAAGGTTTGGTCTAGATTTTTTTTCTTGTTCCTTTTTGAATATTTAAACTAAAGTAAACTAACGAATCATTCCTTCCTTTTAAAGTAAATTTTAAATCAAAAATTGCTATTATATTTTTATGTTGCTAGAAGAAATGATTCATGAACTTCTAAAGATTTTTATTTATATTGTGGTTCCAGGTCTTGCGGGAATTACATTCTTTGCTTTGGCAAAGTTTGTAAAACAGGTGACCCCTTTGCGAGCATTGGTTGCCAGTGAACAGGCCTATAGATTCGCTTTCTGGGGATTTTTAATTTTTGGATTTTATTTGGCTTTAAGACCTGTGCAGGTTTTAGCCGGTCCTCACCCCTGGCCTTTGATCATCTCCTCGTTAAGGGAGTTTTTGCTAATCGCTATTTTTGGGCCAGCCTCTTTTATCGCTATTTGCACTCTTTGCTTAGGAGCTGAAACAGTCAATAGAACTTGGATAACAGGCGCATTTATCTTTGGGATTATTTTATCAAGCCTTTTTTGTTTTGTGAACGCCAAAGCCATTGGCGGTTCTGAAGAGATTGTAAAATTAGGCATGATGACAGCGTATGATGGTTTGTGGTTTAAGAGCGGGAAAGAACAGATCGAGACCCTTATGAAAATTCTTTTTCTAATTCGTTTGCTGAATCCTGGACTTTTGCTGCTGGCTGCTGCAACAATCCTTTTGCTCCACGCCATGCGGTATCCTTTAGGAAAAAAAGAAATTTATGATAATATGCCTAAAAAACTTTATATTTTAAGCGCAGCTGTTTATGTTTATGCTTTTTCTTTAATAGCAGGCAGTTTCTTTTATGGTTTTAAAAAAGTTCCGGATCAGTGGGGGTTTTATCATTTAGGTTCTTTAATCGCAGGGCTTTTAGAAACCATCTCCCTTTCTATGCCAGTGAGGAGTGACGTACAAGTTAGCGAGCACGCTGCTTAACAATTTCCTTTTCGGACACCCATTACCCTTTGGGGTGATTTTTATTCCTGCCCAGATTGAATTAATTACATCCTTGTTTTTCAAGCCTCTAAAGCTAGTATATCTAGTGGTGTGACCCAAAAATAGCTTTACAATCTTTTCTCTCTAAATTATGATGCCATTCTTTTTTATCTGCTTGGGTATTTTATTCCAATCCTCTCTGCTCTATGGCAAAGTAGTCATCAATGAATTTGTTTATGATCCGGCTGGAATAGATGCGGGAGAAGAATGGATTGAACTTTATAATACCAGCGCTTCTACAGTTTCTCTGGAAGGGTGGAAGATTGAAGTGGATGAGAATCAATTCCCGGGGAAAGTAAAAGCAGAATTATGTGGTTTTATCGCTCCTTTTAGTTATTACCTTATAAAGGAAAGAGAGGAGACTATTTCAACCGCAACTAAAGCTAATCTTATTTCAGGATTATTAACCATGGGGAATGCTAGCGCTAAGGCGGATGGAATCCAGCTTTTGGATGGGTCTGGTTTGATTCAGGATCGGGTTGTGTATGGAATTGTGGATAGCGATCATTTGTGCGAAGAGATTTGTTCCACAGCTCCAAAAGCTTTAAATGGTTCTAGTGTTGCTCGTTCCACGCCGGGTTCTCTTACTTTTGTAAACATTTTTCGTTTAAACAGTACCCCGCAAGCTGGTGAGACACTTTGCGAAAAACAGGTTTTTCAAAAACAAGAAGATGAGGTCACAATTCAACAAGAACATTTTTTTAGAATTTCTCAAAATCCTTTTTTTCCGCATGGGGATGGATTATTTAAGGAAGCGGCGCTTCATTATAACGTTCCTATCAATACTAAAGTTACCATTGAAATTTACAATGTTAAAGGTCAAAAAATTCAAGTTTTGCAAGATAATGTGAAGCAGTTTTTTAATGGCGCTACTACTGTTTTTTGGAATGGAAAAGATTTGGAAGGGGAAATAGTCCCTATGGGTCTTTATATTGCGCATTTAAAGGCGGAGTTCTCAAATGGGGAAATTAAAAGAGATACAAAGATTGTGATTATGGCTAGAAAACTTTAGATTTATTATGGCCAATGTAAAATCATCCCTATTTTCCTTTAAAGGATACCTCACCCGCAAGGGGTGCGGAGGTTCATTTTTTTTAATTTTTTTTATGACTTATTTTTTAGTCTTGAAAGAAAGTGAAGCAGCTTTTGAGTTCAAAGAGGTTGGGGCAAGAGCCTCAGCTCTTTCTGGCGCTTACACTGCTCTATGCTTAGATGCTTCTAGCCCTTATTGGAATCCTGCGGGATTAGGAGCTCTAAAGAAAATGGAATTTATGAGTTTTTATAACCAACTTTTTTCTTTAAAAGAGATCAATTTTTTTGGCTCAAGCTTTGCGCTGCCTACGAGTTTTGGCACTTTTGGCATGGCATACAGCCAACTTGGGACTTCTTTGTACAAGGAACAGGAATTTTATCTTTCACATGGCATAAAATTGGTAAGGCCAATTTATCTTGGGTACAGCTTAAAAGGAATGTTTTTAACGGTAGATCAGTTTGGAATTGGGAAAACCTTTAGTTTAGACGCTGGTATGCTTTCATATTTAACGCCAACATTTACTCTTGGCCTTGCTTATAAAAATTTAAATCGCGCTGTCATAGGAAAGAATGAAGAACCTTTACCTCAAGGTTTTATAATAGGCATGTCAAATAAAAGCATTCCCGGGTTGACCCTAACAGGAGAACTTGAACGAATAACTTTCTCACCCCTGACCATTAAAACTGGAATTGAATATGAGATAACACCCTCTTTTAAATTTCGCAGCGGGTTTAGCGGAGCTCCCTTAAAATTTTCCGGAGGTTTTGGTTTAAAGTTAAAAAAAGTGGAATTAGATTATGCATATCTTCACCATGAAACTCTTTTAGGAACCCATGCCTTTAGTCTTTATTTTAAATCCAGATAAGGAATAAGATTAGTAAATTTTAGCTGTTTCAAAAGAAACAAGATAAAAATAATTTATTTTTTGCGTATTCGGGTTAAAATGAGAAAGCAGAAGAAGTTATATGATTTCCTACTCCCTATTTATTTGGATAAAAAAGTTGGCATTCCTTTATCCTTTTTAATTTTCTTTTTGTTTTGTACTTTTAATTATGCGATTGAAAATCAAGGATTAAATTTTATGGAATTAGAAAGATTAAGAGAGATCGAGTCCTTTAATAGTCAAGAGTTAAGCCCTGAAGAGTTAGAGGAATCTCAAAGGTATGAAGAGTTTCAAAATCATGATGGATTTTTTTCAAATTTTTTTAATTTAGAGGAAGAGGAGTTTAATTTAACAAAAGGGGAGTTGAGTTATGAAACAACTGAATCTAGAGAAAAATTAAATGGAGCTCTAAAAGATAGGGTAAATATAAAAATAAAAAAACCAGATAGAAAATCTGGAATCTCTGGTTCATTCATAAGAGATGAGGGTTCAAAAAAGTTCGAATGGGAGCAAGGTACTATTGGATATGATTTAAAATCTTCCAGTTTCTCTCAAAGAAGTTTAGTGCAGCAATTGTTGATTGGTCATTACAGAATTTATTTTTTAGAAAATAAGATCAGGGAACCTTCTTTAGGATCTTTAGAGGAGTCTGGTCTTAGGGGTTTTACAACTCGCTTTGGTTTTAAACCTTTGAGCATTTCAGCATTTTGGGGAGGGAAGCAAACAGAAAAAATGCGTGAACTGATAGGCTTTTCTCCAAGATTCAGCATGAAGAATTTAGATTTTGGCTCAATTTTTATACTGGAAGATTCTTTTAACAACAGCATATGGAGCGCTTCGCTTAAGTTTAAAATGTCTGCGCTCTGCCAAACATTATTTTCTTATTCTTTTTTAAATAGCCCTTTTTTTGGAAATGATTTTTGGAGATTGTTCCTCCAGCATAGTCAAAAAATAGAAGAAAATAAATTATTTTTTAATTTTAAAATCAGAAGAAAAAAAACTGATAAAAATTTTTTCCATTTTAATATTGGATCGAGGTTTGTTCAGGAGACTTCAAGAGACAAAAAACAAGTTGTTGGTTTTACCTACGCCCGCACTGCTATTTTTGGCAAGAAGAGAGAAAATATAAAATCACAGATTATTTTTATGAAAAAATTAAACAAAAAGATTGAAAGTCAGCTTGGTTTGTCAACCCTTTGGAAAGATTTAGAGAAAAGAGCTCTTAGCCAGACTGCTGATTTTAGGCTTACTGCTCAGCCCGTGAATGGTTTTAGGGTTGGGGGAGGATTCAAATGGACCGAGTCTGATTTTTTTATGCCTAAAGATGAGGCAAAGAGTTTTTTTGGAGAATTAAAAGCTGCGTTGCCAGGAAACCTTACATTAATTTTTAGGTGGAGAAACAAAAATTTATCTAAAACGAATCACCAAATTTATTCCAAGATTTCTTATCAGTGGTAGAGGTTTTTCCACTTAAGCAGAAGGCAAGATCATTTCACAACTTCTGCTTTTGAACATTTAGCGAAGTCCTGGTCCATTGTTATTACTTTGCAATTATGTTCAAGAGCGGTTGCATACACAATGGAATCCGCCATCGCCAAGTTATATTCCAAGCTGATATCGGCTGCGGAAAGGGCAAGTTCTTCAGAGACAGGAACCACTTGTGTTTTTAACATTTGCGCTACAGCCTCAAGCGCATGTTGTTCAGAAAGATCCCTTTTCATTTTTTTATAAACTTCATACAAGACAATGGTTGGCGTGACAACATTTTTTAAATCTTTTAAATAAGAGTAAAACTTTTCGCACCTGCTCCCATTTGTAAAGAATTCAATCCAGCCCGAGGAGTCTATAAGAATCATACCCTATCTTTTTTCTCTCGAATATTCTGCTTATCCATGCCTTTTGCAAAACCCCTAAATTCATTCAACGCTCGGCTGGGAATAAAGGAAATAATTCCGCTTTTGACCACTACGATCATTTTTTGGCCTTTTTTTAAATGAGTCTTTTCTCTTGCTTCTTTAGGAATGACTACCTGATACTTTGGCGATATCGTTACTGTTCCCATAATCCCTCCATTTTACTTTTATTTGATCGTTCAACTAATTGTAATACGATTTCGTTTAACTGTCAAGAGGTTATAGCAAATGAAAAAGTAGAAAAAAGAAAGAGAGTTAGTCATTGTTTTGCTAAATTTTTAAATGAGTTGAGACCTCAGTTTGTGAGATGATCTGGTTTGACCAGACTAGAAAAAAGCAGGGAAGTTTGTTATGGTTTAGGAGGAGTTGGCGGAGCTTGCGGGGTTGGCGGAGGTGGAGGCGCTTGTGGCGGTCTTTTATTAATGTCTTTGTAAATGTCTTCTGGTTTTAGGTCAGCGAGTTTTCTTTTAAATTCATTTAATTCATCTTTGGAGATTGGTTTTAATAAAGGTTCGCATTGTTGAAAGACTGATTCATCCACAAATAATGGCGCGGAAGCTCTTAAAGCAAGAGCAATGGAATCTGAAGGACGGGCATCAATTTCTTCAATGTGATTATTTTGTTGTAAATAGAGAGAGGCGTAAAAAGTGCTTTCTTTTAGTTCTGTGATTACTACTTTTACAATTTTTGATTTCCATAAATTTATAAGGTTAATAATTAAGTCGTGGGTCATGGGACGGGGAAGTTGGATTCGGTTTAAGTGCATGGCGATAGAGTTGCCTTCAGCTGCTCCAATCCAAATAGGGATGAGGCGGGGTCCTTCAATTTCTTCCAGAACTACCACAAACTGGGATCCTAAGGCAACTAGAGAATAAAGATTGACTGGAATCAACATTTTGTGCAAAATAACATTTTTAAACTAGGGTGTCAAGCAAATTAAAATAGCATTTTTGTTAGAAATAATTTTTATAATTTTTACTTTTTTAGGCAGTCCCTCTGGAATTTGCTTTGGTCAAACAACTGATCCTGCTCCCTTATTAGTTTTATTGGATAAAAATGAAATCCCAGTTTTTGATGATGACGCGGATTTAGATTCTTTAAAAAATGCTCTTCTGCAGAGTTTAAATTATTATGCCGGGCTTCCTAAAGAAACGAATTTTAATTTTGGAAAAGATGTTTATTCCTTGCAAAGCCTTACGGATAGCTTAAAGTTTTTAGAAAATTACTTGGAGCAGTCTCCAAGCAAAGAAGAATTTTCTAGATTTATTCGCGATCATTTTTTAATTTATCGTTCTTGCGGCATGGGGTCAAAGGGGCTGGTTACATTTTCCGCTTATTATGAATATACCCTTTCAGCCTCTCTTAAGGAAGACTCAATTTATAAAGTTCCGCTCTATGCAAGGCCGCCTGATTTATTAGATGTTTATTTAGAAAATTTTGATCCTAGTAAAAGAGGGGAAAGAATAGTAGGCAGAGCGGATGGAAAAAATTTGATTCCTTACTATACGCGCCAGGAGATTGATTCTTTTAAAATTTTAGAAAATAAGAATTTGGAGATCGCCTGGGCAAAAGATCCTTTGGATATTTTATTTTTACAAATTCAGGGGTCAGGCTGGTTAGAAATTAAGGATTCTACAGAGACTTTTCATATTCGTTACGCTGGGGACAATGGCAGAAAATTTAAGTCTGTTGGGCTTTATCTGATAGAGTCTGGCCAAATCCTTAAAAAAGATTTTAGCCGTAAAAAAATGGTGGATGTTCTTAGCCAGCTTCCTGAAGAAAAAAGACAGGAGGTCTTAAACCAAAATCCCAGATATGTTTTTTTTGAAGTTACTTCTCCCACCACGCCTACCAGAGGATCGCTTTTAGTTTATCTCACCCCAGGCCGTTCTATTGCCAGCGATCCTAAGGTATTTCCGCAAGGGGCTTTGGCTTGGTTCAATACGGAAAAATCTGTTTTTGACAAAAAAGGGAAAATCATTGGCAAAAAACCCTTAAAGCGTTTTGTGCTAAATCAAGATGAAGGGGGAGCTATTAAAGGGGCTGGCCGCATAGATTTTTTTGTTGGCAGGGGACAAGAGGCTCAAAAGATGGCGGAAAGTTTTTGGTCTGAAGGGGATCTTTATTTTTTTATTAAAAAACCATCTCCCTAGTCCAAATATTTTCTATCTTTCGCAACTAGACTTTTTTAACGGAAATTCCTTGATAATATAATGTATCTGCGCTCAGGTCTTGTTTATGCGGCCACTCAATTCCACCCCAGATGACGCGAACTTTTTTGAAATAACGTACGTCTTTCAATTCCCGAAATAGATTCTTGTCTAAATACGGAATCATGTTGAATATTCTTGTTTCTCCATTTTTAAACTTTGCAAATAAGCGATAGTCAGATTTTGCTTGAATATCAGAAATTTTTGGAGTCATAAATCACCTTAACGGTTCAATTTTGAATACAGATTGACCTTCCATAGCTAATTTCCAATCGGCCATGATATCTTCACGATGGATTTCTATCCATGCCTGTATTAATTTGAGTTTTGCGGATTTAACTTTACCTTCAAGAATCTTACCGTCAGGAATATGAATTACGGCATGCTGCTCACCATACTGCACATGAATATGCGGGGATTTATGCTTGGCAGTATCAAAATAGAACATTCTAATAATGATGCCATAAAACATCGAAATTACAGGCACAGTTTATTCCTTTTGGTCAGAATCAATATTACTTTCAGTCATTATATCTGGCATGGAAACCCATAAATAAAAATTATAGCATTTTGAATCCGAATAGTTCAGTTAGATTTTATTTGGCAGTTTTTCTCCTAGGAGACCTTCGGGTCTAATCAGTAAAACTAAAATAAGGATGGCAAAGGCAAAAATATCTTTCCATTCTGATCCTCCTGGGATATAACCTGCTCCCAAGGATTCTAAAATTCCAATAATTAAACCTCCCAGCACAGCTCCGGTAATGTTCCCAATCCCGCCTAATACCGCAGCGGTAAAAGCTTTAATTCCAGGCAGAAATCCCATATTATATTTAATTGAACCATAATACATTCCATTTAAAAGTCCTGCTGCTCCGCCCAAGGCTCCTCCAATTAGAAAAGTGAGGGAGATAATGCCATTGGTGTTAATTCCCAGAAGTTCTGCGGTTTCTCTATCTCCGGCAGTGGCTCTTAATGCTTTGCCAAGCCGGGTTTTTTGAATAAAAAATTTTAAAGCGATCATTAAGAAGAGTGAAACAAAAATAATAAAAAGCTGCAGGCTGTTTATTTCACTTTCTCCTATCTTAAATTGTTTTACTGGAAAAAGTTCCGGATAAGGGAGGGATTGGTTTGAGATCAGTAAAAAGATTAAATTTTGTAAAAAGATAGATACGCCAATGGCTGAAATTAAAGGGGCAAGCCTGGAAGCGTGCCTTAATGGACGGTAAGCGATTTTTTCAATTAAAAATCCTAAAGCTGCGCTGCCAGCCATGGCAGCTATTAGGGATAAAAAAAGTTGTAAAAAAGAGGGGGAATCGTTTATCCCTGGGATAAAAAATAAGCCAAGCGAGATAAAAGCCCCAACCATAAAAATTTCTGAATGGGCAAAGTTAATCATCATCAAGATTCCATAGACCAGCGTATAGCCCAGAGAAATTAGGCCGTAAATTGAGCCTAGGGTAATTCCATTAATCAGCTGCTGAATAAACATTTAGTTTTATTTTAAAAAAATTTTCAAATGATTTTTGAAAGAACTCTAAAGGATCTTCCTTAAATTGAATTTGGATGGAGCCTTGATGGAGCGCTGTGGATTGATCTCTAAATTGAGCGCCTCCAACCAGTTTTTTTTCTTGAGAGATAAGATCAAAGCGTACAGGATTATTAAAACACCAATTCGATTGAATGTTGGGAGAAGGCTCAATTTCTTTAAGTTTGGATTCAATTCCACATTGAATCATTGTTTGTTGAATCCATTGATGAATGGCGCAATAAGAATCATTAATTTTCCAAGGTATCTCTTGGTCTTCTTTTTTCCAGATTAGGCTAAAACAAAGATCATTCTCGTGAAGGACTTTGCCTCCTCCTGTTGGGCGGCGCACCATTTCTAAATGGTTCGCGCGGCATTCAAGTTCTGTGGCAAGATCTAATTTTGCGGTCCTTCCATAAGAAAGACAAGGTTTGTTCCAGCGGTAAAATCTTAAAATAGGAGAGGTTCTCAAAGTTTTAATTTCTTGGAAGAGAATTTTATCTCGATCCATTGTGGTCACAGGATATTCACATAAGAATTCATGCCAACGCCAGATAGTACATTTTGCAATTTGTTCAATAGAGGAAGGTATCTGCGTTATTGTTTCCACTTTAAAATTGGGTTTCGCGCTGCTAAAACTTCATCTAGTCTTCTTACAGGGGTTGTAAAGGGCGCTTCTTTTAAGGTTTGGGGATTATCTTTCATTTCTTGCGCAATGGTTTTTAAAGCGCTCACAAAATCATCCATGCTTTTTTTGGATTCTGTTTCTGTGGGTTCAATCATCATTGCTTCCGGCACAATTAAGGGAAAATAGATGGTGGGAGCATAGAACCCATAATCCAAAAGGCGTTTCACAATGTCTAAAGTTTTAATTCCATCTTTCGCGTATCGGCTTCCAGAAAGAACAGATTCATGCATGCAGGTCTCAGGCACAAAAGGGGGAAAAAGATCTTTTAATTGGCTTAGGAGATAATTGGCATTTAAAATCGCATTTTCACTTACATCTTTAAGTCCGTCATGCCCTAAGCTTAGAATGTAAGTATAAGCTCGAACTAGCGCCCCGGTATTTCCAAAAAAAGCTCGAACCTGTCCAATGGTACTTTCAGATTCTAACATGATTTTAAATTTATCTTTTTCTTTTAATATTCTTGGCGTAGGCAAAAATTTTGATAATTTTTGAATGACGCCTACAGGGCCTGCGCCTGGACCGCCTCCGCCATGAGGCACGCTAAAAGTTTTATGCAGATTTAAATGCAATATATCAAATCCAAGTTTTGCAGGTTCTGCCAAGCCAACCAAGGCATTAAAGTTAGCTCCATCCATGTAGAGCAGGGCTCCAGCTTCATGCGCAAGTTTGGATATTTCTAAAATTTGATCTTCAAAAAGTCCTAAAGTATTGGGACAAGTAACCATGACTAAGGCAGTAGTTTCATCCAAAACATTTTTCAAAGCGTCAATGTCAATTCTTCCTCTTTTATTAGAGGGCACAGACTTTATGGAGTATCCCGCAATGTTTGCGCTTGCGGGGTTTGTGCCATGGGCGCTGTCTGGGACTAAAACTTTAGTTCTATTTTCACCCAAAGTTTTAAAATATTTTTTTGCAACTAAAAGCCCTGTTAATTCTCCTTGCGCTCCAGCAGCAGGGTGCAGGCTGAACGCGTCCATGCCTGTTAGCTCACAAAGCATTTTTTCTAAATTCCAAAGCAGTTCCATGCTTCCTTGCAGATGCGATTCGTCTTGATAAGGGTGCGCGTCTGTAAAACCAGCAAGGCTGGAAGTTTTTTCATTAATTTTAGGGTTATATTTCATGGTGCAAGAGCCTAGTGGATAGAAGTTCGTATCTGCTGAAAAATTGAGCTGGGAAAGCCGAGTGAAATGGCGCACAACATCGAATTCTGACACCTCTGGCAGTTGAGGCAGTTTCTTTCTTAAAAATTTTTCTGGAATCAATTGTTCAACTTCAGGACTCTGCGCATCGCAAGCAGGAAATTCTAAAGCGCGCCTATCTCGAACGCTTAATTCAAAAATAAGAGGTTCTTGCGGGTTCATTTAAAGTCCTTTAAGCAATGAAACAAGTTGTAGAATTTGATCTTTGGAATTCATTTCTGTAACGCACCAAAGCATGGCGTTTTCCAGTTCAGGATAAAATTTAGAAAGATTTAAACCGCTCACTATTTTATTTTTTAAACAATGTTCCTGAATTATTTCTGGTTTATGTTTGGATTGAATGACAAATTCATTAAAAAATGGGGATGAAAAGCTAAGCTTAAAATCAGGAATTTTTTTAATCTCTTCTGAGAGCAGATGCGCTTTTTTTAGATTCAATGCCGCCAACTCTTTTAACCCTTTTGGACCTAGAAGCGAAAGATGGATGGTTGCGGCTAGCGCCATTAAAGCTTCATTGGTGCAGATATTAGAGGTGGCCTTTTCTCTGCGGATATGTTGTTCTCTGGTTTGAAGAGTGAGCACAAATCCTCTTTTATCTTCTAAATCTTTTGTTATTCCTACAATGCGACCTGGAACTTTTCTTAAATGTTTTTCCTTACAGCTAAATAACCCTAAATAAGGACCTCCGTAATTAAGAGAAATACCTAAAGGCTGCCCTTCTCCTATGGCGATATCCGCTCCATATTCTCCCGGGGGTTCAAGGATCCCTAAAGAAATTGGATTTGCGCTTACAATAAATAGCGCATTTTTCTTTTGAGCAAGTTCTCCAATGGTTTGCCCATCTTCTATCAGGCCAAAAAAATTTGGATTTTGAATGATCACGCAAGCCACATCTTCATTTAAGTTTTCATTTAATTTTTCAAGAGCTACTGTCCCATCTTTAGAATAAGGTATCTCCACAATTTCAAAATCATTGCAGTATGTTTGTAATGTAAGGCGGTATTCAGGGTGAGTTGTTCTAGAAACAAGAATTTTCTTTCTGCCTGTTTCTCTTAAGGCAAGCAGGGCTGCTTCAGCTAAAGCAGAAGCTCCATCATAGAGAGATGCATTGGCAATGTTCATGCCATAAAGATCAGCGATCATGGTTTGAAATTCAAAGGTAGCTTGCAGGGTTCCTTGGCTGGCTTCTGGTTGATAGGGAGTGTAAGCGGTTAAAAATTCTCCTCTGGAAATAAGAGCAGGAACCACAGCTGAGATAAAATGGAAGTAAGAGCCTGCCCCAAGAAACCCAGTATGGTCAGCTACAGTTAAATTTTTTGAACTCAAATTTTTAAGGTGAGCTAGAACTTCCATTTCTGATATTCCTTTTTTTAAGATACCTTCTTTTTTAGGGGAAAAAAGCGCATTGGAAGGAATATTTTTAAAAAGCTCCTCAACCCCAGCAACTCCAATGGAGGAGAGCATCTCTTTCTTTTCTTGTTCCGTATTAGCTGTAAATTTCATATTTTTATAATTACTTTACTATCTATTGACGGTTCAATTTAAAATTGTTTGATGAATCTGGCAGAACTTAATTTTTTATTGTGTGGTCAACTGAATCTATTGGCAATCCATGCTCATTTTTTATTAATGTGAGGGAACCTCGGTTTTTAAGAATTCCTGATATTGGTCGTATGTCATTAGATTTTGTAATTCATTTGCATCCTTAATTTCTAATTGAAAGAACCATCCATTTTCATAAGGGGACTGGTTCACCAGACTTGGATCTTTGGCAACATTCTCATTCACCGTTATGACTTTTCCTGAACAAGGAGCGTAAATAGGGAAGGCTGCTTTTACAGATTCAATGCTGCCTGCTTCCTCTTCTTTTGCTAAAGATTTGCCAATAGAGGGAAACTCCACAAATACCACATCCGTGATTTCTTTTTGAGCATGTTCAGAAATTCCAACTTTACCATCAGGTGAAATCCATTCATGCGTTTTTGCAAATTTAAGATGATTTAAGTTTAGCATCTATTTTCTCCTATATTTACCTTTCATAAGCCTGCATTCCATTTTCAAAATCTGTCCAATAAATTAAGCGGTACTACAGGCACTCCTAACTAATTGGGCAGCGCTTTATTATAAAAAGGCAATTTGGTGACTTCCGCAGGGATTTTTTTTCCATTGCACTCAATGGAAAAATTTCTTTCCAGATTTAAAGGAACATAGCCAAGCGCGATCCCTATTTTAAGCATGGGTGAAAAAGTTCCACTGGTCACTTGCCCAACAACTTCTTCCTGATAAAATATTTTTGAACCATGGCGCGGTATGCCCCGATCCTTTAGTTTAAAAGCCAGCAGATGCTTTTTAAGCTCTCCGTTTTTTTGTTTTAAGAGAGACTCTTTACCAATAAAATTTTCTTTGTTTAATTTAACCACCCAGCTTGGGCCAGATTCCATGGAGGTATGTTCTTCATCCACATCGTTACCATAAAGTAAGTAGCCTGCTTCTAAACGCAGTGTATCTCTTGCGCCTAAACCGCAAGGCAGGAGATTAACTTCTTTTCCTTCAAAAAGAATTTTTTCCCAAAGTTCTAAAGTATTTGCTTCAGGCAGAATGATCTCCAATCCATCTTCGCCCGTATATCCAGTTCTGCAAAAAAACATTGTTTTATTTTGAATGTTTTCAGTTAAACATTCATGGCGCGCAGGTATATTTTTAAATAGTTTTGAAGCGATGCTAATCGCTTTAGGTCCTTGTAATGCGATCATGCCAAAAGAATCGCTTTCATTTTGTATGGTCACATCTCCTTCTTTTTGTTTTGTCATCCAATCAAAATCTTTGTTAGCAGTAGAAGCGTTCACAACCACCAGATATTGATTTAAAGCTAATGAATATACAAAAATGTCATCCACTACGCCACCTTGAGTGTTACAGATATGAGAATAAATGGCATGGCCAACTCTACATTTTGAAATGTCATTGGTGCAAATTTTTTGTAAAAAATTAAGGGCTCCGGTTCCTTCCACAAAAATCTGCCCCATGTGGGAAATATCAAAGATGCCGGCATTTTTTCGCACCGCAAGATGCTCCTCGACAATGCTGGTATAAAGCACAGCCATTTCCCAGCCAGCAAATTCCACGCATTTAGCTCCATTTTTTTTGTGCCAGTCATTCAGAGGCGTGCGTTTTAGGTGGGGTTCAATGTGCGTTTTCATAAATCATTTCATCCGCATGAAAAGAAGATCGGATCTTTGGTCCGCAAAAAATTTTTTCAAAACCCAGCTCTTCAGCCATTTTTTTAATTTGATTAAACTCTTCCAGAGTGTAGAATTTTTGAACAGGAAGATGTTTAAAAGAGGGTTGAAGATATTGCCCTACTGTGAGAAGCTGCGCTTTTGATTTTCTTAAATCCAGCAAGGTTTGGTACATTTCATTTAGGCTCTCGCCCAGCCCGACCATGATTCCGGATTTTGTTTTAATGTTCGGCTGATATAGGGAAGCGTTTTTAAGAACTTTTAAGGATCTTGAATAAGTTGCTTTTGCCCGGACTTGTTGGGTAAGCCTTTCCACTGTTTCAATATTATGATTAAAAATATTTGGTTTGCTTTCTAACACGATTTTAAGCGATTCCTCATCACCTTTTAAATCACTGATAAGAATTTCTATGGTAAGGTCTGGAAGATTATTTTTAAGGAGATTAATAGTTTGGGCAAATTGGGAAGCTCCGCCATCTTTTAAATCGTCTCGGGCAGGAGCGGTAAGCACCAGATGTTTTAGTTTCAGTTCTTTTACAGCTTTTAGAATGCGCTGCGGTTCATCCAATTCTGGCGCAAGAGGGACACCAGTTTTTTCCGCGCAAAAATTACAATGTCTGGTGCATAAATCCCCTAAGATTTGTAAGGTAAGGGTTCCTCGAGCGTAGCAGTCTGTGCGGTTAGGACATTTTGCCTCTTCACATACGGTATGGAGTTGTTGCTGCGAGAGCGTATCTAATAGTTTAAAAAAAACAGGTCCGCTAGGTATTTTTTGACGAAAAAGAACTGGAAGAGGGAAAGAGCGCATGGAAAATAATTTTATCTTTCTAAAGCAACTTTAATGCCTTCAGAATATGTGGGGTGAGCAAAAATAATATTTTTTAGTTCTTCCTTATTCATTTTTTTATCAATGGCAATGGAGAAAATATGGATCATTTCAGTGGCATGGGGTCCAATGATTTGAGCTCCAATAATTTTACCATTTTTTTTCTCACACACAATTTGGATAAACCCCTCTGTCTCTCCTTCTGCTTGGGCTCTGCCTAAACCTTGAAAAAAAGATCTGTGGGATTCTGTTTCTATTTTTAAATGGTCGGCATCTTTCTTCCACATCCCTACAGAAGCAACTTCCGGCCAAGTATAGAGACATCGAGGGATGAGATTTTCATTGTAAATTTGTTTTTCACCCAAAGCGTTGTTTGCCGCAATTTCACCTTGCTTAGAGCCGGCATGGGCTAGAAGAGATAAACCATTCACATCCCCAACAGCATAGACATTTGGATTAGATGTTTCCAGATTTGAATTGACCTCAATGCCTTTATGGGAATATTTTATCTGCGCTTTTTCTAAAGAAAGTTCTGAACAATTTGGAATTCTGCCTGCGCAGACTAAAATTTGATCCACCTCAATCTTTGAATGATCTGAAAGCGTCACAGTCCAGAAGCTGTTTGTTTTAAGGATTTCAATTGCAGTAAGGGAGGTATAGATTTTGATTCCTCTTTTTTCAAAAGATCTGGCAAGGCTATTTACAATTTGAGGATCTTCCCCGGGAAGAAGAGCTTTGGTTTTTTCAATTAAAAAAATTTCTGAACCCAACTCTTTAAAAAAACAGGCAAACTCACAGCCAATAGCTCCGCCCCCAACAATTAGGATCCTTTTAGGAAGGTTTGTCAAATCAAAAACTTTGTCTGAATCCAGCAGCTCTTTTTCAATCTTATCAAAAGGCGGGGGGAAAAAAGGTTTGGAGCCCACAGCAATAATCGCTTTATCAAAAGTAATTCTTTTTTCTTCTTTTAAGGACTTTACCATTATTTCCTGAGGAGAACTAAACTGCGCTTTACCAGAAATGATCTCAACCCCATGGGTTTTTATCTGTTTTTCTAAACTTGATCTTAAAAAAGCAACAATGCGCTCTTTCTCTTTTTTAATCTCTTGCCAAAGTTCGTTTTGAAGAGATCCAAAAGGAAAAGTTAAAGCAGCTTGGGTTTTAAAAGTGTTACGGAATAAGAAGAGTTTTTTGCCAAAGGAAAGCAGAGTTTTGGAAGGGATACAACCTCGATTTAAGCACAAGCCGCCAACAAACTCTTTTTCTATTAAGTGGATTCTAGCGTTTTTTTTGGCAGCTGCGCGCGCAGCAGTTTCCCCTGCAGGACCTCCGCCAATAATAACTAGATTAACTTTAATCATTTAGTTGGGAGTGTGAACTTTCTCGATTTCTCTTCAAGGACAGACAGATGAAAAAATGATTCGGGTTAATCAATTCAGCGCTTGAAAACTTTTATTTTTCACCACATAGATGCTGATCGCTTTATTTTTAGTATCCCCTTTTTCATCAAATTCAGTGGTGCCTAAGACTCCGTCATATCTTAAGGTTCTCATAAATTCAATCATTTTGGAATGATCCACCGCATCTGAATCAGGTTGAACTCCTGCTTTTTCCAAAGCCAGGATTGCGATCATAAAGGCTTCATAAGTGTAGTGATCATACGGTTGAAGGTCAGTAGCTTGAAATTTATTTTTATATTTTTCCAAAAAAGTTAAAGCAGAGGGAATTTTTTCTGGAGGAAGCCCCACATTGGTTATGTAGGCTCCTTCGCTGGCAGCGCCCGCGACTTTAAAAAATTCTTTGGTTTGCAGAGCATCTCCTGAAATAAAGAGCGATTTTATTCCTAACTCTTTTGCCTGTTTAGCAATCAGCCCGCCTTCATTATAAATACCGCCAAAATAAATTGCATTTGGGTTTTGCGTTTTTATGCGCGTGAGCAAGGCTTTAAAATCTTTCTCGCCTACCGCAATCCCATCAAAAGAAAGAACTAAACCGTTTTTGGCAACAAATTCTTTTTGAAACTCTTCACACAAGCCTTGACCATAAGGTGTTTTGTCATGGATAATTGCAACAGTTCTTATCTTTAGGTTTTGAATCAGATATTGCGCCGCAAACTGGCCTTGCACATCGTCTGTGGTATTGACTCTAAAAACGTTTTTGTTCCATTTCCATGAAGGTTCTAACTGTTGCAAGGTCAATTTTGGATTCGTAGCAGCTGGGGTAATCATTAAAAGATTATTTCTTGCATAAATTTGCGCGGCTGGAATGGAACAGCCAGAATTTAAATGGCCGACCACAGCCACAATATTAGGATCCGCGCTTATTTGATTGGCTACGTTCACTGCTTCTTTAGGATCTGCTCTATCGTCAAAACTTCGCAACTCGATTTTATATTTAAACCGTCCAGACTGATTCGCTTCTTCTATGGCCAGTTCTGCTCCGCGTCTCATTCCCTGTCCCATGGCGGCAATATCTCCAGTTAAAGGCACTGCTATGGCAACGCGATAGACTTTTTCTTTTGATTTACAACTAAAGAAAACGGTTAAAATAAAAATAAGAGTTAGAGATTTTAATTTATTCTGCATGATTAAGTTGTCCTTTGTCGGGTTTAGATTAGTTCCTTGCTTGGCGAGGAATCCATTTCGCAATCCAACCGCTTTTCTTTGTTTCTTTAGTTTAAAAAACTATATCAAATTTTCTGATCTTATTTCCACTATCTAAATTTATCTAATATCTATAATAAAGAAGTTGTGGTGGGAAGGCAGGTTTTCTATTTTTTTTCTAATAAAGGCAGGATTGCTTTTAAAAATTCTTTTGCATCTTCAACTTTTTGGGATGCAACGGAACCAATCACATCGTCTGAAATCGCATAATCGGCCATTTCTCTAACCCTGCGAGCATCAATAAGCATTTCATGAAATTTTGGATCAATCTCCTTGGTTCTAGCAAAATGATAACCAAAACTTGATTCAACCGCAGAATGTTTGACTACCTCTATTCCTCTAGATATTAATAAAGCTTGTGTAGCATAAAATATTGAATAATAGGCTTTGCTTGCCGCATGAGAAAAGTAACGGTCTTTAAGAAGTTTTTGAGACACCTCAATCGCTTCTTCTGACTTTTTGATTAACTGCGCAACCTGTTCGGTCATATTTGGATGCCGTCTCTCATCACATGTTTATAAAATATAAAACCTTTTTGAAAGGCATCTTTAAATTTGGAGTCATTGAATACTTTTAAAGAAATAATAGGGTTAAAATTATGATCCCACATGACTTGATATGCGATGTTATACATTTTTTTTTCAATGGATAAATCTTTTTCATCTATGAGAGCAACAACATCCAGGTCAGAGTCAGAAGATGCATCGCCCCTTGCGCGGGAACCAAAGGCAATTAACTGCTTTAAGTGCTTCTTGATATCTATGGGAAGCCTTTGTTTGAATTCTAATAGTAGATTCTTATCCTCATCTAGCATGTCAGGGATTATATCACAGGGGTAAAAATGTTACAAATTTGTTACAAAAAGTTGAAGAATTGTTGGGGAACTTTGTTTATAATTCTAACATAGGCGTTAACAGATAGGCGCTAACAGCGATATAAAATGAAGCGCTATTTTTTTAAGATCAAGAATAAAATTAGAAAATAATAGAGAATAAAAAGTATGATTTATTTTTGGACTAATCATCGGAATCGGAACTATTTGCAGCTAACCGCAGGGTTGGTTGCGATTAGTTTTTTATTTACCACAGTTTCTGCTCCATTCGCCAATGCCCGCCTCTTTGGAGCTGCAAAGGAACAACACCCTCTTTCAAAAACATTTGAAACCTATGCGCAAAATCTGGAAAAACTAAAAATTGAAGATAAAACGTCTCGCAAACAGATCAGCAATCTTGTAGATGCGCTAAAGAACAGACTTTCTTTTGTAGGACCAGTCAAGAAAAATGGGAAATCTTATCTCTTTGGCTCATATCGTGGGGATCAAGCGCGAATCAATTTCATCCTGCAAGTTTCACCAGTAGAGGAGATTAAAGGAACAGTTTTCAAAGGTTCGGAAGCTAGAGAAGCGATAGATACTTTAAGGGATATGCCTGGTAGTTTTTTAGGAGTGACTCAAGGGACTCAAAGAGATCCTAAACATCTTCCTTTTTTTAAGATTCTTAGAGCCTTTTTGTTTGAGCAAGGTCAGAGGGTAGTGGAGATGCATGCGGATAGAGAAGCGCGAAGATTTGCTTTAGAACAGTCTCCCTTTGAGGTTGGAGAGGAAGAGGTGTCTAAAGAGGGTATCTTAAACCTATGGGGTAAACATTTTGGGATTGATCCTCGAATTCAAGATAGGAGACTTTATTTCACAAGAAAAGAAAGATCAATTCTAACACACCGCTCAAAGCCAAGATTAGGCAAGTCAAGAAGAGAGAGTGCAAGACCACCAGAAGAATCAAGAAAAAGAACAAGAGCGTTATCCAATCATTCTGTAAGAGGACTGAGAAGAACAAATGTAAAACGTTTCGTGCTGTCTGTATTAAAAGCTCCATTATTTATTTTGGGAGTAGTGGGGATGGGTTCTAGTGGCGGCTCAAGCGGTTCAGGCGGAGAAATAGGGGAACCTCTAGCTGAAACAGAGGAATGGGAGGTTATAGGGGAGATGGGGACTGGGCCAGGTGAGTTTGATAACCCTGTAGGCATAGCATTTGATCCTGAAGGAAATCTCTGGGTTACTGATGCCAACAATAACAGATTGCAGATGAGGGACAATAATACTGGAAACTGGCATGTGGTTGGGGAGGAAGGAACCAAGCCGGGACAGTTTAATGATCCTCAGGGAATTGTTTTCGACTCCGATGGGAATCTTTGGGTGGCGGATAAAGGTAATAGCCGCTTACAGAGAAGAGATAAAGATACCGGAGATTGGACTGTCACTGGGGAGGGTGTGTTTATAGAACCCGTACAAGTTAATATTTTAAAAGGGGATATATATGTAGTGGATATTGCACAATCTTGCTTTAAAAAGATGAATAAAGATACAGGGAAATGGATTGATGATGAGAGTTTTGGTAACCCTAATGGCGAAGGAGCGGTTGATGCTAGAGATTATATTCGTGGAGATGCGCGTGATTCTGAGGGAAAATATTGGGAGGTGTCAAGGGATCATTCTTTACAGGTAACTAAGAGAGATAGAGCAACAGGGAAAATGACTGTTCTCAAGGTTGGGAGATTTGGGACAGGGCCGGGTGAATTCCATAATCTGCGTTATATAGCTTTTGACACTGAAGGGAATCTCTGGGTAGCGGATTCAGGGAATCACAGACTACAAGTTCGCAAGGTTTCCAAAGAAGCTGCTCTAACTCCATTTCAAACTCCATCAGGTAGTTCCTTCCCTGCACCTGAACTCAAAGGAGAGGATTCAACTAAAGGCGCTGTTGTGTTGAGCGCATTAGATAAAGAGAGATTAATAGCTGAGCTTAAAGAGATGGCGGCGGAAGTAGAAGCGCTACTTGCAAAGTCAGAGATCACACCAGAAGATCTAGCGAGAGCGCAAGAGCTGGCTGAATTATCAGATGCGAAAGTACAGAGTATAGCAGGATTAGAACCTTCACAAGTTAGAGATGCGGGAGAGGAATCTGATTCTCAAACAGGAAATGTGTTCCTTACTTTAGAATGGACTGTAGTGGGAGGTAGGAAACCCGATAACACTTATAGAGATAACACTTATTTTGGTAGACCTAAAGATATTGCATTTGATTCTGAAGGAAATCCTTGGGTAACAGAGCGTAATACATTACAGATGAGGAATAAAAATACAGGAAAGTGGATTCGACTAGGAACATTTAAAAAAGGTAGAAAAAAAGGTGAGTTTAAAGACCCTGAAGGTATTGCATTTGATCCTGATGGGAATCTTTGGGTTGCTGATACTTATAACCACAGGATACAGAGGAGAGATAAAAATACAGGGGAGTGGACTGTGATAGGAAGGAAAGGAGTTAGAAAAGGTGAGTTTTATTTGCCTTCTGGAATTGTATTTGATCCTGAGGGGAATCTTTGGGTAGCGGACACAGGAAATAACAGATTACAGAAGAGGGATAAAAATACAGGAAAGTGGACTGTAGTAGAAATGGAGAGTGTAGAATATGGTGGTTTTGGTAAACCTTGTGTGATCGCTTTCGATACAGAGGGGAATCTTTGGGTGTTGGATACATTAAATCACAGAATAGTGGTCAGATCTAAAAGTACCGGGGTTTGGATGGCAATAGGAAAAGAGGGAACAGGGCCAGGTAAGTTTCGTTATCCTAAAGGTATGGCATTTGATCCTGAGGGGAATCTCTGGGTAGCGGACACAGACAATCAGAGAATACAAATGAGGAATAAAAATACGGGAGAGTGGACTATGACAGGAGAAGCGTCGCAATATGCGCCAGAAGAAATAAAAAAAGTTCTAGAGGATCATACTTGTTCTTGGTCGCCACATGGTATTGCATTTGATGCTGATGGATATCTCTGGGTTGCTGATAACAGTAATGAGGTATTAGAAGTTAGTAAAAATCCTATAAAATCTGCTCAATCTCAACTTTCACCCATAAAAGATTTTGAGGAATATAAATTCTACAAGGAATTCCATTTTCAGACGGGTATCGTATATGATGAAGCGGGAATAAAGAGAATAAAAGCATTTGAAGTAAGAACTGGAATGTATTATGACCCTCAGACTGGTAAAACTACGACTGATGGTGTTGTTCATACTACATGGCAGGGTGATGATATCTCTTTATCTGGAATCGTGTTCACACGGAATTTGTCAGGGAGTATAACATTGGGAAGTGTGGTTGCTGCTCTCTTGATTTCTCCTTATCTTTTGATTCTCACGCCGATATTCTATGGAATCTTTTATGGAGCTACTTGGTGGAGCAAACAATTTGCAAGGATGAGTTCTTCTGGACTATCTCCGCCCAGAGTAAGTGAGCAAGAATCTTCATTTAGCGCTTTGGAACAAATTGCATTGCTAAATCGTATAGAACAGCTTTTCCCTAAATTTAAGTTTATTCCTGCTGATCTTCCTTCGCTTTCTCCTGCGGCTGCGCAAGACAAAAGAATCATAGTTGACCTCAAACAAATCTCAGATATAATTGCTGGCAAGTCTCTTAAAGAGCAAGAGTTTATGCTGCGATCCATCATCCAACATCATGAGGCATTACATTTGAGAGGATTACCGCACCTCGTTATCTACCCATATCAAATGCTGATGACCGCTCTCCGTTTAAGCAACTTCCCTCATATAATCGTTTATCCATACCAAATGATTCTGACATCTTTTAATCATTCTCTAAGAGAATTGAGAAAAATAATAGCAGGATTAGAACCTTTAAAAGTTGGAAATAGAAAACTGAGAAAGATAAATGTTAAGCGTTTTACACTGTCTGTATTAAAAGCTCCCTTATTTATTTTGGGAGTAGTGGGCATGGGTGCTGGCAGTGGAGGTTTATTTGGAGGAACAGGTACCACAGATCCAAAATCTGGATTTATAGGGGATAAGTCTCAAATCCGCAATTCTGTGATCACATATTATCAAGCAAGGAAAGGGCTGATTGAGGCGATACGAAATAGCGATGCAAGAAGTTATAAAGAACATTATGAAAATCTTCTTTCTTCTGCCAAGTTCGTAAAATCTTCTATTGCCCAAGACCAGCTCCAGCCCCTGATTGAGGAACTGAAAAAATCTGGAAGTCTCTCTGGTTTAACTTTGCAGAATCATAAAGGGGAATATTCAATTGGACCTTGGGACGAAATCTTGCATGCTGCAGGAGAAGAATTTAGCGCTCACCACAAACAATGGATTGAGGAGACTTTAGATGAGCTGATTCAGGCATTTCCTCAAAAACAGAGAAGACATATCCTTCCTATTCGTCAAAAAGCTTTGGATCAAACATTTCCTTATTCTTCGGAATATTCTATTTCTTATCCAGATGAAATTGCGCAGTTTATTGAGAACACAAAAGATCCAATGGAATTGGAAATAATGGCAAGATGGATGGAAAGTAATTTGGCCATGGCTTCTTATTTTGAAGAGGCTGGAAATTATGGATTAACATTTATTAATCTTCATTCCCGTATTATCTTGCATGCTACAGAAAATGAAGCTCTATTCAGATCCACTTATGCGCATGAACTGATTCATTATCTTGCGCACGAAGGCAAGCTGGATATTCCATCCAATGTAGAAATTGTAACCCACGCTATTGGAGCGGTTTATATCGCTTCTGATAAAAAGGTTGGGGAATCAGCGCAAGATTGGGCGGCTATAACTCCTGAATTAGATAAATTTTATCTATTTTTTGAGAGTGGGAAAAAATGGGCTAAGGATCAAGGTTTTAAAACAGTAGAGGAGATTGGATTTGAACAGATGATGCAAATAACTCATGAAACTGTTGTAGAAAATTGGGAGGAGTTAGGACTTCCTTCTTTAGAGTTTGCTTTGCACTTACCCCTTGCCATGGAACTTGGAATGTTTGACCCAGAATTTTTTCAGCGTTGGGCAGGAACAGCTTTAGGAGGCGCAATTTGGGAAATATCAGGGGCAATTCCAGAAGAATCTAAGAAATTAGCAGTAGAGCTAATACTTGGCTGGGCAGACAAAGTGCTGGCGACTATTACCCAAGAAATTCCAAAATTTGCCGCGGATCCTGAAAGAAGGAAGAATATTCTAGCTGCGATCACTTCTAACTTACAAATCCTCACTGAAAATCCGGACTTTAAACTGGTTCCGAGTCCAGCAGAATCTGGCAGGCAGATGTTTGCTATTTCTCAGGATAGAAGCCAGATTGAATATGTGCCTGAAATGTTAGATCACCCAGACCCAGAAGTAACAGAAGCTCTTTTTTATGAGCAGGTATTTTCAGTGCTTTACTCTAACCCAGGATGGGTGGAACCAGAATTTAAGAATTCTTATTTTTTGGCTCTTTTTGCAGCTGCAGAGTTAATTCGCACCAGAAAGATGGGAGAAGAAAAACTGCGTAACATATTGGAAAAATTTCAAAAGCTAAACAAAGCTCTTTACTCTAATCCAGAGAGCGAATCCGCAAAACAAAGGATGAACCAACTGCCCTTATTTGTGCAGTATCTGGAAGCTCTGCTTTTTGAGGGCAGAACAGGTCAAAGGGATCCGCGCATCTCTAACAAAGATGTTAGAAACGCATTGAGGAAAACTGTTAGAGCGCGTCGCTCAATAAAAGGAATTAAAGAGGAACGTGACGCGTACAGAATCATACGAGATGAGATTTGGCCCAAGCTCAAGGAGTTAGCGGAAAAATCAGAGGAAGAGATGAGAGAAAAAGAGTTAAAGAAACAAGCTGGCGCAGGAGAAGGTTCATCGGGACAAGGAGAAGGTTCTTCTGGAGAAGGAGGCGGTGGACAAAGTGGTTCTGCAGGGAAAGCAGGGGCTGGCGGGTCACAGAAAGGTTCTACAGGGAAGGCAGGATCAAAAGCAGGTTCTTCAGGAGAAGGAGGAAGAGGATCGCAAGCAGGCTCTGCAAGCAGTGAAAACGATTCAGGGAATGGGGATGCAATGGAAGATTTGTGGAACAAAATGGATGCAGATGACAAACGTCAATTTATGGAGCAGATAAAAGAAAAAGTACGCAAGGCTCTGGAAGATTTATTGCAAGGAATGGGCTCTAATGCAAATAGCCAAGCTGCAAAGGAAACATCTCAAGAAGAAGGGAAAGCGGATTCTCTTAACTCTATGGAATCTTCTGCTAATTCTTGCGGAGAAAAGATTGATCAGATGAAATCAGATTTAAATGATATGGGAGAGATGGTTGAAGGAGCAAAGCAAAGAGCGGAAAGTATGGAGAGAGAGGCTGGTAAAATGAGAGACAAGACCGGTATCTCTCCAATTACGGAACACGATATAAATAAATTAAAAGAGATGATTTCGCAGGTAAAAGAGAAAGCTCAGAAACTTAAAGAAGAGAGCGGTTCGTTAAAGAGTCAATCAGATAAACTTTCAAAAAATTCTAAAAATATGGATGAGGGGATTTCTTCCTCAGCAGAAGATCTAAAAAGCTCAGCGAAAAATCTTCAGGAAAAAACAGGGGATTTAAAAGAAAACGCGAACAACTTTGATGGAAAGGTGAATGAAATAGAGAGGAAGCTGGAAGAGATTTCTAAAGCTCCTGAAGGGACTCCCCAGCCTAGAACTGGCGCGGCCCAGGTTCAAGAAGGGGCAGGCGATCTTCAGGATAAGGCTAAAGAGATGCTGGATTTACTCAACCAACTAAAGGATTTATTAGGGGATGCGTCTAAGAATTTAGAAAATGTAAAAACAGAGATTGAGCAAGCTAAAGAGCAAAACGGGCAAGGCAAGAAAGGTAAGCAAGGTAAAGCGCCGGAAACTAAACCTAGTGAGGACTCAGCAACAGATACGCCTTCAACCTCGAGCGCTTCTCCTTCACTTTCAGATTTGGCTAGGGATTTACTAAACAAGTTAAGAGAAAAAATAACTGGCGCTTCAAATCCAACGAGAAAGTCCGCGGAAGAAATAACAGACCTTAGCAAAGAAATCAAAAGCGCAGGCATGACTCAAGCAGAATCAATAGAGATGAATCAAATGTTTACAACAACAATTAGAGCTGAAGCAGAAACCCTTCACCTAAAACTTAGAAAGAATCTGCAAGAGACAGAGCTGGACAAAGATATGGGGGGCTTAACAGAAGGGGATTTAGATGAAGATAATCTTGTGGAATATAGGCTTGGCAAAGCATTTAAACGTCCGCTCCTTCCCGGACGGGTCAAACACCGGGTTATGTTTTTGTTTGATAACAGCGGAAGTATGGGTTCCATGGATGATCCAAATAGTTCTATTTATCATGCAGCGCGCGCAGCTATGGTATTTTTGTTAGCTCATAAAGGCTTAAAGGGAGTGGAAGTTGGGGTATGGATTTATGGCAATACCCCTTCTCAACAGCTTCTTCCCTTAATGCGTGCGGAACAAATTACTGAATTAATGATCTATAGGATGGTCAAGAAAATTTCTGAAAGCCATGGTTCTACAGAAGATATCAACAGTATGAAAGAACTGGCAAAATTTATTTCTGAAGGCGCAGACGCGAATACACTCTTAACAGTTCTCCATTATGGAGATGGAAATCCAAACGATTCTGCTCTTCAGCCAAAAGTGCAAAAGTTCTACCTAGAACATAAAGATAAAAAGATATTGTGGGCAAGCTGGGGCACAGGTCCAAAAACTCAATATAGTGATCCGGAAAAGATGAAAAGGGATTATGAGCCGACAGAAGAAGTAAGAAAAGCAGTGCATCCGGGATTTGTGCCTATTTCAGGTTACATTAAAAACTCAGCTGAACTATCAGTGATTACTGCGGATTTTGTGGAGAGGATTTATCGTAAAAAAAGGCCGCTCATGGCTTTGGCAATAGGAAAGATTGAGGAGATTGTAGAAGATGCTCTGCGCATTGTGCCCCAAATTTTTAAAGATTACCTGCATACTCTTTCCGATGTTGTGGAGCGTTTTATTGCAATTCTTACAGGCGAAGAGGATGAATATATTCTTTCAGAAGAAGAGGCAGCGCCATATCAGAACATGATCTCTGAGATTGAGAATGGCGTAGAATTCGCGGTTCGTGGCATAGTTGGATCCAGCATAGATATAGAAGTAGAGATTAAAATCACAAAAAGTCCGTTCGCGATCCACTTGGATAAAGGGGCGTTCGCCTATACCGAAATTCATAAGCACAAAGATAAGATTCTGGTAAACTTTGTGGTACACGAAGCTTTTTTAAAAGCTGTAGGAAACAGGTCTCCTCCTTCTGACAATATGCTTACTCTGCTTGCAGAAAAAGAGATCAAAGAAGAACTTTTTATTAAACAGGTACAAATGGCGCATAGCCATAAAGATTTTTCTAGTTTAAAACAAGAGCACTCTCAACTGACAGATAAAGACATTGTTTTCCTTACAGATCAGCCTGACCAAGCCTATCTTATATTCCATAAAATTTTTGCTAAAGAATACGCGTCGCTTTTTTCAATTGCGCGCAAAATTATACAAGATCAAACCATTCGCAGATTCGTGGAAAAGGATGGGAAAATCTTCTTTCAGTTAAAAACTCCGGAGATGCTTGATTCTGTGGAAGTTCCGATCTATAGCGAGGACGAGGGCGGAGAGGAAAGCAAGAGAGTTGTAAAACTCTATATTAAGGAAAAAGGGAAATGGGTACGGATGATCCCGGGTGAAAATGTGGTGGACATTCCTGAACTCATCGCCTACAGCATTCAGCAGAAAGGAAAAGAGAAACTAAAAACTTTTAAGTTCAACCACAGCAATACAAAGACTCTTGCAGACATGTTTCAGATTTATACGAATCCAAACGCAAAGAATAGCAATCTCGGTTTGGTTGGTCCGCGCGGATCAGGAAAAAATACACTGGGCTATATCTTAGCTGGTTTAGTTGGAATTCCGCAAAGGCTGATGAGCTTGCATGCGCATACGAATCAAAAGGATCTTAGGGAACGGAAAATTATTTCCAGTAGCGAGCAGATAATAAAAGTAGCGATTCCGGGAACGGATCAGGTATTTGAGTTAGCTTTGCCTTCAGATAAAGTGGATGTGCTGCTTTCAGAAGCTTTTGAGGCCGCAAGGCTTAATCAACTTGCAATTATTGATGAAGCGGATAAGGTGATTCTTCCCGGACACCTTTCTGGTTTGAATGCGCTTTTTAACCGGATTCAGGAAAAAATTGAAGGGTTTGACCAGATTGGCAATGACTTTCGCGCCATGGTTTATATTAATACCCCTGAAGGAGGAGACGTGCTTGGCCAGGATTTAACTATTTCCGCAGCGGATTTTGTGGACCGTGTGAAATGGGTTTTTGTAGATTACATGGATCCAGAAAGCGAATTAGATTATGTGATGAGCACAGTGTTTGAAGATGCGAGCGAATCTGAAAAAGAGCTTGCTGAACCGTTTGTTCAGTCTGTGATTCTTGTTGCGAACAGAATCCGCACCGCGGTGAAACAAAGGAAATTGTCCAGAGTGCTTTCCACCCGAGGCGTGATCCGCATTGCCAAACATTTTAGAACTTTTCCAAACGATCTCCAATATTTCCGATCTATGTTTGAAAAAGCCTACTGCAGCGAAACCGCGGAAGGAGATAAATCTCTGATTGATACCTTTATTAAAGAAACGTTTGGCGAAGAATTTAATAAAAAAGTTCCTTTAGGCCTTAAATTAGGAACATTTGAATATTTAATAGAGAATGGAAAAGTTTATGTTGCCTTAGGCAAAGGAACGGATCAGGTAAAAATATTGACTTCCATAAAACCAGAAAATGTTGACAAAGTAAAAGAGGAATTAAAAGACGAATGGCACATACCATCAAATATGGTTTTATTTTGGCAATGGATGAAAGATATTTCGCTTGGGAACAATATTATTGTTTTAGGCGTGCCTGGCACAGGCAAATCAGAACTTGCCAGCTATTTGCTAAACCATGTTTTAAGATTGGACTCAAACTATATGGTGCTAACCACTGACTCAAGAGGCGACGATATTTTGGGCAGTTGGAATATAATAAACAATATATTTCATTTTAAACGAAGCCCCTTGCCAGTATCTATGGAAGCTGGGGTGCCTGTGATCATTGATGAAATAGACAAACCTAAAGATGAAACTACTCTTTCCAGCCTGAATAATATTGGCGAGTTTGGGCAGATTATTTTACCTGACAGATCTCTGGTTGATTCCCAGCCAGGATTTTTTTCATTTATGATTGGCAATCTTGCAGGAAAAGGAGGAACCTCTTCCCAAAGAATCAGCGGGGAAGTTTTAGACCGGGGAAGCGTTTACATCATGGACCAGCTTCCTCCAAAAGATATGGTTGAGATGTTGAGGCGCTACTCTGTTAAACACAAGTACAAGATCGAGGAAAAGTTTCTGGAAGCGTTGGTGAACTTTCATCTGAAATTAGCAGAAAAGGTAAAACTAAACCAGCTTTTGCGTGAACCTACCATGCGGGCTTTAGAGAATGTGATAGATCAAGTGGGTCGTTTTCCAGAGAAGTATTATGATATAGGCTCTTTATATCTGCAAGGCTATCTGCTTTCCAGCGAAACGCACAGGAATGTTGTGAGGGAAGCTGTTTGGGAAGGGATTAAAAAGTTTGGCAATGCCGGTTTATATTTGTGGATTAGAGCGATCATTGAATCTTATTCCAGCGGGCTAAAAGAGGAAACTGTTTCAGAATTAGCAGACAATTTGATCAAATTCAAAATCAGATTGGAACAAGAATGGAAAAATGGGAATCTGCCTCATGCAATGGAACAAAATCAGTGGAAGGCGGCGATTGAGGAGATCGCAAGACAGAATGGGAAAGTAATCTGGACAGGTAATAGTGATCCTAGCCTTCGTTCAGATTCGATTGTAGATTTTGTTGTGGAAGAACTTGGACTTGAACCCGGACACAGGGAAACGTTGTTGAAGATTGCCCAACATATTTTCCTGGAATTTAATGCGCAAAAAGAGCTTGAAAAGCGTTTAGCTGAAATTAAGGCAAATCTTACCAAAATCGGACAAATACCTTCACGAGTTGGGAATGCGGGAGAGAAATCTGGTTCTCAAACAGGAGCTGATGTCGAGGTAGGAGAGTGGAGTACGGTGGGAATGGAAGGAAAAAATCCAGGAGAATTTTATTTTCCTTATTCTGTAACATTTGATCCAGAAGGAAATCTTTGGGTCTCTGATAAAGATAATCACAGGATACAGATGAAGGATAAAAATACAGGTGTGTGGAGCGTAGTTGGAAGAAAAGGGACGAATCTAGGTGAATTTGATGAACCTCATGTCATTGCGTTCGATCCAGAAGGAAATCTCTGGGTAGCTGATAAGAATAATCATCGTTTACAAATGAAAAATAAAAACACAGGTGAATGGATTGTCATAGGAAATGAAGGAATAAATTTAGGTGAATTTAAAGACCCTTGGGCTATTGCATTTGACCATAAAGGAAATCTTTGGGTAGCAGAAAAGAATGGTCGTTTACAGGTTAGGAACAAAGATACAGGTGTGTGGAGTATACTTGGCAAAGAGGGGTTTCAACTCGGTGAGTTTAAATTTCCTAGTAGTATTGCGTTCGATTCAGAAGACAATCTCTGGGTAGTTGATGGAGGTAACAAACGTTTACAAATGAGAAATAAAATTACAGGTGAATGGATTAGTATACATAAGATAGGGAGTCGCCCAGGTGAATTTCAATTTCCTAGTAGCATTGCGTTCGATCTAGAAGGAAATCTCTGGGTAGCTGATTCAGATAACAATTATTTGCAGATGCGCAATAATATTACAGGTGAATGGATTGTGTTAGGAAAGCAAGGAACAGAGCCGGGTGAGTTTAATTTTCCTTATGGCATTGGATTTGATTCTGAAGGGAATCTCTGGGTTGCAGATAAAAATAACCACCGCTTACAAATGCGCAAAAATCCAAATAAAGCTTTTCAATCCCCATCTATCCCATCCCAACCTCATCCAATCTCTTTATCTGGAATCGTATTTACACGGAACTTGTCAGGGAGTATAACATTGGGAACTGTAATTGCTGCTCTTTTAATCTCTCCTTATCTTTTGATTCTAACCCCGATATTCTATGGAATATTTTATGGAGCTACTTGGTGGAGCAAGGAGTTTGAAAGCATGAGTTCTTCTGGACTATCTCCGCCCAGCGCAGGTGAGCAGGAAGTTCTTCTTCAGCGGAAATCTCCATCTAGCTCTTAAATCTTCACCTAGAACTTTGGAACAAAATGCATTGCTAAGTCGTATTGAACAGCTTTTCCCCAAATTCAAATTTATCTCTGCTGATCTTCCTTCACTTTCTCCTGCGGCTGCGCAAGACAAAACAATCATAGTTGACCTTAAACAAATCTCACATCTTCTTGCTGGCAAATCCCCCAAAGAGCAAGAGTTCATGCTGCGTTCGATTATCCAACATCACGAAGCGTTGCATCTAGCTGGTTTACCGCACATTATTATTTACCCATATCAAATGATGCTGACATCTATTAATCATTCTCTAAGAGTACTGAGAAAGATAAATGTTAAGCGTTTTACACTGTCTGTATTGAAGTCTCCCTTATTTATTTTGGGAGTGGTGGGGATGGGTTCTGGTGGCGGATCAAGTTCAAGCGGAGAAATAGGGAAAACAGATCGTCTTTCATTAGGAAAGATTATTGAAGTCATTGAATTTGGAAAAAAAGATGATCATGGTCAGGACATTACTTTTAGAAGATCTATTTCAGCCTCGGGTGTTGTAACACCTGCGCATTCTCCTGATGGACTGTTAACTGCAATTGCAGTTGGGAATAACGTCCGCATAGAGGACAATAAGACTGGGGAGATATATAGAATTTTGAACGGACACACGAGCAATGTAACGGCAATCAGTTATTCTCCGGATGGAAGTAAAATCGCGAGCAGTGATGAAGAAGGCAACACATATTTATGGGATACCCTAACATGGTCACCGTCACTCAATTCCGCTGCTAAACCAATTATAATAGAAGGTAAGTCTGTCCCGGTTTGGGCAAATACTTTCTCCCCGGATGGGACTATGTTACTAACCGGAGGAGTTGATCGAACTGTAGAATTTTGGGACACTGAGACTGGAGAA
>Ga0209343_10000078_pt1 | contig 117307 bp, 124 predicted proteins | sample RifCSPlowO2_02_FD_184026 | JGI IMG/M metagenome (GOLD analysis project Ga0209343, IMG submission 184026) | Groundwater microbial communities from Rifle, Colorado - Rifle CSP2_plank lowO2_0.2 (SPAdes) (version 2) | ecosystem: Environmental > Aquatic > Deep subsurface > Groundwater | place... | reverse complement strand
ACAAACAGCTGGTCGCCAATAGATAAATCAAACGCACCCCCAAATCGAATGACCGACACATTATTCACCGAACATTTCAAAAAGACGGTCTGTGTGATTGGGTCTGTAACCACACGCGTCACTTCATAAACCTGATCTTTTATTTGCACAGAAAGAGCGTCCGCAGAAAGCAATGGGAGTGCGGGCGCCATAATCCATCCATCTGAAGTGACAATCACACCTGTCCCAATCGACGCATCTTCGGCAAACCCATACGTTGTTTTTGCCGATTTTGGAAAAATGGAAACAACACTCACAAGCGAAGCGTCTGTGAAATGTTTTGTTGCTTCCGCGTAAGAATTCGGAAAGGCTTTCGGACCATTCGTTTCCAAACTCAACGGACGCGTGAACTGATTGAGTTGAAGCGCGTACTCAGATAAATACGAATTTGTCATGGCAGTTGCGAGCACACCACTTGCGGCACCAAGTGCCACCGATAACACAACCACATGCAACACACGAGATTTCAACATTTTTTTCATACGCACGTTTTTTATAACCACTTTGAACTTAAAGCAACCACACACAAAAGGAAAAGCGAAACAAAGACATAACGCTTTACCACCTCTCGGGAGAGCTTATGTAACGCTTCTGTTCTCGTCAACCCAAAAAAGGCATAAGAGAAGATGGTCATGAACGCGGCGTTTGTATAGAAACCGGTTGGAAAAAATGTAATGGAAACAAATAATTCTGTGAGCACAATCGCCCCAAACAATGCGTACAGACGCGAACGAAAGGATTCTGCTTTTGTCACCCACAAAACTCCGTAGACCAAAAAGAAACTGAGCAGAAAAAATAAGAGCGCAAGAAATGAAAGTGGAAGTTGAATAAAAAGACGCGTCGCAAAGGCAAAACTACTAAAAAAGAAAATCGAAAGCAAGTTGAGCAGAGAAGTCAGGTGTTCTAAGGAGAAAGGCTGATACCGCGAAGGAAGATGTGTGTAAAGAAAAACAAATTCCGTAAACAAGACAAGAAGGGCTGTGCTCACAAGGGCAAGCACGATGCCCACCCATGGCGTTTCAAATAAAAAGAGCATGCCAAATGAGGAGAGAAAAAATAAAGAGGCGATGCCTAAGAAAAACCAAAAAGAAAATTCTTGCACATGAAAGCGCAATAATCTTGCCATGAGCAATGCCACACAAACAAAACTCAAACCAACCGCAACGAGTGGATGAACAACGCGAAACAAAAAGGCCGTATACCCAAGCAAGGCAATGATCGCAACCAAAAAAGGGGTGATGCGGTATAAAAGAATCATAGATTATTTTTTCACTTCAACTGTGAACGTTCCAGATGCTGTTAATACACCATCTTGCGTAATCAATGAATCGACATGCATATAGGAACTGAGTGCTTGATTCAGGGAAGCAAGCTGTTGATTCACGAACGGCTGCACAAGAGCGGCGACGAGCATGCTTGGAGCTTGGAAGGAGCCAAGTCTAACATTCAACAGCTTTAAATCAAAAAGACCTTTGTCTGCAACAAGGGAAACATGAGCAACGAGTGCCATTCTGCGTCCATCAACCTGTAGAGGAATAAATAATTCTAACTCTTGATTTGGAAGCACGACAATCTGCGCATGCGACGCATCAATATTTGTATTCGGATATTGTTTCAATGTATTTTGCAACGTTGCGGTTAAGGACGATTCTGGTAATCCAAGGGTGATTGATCTGTCGAAAAGCGTACCACCCCCTGCCTGTACGCGCCCAATCAGTATTTTTTTAAACTCAGACTCAGAGAGCTGTTCCGCAGGGATACCCGCTTTTACAACACGAACAGGAACAGATTCTGAAAATGCCATAGAGGAAACAACGGGGACATTCACCAAACCTGTTGCGGCAATTTCCCACACAATGAATCCAACAAAAAGAATAAACGCGATGAAAAGAATTCCGCAACAGGAAAACCGTTTACGCGTTTTTTTCTTGTGATCCCCAAACTGCTCCACCACCTCATCTCGCACAGGTGTTTGAAGGTCTGGTTTTTGAGGTTCATCTATTTTTTCAACGCGACTCATATGTTTAGCCAGGAAGTTTGTGAAATGAATGCTTTCATCTGTGTGTATGCTTCAAGAACATCTTGAGGATTGGAAACAAATCCTTGTTTTATTTTTTGCAGAGTAATCGCAAGAGAAAGATGGAAATCCTTGTGTGCTGCGGGAACACGCATGGACAACAACGTACCCAGTGTTTGATCTGTCACCTGTGCTCGCACAGAATCATCCGTTGTCGCGTCATACGATGTAACAAATTTCTGTAGCACAACCGCAAGGGCTGTTTGATACTGCTTTTCTGAAACGGCTGAGGACTCCGTTTGGACCGTTGTTTTTTTGGGAGCGGAAGAAAAAACAAATCCTGTTACAAGAATAAGGGTGAGGGCAAGAATAATGAATGAAAAAAACGATGGATGTTTCATACGTGTGTTTGTTGATCAAATAAATCTTCGACGATGACCGTGAGCATCATCGCAACAGGAATCGCAAAAAAGGCGCCGGGGACTCCACCCAATTTTACTCCGACGAGAAGTGCCACGATACTTACGATCGGATTTAACCCCGTTGCCTTTTGCATGACTTTTGGAACGAGTAAATGATTTTCGATTTGTTGAATGACAAGATACATTCCAATCACAATCAGTCCGAGGGTTGGCGATTGCGTAAACGCAATCATCGCGGCCGGAATGGCGGAAAAAATCGGTCCGATGTACGGGATCATTTCACACAAACCTGCAATCACCGCAAGCAATAATGCGTACCGAACATTCAAAATAGATAAGCCGATAAAGCTCACGATCCCAATGATGAGTCCAAGAAATAATTGTCCACGAAGCCATGCGCCAATTTTGATCTTCATTTTTTTCATGAGCTCCGAAAGATACGGCTGGTATTCAACAGGCGCAAGCGATTTGAAATACTTTTGCATTTTATTCCCCTCTGCCACCATATAAAATGTAAGTACGAGAATGATGAGACCTGTTGCAAGTCCGCCAACCAATCCTTTTACCGTTGAAAACAAAGATGTTGTGGATTGAGAAATGGCTTGTTCAATTCCACGAATCGTATTTGTTATGTCTTCTGACAACCCATGTTGGATGGAAAACGTTTGTAATTTTGCAAACGTATCTGTGAGCTCTGAGGAAAAGGTGGAAGCGTTTGAGGTGACCTGTGTAAATTGTTCTGAAATGATTGGAGCAAGCCCGACAAACACAAGAACAATCACGGTCAGCAAGACAACATAAACAATGAGAACGGAAAGAACACGTGGAATATTGCGTTTTGCAAACCACTCCGCAAACGGTTCAATTAAGGCCGCAAGGAGAAGTGAAACAAAAAAGATGATGACGACTTCGTGGATATACCACAGAAACCCCATCAGGATCATAACGAGCACCGCTTTCAGAAACGTGCCCGTCGAAATCGTGACTTGATAATTCGATTTCATAATGATGTCAGTATAACACAAAACCCATCACGTGCGTGATGGGTTCTCTGGTGGAATTGGGGGGAATTGAACCCCCGTCTGATAAGTGTTTTTGAACGGACGTTTGCAAGTTGAGTCTCGCTTGAATAATCCTATGTGTTTGAAGCGAGACGAAACACACACAAGATTATCGATCGCAATTTTGACGTGCAAGAGACCGAACACCTATGCACGCGAGCTCAATAAATATAGCACCCGCATTTCCCTACTGAGCATCAGGAAGACGAATGGGTTTTACGCAATTAAGCGAAAACCGGAGCGAATGCAGGAACACTGAAAGCGTTCTTGATCATCGCCATGACGTTTTTTGCATTTGGCGTCTGTGTGATGGATTCATGAGGTATCACACACCCTCAACTTGATCACGAACAAATCGACTCTCATCGATACCGATCAATCCCGGAGAAAGGCAAAGTGGTTTTCACTTTCTCCCCTTTCCGTGACTGATCGATGGCGGAAGGATATCCGAAAAATGCGTTTTTGTCAATCGATTGACGTGAGATGAATCTCTTGTTAAAGTCCCCTCTTCAACAATTTCGTTGGAGATTACTTAGGAGCTCTTTTCAGATGCTAGACATTCCCCACCGACTCGGAATCGACATTGGCAAAGTGATTGTGGATGGAGCACGCAACGACGGCACCGACACCGCATTTTTCAGCGACAACTTTTTGCGAACGACCGCGCTTCCTGGTGCGTTCGAAGTCATTCACAAACTCGTTGCGCAATTCGGACCCGAAAACGTGTTCCTTGTTTCAAAGTGCGGACCACGTGTGCAAGAAAAAAGTCTTACCTGGCTCGCACACCACAACTTCTGGAAACAGACCGGTATGAACCCACGCGCGTACAGGTTTTGCCTGCGCCGTCCGGAAAAAGCCGCGATCTGCAAAACTCTCGGCATCACACACTTCATCGACGATCGGGCAGAAATCCTCGTCTCCATGCAAGGGATCGTGACGCACCGCTACATGTTCAATCCAACAGATCGAGAACTTCAGCGCTACGCCGAGCACATGCAAGGCGAACAGGTCGTCCGTTCCTGGCAAGAACTTGAACCGCTCATCCTCAATACCCTTCGTTAACCCTCCTTTATCGCTCAAATGTGCGATTTTTTCTTTCTTTTGTACAAACGATTGACAAAAAGCGTTTTTTCAAGTATCTTTAGACGTTTCTTAGCCTGTTCAACAACTGGAGGTGAAGCTGATGAAACGCGTTCCTTTTCTTTCGTTTCTTTTCTCGATGCTCCTTACGAGCACATCCTACGCCCAACTTCCACCCCACATGAGTGGGGTGGGCATGTTCACCTGGCAGGAGACAGTGAAAGTTGGTGACACGGCGTTTGCAGAAGAAGCCAAACAACACGGACTCTCGCATGTGATCGTCAAGAGCCACGACGGAAGTACGTGGGGCACAAAAATGGATGGCGTGTGGAAGCCGGCAGTCGGACGTGGTCTGATTGCGGAACTCCACAAGCGCAACATCCGGGCCTACACCTACTTCACGGCACGACTCGCAAGCGACGACGCGAACATCGATGAATCCATCAAGCTTGCTGAACGCACTCTCGAATGGGGTGCGGATGGCGTCATCGTTGACGACCTTGGCCTGTTTGGAAAATCGCGCGAAAAGTGGATCCGGCTTTTTGCCGGACTTCGCACAGTCGTGAACAAGTATCCCGGAACCATCCTTGGCGCATCTGCCTTCCCGCATCTCATGCGGTGGGATGATTGTCCTTGGAACGTTGCCATTCAGTACTCCGACTACTTCTTGCCACAGAACTACTGGCGACTCTTCCGGGAAATGGAACCGGAACTTGCCATTGCCTACGGACAATCCAACTTCGACGCATTGCGTTCTTATACGGAATCCGCTTGCAAGAAGAATAAGTCCGCTTGCAAGAAGACGAAGGAGCCTTGCAAGCTCGTACCCGTTGGCATGTCCTACGGCGAAAAAGTAACAGCAGAACAGATCGAAACATTTCTCCTGTCCGCAAAACCGTTCTACGCCGGTGTAAGCCTCTTTCGATGGGGTACGGTTCCGGAAGGTGGATGGGATGTGATCAAGAAGATGGCTGCGCAATACACGCACAACCGTCCTTTGCGGCAAATCTCAAGCATCGACATCGTTCGTGGGCCTCAAAAGCCGACGCCACCTGAGACACAACCGCTTCCGCCAAAGAAACCTGGCGTGGCGATAAGTCCTTTTCCCTACAAGCCTGACACAACGGCACGTTGTGGCGCTTGTCCTCCCTGACCCTCTTGCACTCGAACCTCTCGGGTGCTTTTTTATTGGCGCATATGTTCTTTCATCTGACGGTCAACATCTCGCTTTTTAATCGCTTCTCGTTTTTCATATTTCTTTTTTCCCTTCGCAATCGCAAACACCAGCTTCACCAAATTGCCTTTTGTGTAAATCCGAAGTGGGACAAGCGTTAAACCCTCGGTCAGTTTTTTTCCGATCAAACGCTTCAGCTCTCGTTTATGGACCAAGACTTTTCGATCACGATCCGATTGGACTTCTTGATTTCCCGCCGGCTTATACGGACTGATAAACGCGTTCTTGAGCCAGAGTTCGCCATTTGAAATATGGAGAAACGCTCCCTTTAACTGGACGTGGCCAGCCTTTGCTGACTTCACTTCCCAACCGAGCAACACTAAACCAGCCTCAAATTCCTCTTGAAGATCAAAGTCGAATCCGGCTTTTTTGTTGGTAGCGAGACTTGGCATACAGGCAGAGTATAACGAAACGCTTGATATTTTGAAAGTTCTTTTGTATAGTAGCGACAACTTTTACTGACATTTCAAGGGTACCCACGAGGGGCACCCCTACAAACACAACATTTCTTCCCTATGCGTATTCACCGCCACAGAGCTCGAACATCTAATCTTCACGTCCAAAAATTTCGGATGAATGAAAAAATTACCGCACCAGAAGTGCGTGTTGTTGATGATGAAGGAAAACCACTTGGAATCCTGAAGACAGAAGACGCGATTGCGATTGCAAAGGCAAAAGAATTGGATTTGGTTGAGGTTTCTCCAAAAGCCGAACCTCCCGTTTGTAAAATCCTTGATTACGGAGCGTTTAAATATCAAAAAGAAAAAGAGGCTCGCAAACAAAAAGCCCAATCAAAGGAAGTGGAAACAAAAGGAATCCGTCTCACCTTCCGCATTGGAGCCCACGACTTTGACGTTCGATTGGCCCAGGCGGGAAAATTCCTTGATCGAGGTGACAAGGTCAACGTCGAACTTCCGTTGCGTGGTCGTGAAAAAGCCCACCGAGACGTAGCGGAAGCTGTTATTACTCGATTCGTTGAGAGCCTCAAGGCCAAATATAACCTGCGCATAGAACAAGCTGTCACGTATCAGGGTGGAAAAATCACAGCAATTGTTACGAAAGCCTAATGTTTCTATTCACAAGAGGCACCCCTACAAACCTTGACGCCTTCCGCCTATTCTTATATACTTCCGGAGACTTTCCTATGAAAACGAAAACACACCAGGCGACTGCAAAGCGCCTCAAAGTAACAAAAACAGGAAAAGTGATGAAGCGCTATGCAGGGCAGGATCATTTTAATAGCCGCGATCCAGGCAAAATCACCCGCAAAAAGCGCCGCGACACTTCCCTCTCTGAATCTTACACAAAGACGGTTAAGATGCTGATCCAGAAGCAAAAATAATATGCCTCGAGTAAAACGTGGAACCCAACATGTCAAGCGTCGCAAGAGCTTGCTGAAAAAAGTGAAAGGAATGATGTGGAAGCGCAAATCAAGCATCAAGCTTGCGCGCCCTGCTTTTTTGAAGGCGGGTGTCAACGCTTACCGTGATCGTCGCAACAAAAAGCGTTCATTCCGTGGATTATGGCAAGTGCGCATCAACGCCGCTGTTCGCCCATTTGACCTTAGTTACAGCAAATTCATGGACATGGTGAAAAAAGGAAATGTTGCATTGGATCGTAAGATTCTTTCAACCCTCGCAAAAGATCACCCATCCGTCTTTGCAAACGTTGTCAATAAACTGAAATAAAATGAAGTCACCTGGAAACAGGTGGCTTTTGTTTTATCTTGACTTTTGAGTCATTTCATGATAGTTTTATCCGTCCGTTGTTTTAGGACTTCCGACCGAAAGCCGGTGTGGAAATACATGTTGCAAGGAGGCCTCATGCCAAGGACGATTTTTCTTTCTCCGGATCCGCGGCCGAATCATCCGTTCACGGTCACGTTCGCGATCGAAGGGCTGGATGCTTCCGGAAAACCGCTTGCGGTTGTGGGAGATGAGTACTGCGTCACATGCGCGACAAGCGGTGTCATCTTGTTTGATGCGCATCTTGTCAAGATCGCGCATGTGGACGAGAAATCAAATCATCGCGCAGAAATTGCATTTGTCTCTCGTGATGGCTTTCAAGATGGAGGAAAAACTTTTTCGCTTGCTGTTACGCATTCAGAAGATCCTACCATTCGCGAAGAACGCGATGTGAGCGTTGCAGCTCCCCTCGCAGCCACCGCAGCAACCCCCGTTCTTCCGATTCCTCCCGTCGCGCTTCCTGCTCCGGCAGCACCACTCGCGCTCCCGGCCATTGCGACAGGCCCGGGCACGCCGCGACCTGGAGTCCCGCTGATTGGCGGCCCCGCGCCTGCAGCTGCCCTCGCAGCTCCTACAGTCACGCCCACGGCTGCAACTCCGCTCGCACCCGCTACTCCCCCCGCGCCCATTCCGCCTCCATTTCGAAATACAATCCATCCGCTCGTGTATGCGCTTGGAATCGGAATCGTGTTCGCGATCGTGCTCGTTGGTGTGCAATACAATGCCGAGCCGTCCAAGGCGGTTGAAAACCAAGCGCCCCAGGCAACGAGTGTTCCTGCGACCAGTGACACACCAGATGCTGGGAATCAACCTGACACGCACGAACCCGCTGATGCTCGAGTGAACTCGCTCAAAACATCCATCCCTCCCAAGGCACCAACAGCGCCGCAAGAACAACCACAATCGAAACCTTGCGGAGCTTGTCCGTAACCTTCTCCTCGCGCCCAAAACAACTGGGCGCTTTTTAATTGCCAAAACTCTTCACATCGACTATCCTCACTCACATATGTCCGAACCGGTACGTATCAACAAATACCTTGCAGAACAACATTATTGTTCACGCCGTGAAGCGGATCGCTTAATTGCCTCTGGCAATGTTTTTTTGAATAACCGCCCCGCAAAACTTGGTGACAAAGTTGGCGATAATGACGTTGTACGTGTGAATGGACGTGATCGCGGACAAAAGAGCACGAGTCGTGTTTATCTCATGATAAATAAACCTGTTGGAATTTCGCTCAACAAAAAAACAGAGCACAACATTTACGATTTGATCGATTTAAAACAAACGTTTTTTCCGGTCGGCGAAATGTCTGAACGAGACGAAGGACTCCTCATTCTCACGAACGATTCTTTTTTTGCGAAGCGTCTTTCTCTTCCAAAGTACTCACTCGATCAAGAATTCGTCGTTGAAGTTAATAAACCAATGCCGCGCGGAGACATCACACAATTACAAAATGGGATTGTTTTGAAGGATGGCATAACAAAATCCGCAAAAGTTCGACAACTGGATCCTCATCGATTCGCCATCATTCTCTCTGAATCAAAACAAGATTTGATTCGCCGCATGTGTGCCGCACTTGGCTATGAAGTAGAAAGTTTGATCCGCACAAGAATCCTCACCCTCAAAATGGTCTCCACCTATCCCGTTTCCAACTGGCGCAACCTTATGGATTCAGAAGTCGAGGATTTGAAAAAGGCTTCGGGAATCAAAGCGGTTGAAACGCATGCGAAACAAAAACCTTGGACAGAAAATAGGAAAAAGAAATTGGCGCGCAATCGAAAAGCGGGTGGATAACCCTGGGTCAAACCCTAGAGTTTTAAAGAGAGGAAGACCCCTTGCATAAGATAATCCCTCATGCTATTATTTCGTCACATTTCGGAACAAATCTGTGGCTGTTGGACTGGTGGTGTAGCCCGGTTAACACGTCTCCCTGTCACGGAGAAGATCGCGGGTTCGAATCCCGTCCGGTCCGCCAACCACAGATTTGTTTAAAAAAACTTCAGGTTCACCCCTGAAGTTTTTGATTTGTGAGAGATGACCCGACAAAAAAACCCGAGGATGTCGGGTCAGACCTTGCTGATATCGGGGACGAGGGAAAGATACGGGTGTCTACGTTGCGTTTCGGAATAGGCGGAATAGGTTTCTTCGAGTGCCCTCAGCTGTTCCTTTGCAACGGTGTCCATAGAAAACGTTCCTGTATCAGGCGCAAGAAAAGGCATGGCGATTGATTTCAGTAGACGACGAATGATCCGCCGTCGATAAAGACCGAACCGCCAAAGGTCCATGATTGCACGAGTGGCGACATAAGCATTCGTGGGTTCGTTTCCACGCACACCGTCAGACCGCACAAACGGTGTACAGATCACGTAAGGAAACTGCTGACTGGACGTTTCAACGAGAACCGCTTGACCGAGCAGGAGCTTGTCGGAGAACCTGCTTCGAATCATGGATTTCAAACGACGCTCAAGAACCGGATCACCGAAGTAATCTACGAATTCTTTTGCCATCACCCCGGCATTATTCGTTGGGACAACAATTGCGTCTGTGTCCCGTGCCAAATCTCCAAACTCTCCATGATAGACATGAACGAGCGGAAGCTTTTGGCCGATATGCTTGCTCCACGCAGATGAAGCGGTATTTCGATGATCAAACAACATGATCCGCGGTGGATTCAACCGCTTTGCAAAGAGCTGAATGATGGTCGCCATGACACCCTCCTCTCTTTGTTGTGAGCCTAATCAAACGGTAACAAAAAAACCGCGCTTTTGTAAAGGCGGCTAGGGGGCATAAAGTTTCTTGTCGAACAGTTGTTCACGACACTCACCTTCTGTGGTGGATGTTGAATCTTTGCAAATTTCAACGATTTGCTGATCTTCATTTGGCGCCTTTTGGTCCGCCTTCAGCGTGTCGTCATACAGAAACACCCGACAAGGGAGTTCTTTGTTGCGACGCGTGTCATAGAGCGCTCGCGTGAGTGTGTCTGACGCTGCCTGCACAAGCATGAATTGATGTGTGAGCGCGTAGCCTTGAATGAGCTCGGACTGATTCTCAATTTCACGTTTGAACTCGCGACACCCATTGTGATCAAACGCGACGAGAATGGTTACACGTCCCATGGGTTCGCAATTTGTTCCATCACGCGCACAGACAATCTGCAACCAATCTTTGAACGTGCGCATCACCCATGTGGGTTTGCTTTTGATGGTGGGAGGTGCAGGCGGCGGCGGAGGCGGTATGCATTCGACCTGGGCAGGTTGCTGAACAACCTCATCCGGTTTCTTTTCACACCCATCAAACAAGAACAACATCGAAAGAAGAATCGGAAACGTGCGCATGTGTGCCTCCATCTTTGTTTGCCTCATGGGGTATACAACCGTTTGTCAGACAACTGACTTTGACATTCATTTTCGGTCGTGAGTGTTGTGTCTTTGCACAACTCAACGAACCACTGATCTTCATTCGGCATCTTGCGGTCTGCTTTCTTCGTGTCGTCATAGAGAAAGACTCGACAGGGAGCTCCGCCGTAGGAACCGCGATCAAAGAGCGTGCGTGTAAGAGCGTCATGAGACGCGCTTACCAGAACGAACATATGCTCGGGGGCGTACCCTTGAATGAGCGCGGCTTGATTCTCGATCGTTTGTTTGAACGCGCGACATCCGTCGTGTGCAAACTCGACGAGCATGGTTGTGCGCCCCATGGGCTCACAATCATTTGCGTCACGTGCATTGCATTCTCGTTTGAGCCATGCATTCAGCGTCCGAGTCTCCCACGTTGGCTTGCACTTCACGACTGACGGAAGTGGTTCTTCTGGGACCCTGGCTATTTCGCAAGCCGCAACGAAACAAAGGGAAAAGATCAATGAACAGACGCGCATGAAGAACCTCCGTAGAAATAGATGCGTTCCGATCCTCACGATTGAGGATTGATGATCCTAGCGAATTTTCGATAAAATGTCAATACAAAAAGTAGGGACGGGTCATGACCCGTCCCTACTTATTTTCATTAGACAACCACATGATCAAATCCTTCTCCGTGCGTTCCTCCCATTACAACCGCGAGTTTCATTCCTTTCTTTGTCCACTTCTTTTTCTTTAATTCCAGAAGCGCGCGTTTTACAAATGTTTTTTCATTCGCATTTTTTAAGACGAACGGCATTGCACTCCAACGCAAAGCGGTTTGTTGCTCCAATTGTTTATTTGGCACGGCGAGAAACAATGGAATCTCCGGATGCGATCGCAAAACGGTTTCCGACCATGGGGCGAGTTCTTGTGAGACAAGCACACCGTCAATCGAGCCTTGCATGGCGAGCAACTTGATCGCATGTGCAATCGAGGCGGCTTGGTCAGATGGAGGTTCAAGAGCGAGCGGAACATCATCAAACTTCGAACCCTCTGCTTCTTTCACAATCTGTGCCATCATTTTTACGGCCGCGAGCGGATATTTTCCTGATGCCGATTCGCCGGAAAGCATCACACCGTCCGTGTGATCAAACACGGCATTCGCGACGTCCGAGACTTCTGCGCGTGTTGGACGAGGATTGCGAATCATGGAATCAAGCATCTGCGTTGCAACCACAACCGGCTTCCCTGCCTCGCGACATTTTTCGATCATTTCTTTTTGCCGAACCGGAACCTCTTCAGCAGGAATCTCCACACCCAAATCGCCGCGCGCAACCATGACTGCATCCGTTGCGTTCAAGATTTCATCAAAGTGTTCAATCGCTTCGTGTTTTTCGATCTTCACAATAATGCGAGGAAGAACTTGACCCGGCTTTGCAGCAGCCTTGATGAGTCGTCGAAGGAGTTTCACATCATCTGCGGATGTCACAAACGAAAGCGCCATCCAATCAACTTCTTGTTGAACACCAAATTTCACATCATCACGATCTTTCTCGGTCAACGACGAAACGTTGAGCATCGAGTCTGGAAAATTCATTCCTTTGTGCGACGTGACCACTCCGCCGTTTTTCATTTTGGCGTGAATATTTTTTCCAACCACGCTCGTGACTTCCGCCTCGAGGAGTCCGTCGTCGATCAAGATGCGATGGCCAGTTTTGACGTCTTTGTGGAGGTTTGCGTATGTCACGGGGATAATTCCATCTTTGTATGCACTCGCAGACGTCGAAAAGACAACAGATGAACCGGTCGGAATGGACACACCTGCTTCTGGCAATACGCCGAGGCGAATCTTTGGGCCTTGAAGATCTCCGATGACCGCCACGGGCTTATTCAATTTCTTTGCAGTCTTTCGCACAAGGCGAAGCAGTTTTGCGTGACCTGCATGTGACCCATGAGAAAAGTTGAGTCGAGCAACATCCATCCCAGCTTTCAGCATGGATGTGAGCACGGATTCTTTATTCGAGGCAGGACCAATGGTGCAAACAATTTTTGTGCGTTTCATAATGGAACTTATTTTTGAATTTTCTCAGCGTCACCGAGCGTGATCATTGCTTCAAGGATCTTGCCATCACGAACATACTGAATCTTGATTTGGTCACCGGAATGATGAGACGCGATGAGTTCCGCAAGGGCTTTTCCTTGAACAAACGTCGTTCCATCAACGGAGATTAAAATATCTCCATCTTTCAAACCCGCAACATCTGATGGGCCACCTTTTTTCACAGCCGCATCCGAGATGTTCACACCTTGAACAAGTTTTGCTCCGAGGGCAAATTTTGGTGTCCACGTTTCTCCGGACACAAGTACATAGTGAATACCAAGCCATGGTCGTGTGATGTGGCCGATTGATTTTACATCCTCTAATGCGCGCTTGATTTGGTTGATGGGAATCGCAAACGCGACCGCTTGGCCATCGATACTCACCGCCGCATTGATACCGATCACTTGTCCAAGAAGATTGATGAGGGGGCCTCCTGAATTTCCGGGATTGATGGCTGCGTCTGTTTGAATCGCTTTTTCAATAACTTCTGAACCACTGATCGCAAATCCGGCTGTTACGCGTCGATTAATGCCGGACACAACACCTTTTGTGACCGTGTTACGAAATTCAGACAACGTATTTCCAATCGCGATCACGGTTTGTCCAATACGAATCTGATCTGAATCTGCGAGTGTTACGACCGGAAATCCTGACCCCTCAACACGAAGCATGGCGATGTCGAGGACGGGATCGGTATCAATTAATGTGGCGGGTAATTCTTTTCCATCATTTGTAATAATCGCGAGTTGAACCCCTGGGATATCAACCACATGACGATTGGTCAAAAGAATTCCATCTTGCGTGACAAAAAATCCCGTTCCACTTGAAACATCCACAAGCTGCTTTGCTTCAGTGTCTGTGAGCGAAAGATCTGAAAACACCAAGTGACTATACTGCGCCTGTTCTTGATACGACTTCACAACATCTGCGCGCGACTTCCGCGCAATCACACTCACAACCGCAGGAGTCACTTCATTCACCACTTGAATGGTTGCGCGTTCTTCTTCCATCAAATTGACGATTTGTGTCGCGTTCTTTGAATCAACGTTCTCTCCAACTTTGTACTGCGCAAGAATATTTGGATACACACTTCCAACAATCCAAGCGCCCAATCCACCAAACACAAGACTCGCGCTCATACAGATAATCACGAGATGCGAATTTTTCATACGATTATTTTTTCTTTGAGATCTTCTTTGTCCCAATCAATTTATTCAACTCGCGTTCGAAGGTCTTCACGTCTTCAAATGAGCGGTACACGGAGGCAAATCGAATATAGGCAACTTTGTCGAAGGTCTTCAGTTGATTCATCACAATGTCACCGAGCTCGGCTGTGGTGATTTGTCCGTGTGTCTTTTTTTGAATATTGCGTTCGATCTTGTGCACCAGACTTTGAAACGACTGATCTGTGTACGGACGCTTTTGAAGTGCACGTTCGAGTCCGCGCACCATCTTTTCTCTGGAATACGTTTCCCGACGGCCGTCGCGCTTTACCACGGTTAAATCCAACAACTCGAGTTCCTCAAGCGTGGAAAATCGAAACCCGCACTTTTCACATTCGCGACGACGTCGAACACTCGCCCCGTCAGATGACATGCGAGAATCAACCACTTTTGAGTCTTTATGATTACAAACGGGACAGTACATAGCGAGAAATAGTATACCTGAAAACCAAAACACCCGCACGAATGCACGAGTGTTCTTTTGTTAGATCATCTTCTTTCGAATAAATGCCGGAATTTCAATTTCGTCTTCTTGAGACTGTTGAGGTGTTGGCATAACGGGTGCTGGTCTTGGGGCAACACGCATGGGTTCTTGTTGTTGCATGACAGGCATAGGAGCCGGAGCCTGTACAGGTTGTGGTGCCATGATTGGCGTTGGAGGATTGTAGGTTTCACGACGAATCTCCATTTGTGGTGAGCGAACTTCCATGAGTGGTTTTGACGATTGGAAGTTTACTTTTGGTCGTGGAGCCGGGCGTTGTAAACTTTCTTCTTCTCGCACGCGGAGAAATGTATTTGGTGCCCATGTTCCCTGTGCCTGAACCTCCACAACGCCTGGCGACGTTGTGCGGCGCTCACGAGAATCAAATCCGGTGGCCACAACAGCAATGCGAATTTCGTCACCAAGCGAATCGTCGATGTTTGCTCCAAAAATAACCTTCGCGTCTTCATCGGCAGAACTTGTAATAATCTTTGCCGCTTCTGCAACCTCATGCATTCCAAGATCACTTCCACCCGTAATGGTAAACAAAATTCCGCGCGCGCCATCGATGGAAAGCTCAAGTAATGGACTTGCAATGGCTTGCTTAGCTGCTTCCACCGCACGATTCTCCCCGCTCGCACGTCCGATTCCCATAAGCGCGGATCCGGAAGATTCCATGATTGCCTTCACATCGGCATAGTCGACGTTGATGAGCCCTGGAACCGTAATAAGTTCCGCGATCCCTTGCACACCTTGGCGAAGCACGTCGTCAACAACCTTAAACGCGTCCATGAGCGAAGTTTTCTTGTCGATAATTTGAAGAACGCGATCGTTCGGGATCGTAATAATCGCATCCACGTACTTCATAACTTTCTCGAAGCCTTCATCTGCAATGCGGCGGCGTTGTGCGCCCTCAAACGTAAACGGCTTTGTAACAACCGCAACCGTAAGCGCACCAATGTCCTTTGCGAGTTTTGCAACTTCCGGAATCGCACCCGTTCCCGTTCCGCCTCCGAGTCCACAGGTAAGAAACACCATGTCGGATCCCATGAGTGCTTCACGAATTTCATTTTGTGTTTCTTCTGCCGCACGCGCCCCAACTTCTGGATTCATTCCAGCGCCAAGTCCGCGCGTAATGGTTTTTCCAATAGCAATCTTTGTGGCAGCCAAATTCTGGTTGAGCGCCTGAACATCGGTGTTAATGACAATAAACTCAACACCCTTAATGTTGTCTGAGATCATTCGGTTGATTGCGGCACTTCCACCTCCACCAATACCAACAACTTTAATCTTTGCGAACGTTTCGATGTCGGGTTTTACTTGAGCCATAAAATGCGTGTTCAATCGAATAAGTTTTGTGCGAAGATGAACACTATTATTGTTCAGTTTCCCTTTGTTTGCGCACAAAAATTGTAACAACACTGTAACATCGTTAAGTGCAAAGTCAAGAAAAAAGTTGCAAGGGGTGGGGATAAGGGGGAAAGGGCGGAGAGGGCGAGAGGGATGGGAGGATGGCGTTGACAAATTTGGGTTTTTCTGCTATTATCCGCCGTCACGTTGACCCTTATTTACGAGCGAGGAGTGCTCGAGTTCATCATAACCAGGAGGAAACGATGAGCGACCGTTTGGAGATTGCGGAAATGACCGTGGAACAATTGGAAGCACAACTTGCGGCGAATCATGCGCAGAACAAAGTAGAACACGATGCACGCAACAAGCGCTGCGATCAAAATCGTGCTCTCAAGCTGCATCTCACGCGGAAGACCGCCAAATGCTGGATTCTAGTCTCGGTGCACAGTGGTGCAGACAACGCCGTGATTCCTGTGTCAGAAAAAGTTCCGGCACACTACATGAGCCTGACATTCACCACAGGTTCTGAAGTCACTGACCTCGAGAACATTACGATCATTCGCAAGCCGCGCGCGGGAGTGAAAATCCAGATTCAGACGGAAGCTGAAACGGATCCCGTTGCATTCGTACGTCTTCAGATCGGTCAGTCAGTCACGGTCGGAGTGGACTCCCTATCCACAAAGAAAGCCAAGATCACCACCGATTACTCCGTGACATTGTTTGCCACGGAAGCCGAAGCAGTCGCGGCAAAGCTCAAGCTCGACAACGAAGATGACCGCTTCTGACACTCCCCCTCTCGGGTGGGTGTCTTTTTCTTTTAACCAAAAACGTGACCAACTTGGTCACGTTTTATAACAATATCACTTTTATCTCTTTCACTTTCTTCAGTGTCTTGTCATTGGTGATGAATGAACTCGCCCCACCTTCGATTGCGGTTGCAAGATGAATGGCGTCCGGTGTGGCGATTTTGTATTTGGCTCGCAGGTCGGATGTGCGCTCAACAATCGATTCGTTCAAGTTCATAATCGAGAGATTTGGAAATGTTGTGAGGATTTCCCTGTACCGAGCAGCAACGTCGTGTCGGCCAATAGATTTTGGTCCAGTTTGCAACTCGATCATACCGATCACAGACAAAATCCCTTTTTGTTTTCCTTGATCGATCTGCTTCAAAATTTTTTCCGCCCGCTTTCCGAATGTCGAGTGCTCCTCGAACACATAAATGAATATAGATGTATCGAGGGCAACTATTTGTCCCATACAATTCGTTCGTTCTTCAAATAACTCGCACCTCCTCCGAGTTTTGTCCACACATCTTTTCCAATTCCTTTCATGGACTTCACATGATCCGCCGGTTCTTTTACGAGGATTGCACGATCCGCATCAATAGATTGAATCCAAAGACGCGTGCCGGCAGTAAGATGCATGGCACGACGAACGTCGCGAGGAATGACGATTTGATATTTACTCGAAAGGCTTGGGGAAGACATAAATGCTCATTTAATTTCCTTTACGATAACATAAAACGTAAGACGTAGCAAATTAAAACGCAGCCGATCGGCTGCGTTCTTTTTACGGTTTCAACTGCTTCAACATTTTCATAAACCCGCTTCCTACTTTTTCCAATCCGCCGAGTTTGGTCATGATTTGTCCGAAGCCTTTGTCTTGGTGTGCGCCTCGAATGTGTTTTCCCCAAAGGACGAGCCCGATTGCTGTGCTCATTCCCGGATCGTTTATTCGATCAATTACGGACGAGACACCGATTGGCGTTCCGAGCGAGATTGGAAGACGAAGCGTCGCCTTCCCTGCTTCAAGCATTCCTGCGAGCTTGGAGCCGGATCCTGTCAGAATCACTCCGGCCGGGAGCATTCCGGAACGATCTACTTTCTGAAGTTCACGATCAACGAGTTCGAAGATTTCGGACACGCGTGCTTCTGTAATTTCCGCGACGAATTTTCGACCCACCCATTCTTCTTCTGCTGCACCAAGTTCCGCAAGGTTGATGTCGTCTTTTTTTCCAACTTCATCGGGAAGGCAGGTTGCGTGGCGAAGTTTCATTTGTTCCGCAACATCGATCGATGTTCGAAGTCCGATCGCAATATCAGACGTAATGTGATCTGATCCGATTGGCAACACGGCGGTGTGAAGAATGTCGCCTTCTTCGAACACAACAAGACTCGTCGTCGAAGCGCCAATGTTCACCACACACACACCGAGTTCCTTTTGACGTTCCGAAATGACGGATTCAGCCGTTGCGAGAATCGAGAAAACCAAGTCTTCGATATCCAATCCTGTGCGATAAACCGCCTTGGTCATGTTTTTAATTTGTGAGCCGAGCCCCTGAATAATGAGCGCGTCGACTTCAAGTCGGATGCCGTTCATTCCCACAGGATCTTTAATCCCCCGCTGACCGTCAACAATAAAACTTTTTGGAATGACGTGGATGATTTCGTAGTTCGTTGGAGTTGCGACGGTTCGAGCGGCTTCAATCGATCTCTCGACGTCTTCTTCCCGAATCTCGCCATCCGATCTTCCAACACCAATAACCCCTCGAGACTCTTGCGAGATGATGTGGCTTCCGCTGATCCCTACCCAAGCTTTGTTCAAGGGTAAACCGGTAATGCGTTCTGCTTGTTCAAGCGCACGCGAAACAGAAGACACCGCGTCTTCCAAGTTGGTGACGGTGCCTTTGTTGATGCCAGATGATGGGACTTCCACTGCGCCTACGATATGAATTTGCTCTTTGCCGTCCGCAGACGGAACCAATTTCCCAACCGCAACACGAACAGCGCAAGAGCCAATATCGAGACCAGTGAATACTTCTTCGGACATACGGAGAGGGTCGAGAGATGAGGGACGAGGGATTAGGGACCGAACATGAATACCAAAATTATAGCGCAGAACTCAAGAAAACAACAAACGAACGTACGGATAAAAAATGAGCGCGCCAATCATCAAGGAAAAGAACGACATGAGAAGGACCGCTGCGGCCATCATATCTTTCGCTTCCTTCACGATTGGATGGAGGCGTGGTTTGAATGCGTCGAGCACACGCTCGAAAATACTATTGATGAGCTCGAGAATAAGAACTGATGCGATAAGGAGCAGAAGTACGATCAGTTCAACGTGTGAGACCTGAAATGCCATGGCGAGGGAAAGGACAAAAAATGCCGCGAGGACTTGTAAACGAAAACTTTGCTCAGACTGAAAAACGGTCGAGAGGCCATTTGTTGCGTATCCAAAACTTTTGCGAAGCTGTTTCCCGGAAATCATATACGAGGGTCCACACCGAGCTTGAGTAAAATTTGTGTCTGGAGAGGAAACATCTTTTTTGCATCGAGCGGTTTTTCATGATCAAAGCCGAAAACGTGCAAGAGCCCGTGAACCATCAAGAAGGTGATCTCATCTCGAACGGAATGCTTCATCTCTTTCGCCTGACGCTTTGCTTGCTCATAGCTGAACAAAATCTCACCAAAGTAGTCTTCGTTGTTCAGCGTGAACGATAAGACGTCTGTCACAGAATTTTTCCCGCGGTGATGAAGGTTCAACTTTTTCATTTCTTTCTCGGAGAGAAACGCAGCAGAAATGTTGTGCTTACGCTTTAACTTGAGTGCCTTCGAGACTTCATGCGCAACCTGAACCAAGCGTTTCTCCGGAAATCGCATTCCCCCTTTCAGCAATTCTTGGTTCAGTTCGATTTGGATCATAATTTTTCAACACTATTCACCATCATCTGGAATGTTTGCAGATAGTCGATCGTGGCTTTTGAGGACGTGTCGTACACGAGACTTACGACTTGTGTGCCAAGATCAATGTAGGTGGCTAACTGATTCTTTTCAACCAGCATTGGGTACGCTTTTTTGGTTTTGGACGGAGAAGGCGCCCCGACTTTTCCGGATTGTTGATACCAATCAACGAGGGCAAGAGATGCGTCTTTTGTGAGCACGGTCACCGTCACTGTCTCACCTGTCCCTGTTGAAATAATCGAATCTTCCCCAGAAACCGCGGGAAGCACCGTCCATTTTGTCGGATACAACATTTGGAATCCGTCAATCGTGAGCAGTTGCGCAAGTCCAGCCAAAACCAACGTTCCTGGCGCGGTTCCATTTGGATTATATCCATGGAAAACTTCATTGCCGTCCAAGAAACCATCTCCATCTGAGTCTGGCAATCCCGTGTTTGTTCCGTACACAATCGTTTCTTCTCCGTCCGACAATCCGTCCGAGTCTGTATCAACTCCAGGCGTCACAGCAGATGGGAACGGATTTGTGCCTGGAGGTGTGATTGGAGTTGTTGGTGTTTCTGGCGGAGTTGTTCCCGCTCCTGGAACCTCTGGGGTGGTTTGTGTTCCAGCGGGTAGCTCTTGTGTCACGACCTCTGCATTTTTTTGCACACTGCGCCAAAGCAAGTACCCACCAATCCCGAGCGCGATAAGAACAATCACTCCTGCAATCAACAATCCTTTTTTTGTGTGTGCTGTTTGTGGTGTGGCTTGTACTGCAGACGGAAGTGGTGCGAGAACTTTTGGCGGAACGGGAGGTTGAACAACAACCACACTTGCGGAAGATGCCTTCTGGGGTTCAACCACACTTGCAACCGCACCATGTCGATAGCGCGCCGGCATCGCAAACACACGCACTTGTTCAGGAGTGTTTTGCACGGGTGGTTGCACGATCATTGCCGGTGCGTTTGGATCCGCCATACATTATTTTTGTGGAATTTGAAGGAGTTTTCCTGGGCCGCTTGGATTATATCCATTCTTTACTTCATCCCCATCTTTATAAGTGTCTCCATCTGTATCTGGATTCAATGGGTTTGTTTGATAGACATCAACCTCTTCTTTATCAAAAAGTCCATCCGCGTCTGTGTCTGGATTATTTGGATTTGTGCCAAGTTGTGTTTCACGCACATCCGTAAGGCCATCTTTGTCGGCGTCGGCGGTCTCATCGACAACAGGTACTGGTGTTGTTTCAACAACAGGAGGGGTTACAGCGGCGGGAGTTTCTGTCGTTGCTGTTGGTTGTGTGGTTTCTTCCGGAGCGGATGGTGTAACCGGCGTACGAGAATTTAAAATTCTCATGGAGAGAAAAAACGCAAGCCCGACAACCACAACGATTGCCACAAAAAGAACGACGAGCTTCCATGGAAATGGTCGCTTCTCTGCCACTTCCGTTTGCGAGGCAGGTGCGGGCGCAACGGACGGCGCTGCAACAGGGGTGATTGGAGCCTCATCTGAAACAAGCTGTGGTGCGGGACTCATGGTTGGAGGGGCCATTTGCGGAGCGGCAGCGTCTGTCTGCGCAAACACATCCTCTGGTTCTTTGGTTGCATCTTCAAACATATGGGTGGCGATTTAAGTGTAGAGAGATTACTTTTTCAATGGATCATGTCCTGAATTCACTTCTTCCCCATCCAGATATCCGTCTCCGTCTGTATCTTTGTTGCGCGGATCTGTTCCGTACAACACAAGTTCTTGTGTAGAATCAAGTCCGTCATGATCCGGATCGTTTACAAGAATTTGCGCTCTGCACTCGGCGTCGCGTTTTGGATCAAGAACGCGACACACCTCTGCATCTTCGGCTTGATTCGCTGCGGAGAGCACGCGATCAAACTCACAATCCATATCCGCCGCACACACGAAGCCTTTTGTGGACGTTATAACCAACTGACAACTTGCTTTTACTTGACCATCCCCTATTTTATCACACAACAGTATGTCGGATGTTGCGAGCGCGGCAGAAACGGACAATTCGTCTGAGCACCGCACGGAAAGATTTTTGTCGGTGATCTTTGTACACACCGCAGCATCTCGCGCAACCCGCGCGACACTCCAGTAACAGTCATCTTTATCCGCCTCCTTAAGCGATTCACATACATCCGCCTTTTTGTCTTCGATCGCTTTCTGTTTTGCGTTCGCGATTCGGCACGCCTCTTTATCCTCCGCTGAAGCACATGCATCAGACGTTGTTGTCACAGGTTTCCCAAATAGGCTTGTCGGAGATGAGCTCGAGGAATCAGGCGCGGATGCTCTATTTACTTGCCATAACACCACCGCCAAAATCACCCCAGCCAAAACAATCCCTCCACCCACAATGAAGATGAGTTTCCAAGGAATTTGTTTTGGCTGTGATGGTTGGTCACCGAAATCCATATTATTTTGGACAGTAGGTAAATTCGATGTTCTTGAATGTCACGGATGAGTCTCCATCTGGACTGTATTTTGTGGTGAGCGGAATGGTGAATGGAACATCACGACAAATGAATCCACTTGGGAATGGTAATGACACACCGCTTCCAACCCCGAGCGTTGCTGTGCTTGTTTGCGGTTCGATGTAATTACCAGAAGCGTCTTTATGGGTTGGGGAAATAATGGATGCAGAAATGGAGAAGTTGCCTTGTGGCGCAGAGACAGTCACAACGTCTGCCGTTAACCCTGTTCCCACACGACACGCAGGAAGGAAGATATTTGCTTTATCCGGTGTTTTTCCGCTTGGTGGATTTTCAAAGCTATACAGCGTAACACTACTTGATGGTTGAGATTCAACATTTCCCTGAACTTGCACGACGACTTTTTGAAAGGCTGTTGGACAAGAACTTCCGCAAGTTGCCCCACAAACGGGAACCTGACATGACCCAGCAGCCAAACATGTTCCACCCGGTCCTTGAGAAGATACGCAATCTGCATCGTGATTACAGGTGAATTTTTTATTATCTTTTGTGAGATTACTGCAATACCCGTCACAATTATTGATATTATCCATTCCCTTAGGACTCGTGGCCGTATACGGCGTACAGGATTTCCCATTCTCACCAAAGAGGGATCCTCCATTGCACGCCCCAACTAAACGACAGGTGAATCCACTTGGACAGGTTCCTTGGTTTCCTTCATCCTTTGGATCACATGTTCCCTGAACTTCACTCTTATCTTGATCCGCCTTAAAACACTGAAATGGTACAGCAGCTCCGTCACAATATTCGTTTCCATTTATGGTTCCGTCTCCGCAATACGGACCAGACTGTGTTTTATACTGACAAAATTTGTTACAGAAGTTACATGTTGCGCCATACGCCGCACTACAAACGGATCCGTTTGCCGCACCACTATCGCAGGACTCGATTCCGACGTTTACGTAATTATCTCCGCAAACGTTTGCCGTACAGGCATTCGTACAAGCATCATTGTTCGAGTTATTTCCATCATCACACGCTTCTGTCCCTTCCGGCTTTCCGTTTCCACACTGTTGTGGACCACCGGCACACTCTCCCCAACCATATTCCACTGGGTTGGTCACATTGATCCATAAACACGACTGAGGTGTGAGCGAATTACCGTAATTTTTACATGTACGTGTTCGAGCCAAATCGTAAAGTGTTGCACCAATACACTTTCCACCGCCTGTACAAGTTGAATCTTGGGAACAAGCCGTGTTGTTATTCGTTCCATTTGCACACAATCCTGTAGAGCAGGTTCCGGCACAATCTGAAGTCTGCGTACACACCTTTCCACTCACCGAACACTTTCCGATACAATCAGAATTTTTATTGCAAGATTTTCCACTCAAAGAACATTTATTAGCGTTACAAACATCTGCTTTACAAACCTCTTGTGGATCTGTTGGACAGCCCACATTCGATGAACAAACTGTTCCGATATTTATTCCAGCCGTACAAATTGTTCCTTTGGTACATGCAGGAGAAGGACAAACTCCTGCAGTACACTTTGTTCCATCCGTATTTAATGCACCCGCATAAGATTCCGTATTTCCATCACACTTCTCGGATCCATCATTCACAACCTTATCTCCACACATTGGACCAGGCGCCTTACACTCGGCCGTACAATTTTTTCCCGTTGCGGAATAGGTTCCATTCGCAACGTCACATTTTCCACTAGATTTTGCCCAGCTTGTTGCTGGCAATGTGCCAAAATTCGTTGGCGTACCACAATCACATTGCTCGTTTCCGGCAAGGAATCCATCGCCACAGGTAAACGCGGTTGAAACTTTACATCCTGATCCGCAATGTCCGTAAGTGCCGTTTAAAGCTCCGTCATCGCAGGCTTCGAGCGGATCTTTCACCCCGTTGCCGCAAAGCCCTGGTAAACATTCTGCACCGGCATCCATGGCTTGATCTTTACTTTGAAAACCAAAACAGTCTGCTTTACAAGATGTATTGATTTTTCCTGGAACATTTTTTGTACAAACACCTCCCACTCCACAATCGATTGCTGCATTACAAACCTTACCAATTTTTGTTTTATCACCCGCCGTACAAACATCTGTCACACAGCTTTCTGCGCTTACTTCCCCTTTTTCACACACCTCCCCTTTTTGTTTGATGGAGCCATCCGTATTGAGAATCGTTGGCGCTTTTACCCCATCGCCACAAATCGTGGAGCTTCCGAATACGGTTGCACTGCAATACTCTGACGCAATCTTAAATCCACTTAGTAATCCACCTGGTGCTTTTCCTACACGGTACGATGCTTGAATGGTTGCGTGATCTGGTCCTGGTTGATCGATCTTGTTGCTCCAAGCAACGGTGTTGTACTCAAGTTCTGTTGAGAGTGTGTACGCTTCACCGCCCTGATTTTGATACGCGTATAAGTGTGAACGTTCTGGACACACAAATTTTCCTTGTGTGCTGTTCCAACATGTTGCAGAGTCATACCCCTCGCCCGCATTTTTGCACTGCGCCCAGAATTGGTTCAGCGGATCTGTTGGAAGCGCGCCGCCGACAGCATTTCCGAGTGTACTGTTCCAAGATGGCCAGACGCTGTTGCTCATGGATGGGATGAATGTTCCTGCCTGAACGGTTGGGTAACTTGGGACACACGTTTCTGTTCCAGGACATGCAGGGTTCTGCGGTGCTGTTGCCGGACCATTTTGATTGACAACGCACTTCTGACTCTTTGTCACTGCACAACGACCATTTGCATTTCCATATTTTTCAAACGTTGCAACCATGTCTGTGATGTCTGTCAGTCGTTTGGTATCTCTTCGTAATTTTTGTTTATCTGCATCACAAAAGGCATTTGCGTCTGGCGCGTTACATTCCGCATTTCCTTTCTTTGGATCACAAACTTTATCGGAAATCGTGCATCGACCGTTTGGTTGACATTGGTCTAAACAATCTCCGTCCCATGAACAAGCGATGAACTCGTTATCTTGTGAAACATATCCGTTTCCGCTCTTACACAATCCCACATGCGAAACACCTGAATCGACCGTGTCGTTTGCATTCAAGCGGAAGTTCTGAAGGACGAGATCGAAAATTTCTTGAGCTTCTTTTCCTGCGTCTGCATTAAAGGAGACGACGTAAATATTCGCATGAAGACTCGAACCGTTACGATTTGCCGCAGCGGCATAAATCGTAGTGCCTGTTTGTACAGCTTCGTAACCATCGAGCTTCGCCGCTTTTGGTGTTCCGGTAAATCCTTGCGCTTTAAACCAAGCGGCCGGAGAAAGATAGGTTGGATTTGCAAGCACACGAACACCAATTGAATCTTTTGTGCCGGCAACGCGGAATACCAATTCCTTCAACACATTTGTGTTGATGAATTTTTGATCCGGCGTTGCGTCTGTTGGTGGGAGTTCCAAAGCTGGAAGCATCTTGCCTTCTTCTGGCTTACCGATATCGCGACAATAGAACAACGAGAAATTGGTGTTTTCAGCATTTTCAATGAACGGAATACCGTAAAGTGATCCGTTGGCTTTTTTGGCATCCAAAGCTGGCCATGGGTTTTCACAGAGAAACGCAACTTCGGCGACGTGGCCGGAAACAACCGCGGAAGGAAAATTGTTATATCCATTCACGTTCGCGGTGGCAATGACATCTCCAGAACCATTTTTTCCGAGCGCTTTAAATTGCGCGGTTTTTTCTGTGCTTGCAGCCACAATTCCCAAAATATCCGTCTTCGCTCCCGAATCTTTTACCGGAGTTCCCCAACTCCACGTCCAGGAATACACCGTATCAATAGAGGTGATTTCCTCAAGCAACCCTGTGTTCTTGCGATAGGAAAGAGGCTTCGCACTAAAATTGTGTGCTTCATCTTTCTTTGAATAATATCCGGGGCTCTTCGAGAGATAAACTGGTAGTGTGGATGTGATTCCTTCATCGGTCGTTTGAACAACATCGAGCAAACAAATATCCGCGCCGGTTGTAAAGGTGTTTGTTTGCGAAACGGTCTGACACGTTGTTCCATTATCCCCAAGACAAATACTGACCTGTTGTTTGCTGAAGACGCCTTTTGCATTTCCGTTTTTGGTTTTAACAGTCAGTTTGTACTGTGCAAATGGCAACAAACGTTCCGTGTATCTGAGATATACTTGATAAGAACCCGCTTGACCCGGAACTTGTTCGTAGGAAATTGGAACAAAACATTGTGTGGTTGCATTTGCAAGCGCCTCTTGTCCAAATAAGTCCTTCACCCAATTCCAAATGGAGGCAAACAAATTCTTTGCGTGTTCGAGTCCGACAGGTTGTGTGTAATACGGACAGTTTGCTGCAGTGACCGTAACATCTGCTCCAGCTACTGATTTCATTTTTACAAGCTCAAGCTGAAGATTTGGATCTGTTTCTGCTGCAGAGATTTTTCCGTCTGCGTCCAAATCCACGGATCCAAAACTCTTTGGATCCATTTCTTCACTGAACGTAAAGGAAACGGCGGTGTTGCGGCAAACATCTTTCGCATCGTTTCCTGGCGCAGATGCGGTTATGGAAGGCCGTACAAAACAACACTTTGATGCACCGCATCCAAGCGAAACGGTTTTTCCATTTACCGTTGTTGATCCGCACTGTGCATCTGCATCACACGAACAGAGCAATTTAAATTCACCCGTTCCTGTTTTTCCACCAATAGAAACTTGGACGTTTGAGATCGCGTAACCGTATGTTGCTTTTGTTACATCTGATTCAACTTCAATAGGAGCACCAATGGATACCTCTGCAACCGCATAAGGACCAACAGTTTTTGGCGCGGTTGGAACGGCCTCACACTGTTCTCCCGCCTCAAGCGCACCTCCGTTTCCACAGAAAGAAGGATTTGTGTAGGTTGGGCTTGAACCCATTTTCAAACATTCTTTTGAACATCCGGAGGCAATTTTTCCAAGAGCAAGATCGCATCCTTCATCTTCTCCGATATTTTTTACGCCATTTCCACAATGATTTTTTGTTGCGTCAAAACCAGGATTTGTTCCTTCATTGAGACAGACGTCAGAACATCCATCACCACCCACCGTCTTTCCGTCATCGCACGTTTCACCTGTCCCAACGACTCCATCGCCGCATCGCGCGTTTGAATAAGCAACAATTCCGCCTTCAAACAAGCAGTTTGAAGAACAGCCGTCGCCATTTTTTGTATTTCCATCATCACACGCTTCTCCTCCGTTTGTGTTTGTGTGATCTTTCACGCCGTCTCCACAAATCGATTTAATAGAACCTGCACCTTCATTCAAACACTTTGCGGAACATCCATCACCGTCGAGAACTTTTCCGTCATCACATTGTTCGCCCGGATCCAGCACGGTGTTTCCACAAAGCGGAACCGCAGTTCCTTCTTTCAAACATACGGAAGAGCAGCCGTCGTTTCCGTTACTGTTGCCGTCATCACAAGATTCTCCAAGCTCTGTGACACTGTTTCCACAGACTGCTTGCCCAACTTTAATTGGGTTTCCTGTAAACAAACAATTTCCCGCACAAATCTTTGGAAGTGTGGTTGTCAGTTCAAGCGATCCATTGTTTAACAGAAACGCAGTGATCTCATTATATTTGTGATCTGTCACACCAACGCCATCCACATAAGAAGCGGCTCCAATCTTGTTTGGCGTATCTTTCGCTCCCCATCCATTCCATCCTTTTGCCTGAAGCGCTTGACCGGTTACAGAACAATCGTCCGGTGCGCTGTAAGCGGTTGCCGTATATTCTTTTCGTTCGCCAATAAATTTAAGCGTTGCGGACTTTGGAGAAACACCAACACGATCCACCACACACGCCGTTCCTGAATCTTTTGTTTTAAATCTCCAAGAAAAATCTCCTAGGTAAAATTTATTTTCAGGTGTTCCGAAGTTTGATCCGTCGGTTGAAAGCAATGCCTGTACGGAAGATTTCACCTTTCCTGAAACACGAACGCGATACCACGTATTTTGAACGAACGCAGTTCCATCCGTTTTAACCATCGCCTTATTCGTTGCTTCGTCGTAGGAAATACTCGTAACATGATCCCAAAGCGTTTGCTGGTTTTCATCACAAAGAGAATTTTCACATTGATAAATACGAATGGCGTTTGTCGAGCTTAAAGAAGCATCATTCATCGGGACACTAAAGGTGACCCACGGCTCCACGTTTCCACAGGCAGAAGAACAATTTGGAAAATAATCACTGACACGCGGATTTGCAAGCGCGATCGTAAGTTCTCCTTTGCCGGTTGGTTTGTTAGGAGCATTGGTAACCGTTGCACTGATTTCAGCGGGAATGCCGGGTAGCGTGTTATAACGTGGATTCACAGCTGTCGTACAAACTCCTGCGGCAGGATTCGCAACAAGGGTATTATTTGGCAAAAATGTTGCGGCCCACTGAGATGAACTCCAACCAATCGAGTGTTTCGCACACGCAAGCACAACACAATGATCTTGATTAGAAAGAAGCTGAGCCTGATACGAAACGGATTCTCCTAAATTTTTTGCCGTAAATGTTTTGGGCGAAACCGTTACAGCACCCACTCCGCACGGAGCGTTGGATGTGGATGTACGAAACGTCCAAGAAAAATCTTGCGCAAGCGAGGCGCCCGGAACCTGTCCAATGGGTTTTGATTTCACTCCACCACCCGGAGCGGATGCACCTTTGATGGTGACTTGATAAAGCGTACTTGTTTCAAAAAGTTGTGCAGGAGACCATTGGAATGTTGTCACAGCGGCCTGTGCGTTCAAAGGCTGAAAGGATCCCGGAACATCTTGCCAATCTGCAGCTGCACATGTTCCTTGTGCTTCTTTTGCTGGTGGACATTTTTGAATTTTAATGTTTGTGCCATTCAGTGTTGTTGGATCTATACTTACTCCAATCGGACCAAAGGAGGCCGTCACAGCCGCTGAGACACAAATATTTTCTTGTTTACTCCAAAGGGGTGATGGTGAAGGAGATGGTTTGGGAAACGCAGGATCAGAACAGTTGATGACAACGGTTGGCGCAACAGGAATTTGACTTGTGGAAACTTTATAAGCGAAGTGTGCAACTTTTGGACCATCAGACGGACAGGCTTGATTTGGCAAAGAACACGAACCGTTTGCACAACATGTTTGACCCGAGGCGCACAAACTTGGTGTTTGCTGACAATTTCCAACTGTAAAATTAATCGAGTTCGATTGATTTGAGAGGGCATCTGTCACAAAAAGCGGCCCAGATTTTGCCCCTGTCGGAACACTCACAGATCCAATATCCGTTCCTATCCAACTTCCTGGAACAACCGACAACCCTGTATTAAATGTTGCGATTCCTTTTGTCTCTCCAAAATTTTCTCCTAAAATATTTACAACCGTTCCAACAGGTCCGGCATTTGGATTCAACAAACAAATACCTGGAGTTGGTTTTCCGGTCACGATCGTAAACGCTTTTGCGTCTGAGGCATTTCCCGATTGTGGAACAACGCTTACTTGATAATCCCCAAAAAGAATTGCTTTCGTGTTAATGGTCTTTGGAACTTTCACGGTGATGGAATCATTACGCCAAAACAACCCTCCGCAAACTTTTGGAAAATCCACCTCTCCGTTCGCGGATTCACTCGACGCGATATGCACAAATTTTACATACCCCGTTGCGGTTCCAAAATCAGAACCGTAGATCGTGACATATTGTCCAGCCGGACCCCAAGTTGGTTGCGACTTACAAGATCCAACTGCCCCACCGCAATCTGCATCCTTTGCACATTGCTTTGCATTATTTACCCCACCCGAACACGCCTTCCAACCTGTATCAATGGAGTTGATCGTTGGTTTTGAGGCGGTTGGGATGTTTGTGGCAACAAACGTCTTTGCGTTTGATCCTGCACGAACATCGGTACACACTCCATCTGTTTTGACACACACCTTTGCCTTTTTATCACAAAATTCATCATTCACAACATCACAATCTGCATCCACATTACAAATCTTTGCTGTTTTTATTTGCGCACACGGAGCCGTTGCCGAACACAATTTCAACGACTCAGAACACCAAGACATCCCGCATGTGTATGATGCGTCTGTTTTTTTACAGTCATCATCTGAAAAACACGTCTTCGCTGGATCTACCTTCGCACCGCTTGCATTCAAGCAGAAGTAATCCCCCGTAAACACTTGCGCGTTATAGGTCCCGCTTACAACTCCCGGAACCGTTGCAGTAAGCTGTGTTGACGTCCATGCCGTAGATTTTGCTTCAAAATTTGCGAGATAGATGGATGACGTTCCTTGTGTTCCTCCAAATGCAAGCCCAGCAAGTGAGAACGGCTTATTCACTTCTGACGCAACAGGATTTAAGGCACACAAACCAGGACGCTTGATGGCGTTTACGTCAAACTTTGACATCACAGGTCCGACAGCGTCATCTGATCGATCTGTTTGTGCAGGAACCGTTCCTGTAGCAGGAATATTAATTTTGATTGGGCCATCAACCGCGCCAACTGGAACCTGAATAACAATCTCTTTTTCTGACCAAGATATGTTTGGATTACAAGCTCCGCCTGGACAATCAGCACCAACGGAACATGTTTTTCCGCTGTTTGCTCCACCAACACATTTCAATCCACATTGATATGCACTCGCCGTTTTCAAAACACCCGCTTTTTCCGTTCCAAGAAAATCAACAAAACCTGGGGTTGTCCCAAACCCAGAACCAGAAATAGTAACAAGATTCTCGGAAGCTCCGTTATCTGGAGAAACAGATTGAATCACCGGAACATCCTGACAGAATCCTTTTATACAAAATCCGGAAGCGCATTCTGCATTTGATGTACAGGCTGACGGGATACACTTTCCACAATAATATTGGCTCGTTGGGTCGCCTCCGCAATTTTTTCCTGTTTCATTATAGGGCGCCGCAGCGTCCGGTTGATCGTTGTCACAGTTTGGTGCGTACACCATCACGGAAACTTTATTGGATGTCACAAAATTTCCGGCACAATCGTTTCCTTTTGCGAAAAGCGTGTACGATTTATTTGTAATGAGTCCGCTTGTATTCCAAGCTTCATCTGGATCTGTGTTAAAACTATTCTCCACGTTTCCACCGGTAAGAACTTTGTTTGTGGATAAATCGAGACCTGCCGTAAAGATGGGGTCATTTCCATTCTCCACAAAAAAATCAACAAACGAAACTCCGGAGTCATCTTTCGTTGCGGCTTGCAGCATTTTATTCACACCAAGAATAACTTTTGGTGCGGGTTCTTTCATGACCATGGTTGGTGCTTGCGTATCGATCGCGGATCCAGCCGTAAAGGAACAAGGCTGCAGGGCGGAACAGCACGGCTTTTGTGCTGTGCACGTTAATGTCGCTCCGCTCGCAGAGGTCAATTTTGTATTGTCGATCACAACTTCATATGTTTTTCCCGATTGAAAACAATGAAACGTTGGGTTGTCTTCACAAAGAGCGTCTGGAGTAAATGTGACTTTTGGACCCGCAAACTGAAAGACTCCGGGCACAGCCACTCCCGCTTGCTTGACGCTGATCCCTGTCGCGTTTTTTACGGACTTAGAAAAAACAAATTGCAATTGAAAATTCCTGAGTGCCTTTGCACAGTCCGTATTCAGAGAAGAAAGCGTAAACTCAGGCTTGGGCGGTGGAAACGGAGGATTCTTTAGACACGTTGGATCTGTTGGGTTGTTTTTACAAAACGCAATAATATCCGCCTCCTCTGTCGCTCCAACCAATCTACTTACAATAAATTGCGCGATCGCAAACGACATGAGCACAATCACAAGACCAATCAATCCATTTGTGATGGTCTTTTTTGCTTTTTTGACGCGTTCATCATTTCCTCCTGCGGTCATGTACATGAATCCGCCATACACAACAATCACAACCGCAATCACCCCAAGAAATGAGATGACGGTGCGGATCAGCCGCGCGATGATGACGGTGACAGATGGTCCTGCAGCAAACCCTGCATTTGCCGCAAACGAAGCAAACGCGGTTTGGTCAACCGGTCCCGTTGCCGCAAGGATTGGTTGCACAACAAAGATTCCCGTACAAGCAAGGACGGAGAGAACAAGAATCGATTGAAACAATCTACGAAGATTCATGTAAGTCGTTTATTGTGGAAGAGGAATGGAACAGACGAGTGATGAAGGAACACCGTTACAGCAATAGGGTTTCGTTGGATCCGCGCCGTTACATGCTTTTGCGGAGCTTGCATTGTCACCCATCGCCGGGAACATACAAATTTGGTACGCACTCTTGATGTCATGTGTCACACGCGGCCAGTAAGAAGATCCGCCTTCTGCATTCGAAATAAACGGAGGATGAGCGAGGCGAACAACAGATTTCACGGGAATGTCTGTTGGAAGTGTGTTTGGAACATCTGTTTTTGTTGGGACAAACCACATTGGGTACGTTGGATCCGGCCAGAGTGAAGCGTTTGTGGCATTCACGGTCGACCCTTTCAACAACATATTGAACGTAAGGGTGATATCTTTTGACACATCAATATTTCCTGTGGAAATGTCTGGTACAAGAGATTCTATACGCGGAACCGTGAGATCTGGATCATTGGTTGTGTTGAAACTCCAGATGTAATCATCATTGGTCTGCGTACCAGAACACGCAACTTTATCCGTGGAACTTCCACACGCTTTTCCATCCGCGTTACCATCAAACGAATTTCCAGCTGCGTCCACGACTCCGTCATAGTTCACCCCTGTGAGAATCCCTTGTGGAGGAGTCGTTTCATCGATACTTGCCGCTTTTGCGGTCACGGTAATTTTCTTTCCGCCCGGAAGACAATAAATAGTTCCCCCGCACGGATCTTTTCCACACGCATCATTTGTTGTGAAGCCAATGGTCTTGTAGGCATTACTGACATCATACGTTCCATTAACAGGATTGGCTCCGCCATCTGTGACGGTAATGCGCTGAAAACTTTTTGTTGGTCCGCCGTTCAGGGCGAAGATGCCGGTTGTTGCGATAGGATCCATGGCCTCACTGAACGTAAGTTCAACGGAAATGTTTGGCGCAAGCGGTTTTGCAACGGTTTCTCCTGGAGGCTGAAGCTTTGCAACGGATGGAATGATGGACAAAAGCGTTGGTGGTGTTAAATCGGCGTTTTTTGAAACCGTAAAGTTCCATCCGTATCCGGCAGAATTCACCCCCGTAAACGCAGCACCACCGTCCTCTTTTTGAATACTTGGCTTGAGAGCAACTGAATAATTAAAATCTTTGAGACCATCTCCAAGATACGCGACAGGTTTAAAGACGAATGTTTTAAAATCACTACTGACCGTTACGACCACTTTATCGCTTGCAAGCGCGGTTGTTTCTCCTTTTGCGGTTTCAAAAATGTTCACGGCGAGCGCTTTTGAAGCGGGATTTGTGATTTTGATGTTTGTTTTACAAAGTGGCGGTGTTTGTGGGTTTGCGACAACGTAGGTGCAATCTTTGACGTAGCCGTCAATAATGGTTTCAGGCTTGATCGGTTCCTTAAACGTCACAAAGATTTTTGTATTGCGTGGAATGTCTGTTGCGTTGCGCATTGGGTAATGACTTTCGAGAATACCGGCCCCGAGCGAACCGGCAAGCGGTTCTGTGTATTTTTTTGCAACCGACACGATTGTTCCTGAACCCGTCGCGGCTTCGAGCAGTTTGCCGAGAATCCAAGATGCAATGGAGTAGGAAGAAAAAATGATCACGAGCCCAATCACTGCATTGGTAATAATCTTTTTTGCTTTTGCAACTTTTGCCGGGTCTCCATGTGACCCCATGTACAAAAATCCGGCGTAAATCACCAAAATCACCGTAATAATTCCAAGCACTCCGAGGACGGCTCGAATAATGCGCGCAATCAAGATAGGCAAACTTTGTTGTGGCAGACCTGCGGCTGCTCCAACAGTATCAAGAGGTGCCGCTCCCGCAAGTGCAACATGTTGCACAACAAGTAAGCCAAAAACGAAAAACAACAGCACACCTATAAAGGCTGTTACACGAGAAGGAGACGTGTTCCTTGGGTCAAAGAAACGTTTCATGAGATATCAAAAATACGACACAGATATTGTATCGTATTTTTGATCAGCGGAACAGAAAAAGATGGGGATAAGGCGCGTGCTATGCTCCGATCTGCTTCAACACCACCGTCGTTACCAAAAAGAGGGCGACGACGACACCTGTATTCATAAATCCGAGAATAATTTTTTGCTCAGCTTTGTCTTTTACTTCGTCACGCGCGGATCCGACCGTCATTTCAATTCCCCCTCGCAAAATTTCGATAATGGAGAATAGTCCCGCAAACAAGAACATCACACGAATGAGACGAATTCCCATTTCAAGGTAGGGAGCGTAGGAAACGGTTCCAAATTCTGGAAGCGTCGCCATGCCAATTTCTGCATGCGCAGAAGAGACAACCATGGTGTTTACCAACACGGCAAATACGAGAACGCCGAGCATTTTTTCCACAAACGCTTTTACGCGTGTTCCGTCTGCGCGCCCCGCAACCGCTTTCATCACAAAGCCCATCGCTTTTCCCATGTCGGCTTTTGATGCCGCACCAGATTGCGTCACCGCCTCTTTCACAACAACCTCAAGATCCGCATCCGATAATTCAGCGGGCATGTATTTTTTCAAGACCTCAAGTTCCACTTTGTTCCCTTCTGCCAAATCTGATCGTCCACCCGCTTCAAACTGATCGATCGCTTCTTTCAGTTGTTTGGCTTGAGATTTAATCACGTCCAAAACCTCCACTTCTGTGAGCGGGCGAATAAGATCTATCTCTTTATTTTTGAGCGCAGACTTCAACATACGAAGCGTCGAGAGTGTCGATTCGTCTTTTGCACGCATCGCGTCTTTAAGGTCGGATGAGATTTGTTCGAGGAGGGACATAAAGGCAGAGTGAAAGAGTGATTGAGTGAAAAAGTGAAGGAAAAATGACTTTTCTTTTTTTGTTACGAGAAGAAAAAAGGCTTACTTCCTTCACTCTACCACTCCATCACTCATTCACTTTCTAGTAAATTATTTGAAAGAAAATAGAGCACGTTTTCACGTCCCCTATTATTCTACACTATCGACGCTTCTGCGTGCGAGGTTCATCCACAAGTTGTCCGATGCGTGCCAAGTACTCGCGCTTATCGCGAATTTCAAGACGACGGATCGCACTGACTTTTTGCTTGTTTTTGGTTGGCGCGGCGGCAAAGTATCGGAGTTTGCGTGCTTCAAGCGCGTTTCCAGACTGCTGGAGACGGCGAGAATAACGACGGAGCAAACTTTCGAAACTTTCACCTTTGCGACGTTTAACATCTACCACAAATTTTTCACACCCTTTCAGTGTTTACGAATAATGCTGGGATTATGCAGGAATATTGAAAATACGTCAAGAACCTATTTGTAGGGGCGGGTCTTGTGCCCGCCCTCGCTAAAACAAAAGAAATTGTTCAGCCAAATACGACCCAAAAATCAACACAATCCATCCAGCAACCGCCAAAAACGGTCCGAATGAAAGCGTAGATTTTAATTGCGCTTTCTTTTTCCAAATGAGAAATGCGGCAAATAGTGCTCCAATGATATAGGCACACGCAAGCACAAGCATCCCCTGTGCGGCACCGAACATTACGCCGAGCAACACGCCGAATCGAATATCCCCATCCCCCACCCACTTTCCACGGGAGAGCAAAAACTGCAGAGCAAAAAATCCACCGATCACGACGGCACCGACCGCAATCGTCATCCAAGGAATTCCAAGAAAGAAGTTGAAAATCGCGATGAAAAGAATTCCGGGAAGCGTGATTTGATCTGGAAGAATTCCTTGACGTATATCGATCAAAAACAAGACAAGAAGGAGCGAAGAAAAAACAAGGTCGCGCAAAAGAAACAGCGCTGCATGATCCGGAACAAATCCAATGGGGAGAAGCACGGGGACGGTCAATCGCCACGCGACAAGACCAAACAAGAGCGCAGTTGCACATTCGATGATCGGATAACGCCAAGAGATCGATTCATGACATCGGCGGCATCGGCCGTGCAAAAAGAGAAAGCTGAGAACGGGAATAAGATCAATCATCTCGAGGGTGGCGTGACATTTTTCGCAGACAGATCGCCCGACAACCATGGATTGACCGGTTCCGAAACGATCAACCACAAGACACAGAAAACTTCCGATAAAAAATCCTGCCGCGACAAGAAGAAAGATGGTCATAAGATGTTTATTGTTCTAAGACAGAGGAAACGGTAAGAGGTGTGACATTTGTGTTCAAGACAACAACCACTCGTCGTGTCAGACCCGAGTTTGTTCGCGTCAATGTAACGGTGCGTTCGGTTCCATTTGCGATAACCGAAGCAACACATGTGTACGAAGCAAGATCGACAGAGGTTGGACTGTAATTGCTATCTGCATAAAAATGAATAAGTACCTCATCCAAGCACCCAAACAGTTCTGAACGTACTTGTTCAGATTTTGCTTGCTCATCGATACTCAAAAAACCATTCACACTGCTCTGGGCAAGCAATAAAACAACGGCCGTTGCGGTGACACCCAAAATGAGCAACGTCAAAAAAAGGATCATCCCACGACGCGGTTGCTCCACTTTGTGATTTGTTACTTGTAATTTGTTGCTTTTCATAATGACCTCCTAATTTTCGGTTGTGTGTGGCTGAAGATCAACGGTTGTATCCGCAACCAGACGCGCATTCTGATATGGATCAAGGGTGGAAGGGTTCATGGTTGCAACATCTAAGTGGAATCGAAGACCTGTGAGAACACTCGCGCTGTTGCGCACAACATCCACCTGCCATGACTGCACATCTAAATCCGGATCCGTCAGATAAAACGCGGGCGACGCTCCACGCGTCATGCGCAACCGATGCACCGTTTGATTTCCTCCGGGCAAGACAATCACCTGATCTTGGCGATCGATGGTGATGGTCTGTCCTGTTGCGTCAAGGAAGATGAGGGTACCGGGCGTTGTTCCAAGGGTTGAAAGCGATGTTTTGATCTGTGTTGCTTGTGTAATGTCGCGCGTGACTTGTGACAAAATGAGAGATGAAGAGGTGTTGATGCGATTGCGCACATCAAGCAGACTCACTTGTCGTGTAACGCGAACAAGCGACAACACGAGTGGCGGAAGAATCAAAACCAGAAGCGCAATGTACAAAAGCGTTTCGATCAAGGTTATGCCTTTGTGTAATTTCCTGCGCATCATAGGCTATCCAGACGGAACAAATGGCGGTGTGGTAAAACTTGTGCCGTCTGCAAAGATAAGCGTAATCGTGATGGTTGAACCGGACATCTGATCCTCAAACTGCGTTTTGTTCAATTCGTACTCAACACCAGGATTCAAGGTAAAATTTTGGATATCCAATATTGTTCCACTCTCCTGATCCCCAGACGGCGTTCCTGGGCCCGCTTGAGACCACACTTTGTTTGAGCCAATAAAAACCTGCTCAATTTCCGACCCATTATCCCAAGTAAAAATCATTTTATCGATCACAATCGGCGCACCGGAACAGGTGTTAGAGAAATAGACGGTGCGTAATTGTTTTCCTCCAAACCACTGACCATTTGTCAGGTAATCAATATTCGAACAGTTAGCCTGCGAAGGTTGAAAACACGAACCTTGTGGGTCATCCCAGCGTGTTCGCAATGTCGAGAACGTCATCGCGTGCGTGCGCCCTGCAAGATCGATCCAAGCAACATCGCTCTCGAGTGTTTTGCTGTCTGGATCTAGCGTTCCACCGGATGACACAATCTGACAACTTGCGTTGCGGTTCACATCTTTCACCCGAACCGTACGTGTGATTCCTGTTGTGATTGTTTGCGGCGCACTTGCTCCGAGGAGCCATCGATTGTTTGAAAAGGAGAGGCTTCCTACAGCCGTTGTTGTTAAATCTGCAAACGAAACCGATTGCAATGCGCGCAATCCTTCTTGCGCAGCCCACGCAGCGCGAATCGACTGCCCTCCGCGCGACACCCCACCGGACACATTCACGATTCCTCCCAAAACAGAAAGGATAAGTGCGAGCAAACCGACACTTAACAACACCTCAAGCAAAATAAATCCGCTCGGTTTCCGTTTGAAAAAATTGTGCGAAAAAAAACGCATAGATTATTCGTGACGAACCGGAATTCCGGTTGCAGGGATATCGATCTGAGTCGTTGCGGCGTAGCTTGAAACAGTGAGCGATCCATAGTGCGGCGTTTCCCCGGTCAAAAAGGTAAAAAGAATTTCATGATCATTCCCGGAAGATGGCAATGCCCCGCTCAGTTGCACGGAGGGAAACTTGAGCGTGCGGCCAAGCGGAAACAAAATATCTTGTGTTGTGTCTCGTGACGCATAAGACGCGCCGGAAAAAAGAACAGCCTCGGACGCAACGCGCGTTACATCATCATACGCTAAATACACACCCCAATTTGATCCATTCATTCCGTTGCGCGCGCGCATGGCGGCGAGTCCTAACACAGATTCCACTTGTCGAGAACCACGCCCCGCAAGCACGTTTTGAAACACGCTATCGGCCTGAAATCCAACCACAAAAATCACGAGAAGAATTCCAATCGCAAGAACAACTTCAAGAAGGGTGAATCCACGAGAATGCATAAAGGTTAAACCGAACTCACGACTTTATAAATTGGCGAAAGAATCGAGAGAGCAAGACCTCCGACCATGAGACCGATAAAGATGATCAGGATTGGTTCAAGAAGAGATGAGAGATTGCGTGTTAAGTCATCCACCTCTTGTTCATAAAAATCTGCGAGGTAAATAAACATTTCCCCAAGCGTTCCGGTTTCCTCTCCCACACGAATCAATCTGAGCGCAAGGGGCGGAATCAAAAATGGATACGCTTCCATGAGCTCTGTAATGGTTTTTCCACGACCAACGCCCGCTTGAATTTTTGCAAATAACTCTTTGTAGTGAACATTTTTTAAAATTCCGCTGGAGATTTGCAAAACTTCGCTAATAGATAGCCCGCTTTGAAGAAGCGTTCCCATCAGTCGCATCACGCGCGCCAAGTTGGTTTGGCGGGCAATGCGTCCCAAAATAGGCGCATGCAAAATAATCCAGTGCGTGAATGGTTTTACCGGACGAAGTCGTGTGAGATACGTTCCCCCAACACTCGCCGCAATGACGAGAACAAGAATCAGCCACCCGTGCGCCTCGACCGTTCTTGAAATCCAAAGAACAATGCGCGTAGATAACGGAAGTTCCACATGCAAGGAATCAAAAATACCAATAATGTTTGGCAACACAAACACAACAATCCCAACCGTAATACTGATACCGATCGTCAAAATAATCATCGGATACATCATGGCTCCGCGTATTTTTTGATTCAGATCATGTTCCTTTTGGAGCTGAATGGTGATCTGATCCAAATTTCCTTGAAGCGTTCCGGATGTTTCTCCCGCACTAATCAAATTCAAATACACAAGTGAAAACGTGTGCGGAAATTCTTTCAGCCCGTCAGACAACGTATTTCCTGTGCGCACAGAAGATTTAAGCACGGTCAAAATCTTCTGCAGCGGACCTTTCGCTTGTTGCAACAAAATATCAAGTGCGTCATCAATCGGGAGTCCAGATCGAAGCAGCACCGAGAGGTATTTTGTAAACAAGAGGAGCTCCACGTGCGTAAGACGCGGCTCCCTGAACGAAAAGGACATATTATTCTTGCATCACGCGAATTAACTCTTCGACGGTTGTGTCTAAACTCAAAACTTTACGAACCCCATCAAGCGCAACGGAGGTCATTCCTTCTTGCCGCGCGAGCGCTTCAATGTCCGTACTACTTGCATGCGCTAAAATCTTTTCTTGAATGGCTGGTGAATTTTCCAACACTTCGTAAATTCCAATGCGTCCCTTGTACCCCGTTCCGTTACACGCTTCACATGTTCCGGCTTGTGCAACCGTTACGGAATCTTTTTTGTTAAATAAAGCTTCAAGGACTTCCGGACCAAACACTTCTTGAAAATCCTTTTTTTCAATCTGCTTTTCTTTTTTACAATCCGGGCACACGCGACGCACAAGACGTTGGGCAATCGCACAAATAAGGGTGGAGGCAACCAAAAATGGTTCAACTCCCATATCAATCAAACGCGGAATTGTTGTTGCGGCGTCGTTTGTGTGAAGGGTGGATAACAACTTATGACCCGTCATTGCGGCGTTCACAGCGATTTTTGCCGTTTCTTGGTCACGAATCTCTCCCACCATGATGATATCTGGATCTTGTCTCAAAAGTGAACGGAGTCCTGTTGCAAATGTCAGTTTCGCCACACGATCAACCTGACTTTGGTTGACGCCTTCGATTTCAAACTCAACCGGATCTTCAATGGTTGAGATATTCACCTCGCGCTGGTTTAACACCTCAAGAATCGCATAGACAGAAGTTGTTTTTCCAGAACCGGTTGGACCAGTTGCAAGAAGCATGCCCCAAGGTTTACGAACAGCTCGATGAACACGCGCCAGATCTTCTGGTGATAATCCGAGCTGTTCAAGGGAAAGTTTGTGCGACTGACTCGAGAGGAGACGCAACACAGCCTTTTCGCCAAATTCTGTTGGAAGCACAGAAACACGAACATCTACATCCCCAAGAGGATTTGTATATTTAAAACGACCATCTTGTGGAGCATGGTGTTCGTCCGTTCTCATGCGTGTCAAAATCTTCAAACGCGCAATCAATTGCACATGGAGGGGAAACTGAACTTCAAATTCATCATGCAAAATTCCATCAATACGCACACGAATCATGCCATGGTCTTTCCATGGCTCCATGTGAATATCGGACGCGCGAACCGTATGGGCAAAATTCATGAGCCCATCAAAGAGGTTCACCACCGCATCTTTACTATTCTCTCCCTGCGCTTTTACAATAAGCTCATTGACTTCTTCACGAAGAGGCCTCTCTGAACTCGCGGTTTGGATGATTTTAGTCATTTTTTTTGGCTCATCGTCTTTGATAGACTTTTCTATTTTCTTTTTTGCTCTCGGCATACGTTCAGGCTTAACACGATTATTCCCTCTCTATCATATCGTAAAACGCACGCAAGACAAAACGTTATCCACACAGATATGCAAACCTGTGCTAAACTATAGGTATCTTTTACTCTTTAATTTTTTATCTCTGTCGTATGCAAGTACAACGCAAAGGTTTTACCTTGATTGAGCTTTTGATCGTGATCGCGATCATCGCCATCTTAGCCGCAGCATTATTCGTTGCTTTAAACCCAGCGAAACGTTTCTTAGACGCACGTGACGCAAAACGTAACCAAGACTCAGAGGCTGTCGTTGCTGGACTGAAAGCCTATCAAGTGGATAACAATGGAAGTTACCCAGCTGTCGTTTCTGCGCTTACTGCCGGAACGGCTTACACCATCGGAACAAACGGAGCCGCAGGTTGTGACGCTGGTTGTACCGCAAAAGTCACCAATGCTTCTTGTGTAGATATGGTTGCCCTTGTGACAGGAGGTTATCTCGGTGCTGTTCCAAAAGACCCAAGTTCCGGAACAGACCTCAAGACCGACTACTACGTCATTCGTAGCACAACGGGAACCATCGAAGTCGGAGCTTGTGACCCAGAAGGCGGAACAGCAATCAAGGTGGTACGCTAAAACGACCATCAAAAAACCATCCCGCCATGGCGGGATGGTTTTTTCTTTATTCTCTTGCAACCGGTGACTGACGGACAATTTCTTTCTTTTCTTTTTCCGTGCTCAATTTCTTTTTGACGACCGCAACAATCTTATTGATGTCGACAATTTCTTGGGCGCCGGATTCCATATCGCGAATAATGATGGTTCCATCGAGCACTTCTTTTTGTCCCAAAATAATGGTGTATTGAACCGCGAGTTTATTTGCGGCTTCAAGTTGTGCCTTGAGCGCGTTCTTTCCAAACGCTTCTGCAACCGGAATTTGTGCCATACGGAAATCTTCATACAACTTGAGTCCTACGCGACGCGCGGCGTCTCCGAGTTGTGCAAAGAAGACTTGTGGGTCTGGGCGTTGTGGTGGGTTGATTCCCATTTCTCCAAGCGCCTTTGCCACACGATCCATTCCAATTGCGAATCCACATGCAGGTGTTGGGCGTCCACCGATAAGTTCAACGAGTCCGTTGTATCGTCCGCCTCCACCGAGCGCGCTTTGTGCTCGCTCTGGTTCATTGCTGTCGAGAACAAACTCAAACACGGTATGTGTGTAATAATCGAGTCCGCGAACGAGGTGTGGGTTCAAGACGTATGGAACTTGGATTTCCTCCAAGAACTCGAGGACTTTTGTAAAGTGTTCTTTTGAAGCGTCGTCGAGCCAGTCGAGAATTTGCGGAGCGTCCGCAAGAAGTTCTTTCATTCCCTCTTCTTTGCTGTCGAGTAATCGGAGTGGGCTCTTTTGCAAACGACGTTTGTCATCTTCGGACAATTTATTGCGATGTGGGCGGAAGTAACTTGTAAGCTCAGCCAAATACGCTTGGCGAGTTTCCGGTGTTCCAATCGAGTTCACTTGAACTTTCACGTTCAATCCAAGATCTTTGAAAATTTGATATCCAAGAACAATGAGCTGTGCATCCATGATTGGCTCGTGTGTGCCAAAAACTTCGAATCCAGCTTGATAGAACTGGCGATAACGCCCAGCTTGTGGACGATCATGACGGAACATCGCTCCTTCGTACCAAAGTTTTACCGGTTGTGGACGATCTAACATTCCGTGATTGATGTACGCGCGAGCAGCAGATGCCGTTGCTTCCGGGCGAAGCGCAACCATTCTGTCAGACGGATCTACGAATGCATACATTTCTTTTTCAATGATGTCGGTTTGTTTTCCAACGGTGCGTTGAAACAAATCCGCGCGCTCAAGGATTGGAAGATCTATGCGGTCGAATGTATACGCCTCCGCCAAGTTTCTGACCGTGTCGCGCACAAAGTTCCACTTCCCTTGTTCTTCTGGCAAAATATCACGAAAACCACGCAACAACTCTGGTGGTGCTTTTGCCCCACCTTTCTTTTCTTTTTCTTCTCCTCCATCCGCCTTTTCCACTTTCTTTACAACAGGAACCGGTTTAGGTTGTTCTTTTCTTTTATTGAATGGCATAATTTTCATGGTAGCCGCAGGCTTCAGCCTGCGTTCGGGTGCATCGCAGACTAAAGTCTGCGGCTACCCATTTATAGATTGAAATCAGGATCTGAAAATGTGGAGATGCGGTTTAGGGGCAATCCTCTGACCCAGACGCGACCAATGAACTGTTTACGATTCACAGCTCCAAAACTGCGTGAGTCCATACTTTCTGGACGGTTGTCGCCCATCACCCAGTATTCCTGTGCGCCGAGCGTCGTCTTTTTCATGCCGTCTGTCGTAACGTCTCCAAGATATGATTCCGTAAGAAGAATGCCATTTGGGTGATCTGTATTATAAATGGTAACGTGCCCTCCACTTACTTCAACCGTTTCTCCTGGAAGTCCAATGATGCGCTTGATAAAAAATTCTTTTGGATCACGCGGATAGCGGAAGACAACGATCTCTCCACGCTCCGGCACGCGCATGCGGTAAGAGAGTTCGTCGATAATGAGGTACTCCGAGTCAAAAAAGTTTGGTTCCATGCTCGCGCCTTTCACATAAAACGGCTGAATGAGAAAGTAACGGATCGGAATGATGATGGCACAGGAGATGAGAATGATCTGAATCACTTCAACAAAAAAGAGCGCGACCGAAGCCCCGACGGGGCCGAACTTTCTCAGAAAAAGTGGTTCCAGCTTCTGAAACGTCTTTGACATAAAAATAAAATGATGGATAGGCAGTAAATCCTCTTCAGGATATCAAAAAAAAAGACCCTAAGCAAGGGTCGTGTAGGACGTCTGATGCGCGTGTCATTACTCCGCGGAAAGAAATTTGGCGAGTTCGTGGTCGTACACGAATTTGCCCATTTCTCCCCCTTTTTCAAGCGTGCCAAAGAAGTTTTGAGCGGGATCTAGGATGATGGGCTCTGTTCCCTCAAGCTCAAACCGTGCCCAAGCATGGCTAAACAAGTTGGGAATGTAACAGCGACACACAGACATGGTTCCTTGTGTCAAGCCCATTTTGGAAAGAAGCTCGAACACTCCAACCAAGAACAGCACCATGTGCCGACACACCCCGGTCTTTGCCTCAAGGTACACATCAAGCGACAATTCTGCGTCTGGTTCAAGTTTTGCCGCACGAAACACTTCCGCAGTCTTTCGCTCATCATACGGCAAACACGCCATGGTAAGCGTGAACAAATCTTGGGGAAGATCTTGTACAAACGCTCGAGCCACACCTTCATGCGTTGTCTCGAATTGGAGATCACCGCGCAACAACTTTGTCCGCATGAGATTCAGACGATCGTCGACAAACGCGACAAGGAGCGATTTGAGAAACGGACTCGACGCATTGAGTGTGATCGCCTCGCGTGGCCGGTGCCCAAGATACACTCCCCCAAGAACGCGTGTTCCGGTTCCAATGATATGACGACCACGAAATCGGCCGTACGGGGCATGCGGATCTGACGCATGCGCCTGACGATAATCTTTGTGTCCAATCAATCGTTCAACCGCGATTGCTGTGTTTGAAAAACGCGATCGATCAATCGATCCATCCACAGACCTCCCCATTCCGGCGATCGTATCGGTGATCTCTTGGGTTGTTCGACGTTCAAAGAGCTCGTCCACGAGGCGTGGGTTGAATTCATATTCCATGGGTTTCTCCCGCATAAAAGAACGATAACGTAATCTATCGAAAAAACGGGAGCGCGTCAAGAAAACGACCTTGATTCATGTACACAAAATTGATACAATCGGTTCAAGCTATGGAGCATCCAAAAATTGATTTCTTGAAGCAAAAATACGATCTTGAAAAACCGGATGAGAAACCGTTTCTTTTTTTTCGCAAGACGCTCATCGCCTCTTTTTTAACACTCGCGATTGTGGGTGCGGCTTTTTCGTTTCGCGTTGATACAACGACCGATGGAAACACGCAAGCAACGGAACTCTCGCTTTTCTCCATTATCCGAAACTTTGTTTTACCGGGTGATGACGTTTTGGACGGAGAAACAGAGGACCGCGTGAACGTTTTGTTAACAGGAATTGGCGGAGCAGGACACGAAGGAGCACAACTCACGGACACTATTTTATTTACAAGTTATCGTCCTTCCACCAAAAAATTAGCGTTGATGTCACTACCGCGTGACATGACTGTTCAGATTCCTGGATACGGATATCAAAAGGTCAACCATGTAAACGCCTACGCGGAAAAAGAAAAACCTGGCACGGGAGCCGTTGCCACAGCCGAGTTCATTGGCAAAACACTCAAACAACCCATTCACTACTACATGCGTGTTGATTTTAGCGGATTCGCAGAACTCATCGATACGATTGGTGGAGTGGATGTAAACGTTGAACATCCATTCACCGATCCCGCGTATCCGATTGTTGGAAAAGAAAAAGACACGTGTGGAAACAGCAAAGCCTCCATGAACGCAACCCCGGAAGATCTTCTAAACCCGTCCTCCGGCCCCGCTGTTCTGCCACCAGATTACGGATGCCGTTTTCAAGTCCTCACCTTTAAAAAAGGGATGACACACATGGATGGAGAAACGGCGCTTGCGTTTGTGCGTTCTCGTCATGGAAATAATGGTGAGGGTTCGGACTTCGCGCGTTCACATCGCCAACAAAAAATTATGCTCGCCGTTAAAGACAAGGTCTTTTCGGCCTCCACATTTTTGAATCCTGTTCGCATCACAGGTATTTTCGAGACACTCCAAAAAAATATCTCCACAAATCTTTCGGTCTCACAACTCATGCGACTTGGAAAAGAATTTCGTGATTTGGATTCAGAGGAAGTCGTCAATCATGTCATTGATAATTCTCCGAATTCACCTCTTTACGCCACAAACCTCAACGGTGCGTACGTTCTTCTTCCAAAAAATGATGACTGGACTACGCTCCAACAAATGGCGCAATACATTTACACACCAGATCCAAGAAGTGACGAGCGGACAAACCTTGCCACAACCGCAACAGCACCTAAAATCGCGAATCCTCTTATTCGCGTCGAAATCCAAAACGGAACCAACGTTGCCGGCCTTGGCGTCAGAGCATCTCAGCTCCTTGCCACACACGAAGCATTCACGGTCATTAAAGTCGGAAATGCCGTCACGCGCGATTACAATCACACGGTCATTTATGACCTGACAAATGGCGCGAAAACAGATGAATTACAAACGCTCAAGACTTTTTTTCAAGCAGATATCGCTTCTGCTTCTGGTTTCATGAAAAACAGTGACGTTGTTCCACAACAAGTCGCCGTCACTCCAGACGACTCAAAGCCGGTCCCAACAGGTTCCAAGGTTGACTTTTTGGTCATTCTCGGGCAGAGTGCGCGGGATGTCGTCTTGAAATAAGAAGCGGCAAAGTGATGGAGTGATAGAGTGGAAAAGTGAAAGAAGAAAAGCAACTTTTTATTTTTTGAAATACAAAAAAACGGTTTTCCAAAATCAAAAAGCCCCCCCTCCTTCACTCCACCACTCAACCACTCCCTCACTCTGTCTCCCCCCCCTCCCCCTATGACCTCTAACAATCTTCCTACCGTCGCGCTCATTGGTCGCACGAACGTTGGTAAATCTACGTTGTTTAATCGCATGATTGAACAATCAAAAGCCCTCGTCTCTGCAACTGCTGGCACCACACGCGATCGTAATGATGGTGAGTGTTTGTGGCGCGGAAAAACGATTCGTGTCGTTGATACCGGAGGATTAGACGTAAACAAGCGCGACGAAATTGAAAAAAATATTTTGATCCAATCCGAACTCGCCATGAAAGAAGCGGATGTTATTTTGTTCGTGGTTGATTTAAAAAATCCCCCACTCCCCTCTGATCTTGAACTTGCAAGCAAACTTTGGAAAACAAAAACTCCCATCATTGTTGTCGGAAACAAGGCAGAGAAAGCTGCAGAACGCCGACGTGCTCACCAACCAGATTGGCGTTTGCGAGGACTCCCGGCTCCAATCGCCGTATCTGCAACACAAGGATCGGGTGTTGGAGATTTGCTCGACCTTGTGTATGAGAAACTCAACGAGATCGGAAAACACCCGGTTGATTATACAGAATTGGACGCAACGCGCGTGGCCGTTATTGGAAAACCAAACGTTGGTAAATCCACATTGTTAAACGCACTTCTTGGAACAGATCGATTCATTACAAGTTCAATCGCACACACCACACGCGAACCGAATGATGTCCTGCTTCACATCGGAGACAAAAACTATTTGATCTATGACACGGCCGGCATGCGTAAACACGCACGCATCAATCAAGCGGGAGGACTCGAAAAAATGGCCGTTGATAAAAACGAATGGGTCATCCGACAGTCCGACGTCTCGCTGCTCGTTTTGGATGCCACCGAGCCAATTGGATCACAAGAAAAACACCTCGCCGGAATTTTGGGTGACTCGGGAGCGGGTGTGATTATCATCGTGAACAAATGGGATCTCGTTCAAGACAAAGATGTGTCCACCATGAACGATTACAGAAAATATCTTGCGGGAGAACTTCCGTTCATCACCTGGGCACCAATCATGTTTGTCAGTGCAAAAACCAAACAACGCACAAGCACGATTTTCAAAATGATCGATGACGTAGGACACAACAGAAGCATCCAGCTCGACATGAAAGAACTCGACGGCTTCTTGCGCGAAGCACTCCGTACACACTTACCTTCGCTCGGCAAAGGAAAGAATCCGCCAAAGGTTATGGGACTGAAGCAAGTTTCAACAAAACCACCGAAGTTCGACCTCACCCTGAAGGCGCAACGTACAGATGCGCTTCATCCAAGCTATCTCCGATTTATCGAGAATCGCTTGCGTGAACTCCACGACTTCCGTGGAACTCCCATCAACATCAAAGTAAGAATCGCAACAGCCGTTTCAAAATAGAAAAACTCGATGCATCACGCATCGAGTTTTTTGTTGGATAAAAAAATGCATTCAGTATATGAATGCAAAGAGGAAGAAATTATCGGTCGTTTGTGTCTCGGGATGGAAGCACTTTCTGAGAATCTGGTTCGTAAAGCGAGAAGCCGAAGAAGTAGATGGGCGCGATGATTGTCTCCACGAGCAGAATGCCCCAGATCACATTTCCCACAGAAAGTTCGTGGCGATCTTTGGATCTCGTACTTCTTCCTTGTTGAAGAGGCCGTACGTCTCATACATCACCCCATTGATACGTTTGTTGTCCGCACAGGATGCGAGACTGACCAGAAGTGACATCATGATCAAAATTCCCACGAAACGCTTCAGCATCTTGTTTCCTCCAAGGAACGAAAGTTTGTGTCTGCATATAATCAACGAATCGCCTTTTTGTCAATGATATGGCATAATCCCCTCATATGCATCTCATTGTTGGACTTGGAAATCCAGGAAAGAAATATGAACGCACCCGACATAACATTGGGTTTCTTGTTGTTGAAGAACTCGCGCGCCAATTAAACGCGACGTTTAAAAACAAAACCGCGCTTGAGGCGGAGGTGGCGGAAGCGGAAGGGATCGCGCTCATGAAGCCGCAGACGTTTATGAACATCAGTGGGCGTGCAGTAAAATCGTTTCTCACCAAACACAAATGCAACACATCCGAAATTCTCGCGATCTATGATGATGCGGACATTCCGTTTGGAACGGTAAAGTTCCGTGAAGGTGGATCGTCCGCCGGACACAACGGCATGCAATCCATCATGGATCAATTTCCAAAAGGAACACCGCTTGCGCGCATTCGCGTTGGAATCGGTCGCCCACCGAATCCAGACATTCCGCTTGATGCGTTCGTTCTCCAGAAATGGACAAGCGAAGAAGAAAAGAAATTACCCGAAATCATCGAAGCGACGATAAAAAAAATCAACGAACGCATCCATGTCCCAACCTGATTTAAAATACTGGCTTGCGATTGCGCGCATCCCGAATCTTGGGAGTGCACACATGAACAAATTATTTCGCGCGTTCCCCACAATGGAGCGCGCGTTTTCGGCATCGGTTGTGGATTTACTCGAGGCGGGATTTAAACCACCCATTGCGAATGCATTTTTGCAGGAACGACTTCATGTGAATCCTGATCAGGAACTTGAGAAACTTCTTGCAACAGATGTTCATGCGGTCACACGTCGCGATCCAGCATATCCACCGCTGCTCTCAAAAATTTACGATCCACCTCCTGTTCTTTATTATCGCGGCACACTCCCAGACCCTTCACGCAAACACATTGCGGTTGTTGGAACGCGTCATCCAAGCTCATATGGTCTGCGCGTCGGAGAAAAAATTGTTGGCGATCTCGCAGAAGCAGGCGTGGTGATTGTAAGCGGACTTGCGTACGGAATTGACGCACTCGCACATGAAGCAACATTGAAATGTGGTGGCACAACCATTGCGGTTCTTGGAAGTGCTGTGGATGCTCCGTCCATCTACCCTGCGGGCAACAGACATCTTGTCTCTCAAATCCTCGCGCACGGTGGCGCCATCGTTTCAGAATATCCGGTCGGCACGCTTCCGCTTCCATTTCACTTCCCTCTTCGTAATCGCATCATTGCAGGCCTTGCGCACGGAACCCTTGTTGTGGAGGCGGCACAAAAATCCGGATCACTTATCACAGCTCGAGCGGCTCTCGAGGGTGGACGTGATGTGTATGCCATTCCAGGTGACATTGATTCAGAAATGAGCGAGGGGCCGAATAACCTGATTAAGATGGGAGCGATTCCTGTAACGTGTGCGGGGGATATGCTCGGGCTTGACCCCTCTCCCCAGCCCTCTCCCTCGAAGGGAGAGGGAACTACGAGCACGTTCACCTACGAACCTCGCTCTGAAACAGAGCGAGTCATTCTCGATCAACTCAAACGTGATCCCATGCATGTTGATGAGATCGCGCGTGCAACACTCATTCCAATCGATTCGCTTGGAAGTGCACTCACACTGCTCGAGATGAAAGGAATCATCAAACACGAAGGAGGCCGTTATTATACGCGGCAAAAATAACATTTAGTTGACGAAACAATTTTGATAAAGCATGATGCCTCTAAATATGTCATACAAACTCATCATTGTTGAGTCTCCAACGAAAGCAAAAACCATTACGAAATTTTTAGGACGCGAGTACCGCGTCTTATCTTCGTTTGGACATGTTCGTGATTTGCCGACAAAAGAAATTGGTGTGGATGTTGAAAACGGATTTGTTCCAACTTACATTGTTCCCCCAAACAGCAAACCACACGTCACCGAATTAAAGAAAGCGGCGAAAGACGCAAGCGAAGTCCTGTTCGCATCCGATGAAGACCGCGAAGGAGAAGCGATTTCTTGGCATGTGGCCGAGGTTCTCGGAATAGATCCTGCGAAGGCAAAGCGTATTACCTTTCATGAAATTACAAAGACTGCCATTGAGAAAGCTCTCGAGAATCCAAGATCAATCGATCAGAATCTCGTGGACGCCCAACAAGCACGCCGTATTCTTGACCGTCTCGTTGGTTACGAACTCTCTCCGTTTCTTTGGAACAAAGTTCGACGCGGACTCTCGGCTGGACGCGTACAGTCAGTCGCAATGAGACTTGTTGTCGAGCGTGAACGCGAACGCATGGCATTTAAGATTGAAGAGTACTGGTCGATCGAAGGCGTATGCGAAAAACTTGGCATGGACTTCCCTGCAAAGCTCGTTGAAGTCGACGGCAAAAAAGTTGCGGTCGGTGGATCAGAAGGCGCGGGTGAAAAACTCGAAATTAAAACCGAGAAAGAAGCGCGTGCAATTGTTGATGCCGTCTCGAACAAACCACTCACGGTTATCGATGTTGTGAAGAAAGAAGTTTCGAAAGCGCCTCCACAACCGTTTACGACTTCGAGTTTGCAGATCGACGCGAACAACAAACTCGGCATGAGCGCGAAGCAAACCATGACGCTCGCGCAGCAGCTTTACGAAACGGGTCGCATCACATACATGCGTACTGACTCCGTGAACCTCGCCGATAAGTTTCTCGACGAAGCACAAGTCTTCCTTGCATCTGAATTTGGAAAGGACTACGCAACCGGATCGAAAAAATATAAAACGAATAAAAAAGGCGCACAAGAAGCCCACGAAGCGATTCGTCCAACAGATCCTGCCACAACTCCAGAATCCATTCGAGCAGACCTTGAGCCACGACTTTGGAAATTGTATGATTTGATTTGGCGCCGCACGCTCGCGTCCCAAATGCCAAACGCACGCGTGAACCAAGTGCGTGTGGATATGGATGTTGAGAAGCATGTGTTTCGAGCGAATGGTTCGAGCATTCTCTTCGACGGCTACACCAAAATCTATCAGGCAACAAAAGAAAAATTCTTGCCGGATGTAAAACAAGGTGACACCGTGAACTCAAAGTCTATCGAACCGATTCAACACTTTACAGAACCTCCTGCAAGATATTCGGACGCGACGCTCGTGAAAGTGCTCGAGGAATATGGCATCGGTCGTCCTTCCACCTACGCGCCGACAATCAGCACGATCATCGATCGTGGATACGTTGAACGTGACGATAATAAGAAGCTCGCGCCAACAGATATCGCGATGATCGTTTCCGATCTTCTTGTCGCGCACTTCCCACAAATCGTCGACTACACCTTCACTGCGAAGCTCGAAAAAGAACTCGACGATGTTGCAGAGGGACAACTCGAATACGGTCCGATGCTTGAACAATTCTACAAACCATTTCATCAAAACCTCGTCGACAAAAACAAAACCCTCACACGTGATGACGTGATGCCGGACCGCATCCTCGGAAAAGATCCTGTGAGCGGTCTCGACATTATTGCAAAGACCGGCCGCTACGGCGCGTTCGTCCAGATTGGTCCTTGGAGTAAGGAAGACCAAAAGGCGAAAGTGAATAAACCGAAGAGTGCGTCGATCTTGAAAGGGATGAACATCGAGTCCATCACACTCGAAGAAGCGCTCAAGTGTCTCGAGCTCCCTCGAACACTCGGCACAACAAAAAAAGGCAAAACACTCAAAGCGGCTGTTGGACGATTTGGTCCATACGTCACGGACGGAAAAGTGTATGCCTCCTTGAAGGAACCGTTCGATCCTCTTTCGATCACCTTCGATCAGGCCGAGGAATTGATCGCGCTCAAAGAAATCTCTGTGCGTCCGCTCGCGGAACTCGGAGAAGATCCGACCACAAAAGGCCCGATCGTCGTACGCACAGGCCGATTCGGGGCGTACGTCACTGACGGAAAAACAAACGCTTCCCTCGGGAAGCTCATCGATCCTCTCACGCTTACGCACGATGAAGCCGTCGAGATCCTCGTAAAAAAACGCGCAGCACCCGTCAAAAAGTTTGGCAAACGCGCACAAAAAAAAACTCAGGCTGAATAGCCTGAGTTTTTGTTTACGATCGACCTCGACCACCACCCTTTCCTCCTCCGCCACCCTTCTTCCCTTTCTTTCCTCCTCCCTTATTCGCTTGCGCAATGGCTGCACGCTCAGGCGTATGCAAACTCTCTTGTACATGCACAAGAAGTTCTGCCTTTGCCGCCGTCGTGGCTTCAATCTGCGCCATAATGTCTGCTCGATTCGGATCCCCCTCTGGGGGGACAGCAGGGATCGGAGCTCGGTACTTCTCTTGCTCCGCCGCAGTCATATGCTGTACGAGCAAGGCCGTGTGTTCGTTCTCTTTTCGTTTTGCTTCACGTGCCGGCAAATCTTTTTCAACGGTTTCCAAAATCGCCTTCTTCGCCTCATCATCACCATGCTTATAGTTGTATTCTTCAAGTGGCGTCATGAGTGACTGAAGCGTCTTCTCATAATTTTTTGTCTCTTGATCCGCTTTTTTATTTTCACTCGTTTGCTGTTTCTTCAAATCTGCGTCTGTTTTCTTTGCCGCTGCATCCAACTCTTTCTTTGCTTTTTCTGCTGCGGATTTATTTGCTTTGTCCGTCGCTTCACGTTTCTTTGCTTCTTCTTTATCGCGCTCCTCCCACGTCTTCTTCACATCTCCAAGCAACAATCCGCCAGCGATTGGAATCTTCGCGAGCCATGGCGCATTCTTTTTCATCGTGTCTTTGCCCCATGTTTCAATCGCTGTCAAAAAACTGCTTCCTTTATATCCCAACCACTTTGGCACTTTTCCCGCAACGCCCCCCGTCTTTGCGGCCAAGTACGTTGTTGTTGCCCAAATGGGTTCTTTTGGTTTTGGCCCGCCAATCCCTTCATCAACTTCTGGTGGAACATCCGGATTCAAATATTTATCCAAGCGTTCACGCTCGGCATCATACGCATCACGATCCGCTTGACCGGCTTCTTTTTGTTTTTTCTTATGGGCAGCGTATTCCTCATCTGTCATTTCTCTGTGAACCACAACATCCGAACCTTTTGGTTCCGCTTCGAAAGGAGGTTCCGCACCTGGCTCGCGTTCAGTCATACATGGGAAAAATTGATACTTTATTTTCGCATACGCACAGCATTTTGTCCAAACGAAAATCTTTACATGAACGCGGCTGCGAGGTATCTTAGAAAAGCCGCTATGGATAACGTACGCACCTACGAGGACCTTGAAAGCCTCGTCAAAACACAATATCAAAATCCGGATCTTCCTCTTTTGCGCAAAGCATACGAACGCGCTGACCTCGCGCACGCAAAAGTTGTTCGCTTAACTGGCCAACCCTACATTACGCACCCCCTCGCGGTCGCTTACCGACTCGCGGAAATGGGATTGCATGTGAATGTGGTTGCCGCCGGGTTGCTTCATGATGTCCTCGAAGATTCAGGCATGACATCCGATGAGATGCGCGCGGAGTTTGGAGACGATATCACCTCCCTTGTCGAGAGCGTCACGAAACTGAAACATGCCGTGCACTACAGAGGCGAAGAACGCTATGCAGAAAACATGCGTAAAATGTTTTTGGCGATGGCATCAGACGTCCGCGTAGTCTTCATGAAGTTTGCCGATCGATTGCACAATCTTCAAACGCTCTACGGACAACCCAAACACAAACAATTGCGCATCGCGCGCGAGTCGCTTGAGATCTATGCTCCAATCGCCGGCCGTCTTGGCATGAGCGAGATTAAGGGAGAACTCGAGGATGGTGCGTTCGCGTACATCTTGCCGAAGGAATTCGAGCGCGTAAAAGAAATCATGGACGTGAAGGTTCGCGAGCGCGGAGCGCAAGTCAGTCGTATTATCGATCAGACCGAAAAGCTGATCGCGCTAAGTCGTATTCTGAATTTTCAGGTGTATGGTCGCGTGAAGCGTTTGTACAGTTTGTACAAAAAGATGCAGCGTTATAACGACGACATCGAAAAGATTTACGACTTGATCGCGATTCGTGTGATCGTCTCGAGTGTCGAAGAATGTTACGCTGTGCTCGGCATGATCCACCAACGCTGGCGCCCGCTTCCTGGACGCATTAAAGATTACATCGCACAACCAAAACCAAACGGATACCAATCGCTCCACACCACCATTTTTGCCGACGATAAAACGATCGTGGAGTTTCAGATTCGTACGCGCGAAATGCATGAACTCTCCGAATATGGAGTCGCCGCTCACTGGAGATACAAAGAAGACGGCTCACGCGATGTTCAAAACATGCGATGGATGGAAGAACTCATGCTCATCCAAAAAGAACTCGAGAGCAAAAAAGATTTCATGGAGCAGCTCGAGATCATGAAGATCGATGTGTTCAAAGACCGCATCTTCGTGTTTACGCCGAAGGGAGATGTCATCGATTTGCCCGAGGGTGCAACTCCCGTCGACTTTGCGTACGCCATTCACTCACAGATTGGAAACAAATGCTCCTCTGCGAAGATCAATGACGTGGTGCGAAACCTCGACACCACGCTCCACTCGGGAGACATTGTCGACATCATTACCGATAAGAATCGCAAAGGACCAAATCCGGATTGGTTGAAGTTTGTGAAGACTCGGCATGCGAAGAGTAAGATTCGTGATGCAACGAACTCGAGTGTAAGGTTGTGGCTGACAGGAATGTTGAGTCCGAAGGAGAAGGAAGGGAAAAAGAAAAAATAGCCGTAAGGCTATTTTTTGTCGGACAATAATTCGAGAAGATCCATCAGCTCCGGTCTCGAATAAAACGTAATCTCAATCTTTCCCTTCCCGTTCGACTCGGTAATATCAACCTTGGTTCCGAGAATCTCGCGTAGTTTCTTTTCGTGCGCCGCAATGTTCGGATCTTTTCCGATCGGCACGGAGCGCTTCGAAGTAATTCCTGTTACGCGTGCTTCTGTTTGTCGAACCGTCACTCCCCCGTTCAGCATTTGTTCGAAGAGGTCATGTTGCTTCTTTGGATCCGTCTCGGCGAGCAGAGTGCGGGCGTGTGATTTCGAGATGCGTCCTTCTTTGAGCGCGTCGAGAATCTCGGGCGGGAGATCAAGTAAGCGAATGATGTTCGCAACGTTTGAGCGGGACTTTCCGACACGCCGCGCAACCTCGTCTTGTTTCAAATTAAATTCGTCGATGAGTGCTTTGTACGCGATCGCTTCTTCAACTGCGTTCAGGTCTTGGCGTTGAATGTTTTCAATGAGGGCGAGTTCGAGCTTCTGTTGCTCATTGGCTTCTCGCACAATCACCGGAACCGTCTCGAGCCCGAGTGCACGAGCGGATCGCAAACGTCGTTCACCCGCAATCAACTCATACTCGCCATTCGAGCGAGTCACGACAAGTGGTTGGAGGATGCCGTGTTCCTTGATCGAGGCGATAAGGTCTTCGAGATCACTTGGTGAGAAGTGGTGACGCGGTTGATGTGGATTTTCTTTAATGTCATTCGGCGGGATTTCCAAAATCTCTTTCCGTGCGGACGGAATGATGCGTTCAGTCAAAGAATGTTTTTGTGGGATGAGAGAGCCAAGGCCTTTTCCCAAAGCAGATGGATGATTCATAGCGGTCGGTTAAAGAACACCTTCAGCGCGTAAGATAAATTCATGAGCGAGTCTTTCGTAAGATTTTGCAGCTTTGCTGAGCGGGTCATATCCGAGAATCGTTTTTCCAAACGATGGCGCTTCTGCGAGGCGGATACTACGAGGAATCACGGAGCGAAAAATCTTGTCTGGGAAGTGTCGGTAGAGTTCTTGTAAAACTTCTTTTGAGAGCTTCGTACGCGAGTCATACATGGTAATCACGGCTCCCATGATCTCGAGATTCGGATGGATGTTTGCGCGGACGAGGTTCACGGTGTTCATGAGGTCACGAAGTCCTTCGAGCGCATAAAACTCGGCTTGGACTGGGATAAGGATCGAATCGGATGCGACGAGACCATTGAGCGTGAGCATGCCGAGAGATGGTGGGTTGTCGATCAAAATGTAATCGTAGTCGTTGCGGACGGAGAGCAATGCTTTGCGGAGGTAATGTTCGCGTTCTTCCACGTTCACGAGTTCCACAGATGCGCCGGCGAGCGCCTCGGTCGCTGGGAGCACACGAAGACCTACGTGTGCGGTTGGAAGAATAAGCGACTTGAGCGAATGCGATCCGATCAATGCTTCATAAACTCCCGCCGAAAGTGCGCGGTGATCGATACCCGCTCCAGACGTTGCGTTTGCCTGCGGGTCAAGATCAACGAGCAACACAAACTTCCCCGCTTCCGCAAGATACGCAGCAAGGTTCAGAGTGGTTGTCGTCTTCCCCACACCACCCTTTTGATTCACGACCGAAATAATGTGTGCCATAGTCGAAAGAATTATAGCAGATAATATGTTTGTAGGGATGCCCCTTGTGGGTATCCATGTAATCGCAAACAAAAAACCACCACGTGAAGTGATGGATTTTTTGGTTGCGGGGATTGGATTTGAACCAATGACCTTCGGGTTATGCATACTTCTACAGTTTTCACTGCCTCGGACGAACCGAGTTTGGAGTCTGGACTTTCTCTTCACCCTTCCCGCCATCGGCGGGATTCGGGTGTCTGCCATTAAGTCTCTACACCTTCTTCGATACATTATCGAAGCTTGGCTCGGGATTACCATTGTTCAAAAGGCTTCCCCGAATTTGACAGAATTCATACAGAAATTACTTTCTGTGTAGCCCACTCTAAGATAATATTCCACGCGTCACGAAATTGAACAGAGGTTGGTTTTCGTTGACGCTTTTGAGATTCAACCATATGAATCTCGCTTCCATATTTTATGAACACGTTTACTGGGAAGACATAAAAGAGGTTTAATTCTTCGATGTAGACCACGGCAAAGTCAAAGTCAGATTCTTGGTAAACATCGCGTTTCATTACACGTCGATTCGTCTTTGTTCGACGATTATCAACAACGTAATTTCCCGTTTTGTTTTTCCAAGCGCTCTTGATTTGAATTTTTACCAATCGACCTTGTATATCGAATACGAGATCGTATGAAAGACGATCGCCAACTGGGCGCAAGACTCCCCAGCCATTTTGCAATGCCTTGAGAATCGTGGCCTGTTCCGCAATGTCACCCTTCAGTTTGGTGTTCATGCAATTTGAGAGATCTTAGAAATTGAGCCCGACGAGCTGCCAGGCTGCTCTACCCCGCGGTAATGTTTACTGGCGCGTGAAATGTATCTTACTTCAGATACAAAGTCAATCGAAGTAGAGTGGTAGCTGGAGAGGGGGTCGAACCCTCGACCTCGGGCTTATGAGTCCCGCGCTCTAACCAACTGAGCTACCCAGCCACGAAAACTTCCTAAATCGGCGCCAAATTGATTTGTCCTTGCGCTCCGCGTTCGCAGTACTGTCTGTACAGCTCACTTGCGGTGCTCGGCCTGCATCAATTTTGCATCCAATTTAGAAAGTTTTCTAATACTTCGAATTGTATGGTGCCGACAGTGGGACTTGAACCCACATGAGTTTCCCCACACGATTTTGAGTCGTGCGCGTATACCAGTTCCGCCATGTCGGCCTGTTTGTAGCGGTAAGATACCAGAATCGTAGAAATTCGTCCAGGTTCTGGATTCATTCCATAAACCATGCAAATCCTTCCCGACCAGCCAAATCTATGCTATACTTTCCAAATCTATGACCCTGACCACTCACGCGACTTTAGGTGCGGTTCTTGCTGGAGCTGCTGGAAATCCCGTACTCGCATTCATCTTTGGATTCATTTCTCACTTTGTTGTAGACATGATTCCGCATGGCGACACAGGCATGTCTGATAACTTTCGTGTTCACAAACGCCGCCGCAAACAAGCGGTCGCGTATGTCGCCGTGGACGCCATCATCGCCATTTTCTTTGTCCTCATGCTTGCGAACACGCGTGACATCATGTCGGTTCGCAATTTCACCTGGGGTATTATCGGTGGAGTCCTTCCAGATCTCCTTGTTGGACTCTATGACCTCACCAAGTCACCCCTGCTCAAATGGTTCTTCAAGATGCACTTTTACTTTCATGACTTCTTCGTAAAGCGCAAAGGTGAAGTTCCATTGTATTACGCCCTCATGGCGCAAGTCGTGTTGATCGCGTATTTACAAACAAAATTGTAATAAAAATCACAGAATTATTTCTGTGATTTTTTTTGTTCTACAGACTCGATAACTTGCAATGTCTCCCTTGCCGCTCTTTCCCATGTAAATTCTTTTGCGCGATCGATTCCATCTTTTCGCAACATCTTCACCCCCTCGGGAAGCAAAAGGCATTGCGCCATCGCAAGCGCAAACGATTCAACATCATCAACACACATCACAGCATCTCCACCGACTTCGACGATCGCCTCTGCTCGTGAGGCAATCACAGGCGTTCCAACGGCCATGGCTTCAAGTACGGGCAATCCAAATCCCTCATCAAATGAGGGAAATACAAACACAGATGCACGCGCAAGCAAGATCCATTTCTCTTCTTCTGTCACCGCTCCCAAAAACTGAATGACTCCTTCTGGCGCAAGATCAGACCAAACCTGATTGACTTCCTGAACGAGTCGAGACACTTCCTCCGTCCCCCATCCTTTTTTTCCCGCTAAAATAAATCGAACTGTTGAAACGCATTCTGGATGCTGACGCAAAAAAGCATCAAACGCCTCGATGGCAAACGGCAAATTTTTGCGCGGTTCGATCGTTCCTAAAAACAACACAACGTCTCGATCAAATGGGAAACGCTTTGAGGACGCATCAAATGAAAGATTTTTTGGCACACCAACTCCTTCGTACACAACAGCCGTCTTTCCGGCAACGGATGGAAAAAGATTCACAAGACGCTCGGCGGTTGTTTTCGAAACAGCTAAAATGCGGCTCGCACGCGCAATCGATCGCGGAACAATGGTCCGCACAGAAAAATCTTGATTGCCGAGCGGAGCAAACCATTCTGGATGTTCGTAAATCGCAACGTCATGAATGGTAATGACGGAAGGTTTAAGCCACAAAAGCGGAATCTGACCGAACGGACTAAACACCAGATCTGCCCGAGAAAAAAGCCAGCGCAATGGAAGCAAAACGTGTCGTGAAAAAAACGGCACGTGTGGAATGTGCGATCGGATGATAATAAACTTGCTTTGCGCTCCTTCAACCAATACACGAATGCGTTCAAGTAAAAGCGCATTCGGAACGTACAACAAAAAGGTATGCTCCGTTTTCAACCGTAAAAGTCTTGTGGTGATTTCCCACGTATAGTGTTCGATCCCTGCCCCAACACCGCCGGATGCATCGCAGAGTGTTTCTCCATCAATCACAATTCGCATACTCAAAATAATTTTATCGACGCTTCCGTTAAGGAAAGAACAACCAAACCGGACACCAGAACCCCACCAATAATCGCTGGGACGGCAAACTTAGGATGCATACGAAACAAAATTGCAAGCAGACTCGCTGTCCAGACTCCACCGCCTGGATGCGGAATACCGACGAAGATGACAAGAAATAAAGCGCCGTATCGATCAAGCGCGTCCGCGTGTTTTGTGGAAAGACGAAAAAAATAGCGTTCAAAGATGCGGTGAATCTTTGGTGAATACCGAGACAGGGTCGTAATCAATTTTGGCAAAAAGAGAAAGAGTAAAACAAGCGGAATCAGATTTCCGAGAACGGACCAAATGTACGCTTGCGCAGGTGAAAAATGAAACACACCCATTCCAACAGGAATCGCGGCGCGCAACTCAACAATCGGCATGGCGGCAAGCAATGCGATCGTAAGTTCATTGGGTAAGAAGTGGATCACGCTGATCAGTTTTTGCATCATACGAAAGCTGTTCTGGCCATTTAAATGTTTGATACGACCAGACGGCGAGAGATTTGATATCCTGAAATCGATCGGTGTTTGTTTCGGATCCAAGCACGACCACAATGATCTCCCCCGCCCCTTCACGATGCAAAACCGTTCCAAGGCAGTATCCCGCTTCCGGTAAAAATCCCGTCTTCCCCGCAATCACCCCGTAAGGTTGCTGATTGATAAAGCTCGATAAAAGTTGATCTGTGCTTTTTAATTGATACGTTTTTCCGGATGCGGTTGTAATCGTATATTGATCATGTGCCGTTGCATCCCGAATAATTTCATTTTGTGCAACCACATCAAGCAACTTCACAAGGTCTGAAACGATCGATTCGTTGCGCGGCGACAACCCAGTTGGATCTTCAAAATGTGTGTGCTCCATCCCCATCGACACCGCTGTTTTATTCATCTTCACAACAAAGTCCTGCATGCTGAGTCCAGACAATCGAACAAGGGACGCAGTTGCGGAGTTATCCGAACTAATAAGACTTGCGTACATGAGATCTTTTACGGTCGCGTCATCACCAAATCCAACATGCTGAACTCCACCTGCGCGATAATCTGTGGATTCGAGTCGTGCCGGCGCTTGCAGATTCGGATTCGTACTCAAAAACACGAAAGCGGTCATGAGCTTTGTGATCGATCCGATCGAGCGCGGTGCATCAATATTCTTTTGAAACAAAACCTGTTTTGTTTTTCTGTCCACAACAATCGCGCTCTCCGCCGAAGTCACAACCCCAAGACTGTTTGGACGAATCTTTGTTGGAGCGGCGTCTGCGGAACGCGGCAACTTCGCATTTGGCAATGTGAAAAAATTGTAAAGCGATGGCGCTTGATCTTTCGGTTGTGTTGCGAGTCGTTGAACATCGTTCACATCAACGGGAAACACTTGCAACAAAGTGGAAGCAAAAATGATGTGCGTAAGGAACTTTAAAATCATACAACAGGTTCTTCCGGAGTCGTTTTGAGAAGCTCATCGATAGACGCGTTTGTGTGGAAGGATTCGTATTCGGGAAGTTCTTCGAGATGGGTAAGCCCAAGCTTACGCATGAAATCGATCGAAACCGAATAAACAGGCTGCAAACGCACGCGATCCTGTGTTTCTTCGATAAACCCTCGTATGAGAAGATTGCGAAGAATAATTCCACAATTCACCCCACGAATCTGTTCAAGCTCAGGGCGTGTGACAGGTCCACGATATGCGATCACTGTCAGTGTTTCGAGAGATGGCTTGGTAAGAAGACTGGTCGCGTCTTTCTTTAAGAAGCTTGTGACATCCTCTGAAGCATCAGGATTCGTGACGAACTGAACCTTGCCTTCTTGTTCGAGGAGGTGAATTCCCGAAGTACCACGATTGTATCGTGTACGAATATCTTCGACGGCTTCTGCGATTGTTTCCGCAGACGTATCGAAATATTTTTTCAGCTGATCAAGAGAAATAGGTTTCGCGGCGGCGAAGAGAATGGATTCAATGTTAGTCGTTAACATAAATGTTTGTAGGGGTACCCCTTGTGGGTACCCATTCGAATTGTTAATCCACCCGATGAATATCGATATCATGAAACGCGTCCGACTGCGCCACATGCACCACGCGCTGCTTCACGAGTTCGAGAAGCGCGAGGAAACTGATCACCGTATCCACTTTCGATCTACCTGTTCCGACAATATCACGAAACGTGAATCGAGCACGTTCCATAATCGCGTTTCGAATTTCATCGAAACGTTCCTTCACCGAGACGACACGCTCGAGCGCAACTTGTTTCAAGTTAAAAAACGGTTCAAGGTTTTTCAGCATCTTCGCGAATGACTCGCGCAAGGATGTTGTCGAGACACCTTCTGGAATCACGAGCTCAAGAATCTTAATTGCTTCCGGTTTCTCACGAGGGAACAATTCAACCTTTGCGTTGAATTGCTTTTCGAGATGCGCCGAGAGTTCCACAAATGCTTTGTACATTTTGAGTTGTGCCGCGAGATCCGAGGTGTCTTCGTCCTCGACGATCGGGTCGGGCAAGAGCAAGCGAGACTTGATGAGAAGAAGTCGTGTGGCGACAATCAAAAAATCCGCGAGCTCGTCTGGAGGCGGTTCGTTCTTCTCGATGTGTTCAAGGTACGACTCGGTCACATGCGCGAGTGAGACTTCAGAAATCGAAAGCGACTCGGCCTCAATGAGTTCGAGGAGGAGTTCAAGCGGACCGGTAAATTGTTCAGACTGAATCTCGAACATGTGGCTGTATTTTACCTGATCGAGAGACAACACGCAAAACAAAAAACCTGGGTTTCCCCCAGGTTTTTCGGTTGATTGTGTAAACCAAGGCTGAAGCCTCGGGTTACGAGAATCTAGGTTTTCAGTTGGATATGCACATCATTTAACGCCCGCTTTGGCATCTCGCTTGGCGCACCCATCATGACGTCGCGCGCGTCGCCTGTTTTTGGAATCGCAATGACTTCGCGGATGTTTGGTTCGTTTGCAAGAATCATGACAAGACGATCGATGCCGGGCGCGATTCCTCCGTGTGGCGGCGCACCGAACGAGAATGCTTCAAGCATATGACCGAACTGTTCCTCAATTTGTTCATTCGAGAATCCCATGATCTCGAATACGCGTCGAAGCGCATCCGGCTTGTGGTTGCGAATACTTCCTCCACCCGCTTCATATCCGTTCAGCACGATATCGTATTGTGTTGTGAGAATCTCGCCGATGTTTTTCTTCTCCATCAATTTATCCATATCCTCCGGCTTTGGCGAAGAGAATGGGTTGTGTGTAAACGTCCATCCTCCCTCTTCTGTTTTTTCGAAGAATGGAAAATCAATCACCCAACCGAACGCGAGCAGATTCGGATCGTTTTTATCTTCGCGAAGATCCGGTTTATCCGTTCTGTACTTCTCCATCGCTTCTGCATACGAGAGTCTCGGAAACGGAATTTGTTGAATGCGTTTTTCTGGCGCGCATGTTTTGACCATTTCAATCATCACCGCTTCAACGAGTTGCATGACGTCTTCACGTGAGACGAACGACATTTCCATGTCGAGTTGTGTGAACTCCGGTTGTCTGTCCCCACGTTGGTCTTCATCTCGAAAACAACGCGCAATTTGAAAATAACGCTCGACTCCGCCAACCATCAACAATTGTTTAAACTGTTGTGGGGATTGTGGAAGAACATACATCTTGCCTGGATGAACTCTCGACGGGACGAGGAACTCGCGCGCACCTTCTGGTGTTCCCTTTGTGAGAATTGGGGTTTCAACTTCTGTGAATCGTTGCTCGTGAAGAAACTTGCGAAAAAATGTTTCGACGTTGTCTCGAAGAACCAAGTTGCGATGCATGCGTTCCGAGCGAAGATCGAGATAACGATACTTTAAGCGAAGCTCTTCATTTACGATACGTGTATCAGAATCAATTTGAAATGGAAGCGTCTCGGATGTATTCAAAACAACGATCGACTTGATACCGATCTCGATCGTGCCAGTCAACATCTCAGGATTGATCTGTTTCGCACCACGCGCTTTCACTTCACCCTCGATCTCGAGGACATACTCAGGCTTGAGGCTGTCGACAATAGCCGCGGTTGCTTCGTCGAGGTCTGGCTTATACGCAACGACTTGAACGAGCCCAGAAGCGTCTCGCAAATCAATAAACACAAGTTTATCGCCCATTTTACGAAGCGTATTGACCCAACCATTTACACGAACCGTTTGGCCGGCCATTGAGGGGGTGTCTGAGATAAATGTTCTGTTCATAAATTGGTTTTAATACGACCGTTTTCCAAATCTTCCATTGCCCATTGAACAAAAACTTTTAATGCTTGCGCATTTTGATAATCATCAAACATTTCAGTTGGGTCATCAAAAATTTGATTCATAGATCCTTTAATTTCTACCCAAAAAAACCTTGAATAAGTGCAGGTATTGTCGCAAAGGGTGGGTTTCTTGTCAAACAAAAAACCTGCTTCCAAAGCAGGCAGAGAAAATTTACCGATCAATCCGTTTTACGATGTTTCCCCGGTCCCGGTACGTTATTTTGCGTACGTGTTCGATGGGTTGCGTTCGAACTGCCTCCTGTGGATTCGCTGTAGCGATCTCCAAGCGGCCCTTCCCAATCGCGAGATGTTGATTTCAGTTGACCGTCTGTGCCACGTGTCTCGCGATACCGATCATTAAATACACCTTCGCGCTCGCGTGTGCGACCGATCACCTGACCGGAACCGGAGCGATGTTCACGATAGTTGTCACCAGGAAGTCCACCTGTGTCACGTGATTCACTCAAGAATTGACCACGACTGTTGTAGGTTCGTGTAACTACATTGTTGAACACATCCGTTCCCTTCTCTGTACGAAACGGCTTGTACTTAAAGAGTTCCCGACAATCTTTGCACCGCTTGGGCGCATCCCAACCCTGCTTTTCACAATTGATGAGCGTGCCTGTCGGAATAGTAAAAGTGGATCCGCAATGTGCGCAAGGTTTGTACTGAGGCGGATGATTCTGCTTGCATTCTTTACAGAATACCGGCGGATGATCCCAATCGCGATTCGCATGAATCGTTCCCCCGCACCCTTCGCATGGTTTGTCATACCATTTAGCTTTCTGCGCTTCCTTGCAAGACGAACAGAAACGCGGAGGATTACTCCAATCTTTGTGAACACGAATTGTCGCGCTACAAGATTCACACGACTTGTCATACCACATCTCTTGTCGTCTCTCTTTGCACGACTTGCAAATCGACGGTGGATTTGACCAATCTTCATGAACGCGAATTTCGTCTCCGCAGTCTGAGCAAGAAACGGTACGCCAACCTGCCATAAAGAACCTCCAAATGACACGATCTTCGGTCATTTCAAAAAAAACCTAACAAATAATGAGAAAAAGGTCAAACAAAAAAGCGCCGACAGGATCGGCACTGAGAAAAAACTAGTCTGGCAGAATGAGCAAAATACCATCTTCTGTGATGTCCAGGCACCCGGCTTCTGCAACGCTCGTGGCACCAATCCTTTGATGGGAGACAAATGTGCGATGTGGCATCAAAGAACTATTTACGTAATTGACATCGTTTGTGACTAAGACTCTCGATGTACCATCTATTTCGATAGGCTCAATGACGGCAAACTGCGGTCCGTACAAATTTCCCCGCGGGAATTGTACATGACGAGCAAAGATCGCTTCTGGTGGAACAATTCCACCAATTTCTCGTACACGCTTCAAAATCTTTTCGTATGGACTTCTGTGTTCAAGTCCAAGATCCTCAAGCGAACTCTCGACCATACGAACTTCTTTTACAACAGGTGAGATGAAAAGTGTTGAAAGAAATGCATGAGCATTTTCTGTAATTTCGACACGACAGGCCACAAGCGCCGCGCGATATTCATCGACACTCTTGAACGCGCCGAGCGTAACAACCCACTCACGCATAAACTCGATCCCCTGCCTATTCATGTTTCTACCCCTTGTTTTTCGAAGTTGTAAAAACCCTAACAAAAAAAGACCGACACGTCAAGGTGTCAGTCTATTAATCAATCGTGGAAACGGAATCGTCTCGCGGATATGTTGCAATCCACACATCCAAGCGGTGATGCGCTCAAGACCGTAGCCGAATCCGGAATGCGGCACCGATCCGTATTTGCGCAAATCAAGATACCATTGAAACGGTTCGATGGCGAGATTGTGTTCGAGCATTCTCTCGAGAAGTGTCTCGTAATCATCCTCGCGCTGTGACCCTCCAATGATCTCACCGTACCCTTCCGGAGCGAGAAGATCGTTATTCAACACAAATTCCGGATGCTCGGGATCGCGCTTCATGTAAAACGCTTTCACGGCTGCGGGATATTTTTCGATAAAAATCGGGCGATCGAATTGTTGTGTGAGAATCGTCTCATCATCCGCTCCGAGATCATCCATGTCGCCGATATCCGATCCGAGCGTTCGAAGTTTTGCAATCGCTTCTTGGTGCGTCATGTGAACGAACGGTGCTTGAATCGCTTCGAGTGGCTTTGTGTCGCGCTCGAGAACTTTGAGTTCATGTTGGCAGTTCGCAAGAACATCGTGAACGATGCGGCAGATAAGTCCCTCTTGAATCTGCATATTTCCTTGATGTTCGACGAACGCCGCCTCCGCGTCCATCATCCAGAACTCTGTGAGGTGGCGACGTGTCTTTGATTTTTCTGCACGAAATACAGGTCCAAAGTCGAACGCACGGCCAAGAGACATGATTCCAGCTTCGAGATAAAGCTGACCGGATTGTGAGAGATACGCCTTTGATTTTTTATTCGTAGATTCGTAGCCAGATTCGTTATTCGTAACATCACTGAAGTAATCCATTTCAAAAAGCTCGGTTGTTCCCTCACACGAAGTTGGTGTAAGGATTGGTGTGTCGAATTTTACAAAATCGTTTTCGTGAAAGTAGTTGTACGTTGCGGTGATGATCGTATCGCGCACACGTTGGATTGCCCACTGCTTGTCAGAGCGCAACCACAAGTGACGATTGTCGAGCAAAAAATCTGGACCGTGATCTTTTTTTCCGATGGGATATTCATCCATCGCAAGAGAGATCACTTCGAGACTGAGTCCGTCAAGTTCGAATCCGCTTGGCGCGCGTGAATCTTCTTTTACGCGACCGAATACGCGAACAGATGACTCAAGGCGAATCGACTCGAGTGCGTTCCATGTTTCTTCCGACACATCTGCCTTCGAGTAAACAATTTGTACACGAGCAGAACCATCACGCAATTGTAAAAAGAAAATTTTTCCGCTTGAACGGAAATTGTACGCCCAACCTTGGAGTTGAACTTCTTGTCCAACGTATTGGCCGATGGATTTGATGAGAGTTGTGATCATAAATGTTTGCACGCTTCTCGCATGGAGACAGCGGGAATGACTGGAAAGTGGGCGATGATGAGTGATTCGATTGTTTCATGGAAACTCGCGAGCGTATTTCCAGATAAGTGCGGGCGAAGTTGTTCTGTGAATTCTTGTGTGAGCGCAAAGCGGAGTAACTTGAGCGTAACATCGTCGATAAGTCTTGCGGCAAACCATTGCTCGCGATCTTTATCGAAGCATGTTGCGCAGACGACCCCACCTTTAAGCGCGTGCCAGCGGTAGTTCCCTTCGCGAATCGCGAGGCGGCACACGAGGCAGTGGCTCAATTCTGGATGATACCCGAGATGGGACAAAAATTTCAAGGCGAAGGTCGCAAGCAAGAATCCGGCGCGTTCAGCCGTAATTTCAGGGATTTTTTCAATAAATTCAAGCCAATTCATCAAAAAATCGTAGAGGTCTTCGTCGAGTTCGTGAGTGCGCGTACCGAGATCCACGAAGGCAAAGGCGTTTTGCACGAGCGTGGTCTTCGTTAAATTCTCGTACACCGAGCGGAAGCCGCGCAACCGATCCGTTCCTGCGACCGTAAAGTATTGTCGACCGTCAACGAGGAGTAGTCGAACTTCGGCCATCGTTTCGAGATGTGGCGTAAGTTTCGCGAGAGGTTTCGATCCTCCGCGCGCCACGAACTCGATCTTCCCATGATCCCGTGTAAACGCCGAATACGACCGATCATGTTCGCGATACGGCCGCCACGAAAGCACGAGCGCAGTTGTTTCGAAGAGAACGGACACATCAGGATCGATTCAAATAACTTTGCAAAATAATCATCGCTGCGAGCGCATCTTCTTCCGCTTCCGCACCTTCCTCGGACATGAGACGTCGACTTTCCGCCGTTGTGAATGACTCATCTTCTTCCTCGATCGGAAGCTCTGTGTGCTTTTTAAGCTTATCGATAAACGCGCGAACGATCGCGATCTGTTTTTCATTCGGATGTGATCCAACCGCGCTCGGGATTCCGATCACAATTCCTTCCATCTCTTCTTTGCGAAGCGTCTCGACAATCTCGCGTATCGCATTATCACCTTGTGCCCGAACAACAAAAAGCGGGACGGCTATTTTCGTCTCCGTATCCCCAAACGCAAGGCCAATCTTTTTTTTGCCGTAATCAATACCAAGTAAACGCATACTTAAAGTTCTTTCGAAGAAATAATCTTCTTTCCCACCGCGCCCGCGAATAATCGAATCGCCGGGCGGTTTTCTTTTTTATAAATGATTGGAACCCCGAGAAGGGTTTTACACTTTGGACATTCGAGATTGGGCTTCAGCCACTTTTGAGTATCGATGCCCATCATCCGATCGAGATACATCCGTTTCAAAATTCCCGGGCCGTCTTTTTGATACGTTACAATCGGCGTCTTACACGATTCGCAAAATACCTGAAGCCAGCGCGAAAATCCTCCGCGTGCTTTTTTGAATTTATCCGATTGAAATTTGGATTTCTTTGGCACAATTTAAACAGGCAATGGCGTAAGAATCTCCGTCCCGTTCTTCGTAATCGCAATCGTCACCTCAAAGTGAGCCCCGATCGACCCATCCTTCATCACTATCGCCCAACCGTCTGGAGCGGTGTCTACACGATAATCTCCACCAAGCCCAAACATCGGTTCAAGCGCAAGGCACATCCCATCGACAAGCTTCACGGATGGATATCGCGCATCCACATAATTCGGAACATGCGGATTTTCATGGACTTCATGTCCGACCCCGTGACCGACGAGTGCGCGGACATTTCCGTACTTGTGTGGCGTGACAACCTTCTCGATTGCCGTGCTAATATCTTTCACATCACCACCAACTCGAGCGGCCGCAACTCCGGCGAGTAATGCTTCTTTTGTAACGGAGAGAAGTTTCGATATATTCGGCGGGCAGTTCGAACCAACATACACACTCATCGCCATATCCGTACACAACCCTTTGTACCAACAACCAATGTCGAGTCCGAGAACATCGCCCTCGAGGAGAACGCGATCGCGGTTACCGAGACCGTGCACGACTTCTTCATTTACCGAGAGGCAGATCGTGCTTGGAAATGGTGTGTCGGATGGAGATGATTTGTAGTGGAGAAAAGACGGTGTTGCTCCTTCAGCGCGCATCGAGGCTTCGCCGATCGCATCGACTTCTCGAAGCGTTATGCCTGGTCGAACCGAATCAACCGCAGCTTTGAGTGCTCTCGAGAGAATGTGGCCACCTTCGCGCATGGCGTCGATTTCTTGTGGAGTCTTAATGAGGGACATAGCAAAATTGTTCAATGGCGTCGACGAGTCGCTTTTGGACTTCATCAACAGTGCCGAGACCGTCTACATGATGAATCGGGATTCCAGTACTCACGTATTCATCGATCACGGCGAATGTTTCTGTTTGATAAATTTGTAATCGTTTTTCAATGGCTTCAGGGACATCATCTTTTCGCACGAACAATATTCCGCCATCCGGCGTTTTTTCTCCGGCAATGTGTCCGTCTTTTGTACTGTAGATTTTTCCGGTTTTGTCGTCCGTCAATCGCCCTTTCAAACGTTCAAGCGAGACGTCGTGCGGAATGTGAATGATGATCAAGTGTGAAGGACGATCGAAGTCGAACGCTTTCGCCTGCGCGCGGTCACGCGGGAAGCCGTCGAGGATGTAGCCGTCTTTTGCATCTGGATTTGCAAAGCGTCTTTTGAGCAATACCGCCGCATCAACATCCGAAATTAATTTCCCTTCTTCGACAATCGGCGCGAATCGTTTTCCCATATCCGAACCAGTCGCGATTTCATCGCGAATCAACTGTCCCATACTGAATGTTGGGATGCCAAGCTCTTTCGAGAGCAAATGGGCCTGCGTTCCTTTTCCGCTTCCTTGTGGGCCAAATAAAATGACCTTGTAGGGCTTGTTTGTGAGTTGGTGCATAGTGCAAGCAGTATATCAAAAAGCGGGATTTTGGCGAGAAAAAAACACGAGAGTAGTGAGAAATCAAAAACAGCTCCGAAGAGCTGTTTTCTTTCATTTATAGATCGTACTCTCGCATGGTGAGCTGCGCTTCAATCTGTTTCACACTATCAATGACCACCGCGACGATAATGAGAATAGATGTTCCACCGATCACCAAATTCTGACTACCTGTAAACTGCTGAGCGATGAGTGGTAAGACGGCGATAATCGCGAGGAAGGTTGCTCCGAGAAGCAAGACGCGATTGGTCACAAAACTCAGATAATCCGCTGTGTGTTTTCCTGGTCGAATTCCTGGAATAAATCCACCTTGTTTTTGAATGTTTTCTGCAACTTGTTCTGGGTGAAAAATCACCGCTGTGTAGAAGTAGGCAAACAAGAAGACAAGGACAAAGTAAGAAATTCCGTAGAAGAGTTGATTTTGGAAGATCTGCAAAACTTCTGTTGCGGCCGTGCGCAAAAATGCTGTTTTTGCATTCAAGAAAAATTGCGCAAGCACCGTTGGAAACAAAATGATGGAAATAGCAAAGATAATTGGAATCACTCCACCCATGTTCAAGCGAACAGGAATGTGTGAACTGGATCCACCCGCAAGTCGCGACCCTTGAATATGACGAGCATATTGCACAGGAATGTTGCGCTGAGCTTCATTCATGATAACGATTCCGATCACGGTTACAATCACAACGACGATAAACAAAATGAGTGTCACGAGCTGGCTCTTGTCATACACCGCAAGTGATTGACTCAAAAGCGTTGGAAGTCCAGCCACGATTCCGGCAAGGATCAAAATAGAAACTCCGTTTCCAATATTCTTTTCCGAAATCAATTCACCAAGCCACATGAGAAACACCGTTCCGGCAGTCATACTAATCACCGCAAATAGAATGGTGGTAGATTGTGCTCCTGTGAAAAATTGACCTTGTCGAGAAAGAAGAAGGATTAAACTGTATGCCTGAATAAAGCTGAGTGGAACCGTGAGCCATCGTGTCCATTGGTTAATTTTTTGTTTTCCGGATTCTTCCTTTTGCATTTCTTCAAATGCAGGAACAATCATGCCGAGAAGCTGGAAAATAATAGAGGCTGTGATGTAAGGCATTACTCCCATTGCGACGATCGAAAAATTTTGCAGGGTACCTCCAGAAAAAATATTCAGGAGTCCCAAAAACTGATTTTTTGCGAACACCTGCGCAAGAGCCGCTGCATCAATTCCAGGAGCTGGAATGTGCGCTGCAATACGAAAAATCACGAGCATGAGGAGAACAAAGAGCAAGCTTGAGCGAAGCTCTTTTGTTTTCCAGATGCGAAGAAGAGTGTTCATAGAAAATTTGTAGGGGCTCCCCTTGTGGGTGCCCTCGAAATATTACACGACGGAGCCGCCTGCTTGTTCAATTTTTTCTTTTGCTGACGCAGAAACAAGACATCCTTTGAGGATAAACTTTGCGGTAACGGTTCCGTTTCCAAGAATTTTGGTCACGGCCATTGCATCCAAAATCAATTTCTTTGCAACCAATTGCTTTGGGGTAATTTTACCTCCTTCTGGGAAAGCTTTCGAGAGAACGTCAAGATTCAAGACTTGAGCTTTTGGATTCTTCGATTTAAATCCACGCAACTTTGGTGTAGAGAGAATGATCTTACGCATTCCTTTCAACTTCAATCCAGAAACACCAGAACGTGCCCCTTGCCCTTTAACTCCACGACCGGAGTAAGTTCCTTTTGAACCCAAACCACGACCGATGTATTTTCGATCCTTTTTTGAATGTGGGCTTGGTTTCAATGTGTGAAGTGAAAGTGACATACAATTATTTTTTGGAATCATTCAATGATTGAATGGCGAGAAACGTTGCGTGAGCAATGTTAATTTTATTGTTCGAGTTCAAAATTTTTGAAACCGCGTTTGGAACTCCGGCGTATTCCAAGATCACACGAATAGCCCCACCTGCTTTTAGTCCAGAACCTTTTGGAGCTGGTTTCAACATGATCATTGCGGAACCAAGCTTGACGGTTACCGCATGTGGCAATGTTTCTTGGACCAATGGCACGGTAATTAAATTCTTTTTGGCTTGGCGATACGCTTTATCAACCGCAATTTGAACGTCTGCACCCTTTGCGACACCAAATCCAACGCGTCCTTTTCGGTCACCAATCACAAGGGCACAACGAAAAGACATGCGTTTTCCACCGGCGGTCACACGTGTAACACGTGCAAGATCAAGAATTTTTTGATCAAATTCTCGTGGTTCTTTTTTTTCACGGTCCGGGCGTTTTCCGCCTTTTCCGCGAGTATCACCTTTTCCACCAAAAGATTTTCCACCTGAAGTGGATCCGGCTCCGCCGGGTTTTGAAGAAAAAGATGTTTTTGGTCGTGAAGTTGTTTGTGCGTTTGTCATATCAAAATTAGAACTTCAAACCTGCTGAACGTGCTCCCTCTGCCAAAGCGGCCACACGGCCATGATAACGAAATGAACCTCGATCAAACACAACAGTTTCAACTCCGGCAGCTGTTGCCTTCTTTGCAATGATTTCACCAACCGCTTTTGCAACCTGAATGGGAAGTGCATCTGATTTCACTTCCATGTCTGATGCAGAAGCAATGGTTACACCCTTATCATCATTGATAAGTTGAGCGTAAATATGCTTCAAGCTGCGCGAAACACTCAAACGAGGTTTGAGTTCCGTTCCGTGCATCACGATACGTGTACGATGTGCACGTCGTGCGCGACCAAGTTGTTTTTTCAATCCGTTCATACGTTTATATTAAGCGGCAGCCTTTTGTGACTTACCAGCCTTGCGACGAACTACTTCATCTGTATATTTAATTCCTTTTCCTTTATACGGTTCTGGTTTACGCACCTTACGAATACGTGCGGCGATTTCTCCAACTAATTCGTTATCGCTTCCAATAATCGTAATGACGTTTCCATCAACTGTTGCCGTGATGCCTTCCGGAAGAAGAAATGGAACCTCATGAGAATACCCAACAACAAGATTCAATGTGCGTCCCTGAAGATTTACGCGATAACCAACTCCGTTTACTTCTAATTTTTTACTGAATCCAACCGTAACGCCCATAATCATGTTAGAAATCAATGTACGTGCGGTTCCCCATTGAGATCGATTCACCTTTTCTGTTTCATCTTCCACAGAAACGATCAGACGTTTTCCTTCTGCATCGTCACTCAGAGCAAGCGAAACAAGCGGATGAACAGTCCGTGACAATGATCCTTTTGGTCCTTTCACCGTGACGAACTTGTCATCAACGGTTACATCGACGCCTTGAGGGATAAGAATAGGTTTTTTTCCAACACGTGACATATGATTGTTTTCTAATAAACTTCACAGAGCACTTCTCCCCCAAGATGGCGAGCATGTGCTTCTTTATTGGTCATGAGTCCGTTTGACGTGGATACGATGGAGATACCGAGTCCAGACAAAATCGAACGCAAGTCTTCTGACTTGGTATAGACGCGACGTCCTGGTTTGCTCACGCGTTGGATAGACTGAATAGCAGGGATGTGATTTGTATATTTCAAATCGATTTGAATCATCGGAAATTTTGATTCCGTTGTCATCACAGCTTTTACAATGAATCCTTCTTTTTCAAGAATTTTTGCAATCGCGAACTTGATGTTCGAGTACGGCAAAGCAAGCGAGGCTTTTTTAACAGCCTGCGCGTTACGGATGCGTGTGAGCATGTCTGAGATTGGGTCTGTGATCATATTACCAACTTGATTTTCTTACACCTGGAATTTCTCCTTTGTTAGCCAATTCTCGAAAACAAATACGGCACAACTGAAAGGCACGCATAAACCCACGATTTCTTCCACACTTCCAACAACGTCGGTGAATGCGGGTCGAAAACTTTGGTTTCATTTTAGATTTCGCAATTTGATTTTCTGTTGCCATATTTATGCGTCTTGTTTGAGAGGAAGTCTCAAGTGTTTGAGCAAAGCTTCTGCTTCTTTATCTGTTTTTGCGGATGTTGCGATTGTAACCTGAATTCCGTGCGTGATTTCAATTTCTTCTGTTGAAATTTCTGGAAAAGCCATGTGCTCTTTAAACCCGATTGAGTAATTTCCGTTTCCATCAAAAGATTTTTTTGAAAGACCACGGAAGTCACGTACGCGAGGCAAAGAGACATTGATCAATTTTTCTAAAAAGTCCCACATACGCTTTCCACGAAGCGTCACCATGACACCCACCACACTTCCTTCGCGGATTTTAAATCCTGCAATGGACTTACGTGCTTTTGTGGTAACCGGCTTTTGTCCGGTAATTCGCTTTAACGTATTTTGTGCGGTTTCAAGGAATTTTGCATCTTTCATGCCAGGCCCAACTCCAATATTCAGTGTCACCGTGTTGACCACAGGCACCGCATTCACATTTTTGTACCCAAACTCTTTCATGAGTTCAGGGACGACAGATGTTTTGTATGAATCTTTGAGTGACATAATGTTTATTCAATATCCTCGACAGCTCCTTTTTTACGAAGGATGCGAATCTTCTTTTTGGCACCTTCTGCATCAATCATCTTATATCCAATACGACCATGTGCCCCTGTTTTTTCAGAAATGAGCTGCACATTCGATACATGAATGGGAGAGGGAAACTGAATCTTTTGGCCCGCATGTTCTCCGCGGCCTTTCATGTGCTTTGTAAGGATGTTCACACCCTCCACAACCACACGCTCGAGCACAGGAAATACCTGAAGCACTTTCCCTTCTTTGTTTCGATCTTTGCCGGTCAAAACCCGGACTTTGTCGCCAGATTTGATTTTCATAAGATGGGTGAGTTAAAGCACTTCTGGTGCAAGAGAAATAATTTTATTGTATCCACCTGCACGCAATTCACGAGCAACCGGTCCAAAAATACGTGTTCCTTTTGGATCTTTGGTCTTTTTATCAATGATCACCGCAGCATTTTCATCGAAACGGATATAAGTTCCATCTTTACGACGCGTCTCTTTACGTGTACGCACCATGACTGCTGTCACAACATCAGACTTTTTGACGGCTGCATGTGGAACAGCTTCTTTGACGGAACAAACAACAAGTTCGCCCAAGTGTGCATAACGCTTTTGAAAACCTCCGAGTACGCGAATAACCATGAGCTTTTTTGCTCCTGTATTATCTGCAACTTTGATCACTGAGAGTTCTTGTACCATAGAATTGAATGATTTGTCGTTGGTCGTTCGATTCAGAAAACGAAGATTCATTTTCTCAGGCCGAACGACGAACTGTTTGTTTTACGCAACAACGGTCCAACGTTTTGTTTTTGAAAGTGGACGGCACTCCTTAAAGGAAACCGTTTGTCCGATTTCGTATGTTCCCGTTGGGGCATGCACGTGAAACTTTTCACTGCGCACATAACGCTTTCCATATTTTGGATGCACGAGTGTTCGGTCAACACGAACCACAATCGTCTTCTCCATTTTGTTGGATGTGACAACTCCAGTAAATGCGCGTCGAATTGTGCTAATCTTTGTGTTCATACGTTATGTATTCTTTTGAGATTCGTGGACGAGTGTGCGCATACGTGCCATTTGTTTTTTAATCAAACGAATTTCGCGCACATTTTTTACTTGGTTTGAAGACAATCTAAACTCGAGAGATTTTAGCTTTTCTCCTGCATTATGAATATCATGCAAAAGCGCATCCGGAGTTTTTTGTCGAAGAGTTTTTGCATCCATACAGATTAAGCAATTTCACGAGAGATGATTTTGGTCTTGAGCGGGAGCTTACTTGCCGCGAGCGTAAGCGCGTGACGAGCAAGGTCTTCAGAAATTCCACCCATTTCAAACATGACGGTTCCTGGACGGATAACGGCGACGTAGTGGTCAACCGCACCTTTTCCTTTACCCATAGGCATTTCTGAACCCTTTGAGGTGACGGGCTTGTCTGGGAAAATACGGATCCAGATCTTTCCTCCGCGCTTGATGGCACGTGTCATCGCGCGACGAGCAGCTTCAATCTGACGTGAGGTGACCCATGCTTCTGATGTTGCTTTGATCGCAAAATCTCCGAACGCAACAGTTGTCATGCGAGTTGCAAGACGTTTTCCGCGAGCGCGTCCTTTGTGGGATTTGCGATGTTTTACCTTCTTCGGCATTAACATAAATTTCGATCCTAAGCTTTCTTATCAAAAACTTCTCCGCGGTTAATCCATACTTTGATTCCGATTGCTCCCCAGATGGTTCGAGCTGTTACGGAAGCGTAGTCAATATCTGAACGAAGGGTGTGCAAAGGAATTTTTCCTTGCGCAAGCATTTCGCGACGTGCGATTTCAGAACCATTTAAACGTCCGCTGATGACAACTTTTACCCCTTTTGCTCCAGCCTTCGTGACGCGCTCAAGCGTTCCTTTCATCACACGACGAAATGGCATACGCTTTTCAATGTCCGCGGCAATCTGTTGACCAACCACTTGAGATGAAAGAGAGGCATTTTGAACCTCTTTTACATTGATGGACAATTTTACACGCTTTCCAGCGAAAAATTTTGTTTTGATTTTTTTGGAAAGATCTTCGATTCCTGTTCCGCCTCGACCAATGATAATTCCAGGCTTTGCGGAGTAAATCGTAATTTTGATTTCTTGGCGTGTGCGTTCAATTTCCACCTTGTCAATCAATGCATCTTTCAATGTCTTCATGAGATGAGCTCGAATCATGACATCTTCTTGCAAAAGTTTGACGTAGTTTTTTGAATCTGCGAACCAAAGACTGTCCCACCCTTGTGTGACGCCGATTCTGAACCCTCTTGGATGTACCTTATTTCCCATAGAAGTGATTATTCAGTCTTAGTGGTTACGGACTTTTTTAAAACACGCTTTTTTGACACAGGCTTTTCAGCAGATGTTTCCCCATTTTCCTTTTGTGGAATTGCTTCCAGAATAATGGAAATGTGTGTACTGCGCTTACGGATTGGCATGGCACGTCCATGTGCGCGAGGCTGCCAACGATCCAAAATAGGACCTTCGTCTGCGGTAATGGAAGTAATTTTCAAATCATCTTTATTGAGTTGAAAATTATTCACCGCGTTTGCGATAGCCGAATTCAAAAGTTTCAGCACCGGTTCAGCGGCGAGTTTGTTGGCAAAACGAAGTTGTGTTTGCGCTTTTTCCACACGAGCACCGCGAATGAGGTCAATCACGAGACGGACCTTACGAGATGACATGCGAATATGGCGAGCGTGAGCTTTCACTTGCATACATGTTCAATCACTATTTTTTCTTTGCAGCTGGTTTTGCTGCTGTTTTTGGAGCTGCTTTTGGAGCACCGGCACCTGCTTCAGCCTCTTTTTGAAGCTTACCGCCATGGCGAACAAATTTACGTGTTGCAGAAAATTCTCCAAGTTTGTGTCCAACCATGTTTTCTACGACACGAACTTTAATGAAATCTTTTCCGTTATGCACAGCAAAGGTGAAACCGAGCATCTCTGGCGTAATTGTGGAAGAGCGTGCCCATGTTTTGATTGGTGTTTGATCACCCGCTTTCAACTTACCGATCTTTTTGATCAGCTTCGGATGAACGTAGGGACCTTTTTTCAAACTGCGTGACATAGGATTACTTACCGCCGACGAATCGGCCCTTCTTACGACGTTGAATGATTAATTTATCAGACGCTTGTTTACGACGCGTCTTCACACCAAGGGCTGGTTTCCCAGAAGGTGTCTTTGGATGCTTGAGACCAATTGAGTTTCGAGCTTCTCCTCCACCATGTGGGTGATCCACTGGGTTCATGGCTTTTCCACGAACGGTTGGACGGATACCGCGATGGCGTGTTCGACCTGCTTTTCCCCAACGAATCAATCGGCGATCTGGATTTGAGGTTTGACCAATGGTCGCCATACACTGTTTGAAGACCATGCGAATTTCTCCGGATGGTAACTTCACGGTTGCGTAAGGGCCTTCAACGGCCATGAGCTGAGCGGTAGAACCTGCTCCACGAACCAATTGTCCACCTTTTCCAGGTTGAAGTTCGATATCATACACTTGAATTCCAATAGGAATGTGTTCAAGTGAGAATCGATTTCCCGTCTGAATTTCACCTTTTTGTTTTGAAGAAACGACTGTGTCTCCTACGTTCAAACCAATTGGAGCTACGATGTAGCGCTTTTCTCCATCCTTATAAAAGAGGAGGGCGATACGCGCACCACGGTTTGGATCATATTCAATGGTTGCCACTTTAGCAGGGACATCAAATTTATCACGCTTCGCATCAACGAGACGGATGCGTTGCTTTACCCCACCACCTTGATGACGGACCGTGATTTTTCCATTGGAACGACCAGCGAATTTCTTTTTGTGAATGGTCAAAGATTTCAACGGCTTAAATGCTGTGAGATCTTCAAAAGTATCCACACTTGAATTGCGGCGTCCTGCAGTCGTTGGTTTGTAGCGTTTAACTGGCATAAGTGTTGTTAATTCTCGTTGCAGCCCTGATTAGACCCCTTCGTAAATATTCAAAGTTTTTCCTTTAGGCAATGTAACGATAGCTTTTTTCCAAGCTTTGCGATGTCCGTCAACTTTTCCGCGACGTACGTATTTTCCGCGTACATTCTGAATGTTTACGGATTCAGGTGAAAGACCGTACATTTTACGAACAGCAGACGCGATCTCGATTTTATTTGCAGTCTTTGCTACAGCAAAGACATACGAATTTTTTGAAGCGAGAATCGCACTTTTTTCCGTAACGATCGGCCGAATAAGCACAGAAGAAATAAATGGCAAAAGTTTCTTTGTTTCAGAAACAGAAGCCTCTTTCTTTTCTTTTGCCACTTTTGGCACTTTCGTTGTTGAATTGTTTTTTTTGAAAATTCCCATACCGTTACGCTCGCTTGTAAGTTTGAGTGATCATGTCAATCGCTTCTTTTGAGATCAACACAACGTCTGCCTTTAAGAGATCGACAACGTTTAATGTATTTGACGGCATTGTCTCAATACCCTTCATGTTCTTTGCGGCAATCGCAACATCCTTTTGTGCTGGCGGAAGAACGATGAGTGTTTTCTTTTTTGAAATTGGCAAATTTTTAAGAATCATTGCCAATTCTTTTGTTTTGCCATCTTTAAGATCCAAAACATCAACGGCAACAAAACGTTCTGATGAAACCTTTTCAGACAAGATCATAGCAAGCGCTTTTCGCTTTGCACGTTTGTTGATCTTCAGAGAAAAATTTCGTTCATTACGTGGACCAAAAGTGATTCCACCACCAACCCAAATTGGGGACTTTGTGGAACCATGACGAGCACGTCCTGTTCCCTTTTGTTTCCATGGTTTTTTGCTTGAACCAGCAACTTCACCACGTGTTTTTGTGTGCGCAATTGCCTCACGAGAGTTTGCTTGTTGAGCAACAACAGCTTCGTGAATGAGTGCGGGGTTCATTTTTACGTCAAACAAACTCGCTTCCAAAGTAAGCGATCCGACTTGTTCACCTTTTGTATTGAGGAGGGATACTACTGCCATAATTGTTTTCTTTCATGTGAACGAACCAAGATAAGTCCTCCACGTGCACCTGGAATCGCACCTTTTACTGCAAGTAAGTTTTTATCTGCATCAAAGGAGACAACTTCAAGATTTTTAACGGTCACACGCACATCACCCATATGTCCACCCATGCGTTGACCCTTGATAACTTTTCCTTGGCGTTGAGAACCAATGGAACCTCCCATACGTTGTTGATCTTTGTTACCGTGTGTTGCTTTACTTCCTGAGAAGTGATGGCGTTTCATCACACCAGCAAATCCACGTCCTTTTGAAACACCGACGATATCAACTTTTGTACCAGGAACAAAATCACTTACGCGAATCTTTGCTCCACGAACGTAATTTTCTGGAACACGCGCCACACGAAACTCACGCAATGTTTTCACTTGCGGAAGGTCTGTGAGGTGCCCCGCCTCACTCTTAACGAGTGATTTGGTTGTAACCTCAGATCCAACTTGAACCGCAACGTAACCGTCGCGTGATTCTTCGCGGATTTGGGTAACAATATTTGGCTCGGCTTTAATAAGCGTAACCGGAACGACGGTACCGTCATCCTTAAATTGTTGTGTCATTTCGACTTTGCGTCCGATGATAAATGGCATACGTGTTTTCAAATGCTTACTAGCACAAAAGCTAGAAGTCGAAAGTCATTTTTACAAATAACGTTCGGCTTCTAGCCCCTAATACAAGATCTCCAAAATTCTGGAGGAATACCGTTTGTACGAAGGAATTGTTGCTTACAATGTAATAATCTCCGGGACAATCGCTCAAAGCTCAGGAAGGTTTTCTTGCAAGTACGTACCAGATGCGTAAGATCTTTCTTCCTTGTTTAATTGATTGCTTGATTCAGTCAGGCTTCAGAAGAAAGAAAAGTTCTTTTCTCTGAAACCTGACCGAAGTCAGGGTTATGTTTTGATTTCGACATCAACACCAGCTGGGAGGTTTAAACTCATCAAGGCATCAATAGTTTTGTCTGTTGTTTCTGTGATGTCAATAATGCGCTTATGAATACGCATTTCAAACTGATCACGAGAATCTTTGTGGACGAACGTAGAGCGGTTAACGGTATATTTCTTCTTCTCTGTTGGAAGAGGAATTGGGCCAATCACTTTTGCTCCGGAACGCTCAACTGTTTTCAAAATCGTTTCTGTAGCTTGATCAATGATCTTGCTATCATATGCACGAATTTTGATGCGCAAGCGTGGCTTGTCCTCTTGTTCTTTTTTTGTAGTTGTATTGCTCACAATTATGAAAGAAAGAACGATGTGTAAGGAGCGGGAAGCGCCCCTTACACGTTAAATTACTTGATAATTTTTACAACGATTCCGGCTCCAACTGTTTTTCCACCTTCGCGAATAGCGAAGTTCATCTTTTCTTCCAAAGCAACTGGGTGGATGAGTTTAACGGTTGCGCTAACAGTGTCTCCAGGCATAACCATCTCTGTTCCTTCTGGAAGAATAACTTCACCTGTTACGTCTGTTGTACGGACGTAGAACTGAGGCTTGTATCCTTTAAAGAATGGTTTGTGGCGTCCACCTTCTTCTTTTGTGAGGGCGTAAATTTCTGCTTCGAATTCTGTGTGAGGGGTGATGGATCCTGGTTTTGCAAGGACCATTCCGCGCTCAACATCTTCTTTCTTGATTCCGCGAAGCAAAATTCCAGCGTTGTCACCAGCAAGTCCTTGAGCCAAAGACTTGTTAAACATTTCGATTCCAGTAACGATTGTTTTTTGTGGTTCTTCGTGGATTCCGACCAATTGAACTTCATCGTTCAAGTTGATAGTTCCGCGCTCAATGCGTCCTGTTACCACTGTTCCACGTCCTTCAATAGAGAAGACGTCTTCAATTGGCATGAGGAGTGGCTTGTCTGTTTCACGAACTGGCTCTGGGATGTAGGTGTCGAGCGCATTCACGATATCCATGATGCATTTTGAAGCAGCTTCGTCTGTTGGGTTTTGAAGGGCTTTCAATGCAGATCCGCGAATAACAGGTACTTCGTCGCCTGGGAATTTGTATTTTTTCAAAAGATCACGAACTTCTTCTTCAACAAGATCAATAAGTTCTGGGTCGTCAACCATGTCTACTTTGTTCAAGAAGACCACCATGGCTGGAACTCCAACTTGGTGCGCGAGCAAAATGTGCTCACGTGTTTGTGGCATTGGGCCGTCTGCAGCAGAAACAACCAAGATTGCGCCGTCCATTTGAGCAGCACCTGTGATCATGTTTTTGATGTAGTCAGCGTGTCCTGGACAGTCCACATGAGCGTAGTGACGCTTTTCAGACTCATATTCACAGTGAGCGGTTGCGATCGTGATTCCACGAGCTTTTGACTCTGGAGCTTTGTCCAAATCGTCCATTCCCTTTGATTGTGCAGCAAGTCCTCTCGCACCCAAAACGGCGAGGAGGGCAGCTGTTGTTGTTGTCTTACCGTGGTCAACGTGACCAATGGTTCCAACGTTAACGTGCGGCTTGGTGCGCGCAAATACTTCTGCCATAAAGATGAGAAAGGGCTTAACGCCCAAAATTAATTTTTGCTTATTTATCGAAAAGAGTTGACCTTTCGAGACAGGCGAAAGTATAGCAAACCCTTTTAAATCGCGCAAGTCTTACTCAATCGGTTCGAGATAAAACTGTTCTTCACCAAAATCCTCCTCATTTTCTGCTAATTTTGGTGGAATTTCTTCAATTTTTGTCTCTAAAATAGATTCAGGAACGGAACCCATGACGAACTCCTGTGTATACTTTTTATACTGTTCCTCAAGATTTACCGCCTCCTCCTCAGATAATTGAGCCAAATCCCAGGTTTCACCCACCTCTCCCGCCGGCTTCATCGTGTTCCAGATGTCTGGAGTGTTTTCAACGACGGACTCCTCAGGCTCCTCATTCTTGGACAAAAAGTCACTGTTTGCATCCCAATCACCCAGACGTTTTTGCTCTTCTTCAAACCGATTCCACTCATCTTCAGCCATTTCTTCATCAAAACCCGTCTCATTGCGAAGATCTTCATACCGATCGAGCCCCATCACAACATAAACATCTTCCCCATCCGGATCCGTAACAATCATAGTGTCACCGGTTTTACGAACCAGATTCAAGATGCGTTTGAGCTGATCTTTCATATGTCCGCATTTTAGTCGATTCGAGCCCCCTGTCAAGCAGATTTTTGAATGATTTTCTCAATGATTTCGCGCTTTTTTAGGTAATCTTTGAATTCGACAATTTGTCCCCGCGCGCGAGCAAGATTATGAGCGCGTCGAGATGCATATCGAGACGCATCCCAACCAAAGTAATCGTCAACAAAGTAATCCGTCATGAATCGGCAAGCAAGCTCGAGCGTGATCGTTCCAATTGCTTTTCCGACGTATTTACGCTCTGTTTTCGTTAAAAATGTTGCGTTCGAGGCATATCCCTTCCAAGCTGCGCGGAACATTGGGATCGAAAACACACTCTTCGGGTCATCTTCCCTTCCACCACACCAAGAACGAAACGCATCCCCAAGCTCAACGAGCACAGGTCGGCGATTCACTGTGTCGAGATCCACAAGCGCTTTTGCTTTTCCAACTTTATCGAAAAGAATGTTCGAAATTTTTGGATCACCGTGAATCACGCGAAGTGGCAATGTGTTAGGTAAAAAAAATCTTGGTGTTTGCTCGAGAAGAAACACAACATCATGAATAACATCGAGCATAAGTTCAGAGTCGCGATACGCATCAACCGTGTGGCGAAACTTTTCGAAAAGCGCCTCTGTATCATGCAAAATTTTCTTCGATTGAAATTTATACGGCATCAATGCGACTGTTTCGTGGAACCGCGCATAAATCTTCCCCGCTTCCGTCGCCATCTTCGCATCCTTTAATAAGGAGACGGTTTTTCCAGGAACAAATGTCTGTACGCGCCACTTCCATTCCCCATCATCGACGAGCACTTCGCCCTTTTTTGAAAGAAGACACTCGGGTGCGAGGAACTTTTCTTCCTTCAAATATTTTGTGACAACCAAAAAATCGTTCGCGATTTCTTTCGACGCAAGTACCGGGTGTAAACGTTGGATGATATACTGCTTCCGATCATTCTTGATGCGATATGTTTGGTGAATGAGTCCGCTTGCGAGTTGTTTTGTCGAAGTGACTCTCGTAAACCCAAACGCAACTAACACTTTTTTTGGAATCATATGGTTTTTCTTTATCTTCTCTTGGGTATCATTGGAATTGGTGCGCTTTTTTACCTCTTCTTCGCCACACGCGATTTGATTTGCGTCATGATTCCAACATTCGCCGGCGGCGGAATTTATGTTGGCACTCCCGTCGAAGCTATTCCTGCCATGCTTGAACTTGCGAATATCCAGCCGAACGATATCGTCATGGATCTCGGAAGCGGCGATGGTCGATTGCTCATTGCGGCCGCAAAAGCTGGAGCGAAAAAATCGATCGGGTATGAAATTCAACATTGGCTTGTGAAGCAGTCTCGCGAGTTGGTCGAGAACGAACATCTTTCCGACAAAATCGAAATACGTCCTGAATCATTTTGGCATGTTGATGTTTCAAACACAAATCTCGTGTTGCTCTACCAGATCTCTTACGCCATGAAAGGAATTGAAGAAAAGTTACAAAAAGAATTGCCGGTTGGTGCGAGAGTGGTAGCAAATGGATTTAAGTTTCCGAAATGGAAAGAGGAGAAGACAATTGAGAATGTGAGATTATATATCAAAACCTAAAACCGAGCCTCGTGTGAGGCTCGGTTTTTTCTTTTTCTAATCGTTTAACCTCCAACACGTCTGTTCTGTCCTCCACGTTTCTCAATAATTTCCTTTGACACGTTACTTGGAACGGAATCGTAGTGATCAAATTCCATGGAGTAACTTGCGCGGCCCTGGGTCATGCTGCGAAGCGTTGTTGCGTAGCCGAACATTTCTGCGAGTGGAATAAACGCGAGGATGACTTTTGCTCCTGAGCGGTCTTCCATGCTTTGAATTTGTCCGCGCTTTGCGTTCATGTCTCCAACAACAGATCCCATGAAGTCTTCTGGTGTAACTGTTTCAACTTTCATGATTGGCTCCATGAGTTCCACGCCAGCTTTCTTTGCTGCGTCTTGGAACGCCATCGATCCTGCGATTTTAAAGGCGGCTTCGGAAGAGTCGACATCGTGGAAACTTCCATCAGTCAAGATAACCTTAACGTCGAGAAGAGGATATCCAGCGATAACTCCGCGATCTGCGGCTTCGTGTGCACCTTTTTCGATTGGATTAAAGAATTCTTTTGGAACGGATCCACCTTTAATTTCTTCTTCAAACTCGAATCCAGATCCTGGTGGCAATTTTTCGATACGCACAACTGCGTGTCCGTATTGTCCCTTTCCACCGGTTTGACGAACGTATTTTCCTTCTCCTTCCGCGTTTCCTTTAATGGTTTCGCGGTAAGAAACCTGTGGAGTTCCAACGTTACAGTCAACGGAGAACTCGCGCTTCATACGATCGACAATAATGTCGAGGTGAAGTTCTCCCATTCCGGAAATAATGACTTGGTTTGTTTCCTCGTCCGTACGAACGCGGAAGGTTGGGTCTTCTTCAGCCAATTTTTGAAGAGCAACTCCCATTTTTTCTTGGTCTCCTTTTGTTTTTGGTTCAATCGCAATCGAGATAACTGGTTCTGGGAACACAATCGCCTCGAGCAAAATTGGGTTTTCAGGATCACAAAGTGTGTGACCAGTAAATGTTTCTTTGAGTCCTACCATTGCGGCGATTTCTCCCGCAAACACTTCTTGAATTTCTTCACGGGTGTTTGCGTGCAAGCGGACGATACGTCCGACACGTTCCTTTGCCCCGTTTGAAGAGTTCAAAATGTATGTTCCTGCTTTTACCGAACCGGAGTACACGCGGAAAAAGGCGAGCTTTCCAACAAATGGATCCGCTGCGATCTTAAACGCGAGGGCGGCAAATGGTTCAGAATCAGAGGAGTGACGATCAATGATGATTTCATGATCATCTGGATCTGTTCCGTGAAAGGCTGGAACATCGAGTGGGCTTGGAAGATACGCAACAACCGCATCCAACAAAAGTTGAACACCTTTGTTTTTCAGCGCGGAACCACACATGATTGGAATGAATTCGTTTGAGATGGTTGTGCGACGAATCACAGGATTCATTTCAGCCTCGGTAATAAATTCACCGGCCAAATATTTTTCCATGAGCTTCTCGTCATTTTCACAAACAGCTTCAACGAGGATGGTGCGATATACATCTGCTTTCGCTTTGTAATCTTCTGGAATATCCGTCTCTTCAATTTCACGTCCGGTTTCATCTCGGTACATGAACGCACGCATTTTCAAAAGATCGATGATTCCATTGAATCCACCTTCTGTTCCGATTGGAAGTTGAATGCAGTATGCGCGCTTTGTGAGACGGTTGTGAACAGACGCAACATCCTTGTAAAAATCTGCTCCTGTGCGATCAAGTTTGTTAATAAAAACAATACGAGGCACTTTAAAATCATCCGCATAGCGCCAGTTAGTTTCGGATTGTGGTTCCACTCCGGCAACACCATCAAACACAGCAACTCCTCCATCCAAAACACGCATCGAGCGCTTCACCTCAACGGTAAAGTCGATGTGTCCTGGAGTATCAATCAAGTTCAATTGGTGATCTTTCCAAAAACACGTTGTTGCAGCGGCTGTGATGGTAATTCCACGTTCCTTTTCTTGTTCCATCCAGTCCATGGTTGCAGCACCTTCATGCACTTCACCAATTTTGTGTTTCTTTCCTGTGTAAAAAAGCACGCGTTCAGAAACGGTTGTTTTTCCTGCATCGATGTGAGCGAAAATTCCGAAGTTACGAACGTCCTGCAGTGGGTATTCACGAGGCATAAATGATCGTAGGGGCGACTCACGAGTCGCCCGTACAGAAATAGAATAGAAGAATGGAAAAAATTATTTCGCAAAGTGAGCAAACGCGCGGTTTGCCTCTGCCATGCGTTGAACATCCAATTTCTTTTTTACGGCGTCCCCTTCTCCTGCTGCAGCTGCGAGCAATTCGTCTGAAAGTTTTTCTGCCATACGGCGACCTTTCTTTGCGCGAGCGGCTGTAATAATCCAGCGAAATGTCAAAAGATAACGACGATCACCACGAACAGACATCGGAACTTGATAGTTAGCACCACCAACACGCTTTGACTTCACTTCAAGCGAAGGCATGACGTTCTTCAAAGCTTTTTCAAATGTTTCAATAGGATCTTCGTTTGTTTTTTTGTTCATGAGTTCAAACGCGTCATACACAATTCCTTGTGCAACGGTTTTCTTTCCGTTTTGCATGATGGTGTTGATGAGTTTTGCAACAACAACATTTCCAAACTTTGGGTCTGGAGTAATCTCACGTCGAGTAGCTTTTTTTCCGCGCATAATGTTATGAAATAATCGAATGGAATTTATTCCCTGACTCAATAATCAGGTACTCCACTCATGAATAAATGTTAAGCTTTTTTGACTTTAGGACGTTGTGCGCCGTATTTTGAACGACCTTGCATACGACCCTTTACTCCTTGGGCGTCATACACACCGCGAACGATGTGATAACGAACACCCGGAAGATCTTTTACACGACCACCACGAATCATGACGATTGAGTGCTCTTGCAAGTTGTGTCCTTCTCCTGGGATGTAAGCGTTTACTTCTGTTCCGTTTGAAAGACGCACGCGCGCAATTTTACGAATAGCAGAGTTTGGCTTCTTTGGAGTCATGGTTGCAACCTTTACACAAACACCGCGCTTAAATGGACTTCCCTTTGTGAGGGTTGTTTTTTTGCGGTGCAAAGAATCGAAGGTGTATTGCATGGCTGGAGATTTTGTCTTGGATCCTTTTGGATGTCGGCCTTTACGAATAAGTTGATTGACTGTTGGCATAATTGTGGAAGGCTCGGAAAAGCCAGACGACCCGTTGGGCCAATAAAGACGTTATAAGAAAAATAAAACTCAAATAAATTGAGGTCGACGAATTTCTGAATTTCAGCAGCGTTTTATGTGGCCAAAAGATATCACGGAGGGGGAAAAGCGTCAAGAATATTGGGGAAAAGAAAAACCCCAGGTGTTCAGTGAACATCTGGGGTAAGAAACCTTCTACTGAAGGAGCTGACTCGGGAGGCCGGGGAACATTTCGAGACCATCTTGAAGGATTTTCTCGATGTCTGCCCGCTTCTTGCCTACCTTGCGGCAGAGCAAAATTTGCGTCGGACCGTTCCTAGGAATCACGTGGCACCACCAAGATTCGTTGCTTTTCGGATAATGAGCGAGGTCGTTTGCCGGAGCCATGACCAACTCACGTTTCCAATCCGCAACCATGAACCCGTCACCCCGATCACGAAACGTGAGAGCAATGATCTCACCTTTCACCACACCACGCTTGAGTGTTTCCACCCATGCGAGTTCGGCTTGAAGCGCGGTCTTTGCCTCTTCGAGCTCCGAGAGCCACAGGAGAATCAACTCGCGTTGATCCACAAGCGACTCCGGAAGACGAACCACGTTCGAACGAACCGTCACGCACCGCTCAGCTTCAATCCGCTCACGTTCGGCTCGCTCTTGCGCGGCCTTTTCGCGAGACTTTCGCTGCTGTTCCAACATGCGTTCCTGTTGTTCGCGCAGGTTTTGTTCACGACGAGCACGCGCCTCGGTTTCCTCACGCTCACGTTGCATCTCTGCCGCGTGTTGCGCTTGGTAAACCTTGAGTGCGTCACCGATCAAAATGTCTTCCGCGGTGATTGCGTTCACTGCCGCGAGAACGAGTTCGATCGTGGGCTTCCCCGCGATCTTCTTCGCAATCGCTTTCGTAAACAATTCCATGGTCGGCTGCATGAGCTGACGCCGTTCGTCACCAAAGACATACAACGGAATCGCTGGAGCGATCCGCTTCTTTATCTTCACGAGCTGCGGCGCGCTATCACAGAAAAATCCATACCCGTCTGCAAGCTGCTTGGTCACCCAAGCGGCAATGAACGGAATGAGTGATTCCGGAATCGTCTCCAAGGTTTTACGCTCGAGTTCGATTCCGTTCCACGAACGTCGATACACCAACTGATCCTTCTTCGTTTCATAATCCGTCTCAAAAGTCACATCAACCACGCACGCTTCCGCGGGCACGAGTTCATTCAGCCACGCAAGTTCAATCGCGTGACAGTTGTGCATGTATGCACGTGTCACCTGTTCCGGACGTCCCGTTCGATTATTCGTACGGGTCGAAGTGGATTCCATGACTTTGGTGCACACGAGCAGTCGCGGCGGATCATCTCCAAACAGCGCGGAGCCTGGAGAGATGAACGTTCCGCGACCGTTCCATGCGTAATTGTATTCGCCTGTCCTCTGCGCAATATTCACGATGAGTCCCGCGGCAACCGCCTTACGGAGCGCGAGCTCGTTATTCGAAGACGAGTATTCAACCCCTTCACGCTCGAGCGTATCGATCAGCTGGTCGCGCATGCGATCCACCTGACTGAGCGCACGAGACGAGAGGAAATTTTCCCTCGCCCAACGATGATCTCCTTCGGACTGATCCCAGATCCTCCACACCTTGAGAAAGGTGAGCAAGTCCGAGTTCGGATCGTCGAAGGCCTTCTTTGCCCTGCGAGCTTCTTCACGCTTGTCTTTCGGAGCGACGAAGATCGGGCGCGTACTTGCAAGGCACGCAGCGATCACGATCACTTCTTCCAGACATCCGTGCTTTTCGCCCTCAAGGATCATGCGGCCGATCATCGGCTCCACATGGAACTTCTTCATCCTGAACCCATCCTTCGTGACCTCCCCGTCCGCGCCGAGCGCACCAAGCAGCTTCAGACGCGTTTCGGCGTCCTTCCACTGTTCGGGCTTCGGAGCATCCATGAGGTCGAGAGCGAGGATTTCCGCAAGCGAATGCTTCATGCAACGCAGGTCCAGAAGCACTTGATCGAGCGACATGCGCAAGATCTCGGGCTTCGTGAATTCCACGCGGCTTTCGAAATCTTCTCTCGTATACAGACGGTGGCAGATACCACCTTTGGTTCGACCAACTCGTCCTGCGCGTTGATTGCAACCAGCTTTCGAATGCTCGGTCACTTGCAGCGCGGACATGTTGGCATCGACGTAGACCGTCGCCTTGATGAGCCCAGAATCGACGGTGTGTCCAAGAGGATCAATCGTGAGCGAGGTTTCCGCGATGTTCGTCGCCACAATGACGCGACGACGATGATCGACCACGAAGACTTCGGCTTGATCATCCGGTGCCTGCGAGCCGTAAAGCGGCAGGAACCGGTAACGCGAGAGTTCGCGCTCCATTTCTTTTTCGAGCGCGCTCACAACTTGCATGATGGTGGACTGATCCGGGAGGAAAACGAGGATGTCGCCCGGCTCGTTGCTATGCAAAATCTCGAGAACCTTTTCGATCGCAGCCTTGACCATGTTGCCATTCTCCGGAGTCTCCTTTGCATAACGGATCTCAACCGGGAAAACCCGACCGGGAACCGTGAGCACAGGAGCATTGCCGAAGTACTTTGAAAACTTGTCCGTATCGATCGTGGCCGACATGACCACAACTTTGAGGTCAGGCCGCTTCGGAAGCACGTTCTTCACGAGCGCCATCAACAAATCCTGATTCACCCCACGCTCATGCACCTCGTCGAGGACGATGACGCTGTAGCGCGAGAGAAGCGGATCCGAGTGGAGCTGGTTCAGAAGGACGCCTTCGGTCAGATACACGAGCTTCGTCGAGGATCCAAGCGTGCGATCCTGACCAATCTGATAACCAACCTCGTCACCAAGTTTAGTTCCGTAAAGTTCCGCCACCCACTTTGCAAGCAAGGTTGCAGCCGGTCGACGAGGTTCGGAAACCCCGATCAACTTGCTGCCACCGAGCCCTGCACGCAGGAGCGCGAGCGGACCCTTGGTCGACTTCCCCGCGCCGGTTTCGGCCGCGAGGATGACGACCTGATTCTGTCGCACAAGATCGAGGAACTGAGCCTCGTAATCGTCGAACGGAAGACTTTTTGATGCTTGTTGACGAACACTCAGAACATCGAACACTTCTGCATCCCCATTCTTATCAACTACGACAAGAACAGGTTCCACTTTTCCAACCGCTTCATTCACAATGAACCCGAATGCACCTTTTTTCTCTTGATTCGACACGTGTCACCTCTTTGGCTGAAACAATAAAGGTTCGATTTTAGCGAACAATCGTGCAAAAAGAGGGCGCACTTCGCCCAATTTTTGACGGATAAATATACCACAAAAATGCGATTTTGTCAATGGTTTGTGGGGTTTTTGTGGGTTTTTCAAACAAAAAACCTGAGAGGTGTCTCAGGATTGAAGGTCGTAGAGTTCGAGGGTGTACGCGGTGACGGCGTCTGCGAAGGCGCGGACGCGGGCGGGATTCAGTTCGGTGTGGGAATCGCTGATGCCGGTTGCGACCAGGAACTTGCTTGCGAGCGGGATGAAATCACGGACGTTTTCCGGGGTCATGCCGCTTGCAATCGCGAGTGGTTTGAGGGGTGTGGCGAACCTCATGAGATGGATTTTCTCGATGTCCGGCGCGGAACCCGTTCCGGAACCGCTTGTGGTAATCACGTCCACAAACGGAGCAGCGAGTTCGGCTTCGCGTGCAGGATCGCCGTTTTGCGGTTGGTACTTGAAAGCAACGCCTCCAAACAACTCGCCGCGCCAGCGTATACCGGTCGAGCGACGAAACAGATCGTAACGACGCGCGTGTTGCACCGGATCTTCTGCCGCAAGATTGATTCGTACGGAATCAACCCAAAGAGCGTTTGCGTCTTGTGGTACAACTGTCAGCGCTTGAAGCGGATCAAGATCAAGAAAATTGAGACCGATCCAACGATTCGGAAACACCGAACGCACAGCTTGGTAAACACCGAGCAGGGTTTGCGCAGAACATTCGTGATTGATGAGAAACACCCCATGCGCACCGTTTTCAAACGCAATGCGGACATTGCGGAGCGCTTGTACATCATCCACAACGTGGATCACGGGATAAAACTGCTCCCCAAATCTTAAAAACATGAAATCCTCCAGGAAAGAGCTGGAGGCAGCATAAAGTCGAAGAGGAAAAAAGTCAAAGCGTGAACCGTTTTACAACGATCCAAACAACATCCCTTGATACGCCGCACAACTTGCACCGGTAAGTGTGTCACAAATCGCGTATGCTGGCGTGGAGATAAAAAAGAAGATGTTAAAATTTGTAAAAAGCGAAATGAGTACAGCGAACATCAAGATTTGTGGGCCGCGAAACGCGACGAAGTTCCTGAGCTGTTCATACTTTGGCGCATCGAAAAGCGCGAAAAATAATTTGGATCCATCGAGTGGCGCGATTGGAATGACATTGAAAAGCGCTAAAAACAAATTGAGGAGGATGAGAAAAAAGAGAAACGCAGTGAGCAAACTATAAGGTGACAATCCCCCTTCGAGAAGCACACGAAATGCGACGGAGCACACAGCCGCGATGATCAAGTTTGATCCAGGTCCAGCAAGCGCAATGAGCACAGAATCCCATTTTGGATTTTTTAAATTGTACGGATTAAACGGAACGGGTTTTGCCCAACCAAATCCAAACAGCAAAAGCGGAATAAATCCAAATAAATCTAAGTGTGCCATTGGATTAAGTGTGAGTCGACCTTCGCGCTCGGCCGTGTGATCGCCCTTCAGCTTGCCGACGAGAGCGTGCGAAAATTCGTGAATGGTGAGCGAAAAAAGAATCGCGAGGATCCAGGCGAGGGCGAGAGGTGGGGAGGAAAATAAGAGGGTGAGAAACATAGAGACAAAGTGAATGAGTGATGGAGTGGAGGAGTGATCGAGGGGGGCAATTTTTCTATTTAGTAAATCGGCAGAAGAGGCATTACAAAAACAAAAATTGTTTTCTTCCTTCACTCTTCCACTCCATCACTTATTCACTCTCTTTTTATATCCGCGCCAACTCCCCGCAGTTTCTCTTCGAGGTTCTCATACCCACGATCAAGATGTTCGATTCCTGTAAGGGTCGATGTGCCGTCTGCAATGAGTGCTGCAACAACGAACGCGAGGCCGGCGCGAATGTCTGGGACTTCAACTTCGGCGGCGTGCAATTTCGATGGTCCGTTGATCACCGCCGAGTGTTTGTAATTCATGCCTTTAAATCGACACGGACTTTCACCAAGACAATTCGAGAAGAGCGTGATGTCCGCCCCCATTTTTTTGAGTGCGTCTGTGTAGCCGAAGCGTTCTTCGTAAACCGTTTCGTGCACGACCGAAGTTCCTTCGGCCTGTGTAAGAACAGTGACGAACGGTTGCTGCCAGTCGGTCATAAAGCCTGGATGTGTGTCGGTCTCGAGCTCAATACCTTTCAGCGGCCGCGTTCCGCGAAACAAAATCCCGTTCGGCTTCACTTCATATTCCCCACCGATTCTACGCACCGCATTGAGAAACGTCATCATATGCGCATGCTCTGCGCCGCGGACGAGAATTTCGCCACGCGTTCCGATCGCCATCGATCCGTACGATGCGGCCTCGATGCGGTCCGGCATCACTGTGACTTCTGTTCCTCGTAATTTTTCAACGCCGAAAATTTCAATCCAACGTCCAGAATTGATCTGAATAATCGCTCCCATGTTTTGGAGCATCATGATCAACTGTTTTACTTCCGGCTCTCCCGCCGCGTTTCTGATCGTGGTGCGACCTTCAGCAAGTACACCGGCGAGAATAGCGGTTTCCGTTGCGCCGACGGATGGATACGCGAGCTCAATGAGTGTTCCTTTTAATCGTTTCAAGATTTTTGCGTGATATCCGTTTTCTGTTTCGGAAATTTCCGCACCCATCTTCGTCAAAATATCAATATGAAAATTCACGGGGCGCGGCCCAATCGCGTCGCCACCCACCCGAGGAACAAATGCTTCGCCCGCACGATGCAAGAGTGGCGCGAGTGCCAAAATACTAATGCGATTTTTTCGCGAGAGTGATGTAGCGTTTGTGGATGCGATCGACGCTGTTGTTACACACACTTCATTCTGCGCGCGCCAGTCGATCTTCGCCCCAACGGCTTCGAGAATCTCTTGCGTGATTTGTGTTTCTTGTTGACGCGGAACATTTTTGAGTACAACGGATTCCGAAGTGAGCAATGTTGCGATCAACATTTTGGACGCAGCGTTCTTTGCGCCAGAAACAGTAATTTCTCCAATGAGAGGTTTCCCGCCGGTGACATGAAAAACAGACATAAGTTAATGCAGCGTAAGCGGACCGCGCTTCTTTCCAAAATCTTGTCCTAATTTTCGAATCTCTTTGTTTGTTCTGCTTAATGTTTCACGCACCTCATCCAAATCAGATTCCAATCTTGAAACAACCTCCCAATCTGCTTCGGGATCTTCACGAAGTGCGGCAAGTTCTTGTGCCATTTCATTTGTGAGCAAACCAAGACGATCACGCTGCTCTTCAAGCGTAAGGAGTGAACGATCGCCAAACATGGCGAGCGCTTCTTCTCCGGTCATGGGTGGAATGTATGGTGATTTTTCTCGATCAAACATAGTGAGAATAGTATACGAGACTCGCGCGCTTTTTTCCACCCGCTTGACGCAACGCGCATTCTCTGGTACTTTGTGTGTAATTTACACAAACAAATATGCCCAATCCCCCAAAGCAATCGATCATCGTCGCGGTTGATACCGTCATCTTCACCGTCAAAGACGGCGAACTCTGCGCCCTTCTCATCCAAATGAAAAAGTCGCCGTATACAGGACTCTGGGCCTTCCCTGGCGGACGCGTCGAGAATACAGAGACAACCGAAGAGACGGCCGTTCGGATCTTAAAAGAACAAACCGGTGTTTCGAACGTCTACCTCGAACAGCTCAAAACGTTTGATTCCATTGAACGCGATCAACTCGAGCGTGTGATCTCGGTCGCGTCGTTTGCGCTTATTTCCTCATCGGAAGTCGAGCTCAAAACAACCGATAAGTACCAAGACGTGAAGTGGTGGCCCGTGAAAAAACTCCCGGAATTGGCTTATGATCATAAGCACATCGCAAAAGAAGCAATTACACGGCTCAAAAGCCGACTCCAGTACACAAACATCGCCTGGAGCCTGCTTTCCGAAGAGTTCACCCTCACAGATTTACAGCGTGTTTACGAGATTATTCTTGATACAACTGTTGATAAACGCAACTTCCGTAAGCGCATTTTGGCTCTTGATCTGATCGTTCCGATTGGAAAGAAACGAGGCGGCGAGGCAAACCGCCCGGCGGAGCTCTATAAGTTCAAGCACAAGAAGCTGGAATATGTAGAGATAATGTAACGAAAAGTCAACGGAACAAAACGCACCAAATCGAAAGATTGGTGCGTTTTTATTGGGTCTTGACACAAGTAAGTGTATGTACTACACTTACTTTAATTTAACGTTCGTTCCAACCGAAAAATCCATGAAAGAGGCGCCCGAGGATCCGTTCGTGTAAACAGGCCAAAAACCATTGACATTTTCGCCAAAAACTGGTATTCTCTCGGGTTCTAAAAATACGTTTTTCAATGAATTCACATGCGGAAAACACAGGGTTTCCCGCAGCTGCTGTTCATTAAACTCCCCCATGTGGGGAATGAGGAGAAGTCATGCGGAACCTTGATGGTTTGATTCAGATCGGCAAAGGCGATGCTGTCATCGTGGTCGATGTCACAAATGCATTCGGTCCAAATGGCGGACTGCCCGTGCCTGGCGCCCTTGAAATCGTCGATGTCATCCGAGAGCTCGTTCTGAAATTCAAGCGCAATCAGCGATACAACGTCTTTGACGCGCATCCGAAAGGACACATCAACTATCGAACCTCCTACGTGAAGCGGGCTCGCGGTCCGCTCACGATCACGGAAGTTTTGGGTCACAAGGTCAAGATCGCGAAACATGCACTCTTCACCAATGAAGACTTGATCGCTTACCTCATGCGCCTGAATCGGCACGAAACGCTCCTCTGGGACGAACATGCCGAAATGACCACGAACGAGATTCGTCTCTTCGATGGCTTGCGTGATCTCGAGAGCGCGTTCGTTCTGCACTTTCCGAAAGGAACGGATCCGCGTGTCGACAGCTACAGCGCGTTTCGCGATACGCTTTGGATGCCGACCGGACTCGGTCGCATTCTGAAGGAGCGCGGCATCAGGCGCGTGTTCATCGTCGGTCTCGCGTTCGACTTCTGCGTTGGCTTCACGGCCGAAGACGCCGCACTCGAAGGCTTCGAGTCCTACATCGTCCGCGACGGCACGCGTTCGGTTGGCTTGCCTCCCGATGGCGACTACCCGGGTTCGATTGCCTTCATGGAAGCGCGCCTCATCGCTCGCGGCGTGGAGTGCATCAACTCGAATCAGATCCACGTCTAAGTCTCTTCGCTCTTTCTCAACTCTCCCCTGCTCTCCATTTCCGCTTGCACATACAGATCCGCAAAAAGAAATGACAGAGCCCTTTTCTTCAGCACCTCAACCATGAGGTTCTGAAATCGAAGGTTCACAAACACAAGGAGAACACGATGTCACACATCATTCCCTCCTTGTTCGTGAAGAATCAAGGAGACCGGTCAGTAAAGATCGCTCTGAGACTCACGACCGCTCGCAATCGAGTTGTTGTACGACTCACGGGCGGATGTGGATACATGTCCGCCGAGGATGCGCGGGATTTTCTTTCGCTCTTCGCAGATGCATTCGCTGGATTTGCAGGCGCCATGCTCTTTGGTGGCACGCGCATGATTCAGAAACAAGACGTGTCGCAGATTGTGCCTGGGATCACCGAGATTCCGTCGCACATTCGCGACGTGTGTCCAAACATGGTGTCACTCGGCGTTGTGCCGAGGACGTCGGAGATCAAAATCACGGAACACGGACTCGTGGTTTCGGAGAGTGATGCGGATACCTATCGCACCATCATTCATCCGAACCAAGATATGTGCCTGCTCGTTCAAGTGTCGCCGGATCAACCGGCCATTTGGGACGCGGAGTTCGAAGAGTGCTTGCAGATCACGAAAGACCTGCGCGAGTTCGCGGAATTCAAATCATTGCTCATCGTCTACAACGGCGGTGGCGTGACGGAACGCGAAATCCTCGCAACCGCAAAACGTGGTTGGCCCGTCCTCCTCATACGAAGAAGTGGTCGCAAGGCGGATGAGTACGCGAGCAACAATGCGTTTCTCGAAGCACATCCAAACGTTCGTGTCGCCGAAAAAGATTCGCGCGACATTCGCCAACATCTCATTTCCTTCGGGATGCTTCCCCCGGAGTAACTGCGTCCGTGAAATCATGGGTGTGGAAAATTAGGAAGTGCGAAGGTGTTCATGTCCGCAAAAACGGTAACTGGTCAGGACGGCAGGACTGTTCTGATCATTCAAGACAAGGGAGCTCAACTCCCCGCAACGTTCGCCCTCATGGCAACGCGTGCGGCGCGTAAAGTCTGCATTCGCATCAGCGGCGGATGCAAAGGGATGAATGCCGATGATAAGAAAGCGATGATGGATTTTTTCCAGATCGCATTCAAGGGTTTCGAGGGCATGATCTGGTCGGGTGGCACGCGCCAATTCGACAAAGACGGCAACCTCGATCCGATGGTCACAGATGTTCCTGGCGTTGTTGCCGCGGGCAATCCAAAGTGTGTCGCACTCGGTTCGACTCCTCGCACGGACGTTCTGCGTCTCGTCGAAGAGTCTCGCCTCGTACTCGACGACTACGGCACCGCGCCAAACCCGAGCATGAACGCAATCCTCCTCGTTCAAGACGGGGCGGAAGGCAAGCTCGGTTGGGATGGCGACTTGGATGCCGCGTTCGGACTCATGGATCAGCTCACGCAATACGGCGGCTTCCACCGCGCCGGCGTCATTGCCTGGAACGGCGGTGCGATCACGCGCGATGAAGTCATGCGCTCGATCAAGAAAGGTTGGCCCACCATTGTGGTGAAAGGCTCGGGTCGTGCGGCAGACGAGATCGCCGCCGAACTCGTCGCTGGCACGTTCGCCGATAAAAGAGAGAACCTCTACGTCGTCGACAAATCGAGCCCGCATATCCTCCGTAAACTCCTGATCGCGGAAAGATTCATCCAAGAGTAGCACGAACTTTTTCCAACTTGCAGAGTTTTCCAAAGCTCTGCCCTTTTCTTAAGCGCCTCAAGAGGTGAGACGCTTAATGCAAGGACAAACCCTCTCCCCAGCCCTCTCCCTCGAAGGGAGAGGGGGCTTCGAACACAGGAGTACAAGATGCCAAAGATTTTTCTGTACGGTGGCAGTTTCAATCCTCCGGGATTGCATCATGAGGCGATTGTTCAGAAACTTGCGAGTAAGCTCGGACCGGATGATCGTCTCATCGTTCTTCCGTGCGGGCCGCGACCGGACAAAGAGACGACGAACGATCTTTCACTTGCGTCTCGTGCAGCACTCTGTGACCTCGCGTTCGGCCGCATCCCGCGTGTCGAAATTGATCTCACAGATCTCGAGCAATCTGTGTTTACGCGTTCGTTCGACATAGATCAGCGCTATCGTGCGCTGTATCCGAATCATGAAATCTGTCACGTGATCGGCGCCGACATCGTTGCCGGTGGCGCGCATGGATTGTCCGAGATTCATCGAACGTGGTTTTGCGGACAGGAAGTCTGGAACACACTTCACTTCCTCGTGCACATGCGCCATGGAATCGAATGCGTGCCCGAAGATCTTCCGCCACACCACACGATCATCGAACCGACGCTCCGTGGATCCAGTTCGGAAATTCGCGAACGGATCTTCAGGCATCAGTCAATCGACGATCTTGTGTCACCAGCGATTGGTCAATACATCGCACGACATCAGTTATTCACGGGACGCATCATGCGAGGTCCTGCGGAATTTCAAGAAACACTTCGACCGCTTGTTGTCGCAAACGACCGCAATGAAAGTACGGTTGCGATCGGCAAGAGATTATCAGATGCGTTTCAGACACCCATCGGTGAACACAATTGCATTGTCGTGATTGGGGGCGATGGATTCATGCTTCATACGATTCGTCGTCTGTGGCGTGACCATGTTCCCTTCCTCGGACTCAATCGCGGCACGAAAGGATTCTTGCTCAACGACTTCGACGAAACGAAGATTGTTGATCAACTGCAATCACACCTCGAACTCAAGACGTACACAGAATCGCTGTTATACATAGAGGCGGAATCTGTTGACGGCACACAATCCAACATGCTCGCATTCAACGATGCATGGGTGGATCGCCTCAGCGGGCAAACAATTTGGACACGTGTCCTCATGAACGGCGAAGTGAAATTCGATCCCATCATGTCAGACATCATGCTCGTCTCAACGGCGGCTGGATCAACGGGGTATGCGTACCGCATGGGCGGATCACGCCTCATCCCCGGCACACAAATGCTCCAACTTGTTGGAAGCTGCGTGTGCTCCCATCATTGGAAGAACGAACCGCTTCCGATCGAAACAAGCATTCGATTCGAAGCCATGAACCAAGAAAAGCGCCCTATGCGCGGTTTCTGCGACGGCGTCGCGCTTGGCGAACTAAACTGGATGAATATTCGTCGAAGCGCAACCGCAACCGCAGAACTCGCCTTCTTTCCAGAAACAGATTTGCAACGTCGCATCAGCGAATTGTAAGTCATCTCGTCTCGGGGTTGAATCATTCAGCCCCGGGAACATTTTTCCTTCAAGAAACGTTTTCCTGAGCGCAACCTCCCCCAACCCCTCCTTCGCAGGAGGGGCTTCGTGGAACGCATTCGGGGGCACATTTCTCTCATGAACACGGGGTTCATGAGTAAGCGTTGAAACAGGAGGCACGATGTTCGACATCGTCAAGAACTTACTCGATACAGACAAGTACAAACTGATGATGCTCCAGTTCATCTGGCTCCATCAGCGCAAACGCAAGGGACGCTTCACGTTCAAAAATCGGACAGATGTGAATCTGCTCAATTACATGACGGTCGAACAAGTCCAAGCGGAACTCGACCACATCAAGCAGATGACGATGACGCAGGGCATGATCGAACGCCTTCGGAATCATCCAACCCTTGGCAAACAACTGCAGCCTGCGTTCCTTACGTGGCTTCGCAGCTACAAGCTCTCGGACATTCATGTCGGCGTGGTGAAAGGCAAGCTCGCCATTTACGCGCAGGGCAAGTGGACCGCAATCACGATGTGGGAAACGTTCATCATGAACGTGGTCAATCGCATCTACTTCCGCGCAAAGTGCAAAGAGCTCGGGCTCACGGAAGAAGAAGTCATTGCCTCGGGCCGCGACAAGCTCATCGAGAACATCGACATTGTCATGGAATCGGACGCCGTCGTCACAGATTTCAGCACGCGTCGTCGGTGGAGCTATGATTGGCAGTTCGAAGTTGTTGCAACCTGTGCTGCAACAATGGGCAAACAATTTGCGGGCACATCCAACATCTGGATCGCGCTTGAACTCGGCATTGAAGCGATCGGCACCATCGCCCACGAAATGGACATGGGCTATCAAGGCATTTACCACAAAGAGGACGACGCACGCGGGTACATGTACTCGCACGATCTGCTCCTCGAACAATGGTTTGCACTCTACGGCACCATCCTTTCGATCGCGCTTTCGGACACGTACGGCTCGGACTACTTCCTCGAACACTTCAAGGCGTTTGCCGAGCTGTGGATCGGAACACGTCACGATTCCGGCGACCCGTTTGCATACGGCGAAAAGATCATCAAGTTTTACGAGTTGATCGGAATCGATCCAAAGACGAAACTCATTGTCTTCTCGGACGGTCTCGACGCACGACTCATCGTGCAATTGAACGCGCACTTCCGCGGTCGCATCAAACTCGCGTTTGGCTGGGGCACGAACCTTGGCAACAACATGGGTTTCCAGAATTACGAAAACAATCGCGGACTGAAAGCACTCTCGATTGTCTGCAAGCTCACTCACATCTCGGGACGCGCAACCGTCAAACTCTCGGACAACCGAAAGAAACTGACCGGCCGCACATCTGCTGTACTGCGTGTGAAACGACTGACGAATTACGATCGATACGAACATGTAAATGTTACGTGTTTGGTCTGATTCGTCGCGGGGTCTGGTGACCCCGCCCATAACCTGGGTGATTCAATCACCCCTTTTCTCCGCATGCTGACAATTGTGTCGGCATGTGAAGGTGAAGGAAACAACGATGGCAAACAAACCGCTTCCCGTTCTGGTCGACATCCCTCACAAAGGGTTTGTCATACTGGAGCGCTGGCTAAAACCCGGCAATCGATTCTTGAATGAATTCATCCGGACAACGGATTCTGTTGCGGGAGTTCTCCACGATGTCGTCAACGAACGCATTTTGCTCATCAGGCAAGATCACGTTGCGGCGATGTCAGACGAGAATCCGCACGGCACGCTCGTCACGCCGTTTGCGGGTCGATTCGATGTAAAACTTTCGCCCAAACAACTTCTCATCAAAGAAGCGATGGAAGAAGTCGGAGTTGACCTCACGGAGGATGACATCGAGATGTTGAACTTCGGCCAAAGCATGGTGCTATCGATTGGTGTCCTCACCGAACGTGCATACCTTTGCTATGCCGAGGTACGCCCCGAACAACTTACGGGCAAGGACGATGACGTTCGCAGCGCGGAAGGCGAGAACGAAGGGATCACCCGTCACTGGGTCTCAACAAAAGATCTCGAAACGTTCGTCTGCGACGACCTGCGCGTGCTCGCATTCATTCAATACATTCGCTTGAAGCTCCTCGAACGCAAGATCGTTCGTCTGAACGAGGTCATCGATCACTCCTGTGATTGCGAGGGTGTCTCTAGCGACGATGCCGCCTATCCGTTCGAAGATGAGCGCGGTGATGACGATATGGATGGCGAAGAACATGGAGTGGAAATGGATTAACAGGCTTGATGATGCACATGCATCATCCTTTTCTCCACCCGCCGACAATTTCGTCGACGTGTGAAGGTGAAGGAGTTCATTCAATGGCAGACCATCAGCAAATCGCTCACGGTTCTGGACAGATGCGCGCACAAAGCATTTCGATTCAGCTCTCTACCCGCGAGCGTTGCACAGCTGGTTGCAAGTTTTGCATCAGTCGCACAACGCCCGGGACGGAGGTTGAAGACGAGAAGCTTGTGAAGCTCTGTGGCTTGAAGCGTCTTCGTGTCGGTCTGCGATTTGCAGAACGCACGGGCGCAACGCACGCGATCCTCACAGGGCGTGCGGATCCAAGTCAGGAAAAAGCTGAGTACCTCGTGAGTGTTGTGAAAGAATGCAGTCGTTATCTTCCGCTCGTGGACATGCATACGAACGGTTACTTGTTCCAACCCAATCTACCACCGTCCATTTCAAGAGAATATCTACTTCCGGATCTCGTCAATGCTGGTCTCACCATGATCACGCTCTCGATCGCGAGTCACGACTTCAAACAGAATCGTGAACTCATGTTGATCAAGAAGTCGCCGGCGGAGTTGATTCAACGTTGTCGAAGCTTTGGACTCATGGTTCGCGCGTCGCTTGTCATCAACAAGTCAGGTGTGAAAAATACGGCTGGGATTCTCGAGTACATTCGTGTGCTCGGCAACCTCGGCGTGCAAATGGTGGTCATCCGCGAAGTATGGCGACCGGAATCGGTTGGCCGCGCGACGCAGGAAGTGATCGACTGGAATGCGACGAACTGGATCGACATCGCGCCGCTCCAGACCGCGTTCACCGAGTTCGGTATGAACAAGGAACACGGCGTCCGCATCGGCAATCCGCTTCCGTGGGGCACGCCTGTGTTCCTGGTCGGCGGGATTTTCGACGAGCAGTCGCATGGCGTGAACGTCACGTTTGCGCGCTGCGAAGAAGCAAACGGCGGTACGGTCATGAAGTCGATCGTGCACAAGCCCGACGGTCACGGTTACCGCAACTGGGATCACAACGGCGATATTCTGTATTGATGCGATGCGCATTCGTAGGGGAGGGTCGCGACCCTCCCCTACGGACACGATACGATCTGGCGATGTTTACATCGCCCCTTTTCTTCGCCCACTGACAATCGTGTCGGTATGCGAAAATCAGGAAGGAGACAACATGAAACCCAAGAATACGTTTGGTCTTGTTCGTGTGGCGGTTGCGGTGCCGAGAGTGCACGTTGCAAATCCACGTATGAATGTGTTTGAGATGATGAAACTTGTTGGGAATGCTGAACATGAGCGTGTACAGTTGCTCACGTTTCCAGAACTCTCGCTTACCGGCTACACCTGCGGCGATTTGTTCTTGCAACCATTTCTCCACAAGAAAGCCGTCGAGGAACTTCAGTTGTTTCTCAATCTAACAGACGCGATCGACATGATCATCCAAGTCGGCATGCCACTGCTCGTGAACCAAAAGTTGTTCAATGTTGCAGTGACCTGCCACAAGGGCAAGATCTTGTGTGTGACGCCAAAGACGTTCATTCCGAACTACAAGCACTTCTACGAAAGCCGATGGTTTCGACCATCGTATGAAGCGACTATTTCGGAAGTGGAACTCTGCGGACAGCGTGTTCCGTTTGGAACGAATCACGTGATAGATGTGTTCGTGGGCACGGGTTCGAGCAAGCACCGCATCTTTTGTCTCGGCACGGAAATCTGTGAAGACGTCTGGATGCCGATTCCTCCGAGTTCGCACATGGCGAATGCGGGCGCGACGATCCTCACCAATCTCTCTGCTTCAAACAGCGAGATTGGAAAGGGAGCGTATCGCAAAGACCTCGTGACGCAACAGTCGGCGCGCTGCATGAGTGCGTACTTGTACGTCTCGTCTGGTCCGTGGGAATCGTCCGGCGATGTCATCTTTGACGGCGACGCGATGATTGCCGAAAACGGCCATCTGCGGATTCGCTCCAAACCGTTTCAGTTCGAATCGCAACTCCTCATCACAGACATTGATGTCGAGAAGCTCGAACGCGAGCGATTCATGTCCGGAAGTTTCGGTCAGACCTCGATGGTCGATCCGAAAACGTTCCATCGGATCGAGTGCACGATCAAATCGTCCGACGATGCGATCGCGGTGCGTCCGATCGTCCCCCTGAACAAACTCCCGTTTGTTCCGTCGGATGACAAGCTACGCGCCGAACGGTGCGAAGACATCTTCGCCCACGCCGTGACCGCGCTCAAGCGAAAACTCTTGAGTGTCGAAAACGTGACGAAACGTCAGGTTGTCATCGGCATCTCGGGCGGACTCGATTCGCTTCTCGCATTTCTCTTCACACTTCGCGCGTTTGACGAACTCGGTTGGGATCGCAAGGGCATCCTTGCGGTGACGATGCCGGGCGCTGGCACTTCGAAGCGCACAAAGAAAAATGCGCTGAAGCTCATTCAGCAAACCGGCGTCACCTGGAAAGACATTTCGATTGTGAAGAATGTGACGACTCATCTTCGCAGCATTGGCCACGAGCCGTGCTGGACGTGCCTGCAGTGTGAGAACGCGCAAGCGCGTGAACGCACGCACATTCTCATGGACCTCGGGTTCGTGATTGGCACGGGCGATCTCTCGGAAATCGCGCAAGGTTGGTGCACGTACAACGGCGATCAACAGTCGATGTACAATCCAAACGGCGACATCCCGAAAACGCTCGTGAAATACCTTGTTCGCCACGCGGCGGACATCGAGCTCTTCAAGGAAATCCGCACGTCGATCCTCGACGTTCTCGCGACGCCCGTTTCGCCAGAACTTGTGAAAGCAAAGAAGGCTGGCGAAATCGAGCAACTAACCGAAGACATCATCGGTCCGTACATCCTGCACGACTTTTTCCTCTGGCACATGATCCGCAATGGATACGCGCCGCGAAAAATTGCTTGGCTCGCCGAACTCACGTTCGCGGGAGAATTCGATCGCGCCACGATTCTGAAATGGTTGCTCGCGTTCCTGAAGCGATTCTCGAACGCACAATTCAAACGGCAAAACCTGCCGGACTGCCCGAAGATCGCAAGCGTGTCGCTCTCGCCTCGCGGTGACTGGCGCGCTCCTGCGGACGTTGTCCTCACGGCTTGGATCGAAGAAGTCAACCTCTAACCATCTCGAATCTCGAGATGGTTTTTTCATACACAAAAAACAGGCGCATGTCGTGCGCCTGTACGTTTACGTAAGGGAGGGGCATGCCCCTCCCTCTCCTAGATTTTTCCGGCCATGATCACACGCGTGTCAGGGACGTCCTGTTTCACGCCATCGATCACTTTTGTCGATGTGACCTCTTGTGTCGCAACGATCGAAAACCCGAGCTCGTCGACATAGAGATGTTGAATGACGGACTGCGCAATCGAGGTGCGCACCACGCCGTGTGTGAACCCGCGCGCGCGAGCTTTTTTCATACGCGCACGAATCAGCGCTTTCGCGACACCTTGCTTGCGATACATCGAACTCACGAACAGTTCGGAAAAATAAAATGTGTGTTCCGTGTCTGTCGTCACAAGGGTGGCGACATCTGGTTTCTGAGCCATTGGAAATCCGATCGCAGCGCCCACGATTTGACCCTCATTTTCACATACGAGAAACTCTGCGCGTTCTTTGTGTTTTGCACGAACCTTTTTTGGAAGCGCTTGCGCAAACAGCAACACGAACTCTTGCCACACTTCTTCCGGATCGAAGCATTCGAACCACGGAGCTTCTGTGAAACACCCGCAATACAACAGAACCACTTGCCGAAGATCACTGAAATTCAATCGACGAATACGCATGGGACACCTCTCCCCCCGCCCTCTCCTCGATGAGAAGAGGGGGCTGGGACGCCCAAAACAAAAACACCCTTCCGACCTGGAAGGGTGTTTTTGTTTTTTTAAACAACAGAAACACAGACCTTCAGGCGGAAGGGCGAATATGGTGAACGGAATTGAGAAATACTTGTTTCAACATAAACTTGTTACATTCAACATACGCGATACAAAACCATATGTCAAACAAAAGAAAAACAGACGCATTCATGCGTCTGTAAGGTTAGTTCACGTCCTGTTTGGCTGTACCCTGTTCGGGATCAAGTGAGGCCCAAGCGAGTTTTTCGCGATCCGGAAGATCGCCCGTACGGACGAGGTATCGCACCAAGCCTTTGCCGCGATTGGATTCCACATACGCCTCGAACTGAACGCCGATCACTCCACCAAGTGCACAGGTCTTACCAGTTGTCGCGACATATCCTTCCAAAAAATCTGAGGCGATGTTGCACCGCTCCCGACCAAGACTGATCAATTCACGTGCTTGATCAAACAAGCACCAACGAATCTCCTCGGTAAGACCAATGGACGTCATGAGACAGTAGATCATCTCTCCTCCGTGGTTATGACAATACGTCTCGCAAAACAAAAACGCGAGAGAAAAGACTATCGCGTTTTGGGCTTTTTGTCAAACAATCTTGGTTGATTACCAAAATCCAAGGATCATCCAATCAAAATCAAAAAATCCTCTCCGAAGGGAAGAGGATTTTTTGGCGCCTGGCGGGAAAACGGGTGTTCCTCGAGGACCATGAGGAAAATCGGTGAAGAGACAAAATGCGATGAAGTATTCGTCTCTTCCTCATTGGATGCGGTTGAGGTAGAGGGGTCGCTCCACGACGCCAACATCGAAATGAGAAACATCCGTGAGTTTCTTGTTTTGCAGGCAAAACGCGAAACCGTCTTGGAAGGGCATAGTTGAGGGCACCCGCTAGCCCGGGAGGCAATTTAACTGTATCTCGAAAATGAAAAAGGCTCAAGGAAAATCAACCAAACTTATGCACTTGTTATGAACTGGTTATGCACAACAAAAAAACCCTGACGAATCAGGATCGAGGAGACTATCGACGCGTGGGGATGCGCGGCGAGGACGGGCGGCGGAGCGGGACGAGGTCACGCGGGGCTTTGCGAACCGGGCGCGTGACGGGTGCGGTGATGAGATCGGTTGCGTTGCGCGACGTGAGCGCCGCGATGTCTTTGCGTCCGAGCGAGCGCTCGCGAGCGTAGCGCGCTTGCACGAGAGTCAGTTGTCCGCTCATGATCGCATGCTGGATCGCACGCGGAAGACGCGAGATCTCATGCATCAAATCATCGACCGACTGGATCGAGTACGTGATGAACGGCAGGGACTTGAGAATCTCGGTGTGATGATCGATGTGACGACGAGTGAGGTCGTTCAGTTGCACCTTCCGAAACCGATGCCGAGCCGTCGAGAACTGGTGCGCCTGCCCGAACGTGATGTTCCCTTCCATGAACATCACACGGGCCTTTTTCGTGAGCTGACCGAAGCGGAGCTTGAATTCTGTCATCATGAGAACCCCCAAGCGTGCACGCACGCGAGCAAAAGAATACGTGATGGAGTGATACCTGTCAACCGATCAAAAAAAGATCCCCGTTCAAGGATCTTCAGAAGACTCATGTGTGGATGTGTGTTTTCCGTTCACACGCAAACCAAGTTGATTGATTTTCCATTTGCGGAGCGAGGAGATGATGTGAGGATTCCCCCAATCGACCGCGTAAATTTCTTTTGGCCACAGAAGTGGCAAGAAGTATTTGAGCGTTTGTCGCAAACGATACAAATCATGATTTGAATCATTCAAGGAACGCTTACTTGTGAAGTAATCATGAAATGTCAGGAACTGAAATTCGTACACGCGTCCGCGAAATTGAATCAGGGTCTTTGCGGCTTTGTAGGCAGGTGAAGATTGACGATTCGTTGCGTCGATCGACTGTTCCGCAACAAAATTCGTATCGAGCGGTTCAATCTCCGTTCCTCCGTGATCGAGCAACAGCTCGACGATTTGAAGAGCTACGTCATGCAACTCCATCATGGTCGGAACAATGAATGTGAGCCCGCAGCGATCATACACCGTGTAAGGATGTTTTTTCTCCGGATCATGAACCTGTCGTTGCGATTTCAGCCACGCGTCAAACGCGTCTTTGATGCGATGGCGAAAAAACGCGAGTTCACCCTTCATGGTTTTTCGACAGGTCAAATTCGATTTGCGGCGTTTTAATCCCGGTCGTGACAAATGATGACCGATGCCGACATCTTCGGCGGAAACAGCGTACCCAGTTGCCGGATCGTGATAGCAATAGACCTCGATCTTTTCAAAAACAGGTTCAAACAAATGTCCCCATAAAAAATCCATGAGATCGTTGATGTCGCGCGCGAGCATTTCGTACGAATCCGACATTTCGATTTTTGCGACCGCGACCGCTTGATCAAACCGACTGATGGACTCAAACCAGCGTTGCGCATCTGGTTTTTGATCTGCCCACGGCTTTTCGGCAAGTTCGAGTAATCGGTGCGGATTGAGCGTTGTGGAAACGGACGAATCAAGCTCGAGCTGATCCGTAAAAATATCCGCATACTCACGCACCAAACGCAGACGACCATTTCTGAGCGTATTCATCGCGCGCGTGACATGTGTTTGCTCGCGGCTGAGCGCATCGATCAAAAACCTGCGACGTTTTTGGATCTGACTCGGATCCACATGCAACCAATCCGTTTGCCATTCTTGCAGAGTTGCCCAATCAATCATGCGACCCTCGACTGGTAAAAGAACGATAGCTTGACCTTAAAGAAACGAACGGGCTTTGTCAAACAAAAAAGCCCCGACGTGACGTCAGAGCTGTTTATGGCATTATCCGAAAATATATTGATCGGTAATTTTTACGTAGGTAAACAATTCTTCTTCTTTAAAGAATCGTGCAACTTCTGCCGCGGCGTTCTCGAGACTGTCGGAAGCATGCACCAAGTTCGATGAAACGTTCATCGAGAAATCTGCACGCACGGTTCCTGCATCCGCTTGCAATGGGTTTGTGGAACCAATCATTTTGCGCACTTCGGAAACCGCTTCCATGCCTTCAAGCACGATTCCGACAACCGGTGTGTGCTTCATAAAATTTTTCAAATCGGCGAAGAAGGATTTTTCCGCAAGGTGTGCGTAGTGCACATTCAGTTGTTCGTCTGAAAGTTGGAACAACTTGAGTCCGATGATTTTGAGTCCTTTGCGTTCAAAACGCGTAAGAATCTCCCCAAGCAAATCACGCTGAAGCGCGTCTGGTTTAAGCAAAACGAGGGTGCGTTGAATGTCGGCCATACATTTTATGTTATAGGCGGGGTCCCCTGACCCCGCATGAATTTGTCGCAAAGATATCACGCCCGTCGAAAAAAGACAACGGATCCGATGGCGAGCCCAATCACAACGATGACCGCGGCTGTCTGCGCGAACGGAACGGAAACGGAGGCGAATGTTGGCGAGGCGAATATCGAGACTATCGCGAGAATGTATTTCGATCCGAAGAGCGCCGGCAGAGCGATGAGTTGTCCGATGGAAGTCGAAAGCCAGGCGATCGGCAGAATCGCGATTGTGTAGAACATGAGGAATGGAACGAGTGGGAGCACGAAAACGTTTGCGAATGGGGCGACAAGCGAGATCGAGCCGAACTGCCAGAGGATGATGGGAAGCGTGAGAAAAATTGCAGAGAGTGAACCGGCGAGGGCGTTGCGGATGCCGATGTGTTCGGGAACGAACTCGAGTTTTTCTTCGAGACGCGGCGCGATGAAAATGATTGCGGCGAAGGCGACGAACGAGAGTTGAAAACCAACGTCGTCGAGGAGCCAACGCGGATTGTAAAACAACATGACGGATGCGGTGAGCAGAAGCGTATTCACGATCGACGCGCGTCGCCCGATCATGGAACCGATAAGGAGAACACCTCCGAAGATTGCGGCGCGAACCACGGCGGCGGTTGCGCCGGCCATGATCACATACACAGCGAGCAAAATTGCGGTTGCGATCGCGCCGCGTTTACGGCCGAGGTGCTGAACGATCCAGCCGAAGAAGACGAAGGTGAAAAGCGAGACATTGAAACCGGAGGCGGCGAGGATGTGTGACATGCCGGTTTCTCGAAACTCGTCTTGGATCGTTCGCTCAAGACCAACATTTCCTCCGAAGACGAGACCAAAGAGGAACGAAGCATGCGGTTCGGGAAAGACGTGTTTCATGGTTGAGACAACGTCTCGTTTGAATGTGAGGATCGAAGCAACAAGCGAGAACGCATTCGAGGGCGCGCGTTCGAGATCGTGCGGAAAGCGACAAAGCGCAAAGGTTCCCTTTGCTTGGAGGAAGCGATCATACGCGAATCCACTGAATGGTCGTGGAATTTGCATGGAGCAAGAGAAGACGAGGTGATCGCCGTATGCGATCGACTGTTCCCTCAAGACAGTTACGAGCACGTTTCCGAATACGGGCACGTCAGCAACTTTCACGCGACCAATTGTCACTTGTTGTGATTTTGTTTTGATGGATGACTCGGCGATCACATCACCTTCGATGCGGATCTGAGAACCGGTGAAGTCACGAACCGTGGGAATGTTTTTTGGAATTTCACTTTGTTGGTAGCAAAATAATCCCAAGACGAGGAAGAAGAGAGCAAGGCATAAGATGCGGAATGTGTTTCGAGAAGATGCACTTGTGACCCCTCTCCCCCCGCCCTCTCCCTCGAAGGGAGAGGGGGCTATGAATGAGAAGCTCAGGAGACAGATCGCGAGGAGCACGCCGAAGACCGACGTCGAGATGCCGATCGCGAGTGGACCTACGAGGATGCCGAAACAAAACATCGCCGCGAGAAGGGCGAATGTTCTTGATGGCGATGTTGTGATCTTTTTAAATACCGACACCAACATAGGTGAATCCAAATTTTTCGAGGTGTGCATCTTTCAGGCAGTTGCGTCCATCAAAAACAATCGGATCGAGCATGCGTGCTTTGAGGGTCGAGAATGAAACATCGCGGAACTCTGGCCACTCGGTAAGAACGATGAGTGCTTCTGCCCCTTCGGCTGCATCGATCGCGGTTCCCGCGAACTGAATTCCATCCGGCAAAATTTTTCGCGCCGTCTCGATCGCTTGCGGATCAAACGCGCAAACTTCCGCACCGATCGCGTAGAGTCTTCGTACAAGATCAATCGCCGCCGATTCACGCACATCATCTGTTCCCGGTTTGAACGCGAGTCCCCAGACCGCAATGCGTCGGCCCTTCATGTTTCCAAGCATCTCTTGAATTTTTTTCAAAAAAAGATCGCGTTGATGATTGTTCACCTCAATCACAGCAGACAACAATTTAAAATCATATCCATTCGCGCCCGCAATTTGTCGCAGCGCCGAGACGTCCTTCGGGAAGCATGAACCACCGTAGCCGATGCCTGCGTTCAAAAAATGCGGCCCGATTCTCGAGTCGAGTCCGATCGCATGCGCAATGTCGACCACATTCGCTCCGGTGCGCTCTGCGATATTTGCGATCTCATTGATAAACGAAATCTTTGTTGCGAGCATTGCGTTCGCCGCGTACTTCGTAAGCTCTGCTGTCTCGATCGTTGTCTTCACCCATGTGGTTTGAATGCCGCGATGGAGTTCTTCCACAAGTCGATAGGCAACGTCATCATCCGCGCCAACAACGATTCGCTCCGGCGCCATAAAATCCGCAATGGCACTTCCCTCTCGCAAAAATTCTGGGAGCGACGCGATTTGAATCAAACTTGTGAGATCTCCTCGACCGGCAACGGTCATCGCCTCGCGCGCGACCTCAAGAACACGACGATTTGTTCCGACCGGAACCGTACTCTTCACGACGAGCAATACTTCGTGATCCAAATGACGACCAACATCACGCGCTGCATGCAATAAAAACGACAAGTTCGCTTCGCCCGTAGAGGCCGACGGTGTTCCAACGGCAAACAACACAAGTTCCGCTTCGGACAAAACAGATGCGAGGTCTGTCGTAAAAATAATCGAACCGGCTTCTTGCGCTGTATGAAGAACATCCGATAAACCCGATTCAAAAAACGGAACATGTCCCAGATCCAATTGCGCAATTTTTTCCGCATTCACATCAACACACGCAACACGATGACCGAGTTGTGTATATCCGAGCGCAGACGTAAGGCCAACATAGCCCGTGCCGATGATCACCAAGTTCATACCCTATTCCTTTACAACAATGTTAAAAATCTTTCCTGGCACATACACAATCTTCATAATCTCTTTGCCATCAATCCATTTCATCACATTCACATTTGCAAACGCGAGTTCTTTTGCCGTGGCCTCGTCCGCACTTGGTGCAAGCGAGATCGTCCCGCGAACTTTTCCATTTACTTGAACACCCATGTCGACCACATCGTCGACGATGAGTGTTGAATCGAACACAGGCCATGACTCTGCAAAGATCGACGTCGTGTGTCCAAGCTTCTCCCACAGTTCCTCGGCGAGGTGTGGTGCGAGAGGCGCGAGGAGTTTCAAAAACGTTTCGAACGTTTCTTTGTTGATCGAAGACGCGCTCGAGAATTCATTCACAACAATCATGAGCTGAGAGATGGCTGTGTTGAATTTTAATTCTTCGAGATCGGACGTGATTTTTTTGATGGATTTATGAATCAATTTCGTATGCGCATCGTCGCGGGGTCTGGGGACCCCGCCTATAACGCGAATGCACAAATTGTGAACCTTATCGAGAAAACGACGAACGCCGACTACGCCTTTCGTATCCCACGGCTTTGCGTCTTCGAGTGGGCCCATGAACATTTCATACAAACGAAGTGCGTCCGCGCCATATTCGGAAACCATCTCGTCCGGGTTCACCACGTTCCCTTTTGATTTTGACATCTTGTCGCCGTCCGGACCAAGAATGAGACCTTGATTTTTGAGTTTCAAGAATGGCTCTTCGAAGCCAAGATAGCCCAGATCGTGAAGCGCGTACGCAAAAAATCGCGCGTACAACAAATGCATCACAGCATGTTCTGCACCGCCGAGATACAGGTCGACCGGGCACCAATAATCAATTTTTGATTTGTCCGCGAACGCATTCGTATTGTGCGGATCTGTGTAGCGAAGATAGTACCAGGACGAATCGACGAACGTGTCCATCGTGTCGGATTCGCGACGCGCGGCTTTTCCGCACGTCGGACATTTCACATTGTGAAATGTGTTTGAATCGACGAGCGGTGATTCACCTGTTGGTTTTCCGCCGGAGGCGGATCCGCCTATGGCGGAGAAATCGACGTCGGTTGGAAGTTCGACAGGAAGCTGTGCTTCCTCAACCGGCTGCGCACCGCAATTTTCACACCAAATAATCGGGATCGGCGCTCCCCAGTATCGCTGGCGAGAAACAAGCCAGTCACGGAGACGAAAAGTCGTTTTTGCATTTCCAATATGTTTTTCTTCGAGCCAAGCAATCATCTTTTGTTTTGCGTCCGCAGTCGAGAGGCCATCGAGAAACGCGGAGTTGATCGCAATTCCTTGTTCTGTAAAACAATCCGAGACGATCTCGACGGAAGACTGTGCACCGTGAGAGACTGCGAGAGTCTCGGACATGAGCGTTTGCAGCACGGCCGGCTTCACGACAACTTTGATTGGCAACTCATATTTCTTTGCAAACTCAAAATCGCGCGCATCGTGTGCGGGTACCGCCATAATCGCTCCTGTTCCGTAAGTTGTGATCACATAATCCGCGATCCAGACTGGAATCTGTTCTCCATTTGCCGGATTGATTGCATAGGCACCTGTGAAGACTCCCGTCTTTTCTTTTTGTAATTCCGTTCGTTCAAGCACAGACTTTTTTGATGCAGCGATTCGATACGTGTCGATCTCGGATCGATGTTCGTCTGTGACGATCTGATCGACGAGTGCGTGTTCGGGCGCGAGAACGAGATAGGTTGCGCCGAAGAGTGTGTCTGGGCGTGTGGTGAAGACGGTAATGAGCGGCGTAACGTTCGCAAAGTGATAAAGAACAAATTCTGTTTCTAACGAAACAGTTGCACCATAAAAATCTTGATAACTTTTTAACATGGCTTCTCGTGATTCATATCTTTCGTGTCCTTTGAGATCAAGTGAGATGTCGTTCAGCTTTATCAAATCAACACCCGTAATTTTCGCAAACGCGAATGAATGCGTTTCTGTTGCACTCAATCGAGTCATGAGTCGAACCGTGTCACCAACTTGCAAATTCTTTTTCTCCAAACGAATCGTGTTGGTCTTTTTTCCTGAATAAATTAACTCGGTTAGCTCCGGTGTAAACTTGAGGGAATCTTTCGCCTGATCACTGATCCCTGATCCCTCATCACTCATCACTAAAAAGTTTATCTCTGCCCCCACACTCTTCCCAATCCAGTTGCGTTGCATCGACTTAATCTTCTCTGGCCAGTCGATCGAATCCAATCCCGCAAGAAGTCGATCTGCATATTTTGTGATATGAAAAAACCATTGCTCCAACTCTTTTTGCACAACAACCGTCCCGCAACGCTCACAAGCTCCCGCGACAACCTGCTCGTTTGCAAGAACCGTATGGCATCCTTCGCACCAGTTCACGGGAGATTTTTTTCTGTACGCCAATCCGTTTTTGTAGAACAACAAAAATAACCATTGCGTCCATTTGTAATATTCCGGATCAGCCGTCGAAATTTCGCGTGACCAATCAAACGAAAGACCAAGCGATTGCATTTGGTTATGAAAATTCTCGATCGCTTTTTTTGTGGTCTCGGCAGGGTGTACTCCCGTCTTGATCGCATAATTCTCGGCGGGCAAACCGAAGGCATCGTATCCGATCGGACACAACACATTTTTTCCACGCATGCGTTCCATGCGAGCCAAAATATCGATCGCGGCTTGCGATTCCACGTGTCCCACGTGCAAACCAGATCCAGATGGGTACGGAAACATGATCAAATAATAGAGCGCGTTGTCTCTCGACGCGGCCTCGTCAACATGACCCGCTCGATTGGCCGCCCATTTGGCCTGCCATTTCTTTTCAATTTCCTGATGGTTATAGCTCATAGTAAAAGGATCATATCGAACAAAAAGGCTTGACGCAACCGGATTCTGTTGGTAGTCTTCCATATCGTCCTTTTTAGATGAGATGGGATATCCATCTCCATGAGGTAGGTGATGCTCGACACATTCTTGCGTACTCATCACGAAATCTGTCTTGTGCGCGGAAGCAAAATGTTCACGCCAGATATTTTGCGTCGTGTGGAAGACTTTTTGCAAAACAAACCTGTCTATCTCCCGGAAGCGCCCGAGCTTTCGAAAACACGACATGTGCAAACACACAACGCATTCTTTCAGCGCGTGCTCGACTCCACATACATCGCGTTCAGAAAGCAGCTGTCGGAAGTGGAAAAATGTCTGTTTGAAGCGATCATCTTGCACCGCATGACGTTCCACTTCATGCACCCGCAATTCTCGGACAATGAACGTAGATCTCACAGCGTTCTTGTTGCCATGTGTAAGCAGAAACTCGTTGAACTCTTTTTGGATCTTGATCCGAAAGATATTCCGAGCGTGCTCAAAATCGGCGCCCTGCCCGGGATCCGATCGAACATCTGGAACATGAGCTGCGACTACGCGCACGCATGCGCACAGACCATCGAAATCATTTCAGAACTCGACGAGTGCTGGATGTATTTACCAAGCGTCTATGAATCATATATGCTTGGAATTGATCTGTTCGTCTTCAGCGAAAAAAACGAAGCAGTGACTTGTCTCCAAGTGAAACAAGCAAATCCAACAGACAAAACGTTTCAGATCGAACGTGTTCGCCATCAGGAAAATGTCAGCACCCAAGATTCTGCAGATGATTGGACACGGCGTCTTCAGGAAGGCATGGCCCGCATCCATGAGCAGTATCCGGGATATGTGTTTCACCCTTGTCAAATGACGATTCCCTACACATTCGACTTTCGGATCGATGACGAGGTGAAACAAGTCCGAAATTTTTTTCTCTTTAAGCCGCAACGTGCCGCAAACACAGACGCGCAAGCGGCTTGAAGCAAATCTGACACCTTAAGAAGGTGTCTTTTTATTTTCTCGGACAAAAAAAGAACCCGTTGGGGTTCTAAAGAAAGAACATTCTGAGTGCATCGAAGGCAGTGTCGCGCTTTTCTTCCCAGGTATTTCCACCGACATGCTTGAAACGAAAATACGACCACTCGGGAATTTCTCGGACAAGCCACGCCTCACACGTGCGATCAGCGAGTTTCATTGCCTGTTCGAACGTCTCAAGACGCGCGGCGTTGTTTGTCCGTTGTGCTTCGTACACCTCGCGCGAAGGCGGCGCAAGATAGATGACCTGATCATACCTCTTCAGCTCATCACGCACGTTGACACCTGTTGCGATACTGAACAACGCCTGTCGCTGTTCGTTGATTTCACCCTCGAAATACGCGACCGCATCGAGCGTGCCGCGATCCAGAATAATCACCTGCTTCCCGTCTTTGATCGCTTGCAACTCCGCCGCTTCTTCGAACGACCGTTGCACGCGGTACAAGATTTTCTGAAAGCGTGCGTTGTGCGCCTCGTCTTTCGCATCCGGCAGAATGCCGACTTGCGCGATGAGAATCGTCGCGACCTCGGGCACGCAGTGCACGCGATCGCCATACTTTTCCATGATCTCACGCATGAGCGTGCTCTTGCCCGAACATGGCCCGCCGGTGAGCACAATCTTCGGCAGCTTTGGTTCCAGGTAACGCGAGACGTGTTCATTCACATCGCCGCTGATCTCCTTTGCCATGCGTGCGAGATGCAGGTTTGTGAGCGAGTCCGTCACATCGATCGCGTCGTGAATCCACGACGGCAATTCAGGAATCGGTTCATCGCCATGCGCTTCGTACTCAAGCACGACAATCCCTTGCAAAGAGCCATCGAAAAGATCGAGTTCCCATCCGTCGATCACGTAACGAGTCTTTCCGACGACGTACGTTGTCGCGTCAAACATCACGTTCGCTGCTTCAAGATTGATCTCATGCTCACGCTCTGTGCGATATTCACCCGAACCAGTTTTCAGCGTCACGACAGCTTTCTTGCCATCGATAATACGCACACGGAAACTGCGTTCGCCCAAAACATCAAAGTATCCTTGGCGAATGTATTTGCGGATGACGCCGAAGCTCTCGAGAACGCCGCGATCGAAATCCTTCACAAGCCATCGACGCTCACGTTCGATTGGATAGTCAGACACGGAAACCTCCATGCAATGTACGTCGAGAAACCGCTCTCGATGCCGGAAGTGAACCAAAAAATGCGGGGTGTGTCAATGGATCGAACAAAAAAAGAACTCTCATACGAGAGTTCAGTGAAGACGGACGGGGAGGATCACCATGGTGTGGCCGTCCCATTGGAGGCGCTTTTGCAAGGCGAACGCGGTTTGGTTGTGGAGAATGTTGTGCCACCACTTTTCGCGGCCGAACATGATCTTGCCGGCAAAGAAGGTGATGTTTGGGTGAACCGTTGCCGCAATGAGACAAAGCGACTCGAGCTCTTGAACGACATCCGTTCCAACACAATCCATTCCATCGGCGTTCAAACCGAGCGATTGCCCAAGCAGAACGTATCGATGAACCGATTCCTTTGTGCGCGAACGAAGCACTTCGAGCTCGTGTTCGTCTTTGATGGTGGCAGAGTCGACGGCGCCTGCCGCAACAAAGATGACATTTTTGTAGTGGCCCGGGAACGCCCGCAAAACCACATTCAGGGTCTGATGACCAACACCGTTATATCCACCCACCAAAATCACGGCGGTCGGGGCATTCGGTTTGAGAGTGGAGGAATGCGGTTCCTCTGGAATTTCAATCTGTGGCAAATCCACATCGAGCGAAGGCAGTCGTTTTGCCACCGCACGATAATGGGCACGGATGACGTAACAGAGAACCACAAGGAGCGTGGTCACAAGAAG